>Ga0307380_10000286_pt1 | contig 84920 bp, 87 predicted proteins | sample UN3MG_FD_202239 | JGI IMG/M metagenome (GOLD analysis project Ga0307380, IMG submission 202239) | Soil microbial communities from Risofladan, Vaasa, Finland - UN-3 | ecosystem: Environmental > Terrestrial > Soil > Coastal area > Acid sulfate soil | place: Finland: Risofladan, Vaasa | collected...
TGAAGAACGAGGCGGCGACCGAGGAGAGCTGGAAGGGCGGCTTCTTCCACACCGGCGACACGGTGATCCAGCGCCAGGACGACATGTTCATCTTCGTCGACCGCTCCAAGAACATCATCCGCCGCTCAGGCGAGAACATCGCCGCCGCCGAGATCGAGGCCTGCCTCGCTGGCGACCAGCGGGTCGCCAATATCGCCGTACTCGCCGTGCCCGACGAGCTGCGCGAGGAAGAAGTCATGGCCTGCGTGGTGGCCAAGGAAGGCATCGAGGCCGGCGAGGCGCTGGCCGATGAGTTGATGGCACTGGCGCTGGAGAAGCTCAGCTATTTCAAGGCGCCGGGCTGGTGGCTCTTCGTCGACAGCCTGCCGACCACGGGGACCCAGAAGGTGCAAAAGCAGGAGATCTTCCCCAAAGGCACCGATCCGCGCGCCCAGCCCGGCGTGATCGACACGCGGGGGCGAAAGAAGCGGCCGAAGCGGTAGCCGGGGCGCGGACCGGCTCGTCCTTCGAGGCCCGCTGTGCGTGCACCTCAGGATGAGCCTCCGATCCTGGTTATCCAACCCGCAGATGTTCATCCTGAGGCGCGAGCCCCGCAAGGGGCGAGCCTCGAAGGATGGATGGTGCGCCTGGAAAGCCGGGGCGCCGGCGTTCCGATGCCGGGTTCCCGCCGCGGCCCGTTTCGGCCTAGTATGATATGAGCCGCCGCGCCCGAGCCTGATGGAAACGCAAGCCGGTCGCCATAAGAAACGCGCATCAAGAAACGCGCAATTGGGGGAGAGTTGCATGGAACTGTCGCACACGCTGGTTCAGGAAATTATTCAAAAGGGTATCGACGCCGGCCTGGAGCGCGGCTTTTCGGTCGCGGTTGCTGTGGTCGACGACGCCGGCCGCACCCGCGGCGTGATCCGGCACGACGATGCGCTGTGGGTGACGCCCGAATTCGCCGTCGGCAAGGCGCGCCTGGCCAGCGCCTTCCGCAACAACACCGGGGCCATGTTCGCGCGGGTGCAGGAAGAACGCCCGCTCTACGGCGCCACGGTCGCCAGCCTGAATTCGAAACACGACTGGTTCCTCGCCGAGGGCGGGCTCGCCATCAAGGTCGAGCGCGACGGCAAGGAGCGCTGCGTCGGCGCGATCGGCGTCAGCGGCTGCTTTCCGGCCACCGTCGACCAGGAGATCGCCGACGAGCTGGTGGCCTGGCTCACCCCGAAGTTAAGCTAGAAGGGAGTGAAGCGATGGATGCCAGCCAGACCGCGGAGATCCGCAAGGAGCTGAAGACGCGCAGCGACGATCTTTCGCTGATCGGATTGTGGGAGATCGTCAAGGGCGTGGAGATGATCGAGCCGCGCGACAAATCTGTGCCGCACTTGTGGAACTGGGCCGATATCGAACCCCTGCTGCGCAGCGCCAGCGGCGTCGTGCCGCTGGAGGAGGCCGACCGCCGCGTCCTCATCCTCGCTAACCCGGCGCTCTATCCAAAGCATCATTCGACCTCGACGCTCTACGTCTCCTGCTCGATCTACAATCCCGGCGAAACCGCGCCGGTGCACCGCCACACGCCCAATGCCAGCCGCTTCGTGCTCGAGGGCGAAGGCGGCTTCACCACGATCGAGGGCGAGAAATGCACCATGCATCGCGGCGATCTGATCGTGACGCCGAACGGCACCTGGCACGATCACGGCAATGAGGGCACAGAGCCGGTGATGTGGGTCGACGTGCTCGACGTCCCATTGGTCGAAGCGCTGTCGGCCACCAGCTTCGAGTTCGAGTATACCGAGCCGGTCGAGGCGGCATCGAATTCCGGCGAGCGAATTCGCAAAGAACTCCAGACCGTCACCGAGCCGGCCGAGCATTCGGCCAATATTTACGGCATGTCCGGCCTGACCCCGAGCTTCATCGAGCACACACGCGGCAAGAGCGCGGGGACGGCCAAGTTCGTCTATCGCTGGGCGGAGACCCGGCAGGCGCTGGAGCGCCTGCGCGACTACGCCGGCAGCCCTTACGACGGCATCATCCTCGACTACACCGACCCCGTGAATGGCGGGCCGGTCACCACGACGATGTCGTTCCACACCCAGTTGCTGCGGCCGGGCGAGAAGACGCAGAGCCACCGCCACACCACGAGCTCGGCCTATTGCTGCATCGAGGGCGAGGGCATCACGCGGGTCGGCGACGAGGTCTTCGAATGGGGCCGCAACGATCTCTTCGTGGTGCCGAGCTGGGCCTGGCACGCCCATGAGAACAAGAGCGCCAAATCCGATGCCGTGCTCTATTCGGTGAGCGACGCGCCGACGATCAAGGCCGTCGGCCTCTACCGCGAAGAGCGCCGGGCCGCCGACGGATCGGTCGAGCGGATCGCGGGATAGAACGGCCCAAGGGCCGGGCGCCCTTGGTCATTCAATACGCCCGGCGCCCTGGGCGCCCGCGGCGCGCGCATTTCGCGTGAATGGGTTGTTCCGGACGATGATCACCGCCACGCCGATGATGGTCACCGCCCCGCCAAGAAGGACGATGGGCGCCGGCCGTTCGCCGAGCAGGACGATGGCGCTGAGCACCGTGACGAATGGCAACAGAAGCGTGAACGGCATCACCAGGTTGATCGAGTATTTATTGATCAGCCGGTACCAGAGGCCATAGCCGAGCGCGGTCATAATGAGCCCGAGGTAGAGCACGGCGATCCAGACCACCGGTTCGGCATTCACCAGATGCGCCCAGTGATCCGCCTCGAAGACGAAGGTGGCGAGGAAGAGCTGGGGCACGGCGAAAACGGCGACCCAGGCGGTGAGCTGGAAGCCGCCGACCGCGCCCTTCAGCGCCTTGGCCATTACCTGACCCGCGGCGAAGAGGATAGATCCTATGACCACCATGCCGGCCGAAAGATAGGCGCCCTGGATCGACGGCTCGCCGGCCAGGATGAGCACGCCCGCAAAGGCCAGCGCCATGCCGATCGCGCGGCGCCAGCCGATCATGTCCTTTAGAAAGATCGCGGCGAACAACGAGACATAGACCGGCTCGAGCTGGATGATGATGATCGCCGCCGAGGCGTCGAGGCCCTTGAGCCCGGTGAAGGTGATCGAATACTGGACGCCGGCGCCGACCAACGAGATCAGCGCCACGCGGCCCATATGGCCGACCGGGGGGCGCACGAACCAGACCAGCGCCAGCGCCGTCAGGGTAAAGCGGAGCGCCATCAGGAAGATCGGCGGGAATCCGGCCAGCGCCGCCTTGGCCAGGGTAAAGCCAAAGCCCCAGATGCAGGCGACCAAAATGGCCGTCAGAATGTCGCTCCGCCGCACGGTTCCCCCAACTCTTAACCTGTCGTTTTATCGTATCTTGCTATCGTGTCTTGCAGCGCCGCCGGCTCGCACCGGCGAGCTTGCCCCTATTTGGGCACACCTGACCGATCATGTCCCCTGGAGGGGTGACATGGACGATATGCGCCGCGGGCTCAGACGCGCCGCGCCGGGGTGAGTTGACCAGAATCAAGGCGCGGGATCGTAATTGGGCGTCCTCTTATTCTGGAGAAGTGTGACGGAAGGGATCGAGCAATATGGCAAAGCAAGAAAACTCGGGCAAAGACGCCGCCGTGGCGGGCGCCGGCGCGGCCGACCAGGCAGTTCCGGGCACCAAAGAGGCCGGCACCGGCGCTGAGCGAGCCCGCCCGGCGAGATCGACGAGTGGGCATGGGGCAGGATCTGGAAAGCAGAAATCCCGCAAGAAGCGCGACGGCGCCGACGACAGCCCTCAGCATAAGCTCGCCGAGCTGCGCCATGATCCAGAGGCGATCCGGCACGCCTTCGAGTCGGGCGACTACCCTTACAAGACCAAGATGCGCCGGGCGGCTTACGAGAAGAGCAAGGCCGCCCTGCAGGTCGAGCTGCTCAAGGTTCAGAAATGGGTGGAGGATACAGGGCAGAAGATCGTCGTGCTGTTCGAGGGCCGCGACGCCGCCGGCAAGGGCGGCACGATCAAACGCTTCACCGAGCATATGAATCCGCGCACCGCGCATGTCGTCGCCCTGCCGAAGCCGACCGAGCGGCAATCGAGCCAGTGGTTCTTCCAGCGCTACATCGAGCATCTGCCGGCGGCGGGCGAGATCGTGCTGTTCGACCGCTCCTGGTACAACCGCGCCGGGGTCGAGCGGGTCATGGGGTTCTGCACGCCGAGCCACTACCTTGAGTTCATGCGGCAATGCCCGGATCTCGAACGGATGCTGGCGCGCAGCGGCATTCTTCTTTTCAAGTATTGGTTCTCGGTGACCCGCCAGGAGCAGCGCCGCCGCTTCGAGGCGCGCGAGGTCGACCCCTTGAAGCAGTGGAAGCTGTCACCGATCGACCGCGCCTCGCTCGACAAATGGGACGACTACACCGAGGCCAAGGAGGCCATGTTCTTTTATACCAACACCGCCGATGCGCCCTGGATCGTGGTCAAGTCGGACGACAAGAAGCGGGCCCGGCTCAACTGCATGCAGCACTTCTTGTCGGCGCTGCCCTATCCCAACAAGGACGCCCGTGTCGTCCATGGCTACGATCCGCTGATCGTCGGGCTGAGCTCGCAGGTGATTGCCAGCAGCGACCATATTCTGGGCAAAAGCCTGCATCCGGAAATGCGGCGGACCGGCAACCGGGGCTGACGCCGGCGCGGGCGACCGCCATCGGGGACGTGCGACCCGGAGACCCGTGATCGTGGGCGGCGGCTCAGCCGCGCCAGTCGAGGACCAGGCCTTGGGACAGATCGCGCTGCAGCTTGTTGCGATCGGCATCGGCGCAGACGGCGATCACATCGATCTGGCCGCCCTCGCCGAATGGGACGAACATATTCTCTATGCAATGCCAATCGCGTTCGGTGAAAAGAATGCCGCTTAACGTCGCGACGGGGGCGCCCGTTTCAACGACCTTCTGATAGGGCCAGATCATGGCTTCCAGAAATCGGCCATAGAGAGCGCGGTTGAGGAACCGGCCGGTCGCGTCGCGCCCGGCGAGACCGGTGAGGACGGTGCCGATCAAGCGGTAGCGAAACCGCGCGGGCTCGCGCATCACGTCGACCACTACGATATGCGGCAGGAGCTGGGTGATCTCCAGCGGGTCGAGCGCGCTGCGCGGCGGCGTCTCCTTGCCCTTCCCGTCGCCGGGTCTTGGGCCTAGATTTGGGGCCATGAAGATCTTCGGCTTCGCCGGTTGGAGTGGCAGCGGCAAAACCACGCTGGTGACCAGGCTCATCCCCGAGCTGGTGGGCCGGGGCGTGCGGGTTTCGACCATGAAGCACGCCCATCACGCGTTCGATATCGACAAGCCCGGAAAAGATTCCTATGAACACCGTACCGCCGGGGCCACCGAGGTGATGGTCACCGCAGCCAGCCGGTGGGCGCTGATGCATGAGATGCGCGGCGAGGGGGAGCTGTCGATCGAAGAGCTCGCGGCGCGCATGACGCCGGTCGATCTGCTGCTCATCGAGGGCTTCAAGTCCTATCCCCACGACAAGATCGAGGTCTTCCGCGCGTCCGTCGGCAAGCCGCTCATTTGCCTTGAGGAGACGCATATCGTTGCGGTTGCCTCCGACGCACCGGTGCCTAAGGCGAACGTGCCGGTGCTCGACCTCAACGATGTCGCGGCAATCGCCGATTTCATCTTGCAGCGCACCGGGCTCAAGCCGGCACGCGGCGCGGCCTGAGGGCCCCCGAGGACATATGGCCCAGCTCTCGGACGACTGTTTTGCCTTTGGCGGCGAGTTGATGACCACCGCGGCGGCGCTGGCCGATCTGGAGGCGCGCATCGAAACCGTGGCGGCGGTCGAGACAGCAGCGCTGCCGGCGGCGCTGGGCCGCATCCTCGCCGAGGACATCGTCGCCGCCCGCGACGTGCCGCCCAATGCGAACTCCGCGGTCGACGGCTACGCGATTTATTTCGACGATCTCGATGCGGGGCAGCCGACGGTGCTGCCGGTCGTCGGCCGTGCGGCCGCGGGGCATCCGTTGCCCGGTCCCCAGGCGCGCGGCACGGCGGTGCGCATTTTCACCGGCGCGGCCTTGCCGACCGGTGCCGGAGACGACAAATCGGACGCGGGGCCGGACACGGTGATGATGCAGGAGGATTGCACCGCGCGCGACGGGGCCGACGGCACGCCCGTGGTCGAGATCGCGCCGGGCATCAAGCGCGGCGCCAACCAGCGCGAAGCCGGCGAAGACGTGCGCGCGGGGGCGACAATTCTGAAGGCCGGGCAGCGGTTGCGCCCGCAGGATTTGGGTCTGGCGGCCTCGATCGGCCGGGCAAGCCTCGCCGTCTATGCGCCGCTCAAGGCCGCGGTGTTTTCCACCGGCGATGAGGTGCGTGACCCGCTCGACCCGAGCGACGGGGATGCGGGCGACGCGGCCGGCGGCGACGCGCTGGGCGCGGGGCTCATCTATGATTCCAACCGGGTGACGATTGCGGCGCTTCTAGCGCAGCTCGGTTGCGAAGTCTCCGATCTGGGGATCCTGCCCGACAACCAGGCGACCATCGAGGCCGCGCTTAGCGAAGCCGCGCGCGACCATGCGTTGATCGTGACCTCGGGCGGCATGTCGGTCGGCGAGGAGGACCATGTGCGCGCCGCGGTCGAGGCGCTGGGTCAGGTGCATTTCTGGCGCCTGGCGATCAAGCCGGGCCGGCCGATCGCGCTCGGCCAGATCGGCCGCGTGCCCTTCGTCGGGCTGCCGGGCAACCCGGTGGCGGTGATGGTGACGTTTCTGCGCATCGCCCGGCCGATGATCCTGAAGCTTGCCGGCGCGAGCGACAGGAGCCCCCTTCTCTTTCCCGTGCGTGCCGGCTTTGACCACAAGAAGAAGGCCGAGCGGCGCGAATGGGTGCGCGCGCGCATCGCGCCCGGGGCCGACGGCGTGCCGGTGGCGCACAAGTTCCCGCGCGACGGGGCCGGCATCCTGACCTCGATGGTCGAGGCCGACGGGCTGGTCGAGCTGCCCGAGGAGATGACCCGCCTGGAGGCCGGCGCAATGGTCGATTTCCTGCCCTTCAGCGAGGTGAGTTGAAGGGGCGATTTCCTCTATCGTCATTCCCGCGAAAGCGGGAATCCACGGGCCGTAGAACGCAGCTTGGCGTTGGCGATGGACCCCCGCTTTCGCGAGGGTGACGCAGTAGTAGGGCCGCAACGCGCCATCAAGGATGGATATCCAGCGAAATTCAACCGTCCAAACACAATCCCCCCTCCACCCACTTGCCCCGCACCGCCCTTCCGCCCCATATTGATGTCATGTCCGAGATGAAGATCCTCTACTTCGCCTGGCTGCGAGGCAAGACCGGGACGGGCGCGGAAACCATCCATCCGCCGGCCGAGATCAGTACTCTGGGCGGCCTGGTCGAATGGTTGAAAACCCGCAGCCCCGGCCATGCCGAGGCGCTGGCCGACCTCGCCATGGTCAGCTTCGCGGTCAACCAGGAATATGCCGAGGTTGGGGATCCGGTGAAATCAGGTGACGAGATTGCCCTGTTCCCCCCGGTCACGGGAGGTTGAACGGCGCGGGCTTGACCGCGCCGGCGATCAGGGCGCAAAAGAATACGGTGCTGCGCAAGGCCATGATTGAGTGCCAGTTCAGGGACCCGACCCAACCATGATCCGCGTCCAGCGAGAGGATTTCGACCCGGCCGAGGAGACCAACGCGCTCGTCGCGGATGATCACGGCATCGGCGGCGTCGTGACGTTCACCGGGCTGGTGCGCGAGATCGCCGATCTGGGCGATGGCCGGGACGAACCCATCAGCGCGATGGCCCTGGAGCACTATCCGGGCATGACCGAAAAAATGCTGGCACGCATCGAGGCCGAGGCGCTTGAACGCTGGCCGTTGAGCGCCTCATTGATCATACATCGATATGGCGACCTTGAGCCGGGCGACCGGATTGTCTTCGTGCTCACCGCCTCGGCGCATCGCCAGGCCGCGTACGAGGCCAATATGTTTCTGGTCGATTGGCTGAAGACCAAGGCGCCGTTCTGGAAGCGCGAGGATGCGGAGACCGGCGCACACTGGGTGAAGGCTCGCGGCAGCGACGAGGCGGCTGCCGCGCGCTGGTCGGCATCGCCCCCCAAAGCCGCGGAGTGACGGCACAGATGGCAGACATCGTTAACCTCAACCAATACCGCAAGAAAAAGGCCCTGGCGGAGAAAAAGGCCCAGGCCGCGCGCAACCGCGCCAAGGACGGGCGATCCAAGTCGCGCCGCACCACCGATCGTCTGACCCGCGAGCAGGGCGACAAGGCGCTCGACGGCACCAAGATCGAGCCCCGCGACGACGACTGAGCGCGCGCTTACGTGAAGCTGGCGGTAACCGCCGGCGAGCCCGCCCGCTTGCGTTTCCGGCATACGAGTGTGTTGACGGGCATGGTTCTCGTGCCGCCGCATCGCCGACGCCGGCGCCGCACGGATATCTGCGCAATCATCGTTGACTACGCATCAATGCTGATGCCATGCTGGCGCCATCGTGAGTGAAAGCCGCCGAACCCCCAGCGACATCAACGGTCTTTACGACCATGCCGGCTATTGGCTGAACCGCCTGCAGGCCGAAATGCATGGCCAGCTCGAACGCCGTCTGTCGACACACGGGGTGACCGCCGCCCAATGGGGCGTGCTGATCGGGCTGTATCAGGGCACCTCGCAAACCGTGCGTGGGCTTGCCTCCTTCCTAAGCGTGGACGGCGGCGCGGTGACCCGGCTGATCGACCGGCTCGAAAGCAAGGGCCTGGTCCAGCGCCGCGTCGACCGGGCCGACCGGCGTTCGGTGATCCTGTCGCTGAGCGAGGCGGGCGAGGCTTTGATCCCGCCGCTGGTGCAAGCCGTCGACGAGCACGATGCGGCGTCCCTGGGCGGGCTTACGGCGGCCGAGCGCCGGCAGTTCCTGGCCATGCTCTCGCGGCTGCTGATGGCCCAAGGCATCGAGCCGGGCGGGCGGCCCTTCGCCGATGGCGCCGCGCCGAAGCAGGAGGCCAAGCCGGAAGCGCCCGCCGCTCCGATTGAAGCGGCCAAATCGGGCAAAAAAGAAAAGTTGAAGCCCGACAAGAAAGAGAAAAAGAAGTCCAAGAAGGACAAAAAGCCCAAGGCCGATAAGAAGAAAAAGGCCAAGAAGAAAAAAGGCAAGAAATAGGCCGGCGTTTCCGGCGGGCTGCCGGCTAATTGGCATTCATCCAGACAACTCACCTGACGTCATTCCGGACGTGATCCGGGGTCTATCCATGCCGTGACACCATGACGGCCACGGGCAAAGCCGGCACCCGGCCGACGCGCCGGCTGGACCCCGGATCAAGTCCGGGGTGACGAAATCGTGGTCGGGGCTGGCGCCGCCGCGTCCTACTCGGCCGCCGCGCGGATCGTGCCGCTTATTACTCCGCCGCCGCGCGGGCCTCGTCCCGCCCGGGCTCGCCGCCGAAGTCGATGGCCGGGCCCTTGGGGATGATCTCCTGGCCGCGGCTGGCTGGACCGATGCGGTGATAGCCGGCCTTGTAGATATCGGGAAAGACCGTCGCGGCGATGCCGGGGAGCCGGTAGAGCTCGCGGAGATAGCCCCACAGGTTGGGGTAGTCGACGATGCGGCGCAGATTGCAACGGAAGGCGCTGACGTAAGCCACGTCGAAGCGCAGCAGCGTCGGCAGCGCCCGGATATCGGCCTCGGTGATCCGGTCGCCCGCCAGATACCGGCGCTGGCCGAGCAGCCCTTCCATCCAGTCGAGCGTTTCGAAGACATCGTCGAACGCCTCCTCATAGGCAGCCTGCGTCCGCGCGAAACCGGCGCGGTAGACGCCGTTGTTGAGGTTCGCATAAGTGCGCTCGTTGATCGTGTCGATCTCGGCGCGAAGGTCTAGCGGATAGAAATCATCGCCATTGCCGGCGACGCCAACAAAGGCCGCGTTGAACATGCGGATGATCTCCGAGGACTCGTTGGAGACGATGGTCTTTGTCTCGTTGTCCCACAGCACCGGCACGGTGATGCGGCCGGTGTAGTCGGAGTGGCTGGCCAGATAGATCTTGTGGAGGATGGTCTCGCCCAGCAGATGGTCGCGGTAGCGGTCGCTATTGGGATCGAAAATCCAGCCGTCGTCGTTGCGCCGCGGCAGCACCATCGACATCGGCACCGCCTCTTCCAGCCCTTTCAGGATGCGCATGATCCAGGTGCGGTGCGCCCACGGGCAGCTCTCGGAAACGTAAAGATGATAACGCCCGGCCTCGGCCTTGTAGCCGCCCTCGCCGGAGGGGCCGGGGCTGCCGTCGGGCGTGATCCAGCTGCGCAGGGGCGAGGGGGCGCGCTGCCAGCGGCCGTCCTTGGTGTCCTCTTGGGGTTCCTCGACGTGCCAGACGCCTTCGATCATCACGCCCATTTTATTTCTCCGCTTGGCCGGTCCCAGGATAGCGTGGCTCTAACTTAGGGTGCGCGCGGCTGCCAGGCGAGGGGCTGGCTTGCCGATTGCCGGCCCGCCCTTCAAGGCCGCCTTCGGCGGCACCTCAGGATGAGGGCGAGCCTCGTTCATTGCCAGCGTTACAAAAGATGCTCATCCTGAGAGCCTGGCCGGGAATGAATGAGGCCCGCCCTTCAAGGCCGCCTTCGGCGGCACCTCAGGATGAGGGCGAGCCTCGTTCATTGCCAGCGTTACAAAAGATGCTCATCCTGAGAGCCTGGCCGGGAATGAATGCTGGCATATCAAATAGTCACGGCCTGCCGACGAAACCCGCCCGTCACTCCCGCGCAAGCGGGAGTCCAGACTTCTTGGGGTCTTCTGGATTCCCGCTCCTGAGCCCGTCGAAGGGCGCGGGAATGACGCGAAGTGTGTATCCAGCTCAACGTAACCGGTTGCAATCACTGCATTCATTTCCGGTCAGACTCTGAGGAGCGTGGGCCTGTGGCCCGAGCCTCGAAGGATGGATGACGATAGGACAGATGCCGCGCGCCCTACTCCGCCGCCCCGCCCGCCTGTGCTTCGTCGTCGCGGCCGAGGATGTGGCGCATGCCGGCACGCAGATAATCGTAGCCCGTCACCACCGTCAGCAGCGCCGCAGCCCACAGCAGCACCTCGCCGATCAGCACGATGGGCACGTCCGGCGGCCCGGCCGTCCCGACGATCAGCACGCCGATCGCGACCATCTGCACCGTCGTCTTCCACTTGGCGAGCCTGGAGACCGGCACCTCGACATTGAGCCCGCCCAGATATTCGCGGAGGCCTGAAATTACAATCTCGCGCAACAGGATGATCGCCGCGGCGATCAGCGCCACCCCGGCGATGCGCCCGAAGCCGGCCAGCATCAGCAGCGCCGTGGCCACCAAAAGCTTGTCGGCGATCGGGTCGAGGAAGCGGCCAAAATCGGAAGACTGCGCGCGCCGCCGGGCAAAGAAGCCGTCGAAAAAATCGGTCGCCCCCGCGGCCACGAAGAGCCCCAGCGCCACCCAGTTGGCGAGCGCGCCCTCAAGGAAGAAGGCGCCGACGAAGACCGGGATCACGGCGACCCGCGACAGCGTCAGCACATTCGGCAGGTTGAGGATCATCGGCTAACCCCGCATCCCCCCGCGTTCACCCTCGAACTTTCATGCATGCCCATTAGGGCCCAAACCGTCGCCACCTGTCGCACCGGTGCCGCCGGGGGAGCGGTTCCGATCCTACCCTATCCTAGCTGCCGGTGTTGAAATGATCGTGAATCTTGCGCGCGACAGTGCCGGAGATGCCATCCACCGCCTCCAGATCGGCGAGCCCGGCCTTGGCGACGGCCTTGGCCGAGCCGAAATGCAGCAGCAGCGCCCGCTTGCGCTTGGCGCCGATCCCCGGCACATCGTCGAGCAGCGACTGGCCGATCGCCTTGGAGCGCTTGGCCCGGTGGGCGCCGATGGCAAAACGGTGCGCCTCGTCGCGCAGACGCTGCAGGAAATAGAGCACCGGCGAGTCCGGCTCCAGCGCGAACGGCTCCTGGCCGGGCCGAAAGAAGCGCTCGCGCCCGGCATCGCGGTCCGGACCCTTGGCGATTGCCACCAGCTCGACATCGTCGACGCCGAGATCGTCGAGCACCGCGCGCGCGACCGAGAGCTGCCCCGGCCCGCCATCGATCATAACCAGATCGGGCCAGGCGCCGCCGTCGCGTTCGGGATCGTCCCTGAGCGCCCGCGAAAAGCGCCGTTTCAGCACCTGGCGCATCATTGCGTAGTCGTCGCCCGGGGTGACGGATCGATCAGGGTCGCCGGCGTCGTACCCCGCCTGCGGCGCGTCGGACAGGCCTGGCGGGCGGGGCGGAGGTGTGCCGCCATCATCCGCACCGCCGCCTTTGTCGTTGGCGGCCTTCGCCGCCACGTCCTTGATGTTGAACTTGCGGTAGGCGTTCTTCACGAAGCCTTCGGGCCCCGCGACCACCATGGCGCCAACCGCGTGGGTGCCGGCGATGTGGCTGTTGTCGTAGACCTCGATGCGCTCGGGCACGCCGTCGAGCCCGAAGGTTTCGGCGACGCCTTCGAGCAGCCGGCGCTGCGAGGCGCTCTCGGCCAGGCGCCGCGCATGGGCGTCGCGCGCATTGGCCAACGCGTGATCGATCAGCTTCTTCTTGTCGCCGCGCCGCGGCACGATGACCGTGACCTTCGCGTCCGCGCGCTGGCTGAGGGCTTCTGAAACCAGCTCGGTCTCGGCGATGACGTGGCTCAGCAGGACCAGCTTGGGCGGCTGGTTGTTGGTATAGAACTGGCCGACGAAGCCGCCCAGGATATCCTCGATCGGCTCTTTCTTGCCGTGGCGCGGGAAGTAGGCGCGGTTGCCGTAATTGCGCCCGGCCCGAAAGAAGAAAACCTGGACACAGGCCTGACCGCCGCTGAGGAAGCCCGCGATCACGTCGGCGTCGCCGATGCCGTGTTCGAGGTTGATGTCCTGCTTGGCCTGGATCGCGGCGAGTGCGCGGATGCGGTCGCGCAAATTGGCCGCCTTCTCGTATTCCTGCGCGTCGCTCGCCGCCTGCATGGCCTCGCCGAGCGCCTTGTGGATCTCCTGGCTGCGGCCGCTCAGAAAGGCACGCGCCTGCTCCACGAGGGCGGCGTAGTCCTCAGCCGATACCCGGTCGACGCAGGGCGCGCTGCAGCGCTTGATCTGGTAGAGCAGGCAGGGCCGCCGCCGCGCCGCGAAGACGCCGTCGGAGCAGGAGCGTAACAGGAATGCGCGCTGCAGCGCCCGCAAGGTCCGGTTGACCGCCCCGGCGCTGGCGAACGGTCCGAAGTAATCGCCCGGGCGTTTGCGCGCGCCGCGATACTTGGTGACCTGGGCGCAGGCGTGATCGCCGGTGATGAGGATGTAGGGGAAGGACTTGTCGTCGCGCAGCAGTACATTGAAGCGCGGCATCAGCTTCTTGATCATGTTCTGCTCGAGCAGCAGCGCCTCGACCTCGCTGCGCGTGGTCACCACCTCGAGCGACACCGTCTCGGCCACCATCCGCGCCAGCCGCTCGGTCAGCTTGGCGGCGGTCGTGTAACTGGTCACGCGTTTCTTCAGATTGCGCGCCTTGCCGACATAGAGCGCTTCGCCCGCCGCATCGAGCATGCGGTAGACGCCCGGCCCCGCCGGCAGCGTCTTCACGGCGGCTTTGAGTGTGGCCAGCCCCTCGACGATCGAGGGCGCGCGCTTCGGTTTGTCAGACTTCGAGCCAGCGCGCTTGCCCGACCCGTCGCGCTTGCCCGAACCATCACGTGGCGGCGATTTGGACTTCGTTACCTGGGGGCTTGGCGGCACGGCCATGACACCTATCTTGGCGGATGACGGCGCCTCGTCAACACATGGCGTCGAGGCATGAACTCAGCGCCTCGAATGGCGCGGGAGGAAGCCAAAATGATATCCACGGATTCTGTGGATAAATGTGTGCAAAACGACATGCGGCTGACAATCCCCCCGCCCGAAACAAAGGGTTACAATTGATTGCTTAATATTTGGGCAGAAATATTTAAGTTATTGAAAAACATAGAACATCTTAAAACCAAGCGATAACATATCGTTAACACTAAGTCGTTGGAAATGGGGCGAAACTGGGGCAATTGGCTTTGAACGACTTGTGCACAAACGACAAACCTTGCACTGGTTCCAAAGCTGCTGTGCCGGCGCCCGAAACCGCCATCGGGCCGCTGTCTGGTGTTTGACCGTCGAAACAGTTGGTCAGTGGAAAGCGCTGCGCCGCTCGATCTCGATGCCGACCGAACCGACATCCTCGAACACGTCGAGCTTCTCGATACGCACCCGCGCCACGCGCACGCGCGGGTCGGAAAGGCAAACGGCGGCAACCCGCTCGGCCAGCGTCTCGACCAGATTGACGTGTCCTTCGGCAACCACCGCCCGGACGCCATCAACGATTTCCTCATAGCAGACCACATCGGCCAGGTGGTCGTCTGGCGGCGCCACGCCCTCGAGCACGGCGAGGTCGAGATTGACGCGTACGCGCTGCTGCTTGCCCTTTTCGTGCCCGTGCACGCCGATATGGGCGGGCAGCACGAAATCGTGCACGAAGACGTGGCGGATGCCGGCATCGGCGATCGGCTTCGGCTTCAGGACCTCAGGAGGGGTCATTGCGAGCGGACCTTCGTTTGGGCAAAGCGGCGCCGCCGCCATGCCCCATGGTCGTGGGTCTCGTGTCAGAAGATGCGGCGGCCCACCACGCCGTTCAAGCACAAACGCGTCATCTCATGATCCCGACGCGCCACCGCCCGACCCCTCGAATACTTCGGAGATCAGAGAACACGCCGGACATATAGGCATCGCTCATTCGGCAGGCATCGCTCATTCGGGCTCCGGCGCGCCGCCGGGCTGGGCCCAGCCCAGATGCTGGCCGCCGTCGAGGGCGAGCATCTGGCCGGTCACCGCCGGCGCGCCGAGCAGATAGCGGACCGCTTCGGCAATCTCGTCAGGCGTGGTGCCGCGCCCGAGCGGCATGCGCGCCCATTGGGCCTCGAACTCGGCCTGGCTCTGGCGCGGCGAGGGCAGGGTCGGGCCCGGCCCGATCGCATTCACCCGGATGTGCGGCGCCAGCGCCAGCGCCAATGTCTGGGTCAATGTCCACAGCGCCGCTTTGCTGACGGTGTAGGAGAGGAAATAAGGCGTCAGGTTGAAGACCCGCTGGTCGAGCAGGTTGATGACGCTGCCCGCCGCACCCGCCGGCAGCTGCGCGGCGAAGGCCTTGGTGAGCGCCAGTGGCGCCCACAGGTTGGTTTCCATGTGCTGGTCCCAGGACGCGCGGGTCAGCGTCTCGATGCCATCCTTCTCGAAGGCCGCGGCGTTGTTGACCAGCGCCGTCAGCGGGCCCACCGCCGCTATCGCAGCGGGCAGCAGCGCATCGACCGCCGCCGGATCGTCAAGGTCGGCCGCGATCGCATGAGCGGTTCCGCCGGCGGCAGCGATCTCGGCAACCGCCGCCTCGGCGGCCTCGGCCGAGCGGTGATAGTGGACCGCCACGGCCCAGCCATCGGCGGCCAAACGATCGGCGATCGCCCGCCCGATGCGCAGCGCGGCGCCAGTGATGAGGACAGATTTGAACATATTTTCGGCCATGGCGCGCGAGCATGGCCAAAGCCGCCGTAGCGCGCAAGGCCGGGGAGTCGTTGCCTCGTCGCCGACGGTGGAAGTGAACCACAGAGGCTCAGAGACACAGAAGGGCCTCGCCTCGTTCCGACTTCGACGTCATTCCCACGCAAGCGGGAATGATGCGAGGGGATGCGTCCTTCCCGAGGTCTCTCTGTGCCTCTGTGGTTCACTTATCTTTAAAGCAAGCCGTCACCCCGTATGCGCCAGCCCCAGCGCGGAGATCCCGGTGAACAGCGCGACCACGTAGCCGACATAAATCACCAGGAACACGATCGCCAAATTGCGGCTGATACGCCGCGACAACAGGGCAAAGCCGACGAAGGCCACGGTAACGCCGACCATCGCCCACAAATCGAAGGCAAGGATGCGGTCGGGCACTGCCAGGGGGCGCACCATCGCGACCACGCCCATGATGGCAAGCACGTTGAAGATGTTGCTGCCGAGCACGTTGCCGAGGGCGAGATCGGTGTGTTTCTGGCGCGCCGCGGCGATGCCCGTCGCCAGTTCCGGCAGCGAGGTGCCGATCGCCACCATCGACAGTCCGATGATCTCGGGGCCGACGCCGGCGATCCGCGCGGTCTCGCGGGCGCCGGCGACCAGAAGCTCGGAGCCGATCAGCACGCCGGCAAGCCCGCCGGCCAGCTTTACTCCCATTACCCAATAGCGCGTTTCGTGGCCGCCCAGCTCCTCGATCTCAGCCTCGATCGTCGCCTTCGCGGCCCGGCTGCGGCGGTCGCTGCGATAGCAATAGATGAGGTAGCTGACCAGGCAGACCAGCATCAGCGCGCCATCGGCCCGGCCGACGATGCCGCTCATGCACATTGCCGCGAAGAGCACGGTCGCGAACACCGCCGCCAAGCCGTCGCGATAGAGCGCGGTTTTGCTGGTCGGGATCGCACAGATCACACCGGTGACGCCCATGATGAGCAGGATATTGGCGATGTTCGAGCCGACCACATTGCCGAGCGCGATGCCGGGCTCGCCCTTGAGCGCGGCGATCAGGCAGACGACGAGTTCCGGCGCCGAGGTCCCGGCGGCAACCACGGTGAGCCCGATCAGGAGATGCGAGACGCCAAACTTGTCGGCGAGCGCGACCGCGCCGCGAACGAGAAACTCACCGCCGAAATACAGCAGGATCAGGCCGCCGGCCACTTGAAGAAACAGGATCATCCAGGCCCGATCAGCAAACCAGGGTCCCCCGACAGAACGACAACGCCGCGCCGCTCCCCCGCCCATGACAGGCGCCCGCGGCATTGCCATATCATGTGGTGACCCGTCGCGGCAAAACCAGACGGCGCAAGCTTCGCTTGTCGACGTTGGGTCTTGTCTTTTGCGCCTCCGCCGCTGGCCCCCGCACGTGCTAAATACTTGCGGTATCCGACCAACAGCCCTACAGGCCCCCCGCGCACGTTCATGGAAAACCACGGCTTCCTCTTCGAGATCGTGTTGCTGCTGACCGCGGCGATCGTCGCCGTGGTGCTGTTCGAGCGCATGCGGGTGAGCCCGATGCTGGGCTATCTCGCCGGCGGCATGATCATCGGGCCATCAGGTCTGGCGCTGGTCGCCGATGTCGAGACGATCGGCGTGGTCGGCGAGCTCGGCGTGGTGATGCTGCTTTTCTCGATCGGGCTGGAGCTCTCATTCCGGCGGCTCAAGCTGATGCGCTGGGAGGTCTTCGGGCTCGGCGGGGCGCAATTCCTGATCACCGGGCTGATCATCGCCGGCGCGGCCTGGGGGCTCGGCGCCACGCCAAAGGCCGCCTTCGTGATCGGCGCCGGCCTGGCGCTTTCCTCCACCGCGATCGTGCTCCAGCTTTTGTCCGAGCGCGGCGAGGTCGCAACCAAGCTCGGCCGCGTGGGGGTTTCGGTCCTGCTGCTTCAGGATCTTGTCGTAATACCGCTGCTCGCCGTGGTGCCGATCCTCGGCGGGGCCGCGCGCGATACCGACTGGACCCAGGTCGGGCTCGCCGTCGGCAAGGCCGCGCTGGCGCTCACGCTGATCATGGTGGCGGGCCGGCTGGTGCTGCAGCCAATCTACCGCGCGATCGCGCGCGACCACGGCCATGAGATCTTCATCGCCCTCACCCTGCTCGCCGTGCTCGGCACCGGCTGGGCGACCGAGCAGGCCGGGTTGTCGCTCACGCTGGGCGCCTTTCTGGCCGGGCTGCTGCTCGCCGAAACCGAGTTCCGCCATCAGATCGAAGCCGACATCAAACCCTTCCAAGGCCTGCTGATGGGGCTTTTCTTCATGGCCATCGGCATGCAGGTCGACCTCGCCGCGGCGGCGCGGAACTGGTGGCTGGTGGCGGCGCTCGCGGTGGCTCTGATCGTGCTCAAGACCGCGATCCTCTATCTGCTTTGCCGCGTGCTGGTGAAGCTGCCGGTCTTTCTCTCGCTGCGCGTCGGGATGACCCTCGCCCAGGGCGGCGAGTTCGGTTTCATCCTGATCGGCGCCGCCGCGCTGATCGGCTTCATTCCCGAGCCGATGAAGCAGATCTGCCTCGTCGTGATCAGCATCTCGATGATCGCAACCCCCTTCCTGGCCGGCGCCGGCAAGGCCCTCGCCGACCGTTTCGAGCGCTTCACCCCGGTCGGCCTGGCGGCGCTGGAGCAGGACAACATCGACCTCGCGCGCCACGTCGTCATCGCCGGTTTCGGGCGGGTCGGCCGGATCGTGGGGCGCCTGCTGGAGGCCCGCCGCATTCCCTACGTCGCCATCGACAGCAACGCCGCCAACGTACTCGACGGGCGCGGCCGCGGCCTGCCGGTCTATTTCGGTCATGCCGCTCAGCGCGATCTGCTTTGGAGCGTCGGCATCGATCGGGCCTCGGCCCTGGTCATCACCATGGGCGATGCGCGGATCGCGCTCGAGCTGGTGGCCATGCTGAAGCACCGCCTGCCGGAGCTGCCGATCATCGCCCGCGCCCGCGACAGCGACCACGCGCGCGACCTTCTCGATCTGGGCGCCAACATCGCGGTGCCAGAGACGCTGGAAGCGAGCCTGATCCTGGGTGCCGCGACGCTCAAACAGCACGGTATCGGCGAAAGCGAAATCGAGGCGGCGCTGAACGAGTTGCGGGCCGATCGCGGTTTCCTGCTGGCTTCCGACCGTGCGCTGACGAACCCGGAGGCGCCGCGGGATCCGGCCGCGGCGCGCGACACCCCGCCGGCGCCCGACCGGCCGCCCGCCTCCGATGCCGATCTGCCGCTGCCGCCGGCCGCTGAAATCAGAAAAGAACCAACGCAAACAGGGCGGTAAGGGCGACGAACCGCAGCGCGTCGGCAAGCATCGAGAAGACAATCACAAGCGCCCGCAGATCCTCATTCTCCATCCCCGCGAGCCGCTCGCGCAGCCGCAACAGATCGAAGCCGAGGATCCGCCCAGCAATGTCGATCGTCTTTCGCATCGGCGTGATGTTAGCGGATCGCGCCTTGCAATTTCCTGAAAGCTGAAACGCCGAAGGCGTTTCAGCGCCGTTTGGGTCGAAAAGGCGGCATGCAGGGGGCGTTCTGGCAAACGCCTAATACAGCACCAGCACGAAGATACAGGTCACCAGGAAGAAGCGGATGGTGTCGGCGAGCATGGTGAAGAGGACCAGGAGGATTTGCGTCTTGCGGTCTTCCAGCGCATCCAGGCGCGCGCCCAACTTCACGATGTCGAAGCTCAGCAGGCTGGCAAGGATGTCGATGACGAAGCTCATCGCGCTGGCATCCTGTCGTGGCTATGGCGTGGCCGACCCGCGCGGTCTCGCGGCCCCGGCCGGTTGCCCGGTTAGTCGGTCCGGTCATTGTCCGATAAATGGTCCCAGCGAGTAATTCGGCGCGTGGTCCCACCAAAGAAAGAGCCGCCCGAGACCACTTCGGCTGAATTGGTCCCGGACGGCTCCTGGTACTTGATACGAGCGGCCTAGAGCTTGTCGACGCGCATATCGTCTTCGGAGGTGTTGAAGGTGGTATCGGCCACGTTGCGCAGCTTGTCGATGATCTGCTTGGAAGCAAGACCGACAACGGCGCCAACAGCGGCGATGCCGAAGGGGCTCAGCTGGGTGCCGAGTCCGCCGTCGAGCAGGAAGCCGCTGCGCAGAATGAAGTAAACCAACAGCGCCAGCGCGGCGCCCATCGGCGCGCGCAGGAGGAACCACCAGACCCAGCTCGCCGAGAGCCGGCGGTTGCCGACAAAGCTGGAGAACGAGGTGGCGATATGGATGAAGGAGCCAAGCGCACCGGTGATCATTACGATCCCCAGGGCGATGGTCTCGTCAAGCCCGGTCCACACGACCTTGCCCCCCTGAAGGGACGAGGATGGCCAGAGATAAAGCAGCAAGGCGCCGAGCCCGCATACCAGGCATATCATGAAGACCCCGACCACGAACGTGCCGTAGCCGTGCAAGAAATGGGCAGGCCGCCTTCTATTTTGGTCCACGACCGTGGAGCTCCCAGCCATAGTCAACTCTCCTTTCTGGCGCTTGAGGCCAGTTCCCTGGCCCCGGATCGCCGGGCGAAGCGTCTGCCTCGCCGCGATGATGGGGCATCGAATTCGTCCGCATTCACGGGGGCGCACCAACGCATCGAACGCCGGATACCCCCTTCGTGCGCGATGAAAATAGGGCTCATGTAGTTAAATTTGGTTTAAGGTTAACGCACAAAAATCGACCCCATACGGGGCTAGGCGCATCGCTTCTGCGCCAATGTGCGTTGAATTATCGCGAAATTCGGGGCGGTCTGGGGGCCGCGCGCGATGGCGCGCTCCGATCAGGTGCGCAAGGGCGCGGGACCTTCGCGCGGGCGTTATTCCTTCTTGAGGTCCAGCGACGCCGAGTTCAGGCAGTAGCGCTGGCCGGTCGGCGCCGGGCCGTCGGGGAAGACATGGCCCAGATGCGCATCGCAGCGCGAGCATACGACCTCGGTGCGGCGCATGAACAGCGAGCGGTCTTCCTTGACCGCGACCGCGGCCTCGTCCACCGGCGCGTGGAAGCTCGGCCAGCCGGTGCCGCTCTCATATTTGGTTTCGCTGGAGAACAGCGGCTGGCCGCAGCAGATGCAATTATATGTGCCCTTGGCCTTCTCGTCCCAGTAGCGCCCGGTGAAGGCGCGCTCGGTGCCGGCCTTGCGGGCCACCCGGTATTCCTCGGCCGAAAGCTGCTGGCGCCATTCCTCGTCCGGCTTCACGACCTTGCCGGCCCCGGCGGCATCCGCGGCTTTTTCCGCTTGCTTGGCCATTGTCGCACTCCCACTGAGTTTCCACCCTGCCTTACGATATGGCCAGAGGGCGCCCCGCCGCAAGCCGCCCGTGCCTCACGACCGCGTGCGCGCGCTTATCGTCAAATCCGGTGGGCATGCCGTCAAGGCACTCGCGCCAGCGAAACCGCTTTGCGGGCGAGGCGGTAGGGCTCGGCGGTGAAGGTCACGGCCATGCCCGCCTCGAGCGTCTCGAGCCCGGCCGCCTTGATGGTCTCGGGATAGACCACGACGTCGGGCCCGCCAGCCTCGGGCGTGATGAAGCCGAAGCCCTTCGCCGCGCTGAACCAGGAGACCGTGCCGTTTTCCATGGGGCCGCATTCCAGAGGGTCGCTTTCCATGGGGGTGATGGGTAGGGGAGCGGCCGCGAATTATCAAGGTGAACAGAGGGATTGCTGCCGATCCCTCCCGTCATTCCCGCGCAAGCGGGAATCCAGGGATCATAGGGAGCAGGTCTCACCGGCGTCCCTGGACTCCCGCTTGCGCGGGAGTGACGATCGAAGATTAGACCTACAACAGTATTTGTAGGGGCGGGTTTGAAACCCGCCCGCAACGTCCGTCCTAAGTGAACCACAGAGACACAGAGGCACAGAGGCACAGAGGCGGCGGGAGGCGCGGCAGCACCAATCCTTTGCTCTGTGTCTCTGTGGTGAAAAATGGGCGGGCTTGAAACCCGCCCCTACGAATATCGTGACCGCTCCGCCCCTACCGCCGCTGCCGCCTCCCGGTCGGCCGACCGCCGCGGCCGCCCCGCCGCTTGCTCTTCGAGAGCGCGCTCGCATGTTCCATTTTCTGCTTCAGCGAGGAGGTGGCCGACATGCCGAGATCCTGGGCCTCGAGCCGCTTGATCTCGTCGCGCAGCCGGGCGGCCTCCTCGAATTCGAGGTTGGCGGCGCTTTCCTTCATGCGGCCTTCGAGCTCCTCGATATAGGCGTGGAGGTTGTGCCCGATCATATGCGGCTTGTCCTCGTCGCCGGTCGCCACGGTCACGCGGTCGCTGCGCTCGTAGACCGATTCGAGGATGTCGGAGATGCCCTTCTTGATGCTTTCGGGCGTGATGCCGTGCTCCTCGTTATAGGCCTGCTGCTTCTCGCGCCGGCGGTTGGTCTCCTCGATGGCGTATTCCAGCGCCGCGGTCATATGGTCGGAATAGAGAATGGCGCGGCCCTCGATGTTGCGCGCGGCGCGGCCGATCGTCTGCACCAGCGAGGTCTTGGAGCGCAGATAGCCCTCCTTGTCGGCGTCGAGGATCGCCACCAGCGTACATTCGGGAATATCGAGCCCCTCGCGCAGCAGGTTGATGCCGACCAGGATGTCGAAGACGCCAAGGCGTAAATCTCGAATAATTTCGATTCTCTCGAGAGTGTCGATATCGGAATGCATGTAGCGGACCTTGAGGCCGAGCTCGTCCATGTATTCGGTGAGGTCCTCGGCCATGCGCTTGGTCAGCGTCGTCACCAGCACGCGCTGGCCCTTGGCCGTGACCTCGCGGCACTCGGCGAGCAGATCGTCGACCTGGGTCTCGGCGGGGCGGATGATCACCGGCGGGTCGATCAGGCCCGTCGGCCGCACCACTTGTTCGGTGAAGACACCGCCGGTCCGCTCCAGCTCCCAGGGCGCGGGCGTCGCCGAGACGTAGACCGTCTGCGGGCGCATGGCGTCCCATTCCTCGAATTTGAGCGGCCGGTTGTCGATGCAGGACGGCAAACGGAACCCGAACTCGGCGAGAGTGGACTTGCGCGCGTAATCGCCCTTGTACATGGCGCCCAGCTGCGGCACGGCGATATGGCTCTCATCGACGAAGAAGAGCGCGTTCTTCGGCAGGTATTCGAACAGCGTCGGCGGCGGCTCGCCCGGCGCCCGGCCCGTCAGGTAGCGCGAATAGTTCTCGATGCCGGCGCATGAGCCCGTCGCCTCGATCATCTCCAGATCGTAGAGCGTGCGCTGCTCCAGCCGCTGGGCTTCCAGCAGCTTGTTCTCGGCCGTCAGCTCGTCGAGCCGCGTGATCAGGTCTGCCTTGATCTGCTTGGCCGCCTGCAGCAGCGTCGGCTTGGGCGTCACATAGTGCGAATTGGCGTAAACCTTCACCGCCGCCAGCGCACCGCCCTTCTCGCCGGTCAGCGGGTCGAACTCGACGATGCTCTCGATCTCGTCGCCGAACAGCGAGAGCCGCCAGGCGCGGTCTTCAAGATGGGCGGGAAACAGCTCGATCGTATCGCCCCGCGCCCGAAAGGTGCCGCGGTGAAAATCGGCGTCGTTGCGCTTGTAGTGCAGCTCGACGAACTTCCGCAGGATCGCTGTGCGGTCCATCGTCTGGCCGGCCTTCAGCGGAAAGGCCATCTGCTGATAGGTCTCCACCGCGCCGATGCCGTAGATGCACGAGACCGAGGCGACGATCACCACGTCGTCGCGTTCGAGCAGCGACCGTGTCGCCGAATGGCGCATGCGGTCGATCTGCTCGTTGATGTTCGATTCCTTCTCGATATAGGTGTCGGTGCGCGGCACGTAGGCTTCGGGCTGGTAGTAGTCGTAATAGGAGACGAAATACTCCACCGCGTTGTTCGGAAAGAACGACCGCATCTCGCCATAGAGCTGCGCGGCCAGCGTCTTGTTGGGGGCGAGGATAATGGTCGGCCGCTGCAGGCGCGAGATCGTATGCGCCATGGTGAAGGTCTTGCCCGAGCCGGTGACGCCAAGCAGCACCTGGTCGCGCTCGCCGGCTTCAAGCCGCGCCGTCAGCTCGTCGATCGCCTCCGGCTGATCGCCCGCCGGCTCGAAGTCGGAGATGAGCTCGAAGGCGATGCCCTTGCCCTCGAGCTGGCGCGCCTCGACGGCCTCGGGCGAGGGAAACGGGGTTTCGATGACGGAAGATGCGCGCGCCATGGTCATCACAATATGTGCCGCGGGGCCGGGAATGCCAATGGGATCCCCGATCCCTCCTGACACGTCCGGCCTCTTCCCCGATCGCCACCCCGGCCGCAGCGAAGCGAAGAGCCGGGGTCCATGGGGCGTCGGATCAGGGCTACCGTCCGCGTCGGCCCGGCTCTACCGATGGACCCCGGATCAAGTCCGGGGTGACGGACGGTGGGTGGACGGCATGGAAATTACCGCCAAAAAGAACCGTGGCCGGCCCGTCGCTCGGGAGAGGGGGTCGAGCGACGGAACCGGCCACGGATGCTGGCCTTGGCAGGTGGAGGCTCGGATCAGGCGATCCGGCTCCGCCGCAGCCAGACCATCACACCGCCCAGCAACAGCACCAGAAGCGCCAGCGACGCGTAAAGATCGCGCCGATCGCGCCCTGCCGCCGCCTGCTGGTCCTTTCGCTTGGCGGCCGCCGTCTTCCCAGCGGTGATCGCCGCCGTAGCGTCGGCAACCTGCGTAGGCGCCTTGACGGTGGTTTTGCCGCCGACATTGGCGCCGGCTTTGGTATCGGCCTTGATTGGCGCCTTGATGTCGGCACCGGCCGCGCCACCGGTCCGCCCTGATCCGTTGCGGGCGGCCTCCCGGGCGAGGCGCTCGCGCACCTTCCCAGCCTCAGCCCAGGGCTTGGGCTTGCCCGGCTTGACCGTCATCGGCTTCACCGTGCCGGTCACCGGCGGGGGCGCTTTCGCTGCATCCGCCGAAACCTTGGGTACTCCGGCCAACGCGCCAACCTGCGCGCGGTGCTTTGCCGCCGAGAAGCGGCTGACCGACTTCTGCGCCAACTGGCCGCGAAGCCTGACTTCCTTCTTCTCGGTCTCGATCACGCTGGGCGTCACCGCCTTGTCGGCGCGGCGCTCGCCGTGCTTGCCGCGGCGCTGGCTCGGCTGCTTGCCGAAGACGCTCTCGAAGTTCCATCCGGCCGGCAGGTTCACCGCCACCGCCTCGGTGTTGACGCCCTCGCCGGAAGGACGCGACGGGGTCACGTCGACGGCGACGAGACTGGTGAACTTGCTGACGAGATGATGCTTGAGGGCAACGGCGAGCACTTGCCCGCGCACTTCCTTTCTGTCGGCGCCCTCGCGAAGCGAGTCCATCAGCGCCGCGATCTTGGCGCGGGCCCACAGGGCGCCCATGCCTTTACCCGGTTGACCACCCGTGAGCGGCAGGGCGAGCTTCCACGGCTTGCCGGCGAAGCGGCCCTCGATGATCACATTGCCGGCGAGCTTCTTGAGCTCCACGGCGACGATGACGGGCTCGCCGCGATAGAGGTCCTGGACCTTGCGAGGCCAAGCCTCCGCGCCGGTCTCGTGTGCGAAGGTGACGCGGATATCGGTCAGCACCGGCTCTTCGATCTTGCGGAACAGCGCGGTCATCTTCTCCTTGGTATCGGCGACGCGGCTCACGAAGGTGAAGGTGCCGCGGCCGTACTGCGCGGCCTTGGTCATGAAGTAGCTGTTGGGCGCCGAGCCGATACCCACGGTGAAGAGCCGCGTGTCGCCCAGATTTGCCTTGATGAACTTGAACAGCTGCTTCTCGTTGCCGACCGAACCATCGGTCAGGAAGATCACCTGACGCAGACGGTTTTCTTGTTTGCGCCCATCGAGCGCCATGTTGAGCGCCTTCAGCATTTCCGTACCGCCGCGCGCCTTCAGGCCTCGAACGAAGGCCCGCGCCCGGGCAATCGCCACCGGACTTGCATATTGCGCGTCGGCAAACAGCGAATGGGCGACGCTGTTGAATTCGATCACGTTGAAGCTGTCGCCCGGCGCCAGGCGCTCGAGTGCCAGCAGCAAGGCCGCCCGCGCCTGCGCGATCGACGTGCCCGACATCGAGCCCGACGTGTCGATCACGAAAACCACCTCGCGCGGCAGACGCTTGATCGCCGCCGTTTTGCCGCTTTCGCCATTGGGCGGCATCACCATCAGCAGCGCATAGGTCTTGCCGCCGATGGTCTCGGTGAACAGCCCGGCGCCGGGCGCGCTGCCGGTCTTGGGCAGCCAGGAGATCACCAGATCCTTCTCGGCAAAGACCGCCTGCTTGTCGAAGGTGATGGTCTTGCCGCCGTCTTCGTTGTCGGTGACCTTGATCTTGTGCGTGGCGCTCTTGATCCATTCGATCGGAAAGCCGGGCTTCAGGATCACATGCAACGAAACCGGATTGACTTTGCCGTGCTTGGGATGGCGCACCGGCGGGGTGATGCGGTCGGCATCAGGCACGCGGGCCGTATTGGCGCCCCAGCCGCTACCGGAGAAAGCCACCACCCGCTCGCCCGAGGGGATGTAGCGCGGCCCCACCACCATCGGGAAACGAAGCGCGAAGGCGCCGCGGTCGTAGCGCAGCGTCTGCTGATATTCGATCTGCACGATCACCGTCTCGCCCGGCCCGATATTGGCGAGCGAGTTGGTGAAGATGTTGGGCCGCTCCTGTTCAGTGAGCGAAGCCTTCCTGCCCGCCTTGAGCGCCTCCAGATAGATCTTCCGCGCGGCCTCGCGCTCCTTGACCTTGCCTTCGATGAAACGGTCGCCGATGCGCAGGCGCAAACGGTCGACGGCGGAGTTCGTCGGCAGTGGGAAGACGTAAACGCCCTCGATCCATTTCTTCGAGGGGTTGGTGAATTGCTGGCTCACCACCACCCGGGCGACCAGGCCGCTGACCTCCATGCGGATATCGGTCTTGACCGTCGGCGCCCGCTCGTAGCGTCCCGGGGTCTCGGTCTTGATGAGCAGGCTGCCGCTCTCGACCTCCGACAGCCGCACGCCCCCGCGCGCCTCGGCAAAGGGGCGGCTGGCGGCCGTGATCAGCGCGACGGAAAAGACGAGCAGCGAAAGGACCAGCCGGAAGGCTGGATCGGTCGTTCTGAGTAGCGTTCGTTGGATGGGGGTGACCCCGGGACACGATGCGCCGGGACGCGATACGTATGACATGCGTGGCTCCCTCAAATGCGGCGGCGCTTTTCATCAGCGCGGCCTTGGTTGCGGAGTGCCCGGCCGTCCGCCGGCGCCGCCCCCAACGGCGCCCAAATGCAAACCCGTACGACCGGATCGCTTAAGGCAGACGGACGGGCGCCCGCAGTTTCCGCAAACGGCTGACGTCATTTTTTGAAATATTCGGACGTCTGGCGGCCCGCTGCGGCACTATCGCTGCCGGAAACACCTGAAACCAACGCCGCCGCGCGCCATGCGTTGCTCCGCTTGATTTCATATGCGAGGCCCCGGTGGACGGAATTCGGCCGGCATGGCACTCTGAGCGGGTTGCTTTGCGATTGCCGTCTCGGGAGACCCAGCGCGATCCGATGAGCGATGACCAGAACAGCCCCCGCACCAAGGTTCGGCTGAAGACGGAACGCCCGCGCCTGCACAAGGTCATCCTGTTGAATGACGACTACACGCCGCGCGAGTTCGTCGTCATGGTGCTGCGGGCGGTCTTCTCAATGACCGACGATCAGGCCTACCGCGTGATGGCTACCGCCCATCAGAAGGGCGCGTGCGTTGTCGCCGTTTTTACCAAGGACGTGGCCGAGTCCAAGGCGAGCGAAGCGACCGAGACGGCCCGCGCCGCCGGGCATCCGCTGATGTTCACGACCGAGCCCGAGCACTAGATCAAGATCGTCTCAGATCACTGTGACGCGATCGTGCTCTTGTTTAGAGCACGGGTCACGCGTCACATCAGATCACCGTGACGCGATCGTGCTCCAGGGGCGCTGTCGGCGCATCGGCTCTGGAGGCGGCGTTTATTCGTCTCCGGGAGGATTGTCGCTCTTGCCGCCGTCGCCGTCTCTGCCGCCGCCGCGACGACCGCCTTCGCCGCCGCCCGCTTCATTGCCGCCTTCGAGCGCGTTCGGATCGGGACCCTCGGGCGCCGGCCGCTCGACGCCGAACCCGCCTACCTCGCCGCCGCCGCGCTGGCCGGGCGTCTTCGCGGCCTGGTTACCGCCAGCCCGGCCGGCCGGGTTCTTGTTTTCCGTGCCTTCCTTTTTTTCCTTGCCGGCCTCGCTATCGGCGAGCTGGACGGGCGCCGCCGGCTGCCCAGCGCTGCCCAGCGCGAGCGCCTGGGGGGCGGCGAGCATTCCGCTCAGAACGGCTGCGGCAATAAACCGCGCATTAATCGGCAAGGCCATGAGAGACACTCCTGCTGGTCGAATGCCGCGATGTCCGTTAGCCCGGTCCGATCGGTCGCGCCGGATCGGGGACGGCGGCATCACCGGACCAGCCTAGCCGGGTTATCGTTGCCCGAAGCTTAAGAAAGGACGGCAATTGAGCGAGCCGCTCGCCATAGAAACCACTATCGAAACCGCCATCGAAACGGTGGAGATGCATACCGGCGGCGAGCCGGTGCGCATCGTCACCGCCGGCTATCCAGCGGTCGAGGGCGCGACGATCCTCGACAAGCGCCGCTATGCCGCCGAGCATCTCGACCGCCTGCGCCATGTCCTGATCTTCGAGCCGCGCGGCCACCACGATATGTATGGGGTGATCCCCGTCGCGCCCGACCACCCCCAGGCCGACCTCGCCGTGCTTTTCATGCACAATGAGGGCTATTCGACCATGTGCGGCCATGCCGTGATCGCGCTCGGCCGCTGGGCCGTCGACAGCGGCATCGTGGCGCCCGCCGGCAATCCGACGACGGTGCGCATCCAGTGCCCCTGCGGGCTCGTGACCGCACGGGTCGCAGTCCGCAAGGGCGCCGCAGGTGAGGTCGGAACAGGCGAGGTTGCCTTCGAGAGCGTGCCGGCCTTCGCACTGGCGCTGGGCCGCGAGGTCACGCTCGAGGGGGTTGGAACGGTCACGCTCGATATCGGCTATGGCGGCGCTTTCTATGCCGTGCTGCCGGCCGGCAGCTTTGGTCTCGACGTGCTCGGCTCACCGACGCGCGATCTTGTCGACGCCGCCAGCGCGGTCACCCGGGCGGTCAAGGCGCAGGCGGCGATCACCTATCCGGGCGACCCCGACCTTGGCTTTCTCTACGGCACCATCCTGACCGATGGCGGCGACGGCGCCGGCCACGACCGGCCGAGCGCCAATATCTGCGTCTTCGCCGACAACCAGGTCGACCGCAGCCCGACCGGCTCGGGCGTCACCGCGCGCATCGCCTTGATGCGCGCGCGCGGCATGATCGCCGCGGGCGAAGCGGCCTTTTTCGAAAGCGTCACCCGCACGATTTTTCGCGGCCGGGCGCTGGCGGACTGCGCGGTGGGCGGCCATGACGCGGTCACCGTCGAGGTCACCGGCCACGCTCATTATACCGGCACGGCGCGGTTCACGGTCGAGCCCGACGATCTGCTCGCCGGTGGCTTCTTACTGAAATAGCGGGCGCCCCCAAAGGAGACGGCCGCCGATCGAATGACCGGCGGCCGCTATGTCTGTTTAGGCATGGTGCCCTGTTCTAGTAGCCGTAGAACGGACGACGATGCCGGCACAGGCGGTAGAAGGCGCGGCGGGCGAACGGGTTGCCCAGAACGAAGCCCTTGTAGTAGAGGCGGCGGCACATCCGACGATGACGATACCGACGATGATGCCCGCCCCAGCCGCCGCGGTGGCGGATCTGCTGGGTCTGTGTCGTCTCGCCGCCGTCGAACAGCCCGGCATTGACGGCCGGCGAAGCGGCGGACGCGGCACCGGCGGTGCCCAGGGTGATGGCGGCCGCGGCCGCGATGCTCAGAATGGTGGTTTTCATCTTCAGGTACTCCTGTTTCCAGTTGGTGCGACCGGCGGCCTCAGTGCCCCCGGTCTTGATGGTGTCTGTTTTAGCGAACCGCGCTTGAACCCGGTCTGAAGCCGTCATTCATCTCGCATTCACCTGTTTGGAGGCGGCGACCACCTGCATAACCATCTGCACTAAAAAGAAAAAAGCGGCCGATCTTTCGATCGGCCGCCTTTCGCTGGATTAAGGGTTGGCAATGCCGCTTAGTATCCGCGGTGGCCGCCATAGCGATACCCGAAGCGATAGGTGCAGAACCGGTTGAACAGCTGGCGGGCAAACGGATCGCCCTGCACATACCCGCGGTAGTAGAGCCGGCGACAACGCGGGCGCTGCGCGAACCCACGGCCATAGCCGCGGCCCCGATGGTGACGGAATCCGCCACGACGATGATGCACGAGCTGCACCTTGGCGGCGGAAGCGCCCTCGAAGAGGCCGCCATTGCCAGCGGACGGGGCGGCGGTGGCGGCACCGGCGGCGCCGAGGGTGATGGCGGCTGCGGCCGCAATGCTGAGGATGGTGGTCTTCATGGCACGTCTCCTGTTCCCGGTTGATCCGGCCGGCGGCGTGGTGCCTCGACCGTATGGCCCTGGTTTTAGGCGAGGCCGCTTGAACCGAACCTGAAGCCGCCGTTCATCCAGCGTTCATCGTCCAAGACAGCCCGGCCCGGCCCGGCGGAGCGCGGCGCCCAAACGAAAATGGCGGCCGATCTTTCGATCGACCGCCATTCGGTGGCGCAAGGGAGGGGTCGGCGCTAGACGTCACCGGCCTTAGTGACCGGCTCTAGTAACCGTGGTGGGAACGACGATAGCGGCAGAGGCGATAGTAGGCCCGGCGGGCGCCCCAGTGGCCAAGCACGAAGCCGCGATACCGGAGCCGGCGACACATCCGGCGATGGCGCCAAGCGCGGTGGCCGCGATGGCCGCGATAATGCACGGTCTGGGTCTGGGTGGTGAACGAGCCATCGAGCAGCCCGGCCTTGGCGACGGACACGCCGGCCGTGGCGGCGCCGGCGGCGCCTAGGGTGATGGCGGCGGCGGCGGCGATACTAAGGGCGATCTTCTTGATGGGGGAGTGCCTCCTGGTTCTGGTTTTTTTCACCCTGGGACCTGGTGTCCCCGGGGTGATGCGCGTGTTCTACAGGGCCGCGCTTGAACCGAATCTGAAGCGAACGTTCATCCAGGGTTCATCTGTGTGACGAGGACTGGGCACGCCCGCGACGATCCAACCAGCCGCCGCCGCTCTGGCGAATTAGTGTTGACCGATCGTTCCAAACTCGCCAATTTGCCCGCGAAAGGAACCGCAATGCCCTGGGAAAAACAGTTCGATCCCGACAGCGCGCTGCTCAAGGCGATGCAGACCTTCTGGGCGCGCGGCTATGACGCCACCTCGATGCAGGATCTGGTCGAGGGCATGGGTGTCAACCGGGGCAGCCTTTACGCGACCTTCGGCGACAAGCGCAGCCTCTTCATCCAGGCGCTCAAGCGCTACGACGCCGTCCACCGCCAGGCCTGGACCGCGGCGCTGGCCGAACGCTCGGCCCCGCGCGAGGCGATCCTGGGCGCTTTCGAGGGCGCCATCGCCGCGGCCATCGAGGGCGGCTCGCGCGACGGCTGCCTGCTGGTGAACACGGCGCTCGAGCTCTCCCCCCATGACCCCGAAGTGGCGTCCATCGTCGCCGAGGCGCTGACCGGCATGGAACGCTTCTTCCACACCATGATCGTGGCCGGCCAGGAAACCGGCGCGATCCCGGCACGGATAGACGCCGACGCGACCGCCAGTGCGCTGCTTGGCCTCTTCATCGGGCTGCGCGTGCTCTCGCGCAGCCGCCCCGAGGCGCCGCTTCTGCGCGCCGTCGCCGATCAGGCCGCCGCGATGCTCAAATAAGTCCCCGCCGCGCCCGGCAACTTTTTTTGATGGTTTTGGAACGATCGTTCAACACGTCGCCAGGCCGATAACACGTGAAAGGGAGGAAACGATGGGTGTCTCTTATGTCGAACGCGAGCAGGCCAACCCCGCGACCACAGCCTTCTACAACACGGCCGAGGACCGCTTCGAGATGCTGCTCAACATCTTCAAGGTGTTCGGCCACACGCCCGAGCTCGGCACGGTCTTCACCGATTTGATCATGGCGATCCTGAAGGACGGCGAGCTCGACTGGCTGACCAAGGAGCTGATCATCCTGAAGGCCACCCACCGCAACGACTGCAAATATTGCGTCGTCCAGCACGAGACCTTGTCCAAGCGCCTCGGCATCCCGGACGAGAAGATCCAGCACATCGGCGGCGATCTCTACAAGGACAGCCCCCACTTCAGCGACGCCGAGAAGGCGCTGATGGATCTGACCGTGCAGATCGGCGTCGACGCCAACCACGTGCCCGAGGAGCTCTGGGGCCGTTTGAAGCAGCACTTCACCGAGCCGCAGATCGTCGAGGCCGTCTTCACCATCACCATCTACATCGCGGTCTCGAAATTCGGCGACGCGCTCGGCGTCGAGCTCGAGCCGGTCTTCTCCGGCATTGAGCCGATGTTGCATGTGAAGCACTGAGGGACAGGAAAGAAATATCGTCGGCGTCGTCGCGGCGCGAGTTCGGCCGTCAATCGTCCAACTGCGTGTGCTTGAGCCGGAACGAGCGGAACTTGCGCGCGGCGATGTTGCCGGCGGTGCCGAAATAGGCCGCGACCACGCCGCGATAGCCATGCTCGGTGAAGAAGTAGGCGACCGGCGAGCAGCGGCCCAGGCGCGTCACTTTGACCGAGCCCGGCACGAAGCCCTTGCCCCAGGCACGCTGCAGGTTGGGCGTGCGGATCGGATGGTCGTAGCAGACCCGCCGCCCCTTGAAGCCCGGCTCGGCGTAGACGCAGACCATGCCGCATTTCTTGGCGCCGGCGGCCTGGACCGATCCCGTCCCAAACGCCAGCCCCGCCACCGCGAAAGCTGCGAGCGCAATGGGCGATGTGGACCGAGCGGCAGTACCGCTCATTTGCCGCCGCCAGGCTTGATCGAGCGGATGACCACCGCCTCGGCCGGCACGTTCTCGAAAGGGCCGACGGTGCGGGTCTGCACGGCCTCGATCGCGCGCACGACGTCCATGCCGCGCACCACCCGGCCGAACACCGTGTAGCCCCAGCCGCGCGCCGACTTGGCGCTGTGGTCGAGATGGGTGTTGTCGTTGGCATTGATGAAGAACTGCGCCGTCGCCGAATGCGGATCGGAGGTGCGCGCCATGGCGACGGTGCCGACATTGTTGGGACCGGTCTTGTCGGCCTCGTTGCGGATCGGCCGGCCCGTCGGCTTCTCGCGGAAGCCATCGGCGCTGAAGCCGCCGCCCTGGATCATGAATTGCGGGATCACCCGGTGGAAGACCGTGCCGTCATAGTGCCCCGTGCTCACATAGCGCAGGAAATTCGCCACCGTAGCCGGCGCGCGTTTGGCGTCGAGCGCGATCACGAAGTCGCCCTTGCTCGTGCTCACCGTGACATGCGTAACCGATTGGCTCGCAGCGGACTGCGCGGCGGCGGGGGATTGCGCGGCGAAAAGCGCGGCGACGATCGCGGATAAGAACCGGACGAACATGGGGCGGCGTCTCCATTTGTGGGATACGGGGGCGATGCCGGGGAGGCGAACGGCGCGCACACTCGGCCGACAATGTGGCAGGCGTGCGGCATTCTGCCGGAACCCGGCAATGCCGACAAGCGCCGCCAGCGCCGCAAACTGCTGTGGCTCAACGCTTGGGCTTGACCGTCACCCGCCGGACGCTGGCCAGCTCGCGGAGCTGCGGCGTCCGCGGCTTACCTTCGGGGCCATAGCGCGTGTAGAGCCGCTTGACGTAGAAGCCGAGATCGAGGTCGTGGAAATAGCTGATCGCCGAGCGGCGCTCCTCACCATTGCGCCCCTTCCAGCGCACTTCCGTGTCGACCCGAACGACGCGGCGCGTCTTGCCCGCGAGCGTCAGCTCGGAAACTTTCTTGGCGATCTGCGCCACCACGCGCTGGCTTTGCTGCGGTTTTCCGTCGGCCGAGATATCCATGCGAAAGCGCTGGGTGGCGCCGAGCCTGAGCGGCCAGAAGCCCGGCTTTTCGTTCTTGATCTTGACGGTCAGCGTGCGCGCCCCACGCGCCAAGCGCCGCATCATGAAGGCATCGACGAACTCCACGCTGGCGGCGGCGGGCGCGCTTTTCGGCCCCGCGGTCGCGTGGGTCACCCGGCCTTCGGTCTTGCCGAAAGTGATCTGGAAACCGTCGCTGTAGACCAGCACCGTGCCCGGCGCCGGCGCCTTGAAGGCAAACGGCCCGGCATCCTCGGCCAAGGCCGGCGGGACGGACGCCGCCAGTGCGACGACCAGGACGGCTGCGATCCGGTGGATCTCGGTCATGGGCGGGTGGTCCCTGTTTCTTGGGGTGGGTGCGACGCGGGAACCCGCGCCCCGACTGCACATGAGGCCCCATGCTAGACCGAAACGACGCCGCTTGTCGAAAACCTGCACCAGTCTTTGCGGCTTGTCATTGCGCGGGCGCGCGGCGCGCACTATCAATTCAAGCCAACCCATGAGCAATCGTCGACACATATATTTACCAATCCAGGGAGAAGTCTCCATGTCGTTCCTGGCTGCCCGTCTCGCGCGCGTCCAGCCCTCGCCCACCGTCGGCATGAACACCATTGCCAACCAGATGAAGCGCGAGGGCCGTGACGTGATCAGCCTTGCCGCGGGCGAACCCGACTTCGATACGCCCCAGCACATCAAGGACGCGGCCGTCAAAGCGATGGCCGAGGGCAAGACCAAATATGCGCCCCCCGCCGGCATTCCCGAGCTGCGCGAGGCGGTGGTGCGCAAGCTGAAGCGCGACAACGGCCTTGAGTACACACCCGATCAGATCAGCATCTCCTGCGGCGGCAAGCAGACCATCTACAACGCCCTCATGGCGACGCTCGACCCCGGCGACGAGGTTGTCATCCCCGCGCCCTATTGGGTCAGTTACACCGACATTACCTTGTTGTCGGAGGGCGAGCCGGTGGTCGTCGAATGTCCGGTCGAGCAGGGCTACAAGATCCTGCCCGAACAGCTCGACCGTGCCATCACGCCCAGGACCAAATGGGTGATGCTGAACAGCCCCAACAACCCGACCGGCGCCGCTTACACGGCCGCCGAGATCAAGGCGCTGGCGCAGGTGCTGCTGAAGCACCCCCATGTCTGGGTGATGACCGACGACATGTACGAGTTCGTCATCTACGACGACTTCAAGTTCACCACCATCGCCGAGGTCGAGCCGAAGCTCTACGAGCGCACGCTGACGCTGAATGGGCTCTCCAAGGCCTATTGCATGACCGGCTGGCGCGTCGGCTATGCGGCGGGCGGCCTTGCGCTCATCAAGGCGATGAACATGATCCAGTCGCAGTCGACCACCAGCACCTCGACGATCAGCCAGTGGGCGGGCGTGGCGGCGCTCGACGGCGATCACTCCTTCATCGCCGAGCACAATGCCGTCTTCAAGGAGCGCCGCGATCTCGTCGTCTCGATGCTGAACCAGGCGAGCGGCATCCAGTGCCCGACGCCCGAGGGCGCCTTCTACGTTTATCCCTCCTGCGCCGGCGTCATCGGCAAGACCACGCCCGACGGCAAGACGCTGGCAACCGACGAGGACTTCGTCAAATACCTGTTGGAGGGCCAGGGCGTGGCCTGCGTCCACGGCGAGGCCTTCGGCCTCTCGCCCTATTTCCGCATCTCCTACGCGACGGCGACCGAGCTGCTGGAGGATGCCTGCCAGCGCATCCAGCGGGCCTGCGCAGCGCTGGGCTGATTGTTCTGCGCCCGTAACCCATCCTTCGAGGCGCGCAGGCGCGCACCTCAGGATGAGCAGCGGTGATTGGTGCGGTCACTATCACAGGCTCATCCTGAGCTGCTCGGGCTTCAGTCCGAGCCTCGAAGGGTGCGCCGGGCCGCCGGCATCCACCGCCGCTCAAATCCGTCATTTCCGCGAAAGCGGGACTCCAGGGACTTTGAGAGCACCACCCTCACCGGCTTTCTGCACCCCCCGCCTTCGCGGGGGTGACGATCGAGGATGGGTGCTCCGACAGTATTTGTAGGGGCGGGTTTCAAACCCGCCCTTGGGCGTTGCGGGCGGGTTTGAAACCCGCCCCTACGGTAACGAACCACCCACGCGGTTCACCCACACCCCGCGCCCGTGCTATCTTCGCGCCAAACGGGAGGATCGTGCCCCATGACAACACAGCCCATGACCACGCAATACCGCTTCTTCGAGCGCCAGATGGCGATGTACGCGACCTACCATCGCGACTGGCGCAACCGGCTGACGCATTTCTTCGGCGTGCCGATGATCATTCTGGCGCTACTGATCGCCATGTCGCTGTGGCGCTGGCCCTTCGGCAATATCGAGATTTCCTTCACCATGATGTTCTCCGCCGCGGTCTTCCTGCTGTGGCTGGCCATGGATGTCGGCATCGCCCTGCCGCTGATCGTGCTGCTGATCCCCTTCCTGGTGCTCGCCGAGTGGATCGCGGCCACAGCCTCGCTGCCGCTGGCGCTCTCCGCGTTCGGCGTCTTCTTTGTCGGCGGCTGGGTGATCCAGCTCTGGGGCCACGCTTATGAGGGGCGCAAGCCGGCGCTGGCCGACAACCTCTTCCAGATCTTCGTGGCGCCGATGTTCCTCACCGCCGAGCTCTTGATCGGCCTTGGCCTGCGCAAGGGCCTGCACCGCCGCGTCGAGGCCTATATCTCCGAGCGCTATCCCGACTACGCGCTCGCCCAGGCGTAGTACCAGAATGCGATGATCTCTAATCATCGTGTTCTGGCAAGCGCGACTGCGCGCCCGAGCTTATGCGAGGGGAGCCAAGGCCGCGGACGCGGCCGCCCGGCGCCTGAGGGAACATACGATCGGTCATTCTTAGGACCCATCGGTATAGTCGGAGCGGCGGGACCTTCGATGATGGAAAATCGATGAAAATCGCGGTCATGGGCACGGGCGGGGTCGGCGGCTATTTCGGCGCCCGCCTCGCTGGCGCCGGATCGGAGGTCGCCTTCATCGCCCGCGGCGCGCATTTGGATGCAATCCGCGCCGAGGGCCTGCGCGTCACCAGCGCCAAGGGTGACGTCATCATCAAGCCGGCCACCGCGAGCGACGATCCGGCCGAGATCGGCCCCGTCGATATCGTGCTGTTCGCAACCAAGCTCTGGGCGGTGGAGGCGTCGGGCGCGGCCTGCAAGCCGCTCCTTAGAACCGATGGTCCAACGGGCCCCACGGGTGTCGTCTCGCTGCAGAACGGCGTCGACGCCGAGGCGCGGCTCGCCGATGTGCTGGGGCCGGCCCACGTCGTCGGCGGTGTGGCCGCCATTGCCGCGGTGATCGCCGAGCCCGGCCGCATTCAACACAACGGCACCATGGCGGCGATCGAATTCGGCGAGTTGGACGGCTCGGTGAGCCCGCGCGTCGAGGCCTTGCGCGCGGCTTGCGAGGCCGCCGGCTTCGGCGCCGCGATCGCCCCCGACATCAACTACTCGATCTGGCGCAAGATGGCGCTGCTGGCGTCGTTCTCCGGCATCACCGCGCTGACCCGCAAACCGCTCGGCGAGATCCGCGGCGATCGCGAGCTTCGCGCCATGCTCGATGCCGCGGTCGGGGAGGTCTTCGCCGTCGCCGCGGCGCAGGGCATCGCCGTCGATGAGGCGATGCGCGAGGTTGTTGCCCGCATGATCGAAAACCTGCCCGACGCCATGACCTCGTCGATGGCCGAGGATTTGACGCGTGGTAACCGCCTTGAACTGCCGTGGCTCTCCGGCGCCATCGTCCGGCTCGGCGCGGCCGCCGGCGTGCCGACGCCCACGCATGCCCACATCGTCGAGGCGCTGACGCCCCATCAGGAAGGCGCCGCGACGACATAGTTTTGCTTTTCCCTTGCATCGCGCGGGCCGCATTGGAACCATAGGGCAGCCATCGAGAAGCTCGCGCCGCAGCCGTCCACAAATGCATCGGACGGCACGGCAGCAAGCCACGGGATGTCGGCGGATAAAAACAAATTTAGGGAGGATGTCGTGGGTGATAATTCGGCGGGACCGCGCTGCGTTGCGCTGGTCGGACCCTATCTGAGCGGCAAGACGACGCTGCTGGAAAGTCTTCTCTTCGTATCGGGCGCGACCGGGCGGCGCGGCACGGTCAAGGAGGGCAACACAGTCGGCGATTCATCGCCCGAGGCGCGCGCGCGCCAGATGAGCACCGAGCTCAGCGTTGCCAGCTACCAGTATCTCGAAGACCCCTGGACCGTGCTCGACGCCCCCGGCTCGATCGAGGTCGTCCAGGACGCCTTCAATGCGGTTCTGGTGGCCGACGCCGCCGTGGTGGTCGTCGACCCCGATCCCGGCAAGGCGATGGCGGCGACACCGATCTTCAAGTTTCTCGACGACCACGCGATCCCGCACATGGTCTTCATCAACAAGATCGACGAGGCCGCCGAGGTCGATATCAACGCGGTCGTCAGCGCCCTGCGCGACTGCTCGGAGCGCCCGCTGGTGTTGCGCCATGTGCCGATCCGCGAGGGCGGCGAGGTGACCGGCTATATCGATCTCGCAAGCGAACGCGCCTACACCTACAAGGACGGAGAAGCCTCCGAGCGCATCGACATCCCCGACAGTGCCCGCGCCGACGAGGAGCAGGCGCGCCAGGACATGCTCGAATCACTGGCCGACTATGACGACACGCTGCTCGAGGCGCTGCTGGAAGACCAGACGCCGTCGAACGAAGATATCTACCAGTACCTCACCAACACGCTGCAGGCCGACGAGGTGATCCCGGTGTTCATCGGCGCCGGTCTGCACGATCACGGCGTGCGGCGGCTGCTGAAGGCGCTGCGGCACGAGACGCCGGGTGCGGCCGAGAGTGCCAAGCGCGCCGGCTTCGAGGGCTTGGGCGAGCCCGCCGCCCAGGTCCTCAAGACCTACCATATGCCTCATGCCGGCAAGCAGTCGGTGGTCCGTATCTGGTCGGGCGAGATCGCCGACGGCACGACGTTGAACGGCACCAGGGTCAGCGGCATCGTCCGCCTCCAGGGCCACGAATCGGAAAAGATATCCAAGGCGCGCGCCGGCGAGGTCGTCGCCTTCGGGCGCATGGAGCCGGTCGTGACCGGCGAGGTTCTGACCCCCTCCGGCACGCGGCCGAGCGGCGTTCCCGATTGGCCCGATCCGGTGACGCCCTTTTACGCCTTCTCGATTACCGCCGAGAAGCGCGAGGACGAGGTCAAGCTGTCCGGCGCCATCGCCAAGCTGATCGAGGAGGACCCCTCGCTCCGGCTCGAGCAGAGCCGCGATACCAACGAGCTGCTGATCTGGGGCCAGGGCGAGATCCATCTGGCGATCGCACTCGAACGGCTGCAAAGCAAGTACCACCTCGCCGTGGCGCGGCGGCGGCCCCAGGTCGCCTACAAGGAGACGATCAAGAAAACCGTGCAACAGCACGCCCGCTTCAAGCGCCAAACCGGCGGCCACGGCCAGTTTGGCGATGTCCATGTCGAGATCAAGCCGCAGCGGCGCGGTTCCGGTTTCGAGTTCATCGATAATGTCGTCGGCGGCGCCGTTCCGCGCCAGTTCATCCCGTCGGTGGAAACCGGCATCAAGGAATACCTGACCGAAGGTCCGCTCGGCTTTCCCGTGGTCGATGTCGCGGTCCGGCTCTATGACGGCCAGCACCACGCGGTCGACAGCTCCGACATGGCCTTCAAGACCGCGGGCCGCATGGCGATGTCCGAAGGCATGCCCAAATGCGCGCCCGTCCTGCTGGAGCCTATCTATCACGTCAAGGTCTCGGTCCCGAACGACTTCACCGCCGCGGTGCAGCGCATCGTCAGCGGCCGGCGCGGCCAGATCCTGGGCTTCGATGCCCGCGAGGGCTGGAAAGGCTGGGACACGGTCGAGGCCAACATGCCCCAGTCGGAAGTCCACGATCTCATCATCGAGCTGCGCTCGCAGACGCAAGGCATCGGCACGTTCGATTTCGAGTTCGATCACCTGCAGGAGCTGACTGGCCGCATCGCCGACGATGTCGTGCAGTCGCGCCAGGCCGACGCCGCGCAGTAAGGACGGTCGCGCCGGGCCGTACCCACCCGTCGACAAGCCCGACCTTCGACAAATAGGGGGTGAAGACGTATTGTGTGCTTGTCGAAATTTGTGTGCTTGTCGAAGGTTGTGCTTGTTGAAATATCTGTCTTGAACCCACTCCCTCATCCTGAGCTTGTCGAAGGGTGAGGCTCCAGAAATACGGCCGGACCTACCAGGCCCCCATTGCCCGCGACCGCGGGCCGCCGCCTTATGCGGTGCCAGCCAAGCGGGCGGACGCCCGCGCCGGCGTGTGAGGTAACAGAGTGCCAAGCGGGCGGACGCCCGCGCCGGCGTGTGAGGTAACAGAGTGCCAAGCGGGCGGACGCCCGCGCCGGCGTGTGAGGGAATACGTTAAATGCCCCTAGGCCCTACCCAAGTGATCGAAGCCGCCCGGCTGCTGCTCAACGCGCGCGGAGATTATCGCCGGCTGCGCGGCTTTCCCGAAAGCTGCCGGCCGCAGGACATGGACGACGCCTATCAGATCCAGAAGGCCTTCGCCGAGGAATGGGAGCTGCCGGCCGCCGGCTTCAAGATCGGCTGCACCGCCAAGGCGCAGCAGAAGATGCTGGGCGTCAAGGAGCCCTTCTACGGCCGAATATTCGCGCCGTTTCTGCGCGAAAGCCCGACCGAGCTGTCGGCTGGCGCCTTCCAGATGCTTGGGTTGGAGGCGGAGTTCGCCTTTCGCATCAAGGCCGCGATCAAGCCGCGCAAGGCGCCTTACACGCGCGAGGAAATCGAAAAGAGGGTCGGCGCCCTGCATCCGGCGATCGAGCTCGTCGATTCGCGGCTCGACGACTGGATCGCGCGCGGCCCCGAGAGCATCGTCGCCGACAATGGCGCGAACGGCGCGCTGGTCATCGGCGCCCCGGTGCGCGAGTGGCGAAAATTCGATCTCGCAAAGGCCAAGGTGACCCTCGCCGTCGATGGCAACCAGGTCGGCAAGGGCACCGGCCGGCTGGCGCTCGGCCATCCGCTGGAGGCCTTGACCTGGCTCGCCAACACGCTGTCGGCCGCTGGCATGACGCTCGAGCGCGACCAGATCGTAACGACCGGCACCGTCACCGGCTTCCACCTGGCCAAGGCCGGCAACACCGCGGTCGCCGATTTCGGGCCGCTCGGCCAGGTTCAGGTGGGCTTCACCGATTAGACGCAAGGCTGCGGTTGGCGCTTCCTCCATCCTTCAAGGCTCGTTCAGGCCCGCATCTCAGGATGAGTAGGCGCAGAATAGCGCCGGTTCGAGGCTCTTCCTGAGGCGCCCGGGCGACAGCCCGAGCCTCGAAGGATGGATGACAGGTCCCCGCCCCTCTGGCCTCCCTGCCCAAGTATTGACATATTCATGCCCGCACTCTCCGCAGATATGACCGACGGTCGCTCCTCGTAGACGGCGGGCTCTTGGCGCGTGCCGGCGCCACGGCGTATCGAGGCGGCGCAACGCACAGCCCCATCCCCACAAAGGCAATCATGCGCCCGCGCTGGTCCAGACGCATTTTCCTATATCTCTTGCTGCCTATCCTCATCTTCGTGGCGGCAACGGCGGCGATGCAGGCAATCAGCCAGCTCAATGCCTTTGCGCGCCAGGTCGAAGGGCTGATCGAGCGCGCCATCGGCCGCGAGATCAAGATCGCCGGCGGCATCGAAACAAGCCTCTTCCGGATCAATCCCACCGTGATCCTGAAGGACGTGACCATCGCCAATGCGCCTTGGGGCAGTCGGCCCGATATCGCCAAGATCACCCATCTCAAGGTCGAGGCGCGGCTCTGGCCCATCCTGATCGGCGAGGTTCGCCTGCGGCGCATTTCTGCGGAGGGCGCGCGCATCTGGCTTGAGACCCGCGACGACGGCCGGGGAAACTGGGAGCTCGCACCCTCGGGCAAGCCCGGCGAGGCGGGCAACGAAAGCCAACCGCTGGTCTTCGATGACTTGCGCATCATCGGCGCCAACGTCACCTTCAAGAGCGATCCCGGCGCCCCGGAGAGCCGGGCCGAGATCTTCAACCTGACGATCCGCAAGCCCCCCGGCGGCCGCACGACCGTGCTTGAAGCCCGCGGTTCGCTCGACAACCTGCCGGTCGAGATCGAGGCGGAGATGGGACAGTTGCGGGTGCTGTTCGCGGGCAAACCGAGCCAGATCAAGTTCAAGGCGAGACACGGCAAAAGCGACCTCAGCGGCGCGGTGACGGTGACGCTCGCGGTGCCGCTCCGCATCGAAGGCGCGATCAATTCAAAGCGGCTGGTGCTTGGCCAACAAGCGCCGAAGCCGAAAACCCCGGCCAAGCCGAAACCGAAAAAAGCCGCCGCCAGGCCCGCCCCGACGCCGATCCCAGCCGCGCTGATCAAGCGCATGTTGCTGAACGTCACCTTCGCCGCCCAAAGCATCGAGGCCGGCGCCGTCAAGATCGCGGGGCTTGCCGGCACGCTCACCGGGACCGGCGGGAAACTCACCGTGAAGCCGCTGCGGGCGGTGCTTGCCGGCAGCCCGCTCGCGGGCAGCATCACCTTCGATGTCGGCCGCAAGCCCACGCGCCTTGCGGTCGCGCTCTCCGCCGGCCGGATCGCCGCAAAGAACCTCAAGACCTATACGGGCGGCCCGGTGATCGCGCGCGGCACGCTGACCCTCGCCGTCAACGCGGTGAGCGCGGGCGACAGCATCGAGGCATTGCAGCGCCGCCTCAACACCGTCGTCACCGCCAAGCTAAGCAATGCGAGCGTGATCGGCCTGCCCTGGCGGCCGACCGGAGCCACGACCCGCGTGCCGCGCCTTTCTGTGACGCTCACCGCACCGGGCCTGGCAGCGCCGAGCGCGAAGACAAAGGCCAAGCCCAGGCGAAAGGCCGCGAAGAAGACCGCGAAGAAGCAGGGCGCGCCCGATCCGGCCGCCGCGCTGGCCCGGCTGCGCGGCCGGCCCCTGAAGATCAAGCTCGACGGCGTGTTCGGGCGCAGCGACATCGCCGGCACGCTGGATTTGCGGATCGGCGCCGTCACCCGCGTCACTGGCACACTCGTCTCGCGCCGTATCGATCTTGGTACCGTCGCCCGCAAGGGCGGCAAGCGCGAGCCGCTCTTCGCCCCCGACCAGCTGCCGGTCGAGCTCATCCGCGGTGTGCAGGGGCAGGTCAGCTACCGCATCCACCGTGCCGAGCTGGGCGAGATGGGCATTCCCAATATCGTCTCCACCGTGACCCTGCGCGATCGCGTAATGACCGTCCGCTCCGGCGGCGCCGGTGCCGATGCGGCGCGGCTCCACCTGGTGATGGATACGCGCGGGGCCACCACCCGCACCTCGCTCGACGTCGCCCTCGACGACACGCACCTCGCCAAGGTGATCGCCGGCAAGGCGGGCCTCAAGCTTCCGGCCGCCAAGGTCACGCTCCGTCTGCGCCTGCGCGGATCCGGCGACACCCTCGCAGCGACTGTCGCCAGTGCCGACGGTCACGCGGTCTTCGTCCTGCGCACGCCACAGGCGGAAAAGGGCACCGGCTGGGTCAGCGGGCTCGGCAGCGGGCTCGTCGGCACCATCTCCACCGTGGTCACCCAGCGCGGCGGGGCGCTGCGCTGCATCGTCGCGCGGATGCCCATCGTCAAAGGCGTCGGCAAAAGCAACATCCTGCTGATCGATACCGAGCGCCTCAGCTTCTTCGGCCGGGGCACGCTCGACTTGAGCAGGGAGAGCGTCGATGCGCTCTTTGTGCCGCGCCAGAAATTCATCGGCGCCAGCCGCATCAAGCTCTTCACGGTTCGGATGACCGGGCCGATCGACAGGCCGAAGGCCAAGCTTGATTTCGGCTCCGCCGCGCTGGCGACCGCCAAGAGCGCGATCGGGATCGCCTGGCTGCCGGTCAAGCTGCTGACGAAACTGTTCGCGGGCAAGATTGGCGACACCCTCGACTTCGATCCCTGCCCACCGGCCATCAAGAAGGCGCTCAGCGAAGGCAAAGCGAAGTAAACGCGCACGCGGACGGCCTCTCAAGGGGGCAAATTTCTTCTTGATATATTCCTAGGAATGTTATATTCATTCCATGGAATAGATAATCTGCGAGAAGGACATATCCCATGTCATCAGGTAACGGGGCATCGAGCAAACGACTGTCACGGCGAGGCTTCATCCGCATCGCCGGCGGCGGCGTCATCCTGGCTGCGGGCGGGCTCGCGCTGGCGCGCTGTGACGGCATGCCGCCAGACGCGATCGCGGCCTGGCGCGGCCCGGATGCCGGCGAGCGCGATCTGCGCAAACGGCTCATCGCCTTCGCCATGCTCGCGCCCAATCCGCACAACCGCCAGCCCTGGCTGGTCGATCTGAAGACGCCGGACCGCATCACGCTCTATTGCGACCGCGAGCGTCTGCTGCCCGCGACCGATCCCTATTCGCGCCAAATCATGATCGGCCACGGCACCTTCCTGGAGCTGCTGGCCCAGGCGGCCGCGGCGGTCGGCATCCGCGCCGACATCCGCTATTTCCCGAAGGGCGAGTTCGGCCCGCAGAAGATCGACGCGCGGCCGGTCGCCGAAATCACGCTCACCAAGGATGCCGGCGTCAAGCCCGACCCGCTCTTCGCCCAGATCCTGAAACGCCGCACCAACCGCGAGGTATTCGACCGCGACCGCCCGTTATCGGCAACGACCGCGGCGGCGCTTGGTTCGGTCACGCTCGATCCGGCGGTGCGCCTCTCCGTCGAAACGGCGAGCGCCAGAATGCTGCCGCTGCGCCAGCTGGCGATCGACGGGCTCGTCAAGGAGCTCCGCACGCCGCACACTTTCGAGGAAAGCATCCAGCTCATGCGTATCGGCGCGGGCGAGATCGCCCAACACCGCGACGGCATCTCGATCCACGGGCCGATGATGTGGTGGCTGAAACGGCTCGGCCTGCTCGACAAAGCGGCGCTGCGCGATCCGAGCTCGCAATCCTTCGAGGTCGGGCTCGACATGGCGCGCGACCAGGGCGGCAGCGCCATGGGCTTCTGCTGGCTCACCACCGCCGACAATACGCGCACGACCCAGCTCAAGGCCGGCCGCGCCTATGTGCGCCTGCATCTGAAGGCAACCGAGCTTGGCCTCGCCCAGCAACCGATGAGCCAGCTCCTGCAGGAATATCCCGAGATGACCGCACTGCAATCGAAGTTCCTCACCACCGTCGGCGCCAAAACAGGCGAGACGGTGCAGATGCTAGCCCGTCTCGGCTACGCTGCGCCGACCGGCCCCGCACCGCGGCGCCCACTCGCCTCGCTGATCAAAGCCTGACGCCCCCCGCATGGCGCTCCCACCCGACCTTGAGAAGATCCGCCAGATCCTGGTCTGGCTGGGGGTGGCCGAACAGCTTTTGGTCACCCGCCTCAACCGGGCGATCGCGGGCACCAATCTGCCCTTCGCCCAGTTCATCATGCTGAACCACTTCAGCCATTTCGCCGGGGAAGGCCACACCATCTCGCGTCTCGCCAGCGCCTTCGAGACCGGCCAGCCGGGCATCTCAAAGACCGTCGCACGGCTGGTCGAGAAGGGCTATCTGCGCGCCGAGCCCGATCCGCTAGACGGCCGCAGCAAGCATCATTATCTGACGCAAGCCGGCACCGCCGCGCATGGCGCCGCGCTGGCGCGCATCGCCCCGGACGCCGCGCTGATCTTCCGCGACTGGCCGGCCGGCGACATTGACGCGCTTCACCGCCTGATCTTCAAGCTCAAATCCTGGCTTGACGACAACCGCGATACGACGGCGTGAGGGTTGCCATGCTTTACGCTACCAATGCCGTCACTCCCGCGAAAGCGGGAGTCTAGGGGAGCAAGGTTCCGATGGCGCCCCTGAACGTGCCATGGATTCCCGCTTTCGCGGGAATGACGACGCCGGGGTAAGGCGATCAGCTAGTAAAGATGCTGCCCGCCGGTGACGAAGATCTCGGTCCCCGTCACATAGCTGAAATCGCTCGAGCACAGCGAGAACACCGCGCCGGCCACCTCGTCGGGCGTGCCCAGACGGTGCATCGGAATGCGCGGGATCAGCTGGTCGGTTTCGGGCGAGAGCATCGCGGTCTCGATCTCACCGGGGGCGACGGCGTTGACGCGCACGCCGATCTGGCCCATCTCGGCCGCCAGCTCGCGGGTCAGCGAGGACAGCGCCGCCTTCGATGTCGAATAGGCCGAGCCGGCGAAGGGATGCACGGCATGGCCGGCGATCGAAGTGATATTGACGATCGTGCCCTTGCCCTTGTGGAGCGCGGCGGCGAACCCGCGCGCCAGCACCAAGGGCGTAAAGAAATTGAGCTCGAAGACCTCGCGCCAGGCGCCGATGTCGCCGTTCAGGCAGCCGAGGCGCTCATTCCACGGCGTCTTGGGCGAGACCCCGGCATTGTTGACGAGGGCCGTCAGCCCCTCCGCGCCCAAAAGACGCACGGTGTCGACGACGAAGCGCTCGACCTCGTCGGCTTGCGAGAGGTCGACGGTCAGATGCTCCGACCAGTTGGGATCGCGCTTGCATTCGGCCGGCACGGTATCGCGCGAGCAGGTGATGATGCGCCATCCCGCTTGCGAGAACCGCTTGACGGTCGCATGGCCGATACCCCGGCTCGCCCCGGTCAGCACCACGGTATTGCGTGCATCGCCCATGGGCCCGGACTCTATGGGAATTGGGGCGCCCACGCCAGCGCGGGCAGTGGCTCACCCTTCGACAAGCTCATCCTTCGACAAGCTCAGGGTGAGGGTCCGTAATTGCGGTCGACAACAATGCTCCTCATGCTGAGCTTGTCGAAGCATGAGCCGGTCGAAGCATGAGGGCCGAAGGACACCGCACGCGCTCAGTATTCCTTCTGCAGCGCCGGCGGGGTCCGGATCCAGGCGACCTTGAAGGGCCGCGTCACCCCGTCATGCTCGGTCACCGAAATGTACTCGCCTTCGACGAAGTTGTGCTTGTCGAAGCGGAAGATCGGCTCGTCGTCTTCCTCGCCTGGTTCGTATGAAAACGCCCAGCCATGACGGTTGTGGATGAGCTGGCCGGTTTCGTCGTCCTCGCGGTCCCAGAAGCGGTGGACGATGCAGGCCTGGCCGTATTCTTTCCATTCCGCCATGTCGAGATGGCCCTCGCCGTCCAGCGGCGCCACGAATTCATAGCCATGCTTGGCGCTGCCATCGGGGAAGTCCTTGGTGCGCGCAAGCTCGAGCCGGATTTGTTTCAGTGCCATAAGTTTCCCGTTGTTTCTTGCGGTCTTCCGCCATCACGAAATGCGCTGACGCGCCGCAGCGCGCCAAGCTTCAATGTGGTCGCATCGAGCGGCCGAATTCAAGAGGCGCTTTGGCGCAGCGGATGGGTGTCAATGAAATGCCTCAGCGCCAGCTTGAGCGTTGCCGCCTGCTTGTAGTCGCCATGCGCCCGGGCGCTTTGGATGTCATCGGCGATAATCCGCCTGATCCGCGGCACCCCATCCTTTTGCGTCAGCAGGTAGCGCCCGAGTTCCGCCGCGCAGATCTCCGGAATATGCTGGTGCATGGCAATCGCATGGATCTCTTCCTCGCTCAACTCCGCCAATGCGACACAATCCTCGAATGTCAGCATGGGAACCTCCTCCTCATGCACATCGCCCCGAGGGCCCACTTTCGCCCGGTTCGCAATGCCCGGTTCTTAATAAAAGTATCGCGGATCGGTAGCGCGATTGCCTTGATGCGGATCAACCCGGCGGTGTCCCCAACCGCCGGGGCTCGCGGCCACTAAAACGCGGCACCCAGCCGCCTGAGGCCGTCCTTGCTCTCCTGATGATCGGAATCGATCGCCAGCGCACTGCGAAAATCGGCGATCGCCCGCGCCTTGTCCTTCAGCGCCTCATAGGCAAGGCCGCGCCCGTGATAAGCCCAGACATCCTCGGTATCGAGCGCGATCGCCAGCGTGTAATCGTCAACCGCCGCGGAGTGTTGCTTCAGACTGCGACGAACGTCGCCCCGATTCCGGTGGGCATCCCCCATCTTGGGATCGAGGGCGAGGGCGCGGGTAAAGTCGGCGATCGCCTTGGTGTATTGTTTCAGCTCGTCGTAGGAGATGCCGCGCTCGTTATACGACCAGGCCGAGTCGGGCTCGAGCGCAATGGCCCGCGTCAGATCGGCGATCGCTTTGGCGTATCGCTGCTTCTCGTAATAGGCCTGGGCGCGGTACTGAAATGACGCCGCGCTTTTGCCGTTGAGCGCGATGGCGCGCGAGAGCGCAATAATGGCGTCGTCGTACTGTTCCAATTCGTAGTGTGATTCGCCGCGGTAGTGATGCGCGGCTGCCAGTTTTGGATTACGGCGCGTGGCGGCCTCGAAATCGGCGATCGCGAGCTTGTGCTGTTTGAGCGCCGCATTGGCAATGCCCCGATTGACAAGCGGTCCCGGATCCTTGGGTCGGATGCGGATCGCGCTGGTGTAATCGGCAATCGCCTCCTTGTGTTTGTTCAGCAGCGAATATGTGTAGCCGCGATTGAAATGGCTCGAAAAGAATTGCGGGTTGAGCTTGATGGCGACCGTGTAGTCGGCAACAGCGCGCTCATATTGCTCGAAGATGCGAAACGTGCCGCCTCGGTTGAAGTAGCCGGCGAAATATTTGGGGCGCAGCTCGATGACCTTCGTGTAGTCGGCATGCGCGCGTCTGAACTGCTTCAGCTTCTTCAGCGCATTGCCGCGGAGGCGATAGGCGGCCGCGAGCTCGATGCGCGGCAGCTTGCCCGAGGTGATGGCCTGGGTGCACAGGGCGACCCCTTCCTGCGGCGTACTCGGCGCTTTGCAGGTGCCCGCAAGACTTGGGCCCGTCAACGCGGTCACGGCGAGCACGCTGAAAAGAACGATACGCATAGTCGAAACTCCCGCTGCCGGACGTGCTCGCGGTCCAAGACCGCGCCCCGTCGCGCGCTTCGATCGGGCACCGCCGATCACGCTGGTTTTCAGGCATGACTTCATACATGGCCCCGCATCGGCAGCGATAGCCTTCAGTTGACCCTCGGCGCCAGGCGCCTTTCCGCAATTGCCGCTTCTATGGACCCCAAAGCGCCACCTTCGCCAGGGCGATCACGGTTTGGGCGCCGCCGCCGGCATCGATGCGTGTCCAGCCGATCGGGCCGGTCTCGTAGTCGAGTGCCTTTCGCACGACCGCGACCGTAGCGTCCGAGGCGTCGGCGCCGCGTTCCGAAACCCGCGTCTCGAGCGCGCGGCCCGGCGCGTCGAGCCAGAGCCCGTCGAACCCCACGCCCACCGCCGCCGCGACCGCCTCCAGCGCGGCCCGCTCGTGCGGCCGCGCATGGACCGCATCGGCGACGACCGAGTGCCCGGCCGCGAGTGCCGTCTCGGCGCGCCGCCGCAAAGTCTCGTAGGTCCGCGCCGTCATCGTGGCCGAATAGCCTTCGGGCCCCAGCGGCGTCAGCGGATCGACGCCGGCCAGCGTCTTGCGGATCACATCCGAGCGCAGCACCACCGCCCCCGGGACCGGCAACAGCGCCGGCGCCAGCGCGCGCGCGATCGTCGTCTTTCCCGAACCCGGCAGCCCGCCAATGGCGACAAGGCGGGGCGGCGGCGGGTCGATCAGCGCATTGCCCAGCGCCAGATAGGCCCGCGCCTCCTCGATATGCGCGTCTCGCCCCGCGCTCTTCTTGTTCTCGCCAAGCGCGAGCGTTCCCGTCACATGCGCGCGGATCGCGGCCCGCGAGGCCAGGAAGAGCGGCAGCGCCGCCAGCCCCTCATAATCGCCGGTGACCTCCAGATAGCGGTTGAGCGTGGCATTGGCATGATCGGTCAGATCGCGATGCCACAGATCCATCAGCAGAAAGGCCAGATCGTAGAGCACGTCGACGCTGGCAATTTCCTCGGAAAACTCGATGCAGTCGAAAGGCGCGGGCCGGCCCTCGATCATCGCGATGTTGCGCAGATGCAAATCGCCGTGGCAGTGCCGCACAAGCCCGGCCGCCTTGCGCGCGTCGAGCAAGGGCGCAAGCCGCAGCGTTGCGGCATCGTCGGCATCGGTCAGCGCGGCAACGGCCGCCGGGTCGAAGATGTCGCCGGCGGCGTCGATGATCTCCGCGAAGGCGCCGCGCACCCCGCCAGCGGCGTGGCGCATGCCGCTGGCGCCACCAAAGCGGCGCACCACCGCCGCTTCGGCGTGGAACGCTGCCACAGCCTGGGCGACCTCCTCCATCGTCGCCACCGCCAGCGAGCCGTCCGCCGCCATGGCGTCGAGCAGCGCCTCCTGCGGGAAGCGCCGCATCGCGACCAGCCATTCGACGACGTCGCCGCCGTCATCCTCTTCCTCGCACACATGCAAATCCAACGCCCCGCCCGCCCCGCGCAGAACGGCGGCAAGGCCCAGATAGATTGTCGGCGCGGTCCGCCGGTTGAGCGCCAGCTCTGCCAGGGCCGCGGCTTTGCGCTTGGCCGGCGTCGAGAAATCGAGATACGGGAACTTCACCGCGCGCTTCAGCTTGAAGGCGCGGTCGCCGATCAGAAAAACCTCGGAGATATGGGTTTCGATGCGCTCGACCGGGCCCTCGATCCCGAGCCCGCGATAGGCGGCGGCGCCCGATAGGAATTCGATCGTCTCGCTCTGGTCCTGAACCAGCATGGCAGGCAGGCCCCAACCTCTCGCCGGTGACGGTTTCGTGCTCTAGCCCGGCGCCGGGAATGGGGCAACCGGCAGAAGGTCGCGGCCGGCCCGATACCCGCTCAGGCGAGCCCCACCGTCAGCGGATTATATGAATAAAGCCAGGCGTTGCGGTCCTCACCCTCGTTGCGTTTGGCGAAGGAGCCTCGGATCGCAGCCTCGCTCGGCAGATGGAAGAGCGTGCGGTTCTGCATCGACTGCTCGACGATCTTGGCCGTGCGGCCGGTGCGATTCCGCTGATAGAGCTGCAACGCGCCGGCCACGCTGTCTTCCTGCGCCAGCGCGCGGGTCAGCACCGCGCCGTCCTCGATCGCCATCGCCGCGCCTTGCGCCAGATAGGGCAGCGTCGGATGCGCCGCATCGCCCAGGATTGTCACCCGCCGCGTGCTCCATCCGCTGAGCGGTGGGCGCGTGTAGAGCGACCAGCGATAGCATTTGTCGCGGTCGGCCAGCTCGATGATTTTGAGGATGTCGGGATGCCAGCCCAAAAAATCGTCGCGGAATTGCTCCCAGGCAAAGAGCGCAGTCCAGGATTCCTCGGAGGCTTCTGCGGTTTCCACGCAGCCAACGAAGTTGAGCAGCTCGCCGCCGCGAATGTAATAGCAGACCGCGTGCCGCTCCGGGCCCACCCAGACCGACATCACCCGGTCCATGAACCCTGCCGGCAGGCGCTCGGCCGGCACGGTAACCCGCCAAGCCGCATCGCCCGTATAGCGCGCCGTCACCTCGCCCGCGATCTGCGCGCGGATCGCCGATTTGACGCCGTCCGCCCCGACGAGCAGGTCACCCGTTACGGACGTGCCATCGGCAAAACGCAGCGTCACCGCCTCGTCGCTTTCCTCGAAGCCGACCGCGGTCTTGTTGAGATGCACGACATCGGGCTTGAACTCACGCGCCTTGGCCGCCAGAAGCTCGTGGAAGTCGGCACGGTGGATCTGGTTGTAGGGCGCGCGGTGCTGGCGCTCGTGCTCCTCGGCGAGGGCGAATTGCTGGATCACCTCGCCGGTGTCGAAGAGCCGGAAGACATAAGCCTCCGGGCGCACCGAGATGGCGTTCACTGCCGGGGCCAGGCCAATATCCGCCAGCACATGCATGGGGTTGGCGCTCAGTTGAATGCCGGCCCCGACCTCGCCCAGCGCCGGCGCCGCCTCGTAGATCGCAACGTCGTGCCCCGCCTTGATCAGGCACGAGGCGGCGACCAGCCCGCCGATCCCCGCCCCGGCAATCAATATTTTCCGCTCCGCCACGCCGTCTCCCCTCACTCGCTGTTTTCCGCCATCCGCCGATGCGGGGCGCGCCTTTGTCGTTGGAACCGGCTGCCAAGTCAAACCGGCCGGCCGCCCTTCGAACGCCCGATCAACTCGCCCCACGATTCGCCCAGATCAATTCGCCGCCGCGTCGAAGCCGATGCAGATGCGGTAGTCGTCGCTCTTGAAGGGGATCGTGTGGTGCCAGAAGGTGCTGGGGAAGAGCACCATCAGCCCCGCGGCGGGCACCGCGCGCGGCTTCGGACTCCCAAGCGCATGCATAGCGCGACTGCGCCCGCGTCGATTGCCGTCGGTGGCCAATTCGGCTACTGACGCACAGGCAGGCCATCTCCCACGCGCCCGGCACGATCCCGCATGACGCCACCGCACCCGACATCCGGGGTCCACGAACCCGACGGCCGCCACGCCTGGTGGCGCCTGGCGGCGTCGCTCGCGCTCAGCTCGATCGGCGGCATCGGGCTGTGGTCGGCGGTGATCGTGCTGCCGTCGATCCAGAGCGAATTCGGCGTCGATCGCGGCGGCGCCTCGCTCGCTTACACCGCGACGATGATCGGCTTCGCCGTCGGCGGCGTGCTGATGGGCCGTCTGGCCGACCGCCACGGCATCGTCGTGCCGCTGCGATTGGCCGCGGTCATGTTGGGCCTGGGCTACCTCGCAGCGGGCGTCGCGCAGACCTACTGGCAGTTCCTGGCGGCGCAGGCGGTGTTGATCGGCATGCTCGGAAGCTCGGCCACCTTCGGTGCACTGGTCGCCGATGTCTCGCACTGGTTTGTGCGCCGCCGCGGCATCGCCGTCGCCATCGTCGCCAGCGGCAACTATCTTGCTGGTGCGATCTGGCCGCCGATCGTGCAGTTCGCCACCGAGGCGTTCGATTGGCGCACGGCGTATATCGGTATCGGCGTCTTCTGCGTCGTGACCATGCTGCCGCTCACCTTCGCCCTGCGGCGCCCGGCGCCCGTGGCCGGGCACGACGACAACTACGGCGGCGGCGGCGGCGGCGGCAGCGGCGCATCGTCGATGCCGATCCGGATGCCGGGCTCGCCCAGGCAGCGTCAGGCACTTCTGGTGCTTGCGGCCCTGGCCTGCTGCGTTGCCATGTCGATGCCCCAGGTCCACTTGATCGCCTATTCTGGCGACCTCGGATACGGGGCCGCGCGCGGCGCGGAAATGCTCTCGATCATGCTCAGCCTCGGCGTGGTCAGCCGCATCGCATCGGGCTTCATCGCCGACCGGATGGGCGGCGTGGGCACGCTTATCCTGGGCTCGGCGCTGCAATGCCTGGCGCTCATCTTCTATCTGCCCTTCGATGGGCTGACCTCGCTCTACATCGTTTCCGCGCTCTTTGGGCTGGCCCAGGGCGGCATCGTGCCGAGCTATGCGCTGATCGTCCGCGACTACTTCCCGGCGCGCGAAGCGGGTACGCGGGTCAGCCTCGTCTTCATGGCCTCGGTTATCGGCATGGCGCTGGGCGGCTGGATGTCGGGCGAGATCTACGATCTGACCGGTTCCTATCAGGCAGCCTTCCTCAATGGCATCGCCTGGAACCTGCTCAACATGGCGATCGCGCTCTGGTTCGTCCTCGGCCGCCTCCAGCACCGGGCACGGCTGGCGCAGTAGCGGTCAGCAACGTCAAAACCATCGCATCGGCCAATTCGTCATCGCCTTGTTTTCTTCATAATTTGCTGCCACAAATCCGCCCGCGCGCCCGTTGCATTCCAATCATGATCGAGCCCAGGCGATCAATCGCCGGGACCCGTGGCCAACGGGCCGAATCAACTCAGGAGTTCCCCCATGAAGTTTGCTCGCAAGAAGCTTGTCCACGGAGTCGCGGCCGTCGCCGCCGCGGCCCTGATCGCGCTGTCCGCACAGCCCAGCCAGGCCCGCAACGGGGTCAAGGTCGGCGTCCTCAAATGCAATGTCGCCGGCAATGCCAGCTTCATCTTTGGCTCCAGCCGGGCGCTGAGCTGCATCTACACCCCCTCCGGCAAGGGCCGGCTCGAACACTATACCGGCCGCATCAACCGCTACGGCATCGATATCGGCTACATCACCCAGGGCACGATGCTGTGGGCGGTGTTCGCGCCGGCCAAGACCGTGCGCAGCGGCGCGCTCGCCGGTGACTATGGCGGCGTGACGGCCGAAATCGCGGCCGGCTACGGCGTCGGCGCCAACGCACTGTTCGGCGGGTCCAACAAAAGCGTCGCCCTTCAGCCTCTCAGCATCGAGGGGATCAAGGGGCTCAACATCGCCGCCGGCATCGCCTCGATCAATCTGCGGCACGCCCCCTGAACCGAAAGTATTTCAATCATCGCACCGGCCGCCGGGCACCTCGAAGCACGCCCGGCGGCGGTTGATCCGGCCAGCGCCGCTGCCGGTTGCCCTGCCCGCGCGCATCTGTTCAAGATGCGCGCGGTTGCTTTGTAGGGTCCGGCAAACCGGCGGGCGGAGCGAGAGACCATGAAGGTCATCGTGCTCGGCGGCGGCGTCATCGGCGTTGCCGCCGCTTATTATCTGATGGCCGACGGCCACGAGGTTACCGTGGTCGAGGCGCGGGCGGGCGCCGGCCTGGAGACAAGTTTTTCCAATGGCGGCCAGCTCGTCGCCAGCCATTCCGAGCCCTGGGCTTCGCCGACCACCCTGCGACTGATGGTGAAATGGCTCGGCCGGCGCGACACGCCGATCATCGTGCCGTTTCGCGCCTATGCCGCGCTCGCTGGCTGGGGGCTTCGCTTCCTGCGCAATTGCACGGCCGCCCGCGCGGCCACGCGCACCGCGCGCAACCTGCGCCTCGGTCTTGCCAATCGCGCGCTGATCGCCGATGTCAGAGCGGCGACCGGCATCGCCTATGACGATGCGCGGTCGGGCGCGCTCACGCTGTTCCGCGAGGCAAAATCGTTCGCGCAGGCCGCGCACCATGCCGAAGCCCTGGCCGCACTCGACTGCGTGGTCGAGGTCGCCGATCGCGCACGCACGTTTGAAATCGAACCCGCGCTCAACCATCTCGGCGACAAAATCGCGGGCGGGCTTTTTACCCCCGGCGATGAAACCGGCGACTGCCACAAATTCACCGGCGCGCTCGCCGAATATTGCGAGGCGCACGGCGTTGCCTTCCGCACCGGAACTCGCATCACCGGCATCGAGGCCGAGGGCGACCGCATTACGCGCGTCACCACCGACACGGGAGCGCTTGCCGCCGACGCTTACGTGCTCGCGGCGGGTCCGTGGAGCGCCCGGCTCGCGCGACCCCTCGGCCTCCGCCTCCCGGTTATTCCCGTCAAAGGCTACGCGTTCACCGCGCCGATGGCTGGCGGCGGGAATGCGCCGCGTGTGGGGATCACCGATCAGGCAAGCCGTATCACCTACACGCCGCTCGGCCAGCGGCTGCGCGTGGTCAGCACGGCGGAGTTCGCCGGCTTCAACGCCGCGCTCAACCCCCGGCGCATCGCGCTGATGGCAGCGGCCGCCCGCGAGTTGCTGCCGGAGGCAGCCGATTACTGCGCCATGGAAACCTGGGCCGGTCTGCGGCCGGCAACGCCCGACAACGTGCCGATCCTGGGGCCGACGAAATACCGCAACCTCTGGCTCGATACCGGCCACGGCACCCTCGGCTGGACGCAAGCCTGCGCCAGCGGCCGGCTGGTCGCCGATCTGATTGCCGGCCGCGAACCCGGGATCGATCCTGAGGGGCTGACGCTCGCCCGATTTTAATCGCGTCCATCCGCTGTCGCACGGCTCAAATGCGGGCTCAAATGGGCCAAATGGAACAGTCGGGACAGACGGGACGCTTGCGGCGCCTGGGACAGGGGCCAATGAGACAGACGAGACATACGAACGTTTCAGGTCCGCTTTGCGAACCGGGACTGCGCCGGGTTCACGCCCGATAGGCGACCTTGGCGTGATCCTCGTCGAGCCCCTCGGGGTCCTGGTGGATGATCACCTCGGCATTCGGAAAAGCGGCGCGGATCTCTTCCTCCACCGCATCGGAAATCTCGTGCGCCTCCATCACGGTCAAGCCACCGTCGATCTCGATATGGAGCTGGATGAACGTGTCGGTGCCGGCGCGGCGCGAGCGCAGATCGTGCATGGCCAGGACTTGCGGATGCGCCATCGCGATCTCGCGGATGCGCGCGCGCTCGTCATCCGGCAGCTCGCGGTCCATCAGCATGTCGAGCGAGCCGCGCACGATGCGCCAGGCCGAAAACAGGATGTAGCCGGCGACCAGCAGCGCCAGCACCGGATCGATCCAGTGCCAGCCGAGCCACGCGGTTGCCGCGAGCGCCGCAATGACCGCTGCATTGACCAGCAGATCGCCCACATAATGCAGCGAATCCGCGCTGATCGCGACCGAGCCGGTCCGGCGCACGACATAGCGCTGGAATTGCACCAGCGCCAGGGTCAGCACGATCGAGAAGACCATCACCGCGATGCCGACGAGCTCGCGCGTCACCTCATGCGGCTGGAAAAAGCGCCGTACCGCCTCGAAAACCAGCAGGCAGGCCGAGCCGGTGATGAAGGCCGCCTGGCCGAGCGCCGCCAGGGCTTCGGCCTTGCCGTGGCCGAAGCGATGCTCGCGATCGGCCGGCACCAGCGACTGATACACCGCGAAAAGCGTGATGATCGAGGCGGCCGCGTCGAGCAGCGAATCGATGAGCGTTGAGAGCACCGCGACCGAATCTGTGACGACCCAGGCGCCGAGCTTGGCCACGATAAGCGTCACGGCCACACAGACCGACGCATAGCTCGCCGACTTCATCAGCCGCCCCGCGTGGGCCTTGTCCACGCCGGCCTTGTCCGTGCGGTCCTGGTCGACGGGCATACTCTGGCTCATCTTCTCGCTCATCTTCTCGTTCATCGGGGGGCTCCGGCCCCGCCGTCGGCCAGGCATTGGCGGCCGAGTGCCCGCAGCCGCGCACGGTTCTGCGGCGAGATCGTCCTCGGATCGAGATCGGCGGCGGCGAGCTCCCGCCGGACCTGGTTCAGCATGCACTGACAATAAGCAGCGCAGGCGCTCGCGGAAAGCCCTCCGCGCGCGCAACTTCGCCGGCAGGCGGCGGAAAAGCTGCGGCCATAGGCGGCGGAATGGACCGCGGCGCCGCCGCCCCCCGTCCAGTTCACCGCACCTTGTGGAAGCGCGAGCGCCGCTATCCCCGCCAGCGCCAGAAAGATGAGCGGCTGGTGCGCCAGATAGACCGCAAGACTATGCCGCCCGCCGAAAGCGAGCACACGCCCCGCTGCGCCGCCGGGCTTGCGTTCGGTTGGGCGAGCGGCCGCAGTGACGCGCAGCCGCGCCAGCGCGACGCCGAGCAGCACCACACCGAACCAGGGCACCAGCGGCACGAAGTCGCGCGATGCGGGCGGCGTCGCCATGAAGCCGATCCAGCCGAGCGCCGGTGTGTCGAAGGCGGCGAAGCTGAGCGCCCCGGCGGCGATGATTGCCATGCCGGCGAGCGCCGTCGCGAACCAGGGCAATCGCAGAAACGCCATCGCCAGCAAGCTTGAAAGCGCAATGCAGTGGAGCACGCCGAAAACGATCATGTGCCGCGGGAAGGCCAGCGCGCTGGCCAATGTGATCAGCCCGGCGCAGGCCGCAACCAGGAGAAAGCGCCGCCAGAAGCGTCGCGCCCGGAAGCGCTCGCCATGGGCCAGCACCAGGCTGACGCCCACGAGCAGCAGGAAGGCGGCAAGGATCGCGTAGCGGAACCAGTCCCAGCCCCAGCCCGCAAAGAAATCGCCCGGCGCCAGACCGAGGAAATCGGCGTCCCAGGCGGCGTGATAGACCACCATCATCGCAATCGCGAGCCCGCGCGCGACATCGAGCGCCGGATAGCGTTGCGGGGCCTGTGGGTCTGCGGCCGTGTTCACGGATTCACGCGTACCGGTCACGGAAACAGGCGTTCGGTGTCCCAGCCGGTCTCGGTGCGGTGATAGACGATGCGCTCGTGCAGGCGGAAACGGCCCTCGCGCCAGAACTCGATGTGGTCGGGCACGATGCGATAGCCTGACCAGTGTTCGGGGCGCGGCACCTTGCCGAGGCCGAACTTGGCGGCGAATTTGGCGACCGATTTTTCCAGGCCCCGGCGGCTTGCCATCGGCCGCGATTGCGCGGAGGCCCAGGCGCCGATCTGGCTGCCGCGGGCCCGGCTGGCGAAATAGGCGTCGGCCTCGTCCGGCGCGACGAGCGCGGCCGGGCCTTCCACGCGCACCTGCCGGCCAAGCGATTTCCAGTGGAAGACCAAGGCCGCGTTCGGGTTCGCCGCCAACTCGCCGCCCTTGCGGCTCTCAAGGTTCGTGTAGAAGACAAAGCCCCGTTCATCGAGGCCGCGCAGCAGCACCACGCGCACCGAGGGCCGGCCATCGGCGGTCGCCGTGGCCAGCGCCGCCGCGGCCGGCTCGGCGGGTTCGGACTTGTGCGCTGCGTCCCACCATTCGCCGAAGAGCGCGATCGGGTCCTGGTCAGGGTTGCCAGCCATTTTCTTGCCTCATCGCGGCTCCATAATGCGCGCGTTTGTACCCGTATCTGCCGGTTTCGTAACCCCCGCCATGCCCGAGCGCGACAGGGATAGCCGTTCGGAACGGCGCGTAGCACGGGTTAAGCCAGGCGATGAAGCGCCGCCCGCACCACATTAGCTGTTCAATCGCCAGTCTACCCTCTTTAACCGGGCGCGCAGTGTCGCCATTTACCAAATACGGAGGCTGGATGATGACGCGGACCTCCCGATGGCTCGGGCGGTTCGGCAACGAGGCAACACCGGTTCACGCGTATCGAAAGGCGATCAAAAACATGCAAGCACTGAAGATTTTCACCGTCCCGGTGGTCGCGCTGTCGCTGGTGGCCTGCCAGGGCACGGGACCGAAGGAAACCGTCGGCACGCTCGGCGGCGCCGCCGCCGGCGGGTTGATCGGATCGCAGATCGGCTCCGGATCGGGCAAGGCGGCCGCGATCCTCGCGGGCGTCCTGATCGGCGGGCTGATCGGCAATCAGGTCGGCCGCAGTCTCGACGACCGCGACAGGGAATACGCAGCGCAAGCTGCCGCGCGATCCTTCGACGGACCGCCGGGCTCGACCTCGGCTTGGCGCAACCCGAATTCGGGCAACAGCGGCATGGTGCGTCCGACGACCGGCACCTATGCCGGACCCGACGGCCGACCCTGCCGCGATTTCAACCACGAGATCACGCTGGCAGACGGGCGGCGCGAGGCTATCCGCGGCACCGCCTGCAAGAACCCGGACGGCAGTTGGGAGACCAAGCAGTAGCCGGAAGGTCCGGAAATTCGATCAATCAACAGCGGCCGGGCAATCAGCCCGGCCGTTTGCTTTCGGGGCAAGACGGAATTCGGCGGCGCAACGCAATGACCCTCTCCCGCAAGCAGGAGAGGGAAAGCTGCATGCACCGTGTTAGCTAATACTCCCGCCGTTAGCTTTGCGCCGCGCCGCCGTCGATCAACGCCTGCAGATCAGCGCTCAACGCCGCGCGCATCGCCGCGTCGTTCGACGCAATCAAATCGTGGAGACGCCGCGCCCAGGCCGGCGCATCGCCGTCAGCGCCGCCGCCCGGCGCCACGTTGAGGCCGAGGGCTGCGGCGAGATCGTAGAGCGTGGTCGATCGGAGATCGCGCGCGACCAGAAGCTTGTCGTCCTTCGCCCGCGCCAGGAAACGTGCCGCCACCAGCTTGTCGATCAAGGGCGCCGCGCGGTCGAGATCGGATCCGGCGGCCTCGGCGAGATCTTCCTCAACGTAGGCCGTGCCGGCCGCCTGGCCCGCCCGGGCGGCCGCCAGCAGGCCGAGCGCCAGCGCCAGTGCCTCGGCAGGCTTGAGGGTCACGCGTTGCGCGCGGCTTCGATGCAGGCGCCATTCCGGGATGGCGGCGGCGAGCTCGGCGCCGACCAGCACCGCCACCCAAGTCACATACATCCAGACTAGGAAAAGCGGCATCGCCGCCACGGCGCCATAGATCGTCTCGAAGGACGGAAAATTGGTGACGTAGAGCACGAAAACCAGCTTCAGGAGCTGGAAGAGCACCGCAGCGGTCAGCGCGCCCGCCAGCGCATGGCGCCAATCGACGCGCCGGTTGGGCATGACGATGTAAATCAACGCGAAGGCGATCACCGAGAGCAGGAACGGCAACAGACGCAGAAGGAAGCCCAAAGGCCCCTTCAAAACCTCAAGGTTCATCACCTCGGTGGCGGCGAAGATGTAGCTGGAGACCGCAAAGCTGCCGCCGATGAGCAGCGGCGTGAGCGTCAGGATCGCCCAGTAGGTGAGAAAACGCACGCCGAAGCTGCGCGATTCCGATTGGCGCCAGATCACATTGAAGGCTTCTTCGATCGTGCTCAGCAGCATCAGCGCCGTGATCACGAGAATGATGATGCCGATCGCGGTGAGCTGGCCGGTATTGGCGACGAATTTGGTGATCTGCTCGCGCACCACCTCCGATGCCGCCGGCACGAAATTCTGGAACAGGAATTTCTGCAGCGTCTCCTGCACGCCTTCGAAAACCGGAAAAGCAGCGAAGGCGGCAAGCCCGACCGCGACCAACGGCACGATCGACAAAAGCGTCGTGTAGCTGAGCGACGCCGCCACCGAGAGGCATCGGTCAGCGACCAGACGCCGCCAGGTGTAGAGCGCGATACTCCCGATATTCCGCGCCGTGGTGGCGATGCCGCCGCCATCGACGATGGTCCGGGCTGGCGGCCCGTCTTTGCCGGGTTGTTCTTCGGTCATGGCATGGGATCATAGACGCTTGCACGGGCGAGGCGAATCCGGCTCTGTCCGCTCATTTGATCGTCCGGGGGCTTGGTGTAGGATGCCGCGCGCTTTCAGGCGAGAAAGATCGGGATCGACGATGACGGCAAGCCGCGGCCTCATGGACGGAAAATGCGGGCTGGTGATGGGTGTCGCCAATGACCGTTCGATTGCCTGGGGCATCGCAAAGACGCTGGCGGACAACGGCGCCAAGCTGGCCTTTACCTATCAGGGCGAGCCGCTGGAGCGCCGGGTACGGCCGCTCGCCGAGCAGGTCGGCGCCGAGCTCTTACTGCCCTGCGACGTTGCCGACGACAAGAGCCTCGATGAGGTCTTCGCGGCGATCGAGAAAACCTGGGGGCGTTTGGATTTCCTGGTTCACGCGATCGCCTTTTCCGACCGCGAGCAGCTCAAGGGCAAGTACGTCGCGACGACGAAGGACAACTTCGTTCAGACGATGCTGATCTCCTGCTACTCGTTCACCGATCTTTGCCGGCGCGCGGCCCCCTTGATGAGCGAGGGCGGGAGCGCGCTCACCCTCACCTACTACGGCGCCGAGCGGGTGATGCCGCACTACAACGTCATGGGCGTCGCCAAGGCGGCGCTCGAGGCGAGCGTGCGCTATCTGGCGATGGATCTGGGCGTCGACGGCGTGCGCGTGAACGCGATTTCGGCAGGGCCGATCCGCACGCTGGCAGCAGCGGGGATCGGCGACTTCCGCTATATCCTCAAATGGAACGAGTACAACGCGCCGCTGCGCCGCAACGTCACCATCGAGGATGTCGGCGGCGCCGGACTTTACCTGCTTTCCGATCTTTCGGGCGGCGTCACCGGCGAAATCCACCACGTCGATTCCGGCTATCACATCGTCGGCATGAAGGCGGTCGACGCGCCGGACCTCACCCCGGCTTGAGCCGGAACCGTCGGCGGGTGGCAGACCCCCATGCCCGGTAACAGCTTCGGACAGCTTTTCCGCTTCACCACCTGGGGCGAGAGCCATGGGGCCGCGATCGGCTGCGTGGTCGACGGCGTGCCGCCCAAGATCGCGCTCGAGGAGGCCGACATTCAGCACTGGCTCGACCGGCGCCGGCCGGGGGCATCGAAATTCACCTCGCAGCGCAAGGAGCCCGACGCGGTCCGCATCCTCTCCGGCGTCTTCGAGGGCTTGACCACGGGCACACCGATCGCGCTGGTCATCGACAATGTCGACCAGCGCAGCCGCGATTACTCCGAAATCCAGGACCGCTTCCGCCCCGGCCACGCCGACTATGCCTACCAGGCCAAATACGGCATCCGCGATTATCGCGGCGGCGGCCGGGCCTCGGCGCGCGAGACCGCGATGCGGGTCGCCGCAGGCGCCATTGCGCGCAAGGTGCTGGCGGCAGCGCTGGGCAAGAGATTCCAAATCCGCGGCGCGATGGTGCGCGTCGGCACCCATGAGATCGACCGCAAACGCTGGAAATGGAAAGCGATCGAGGAGAACCCCTTCTGGTGTCCCGACCCCACGGCCGCGAAGGAGTGGGAAAGCGTGATCGAGGCGGCGCGCAAGGCAGGCTCAAGCTTGGGCGCGCTGGTCGAGGTCATCGCGACTGGCGTGCCGGCGGGGCTGGGCGAGCCGGTCTACGACAAGCTAGACGCCGATCTTGCCAAGGCGCTGATGTCGATCAACGCGGTCAAGGGCGTGGAGATCGGCGACGGATTCGCGGGCTCGATGCTGCCCGGCGAGGAGGCGCATGACGAGATGGCGATCAGGCGCGGCAAGGTCGCCTTCAAGTCGAACCGCGCCGGCGGCACGCTGGGCGGCATTTCCACCGGCCAGGACATCGTCGCGCGCATCGCGGTCAAGCCGACGAGCTCATTGCTGATCCCGCGCCAGGGCGTGACCACGGACGGCAAAGAGGTTTCTGTCGTCACCAAAGGCCGTCACGATCCCTGCGTCGGCATCCGCGCCGTGCCCGTGGCCGAAGCCATGGTCGCGGCCGTGCTCGCCGATCACTGGCTACGCTTCAAGGCGCAGTGCGGGTAGCTCACGCGGATATTTGGGTTAGGCCAAAATCATCCGATGCGTCATTCCCGCGAAAGCGGGAATCCAGGGATCGTGCGCCAGGGGTCAAACTGCAGCCATGGACTCCCGCTTTCGCGGGAGTGACGGGTTATAGGGCGAAGTTGCGTGAGCCGCCCTATGCGTTGCCCTCACGCCGGCGCGACGGGCGGCGCCTCGGGTGGCGGAGCGCTTGCACGGCCACGGCGGCCGCCGAAGAAAGTGCCGGCGAACTGCTCGGCGCGGGCGAGGCGCTTGTCGAGGGCGGCCATGGTGCGTGAGAGATCCTCGGTGTCATCGCGCAGCCAGACGCGCAAGGTCCCGAGGTAGACCGCGAGCAGGCCCTTGGCCTTGATCGCGCCGGCCGGCCCGCTGGCGCTGACGCCCACCGATTCGAGCGTCCAGGACATCGAGCGCAATAGACGCGCCGCGCCGCACAGCATCGAGACCGGGCCTTCCGCCCCGTCGCGCAAGATCGCGGCGATGCCGTCGCGCTGGGGTTTCATCGCATCGAAGCGGCGCATCAGCGCGTCGAAAAGCCGGTCCTTGACGCTCTCGTCCTCCGAGGGGGCTTGCGCGCCGGCGAGCATCTGCGCATCGATCGCCTTTGTATGCGCCGCAAGGATGGCGTCCTTGGACGGATAGGCCGCGTAGAGCTCGGCGAGGCTTAGCTTTGCCTCCCCGGCGATATCGGCGAGCGTGACGTGGCGCCAGCCGAGCCGAGCGGCGAGGCTGAACGCCGAGCGGACAATCGTATCGGGGCCCTCAGATTTGGCCCCGCTTGCTGCTTTCGCCATGGCTGGCCTCCGAATTGCCGATTTGGTTGTTGCAAGACTGTATCACAACGCGCGCATGCCCGCACCGGCGGCAGGGATCGCTTCGCCCAAGGATTGCATCGCCGAGGGATCGCATCGGGCAGGGATCGCATCGCAATGTGTCATTCCTGTGGTTGGCTGCCCTCTGGCTCGCTGCATTCGGCGGTCACCATCCCCCGCCCTAGAGTACGGAAATGCGTTTCCTTTCGGCCCCGCCTTGTGCGATTGTACGCGCGGGGCGAGGACAGGGCCGATGACCAAATACCCCAAGCAGCGCGGCACGAATGCACGCCCGGCGGCGGACGGCGGGACCGGGCGGACCGGCTTTCCGGCATTGCTGAGCCGCGAGGAAGAAGCCGAGCTCGCGATGCGTTCGGCTGCCGGCGACGACGACGCGCTCGACCGGCTCATCACCAGCCACCGCCAATTCGTGATCAAGATCGCGCGCAAGTACCGCAATTACGGACTGCCGATGCAGGACCTCGTCCAGGAGGGCATGGTCGGCTTCATCCAGGCGGTGCGGCGCTTTGATCCGGCCCACGAAGCGCGGCTGTCGACCTACGCGATGTGGTGGATCCGGGCATCGATCCAGGATCACGTTGTGCGCTCGTGGTCGCTGGTGCGCGTCGGCACCACGGCGGCGCAGAAGGCGCTCTTCTTCCGCGTGCGCCGGATGATGGCCGATCTGAAACTCGGCGCCGATGCCTTCACCGAGGAGGCCTGCCAGGCCCTCGCCCAGCGTTTCGGCGTGCCGCTGAAGGAAGTACTGGCGACGGTGCGGCGCGCCTCGGGCCTCGACCAGTCGCTCAACCGGCCGGCGACACGCGGCGGCGGCGAACGAGCTGCCGAAAGCCACGAGAGCTGGCTCGACCAGATTGCCGACGAGGCACCCAACCCCGAGGCACGCGTCGCCGCGGCGAGCGAGCGCACGTTCTGGCAGGGGCTGCTTGAACGGGCGCTGGGGGGCCTGCCGCCGCGCGAGGCCTTCATCATCCGCAGCCGCTACCTCAAGGACCGCGTGCCGACCCGCGAGGCGCTCGGCCGCGAGCTTGGCATCTCCAAGGAGCGCGTGCGCCAACTCGAAGCCCGCGCGATGGCAAAACTGCGCAGCCTGCTGGGACCGATGCGCCAGGGCGCGGGGCTCTAGCGAGAAAAACCTGCCCACCGTGATCGCCGCGTCACGCCACCTCGATCACCAACCCGCCGGTCATGCGGTCGAGCTCGTCCGGCGTTAGCGGGAAGACCGCGCGCGGAGTTCCGGCGGCCGCCCAGATATCCTCAAACTTCGTGAGATCACGGTCGATGAAGATGACCGGCGGCTCGACATGGCCGATCGGCGCCACGCCGCCGATGGCAAAGCCGGTGCGGGCGCGCACGAAGTCGGCATCGGCCTTGGCGAGCGTCTCGCCAAGCGCGGCGGCGACCTTGGCCTCGTCGACCCGGTTGGCGCCGCTGGTGATGACGAGGACCGCACGGTCGCTGGCGGCGGCGCGGAAGACGATCGACTTGGCGATCTGGGCGACCGTGCAGCCGCACGCCTTGGCGGCGTCGGCGGCGCTGCGTGTCGTCTCGGGCATTTCCTGGACCTGGTTGTCGAAGCCGAGCGCGATGAGCCGGTCCTGGACCCGCTGGGCGCTGACCGGGAGTTCCGAAGACGGGTTCATCGGCGGCGCTCCTGTTCGCGGCGCGAGACCGACCGAAACTAGACGACCGGCCAACTAGCAATCCTCGATCGGTGCCGCGTGGCGTCGACAGGTCAGCCGGCGAGTTCGCGCGAGCGCCTGGTCGCGGCGCCAACGGCACGGCTCATCAACGCCGCCAGACCATCACCATCGGCCATCAGCACATCGAGCGCCGCCTGGGTTGTGCCGCCAGGGCTGGTCACGTTGACCCGGAGCTGGCTTGCATCCTCGCCCGACTGGCGCATCAGCTCGCCGGCGCCGGCCACGGTCGCGCGCGCGAGCTGCACGGCGAGCGGCTGCGGCAGGCCGGCCGCAACGCCGGCCGTGGCCATCGCCTCGGTCAACAGGAAAACGTAAGCCGGCCCTGAACCCGAAACCGCGGTCACCGCATCGAGCAGCGCCTCATCCTCGACCCAGGCGACATCGCCGACCGCGCTCAAGAGCTCGCCGCAGAGCGCGCGCTGGTCGGCAGAGACATGGCCGTTGGCGCAGGCCACCGAGATGCCGCGGCCGATTGCGGCGGGCGTGTTGGGCATCGAGCGCACGATTGCCGCCGCCTCGCCGAGCGCGGCCTGGAAAAATCCAATCGTCTTGCCCGCGGCGATCGACAGGAAGACCGTGCCCGCGCCGGCGTACCGCGCATAGAGCGGCGCGGTCTCGTCCATGGTCTGGGGTTTGACCGCAAAGATCACCACGGTCGGCGCGAAATCCCGCGCGATCGCGGCGGGCTCGGCAACGAAACGCGGCGACGGCTCGGGCAAGGCACCGCCAGCGGCGGGCTCGACCACCACTACATCGGCTGCCGCGATGCCGCTGGCCAGCCAGCCGTCGAGCAGCGCGCTGCCCATCCGCCCGCAGCCGACCAGCAGCAGCCGGCATTCCGCGCCATTGGGGGCCCTTGAGCCCCTGGCACCCATAAGATTAAGCCTCGCCGACGGTGTCGAGCAGCGAGGCGGTGATCGCGTCGGACGGATCTTTGCCGCCCCAGACGACGAAGTGAAAGGCGGTGTAAAAGCGCTCGCACTCGGCCAGTGCGATATCGACCAGATCCTCCAACTGCTCCACGCTTGCCCCATGGGCGCCGCGCAACAGCACCGTGTGGCGGAATGTCGGCGAGTCGTCGCCCGAGGCAAGATCGAAGTGACCCAGCCACATGCGCCCGTTGCAGATCGCCAGCAACTCGTAGATCGGGCCACGGCGCGCCTGGCCGACCTTCAAGTCCGTGAAGCAGGAAAAATGCATGGCGCTGAGATCAGCGCTCCAGGAGAAATGAAGCTGGTAGGACCCCATCGAGCCCTTGCAGTCGACAAGCAACTCGTCGTTGCTCGAGCGGTCGAACGGCCACTCATTGGCGGACAGGATCTCTTCCAGCAGGTCGAGCGGGTTGATCGCGCTGTGGCTCTCAACGAATTCCATCGCCATACTCAGCCCCTCCTCGGATGTGCCGCGGCCGGCATGGCCTGCCGCGACCGCGGCGTGACGGGCCGGCATCCTCCAGGCCCCCCAAAGACCGGTCGGCCGCTGGTGACCGATATATTGTGGTCCGAGGACGCCGATGCGCTACCAGATGTAGGGTAGCCAGAGTCGTGACTCGGCTGCAAGGAGATTTTGGGGGATAAGTGCTCTTATCCCCAAGATATTGGGGTAACGTCTATATATCGGTAATGTTTGGGAATAAGTACCATGGGTTGCGGTTCTTACGCCATACCGGGCGATCCGAGACCCGACAGCAGGCGCTCGAAGCACGCCTCGTCAACGATCGTGCCCTGCATGTCGATGACGAAGGGCCAGCGGCGGCCGTCGATACGAAGCTTTACATAGGGCGCCCGGACATGGTGCTTGATCGTGGTGGTATCGTCAGCCTCGTATGCTGCCCCGACCAGATCGGCGAGCGGATAGCTGCGGCTGCGCTCGCCGAGCAGGCGCGGCGTGTCGACCTCGACCACGCCAGCCTCGAAATCGACCGAAAGCCCGCAGGCGTAGTGGTCGAGGAAGACGAGCATGCCCGCCAGGAACGCGCCGCCAAGGCTGAAAATAACTGCCGCGGCGGCGGCCTCGCCATCGGCCAGCACATCGACGCCACCCCATACGCTGCCAAGGAAGGCCGCAATCGCCAACCAGGCGAGGAAGCGGACTTTGCGTGTCTGAGTGCCGGCGTCGTAGATGTAGATCATGGGAGCAGGTTCAAAGAGAGGGCTTACAGAGAAGTCTCCGCCTCATGCCTTCTTGAGGGCCGCCGGCTTGCCGGGCTTGGCGCCTGCTCCCTTGAGCGCGGCGAGTTCGGCCTGAAGCGTCTCGATCGTCGCGGCCATTTTTTCCTGCTCGGTGCGCGCCTTGGCGGCCATCGCCTTGACCGCCTCGAACTCCTCGCGGTCGACCAGCTCCATGTCGCCGAGCACGCGCTTGAGGCGCTCGCGGATCAGCGCCTCGATCTCGCCGCGCAAGCCCGTCGCGGTGCCGAGGGCGCCGCTGGCGACGCGCGCCATGTCGTCGAGGATACGGTTTCGCGTTTGCATCGGGTTGGCGCTCCGGTTGACGGCGGATTTGCCCGGATTATGGACGCGCGGGCGTGAGCCACGCAAGCCGGTGCGCCTTGCGGCCATTCCGCGCGGCTCCTATAAGGGCCGGATCATCATGGTCCGGACATCCGGAGCCTGGGCCCGCGGGGCAACGCCAATTCCGCGACCGGGTCGATTAACCACCACCATCGGGACGGGCAAGGCAGTGTCGCAAATCGTCGTGACCGGCGGCGCCGGGTTCATCGGATCGAACCTGGTCGCCGGGCTGGAAGCCAAGGGAGAGCACGACATCGTGCTCTGCGACCATCTGGGCGCGGATGACAAATGGCGCAATATCGCCAAGCGCGAGCTGGCGGATATCGTGGCACCCGAGGATTTGCTCGGCTATCTGCGCGCCAGCCGGCGCCCGGTATCGGCCGTCTTCCACATGGGCGCCATCTCCTCGACCACCGAGCGCGACGCCGATCTGATCGCACAGAGCAATATCGCGTTGCCGCTCGCCCTGTGGAACTGGTGCACCGACAACGGAGCGCGCTTCATCTACGCCTCTTCGGCGGCGACGTATGGCGATGGCGCGGCGGGCTTCGACGATGACGGCTCGATCGAGGGCCTCGCCAAGCTTGCGCCGATGAACGCCTATGGCTGGTCCAAGCACGTCTTCGACCGCCGCGTCGCGCGGGTGGCGGCCGGCGGCGGGCTCACGCCGCCGCAATGGGTGGGTCTCAAATTCTTCAACGTCTACGGGCCCAACGAGTATCACAAGGGGTCGATGCGCAGCCTGGTTGCCCAGCTCCATCCCCGCGCTGCGACCGGAGAGCCGGCGCGGCTTTTCAAGTCGCACAACCCCGATTACCCCGACGGCGGGCAGCAGCGCGACTTCATTTGGGTCGGCGACTGCGTCGATGTGATGCTGTGGCTCTACGACAACCCCGACGTCTCCGGCCTCTTCAATCTCGGCACCGGCAAGGCGCGCAGCTTCGCCGATCTTGCCGCCGCGACCTACCGCGCGGCCGGACGCGAGCCCAAGATCGAATACATCGACACGCCGGAGGAAATCCGCGCCAAGTATCAGTATTTCACGCAAGCCCGTATGGAGCGGCTGCGTGCCGCCGGCTACGATGCGCCCTTCACCGAGCTTGACGACGGCGTGGCGCGTTATGTGAACGAGCATTTGTCGCAAGCGGACCCATATCTCTGAGAACCGTTTTCCAAATTCCGATCGCCAATCCGCCCGCATGATCGAGATCCTCGCCGTTATTCCGTTTCCCGCGATCGATCCGGTCGCCGTGCGGATCGGCCCGATCGCGGTGCGCTGGTACGCGCTTGCTTACGTGGTCGGGCTGCTATGCGCCTGGGGACTGGTGCGGCGCGTCGGCGGCGGCAGCGCCGCGATCCTCAACAAACGCGACGCCGACGACCTGCTCATGTGGGCGACGCTGGGCGTCGTCTTCGGCGGGCGGCTTGGCTATGTGCTCTTCTACAAGCCCGGCTACTACATCGCGCATCTGGACGAAGTTTTGAGCCTGTGGCGCGGCGGCATGTCGTTCCACGGCGGCATGCTGGGCGTCGTCCTGGCGGCCATCCTGTTCGCGCGGGCGCGCAAGCTTGACATCTTCTCGGTCGGCGATCTGGCGGCGCTGGCAGCGCCCATCGGGCTCTTCTTCGGCCGCATCGCCAATTTCATCAATGGCGAGCTCTGGGGCCGGGCGAGCTCTGTATCCTGGGCGATGGTCTTTCCCGATCCACGCGCCGGCAACCTCCCCCGCCACCCCAGCCAACTCTACGAGGCGGCGCTCGAAGGGATCGTGCTGTTCGCGGCGCTGCTGCTCGCCATGCGCCTCCTGGGCTCGCTCAAGCGGCCAGGCGAGATCGGCGGGCTTTTCCTGGTTGGCTACGGGTTCGCCCGCATCGCCTCGGAGTTCTTCCGCGAGCCCGATGCGCATCTGGGTTTCCTGTTCGCCGGCGCCACCATGGGCCAGCTACTGTCGCTGCCGATGATCGCGGTCGGGCTCTGGCTGATCTTTCGCGCGCGCCGCATGGCGGCGGCCCCGGCCACATAAGGCGCGGAGGCCGGGGGTGTGGGGGCGCTTCGCGGCATGACGGGCGAGCTTGAGGCACACCTGAAGGCGCTGATCGCCGCCGAGGGCCCGATCTCCGTCGCCCGCTTCATGGCCGAGGCGTTGGGCCATCCCGAGCATGGCTACTACCGCAACCGCGATCCACTGGGCGCGGCAGGCGACTTCATCACCGCGCCGGAGATTTCCCAGATCTTCGGCGAGTTGATCGGCGCCTGGTGCGCCATGGTGTGGGAGCAGGCCGGGCGTCCCGACCCCGTCAGCCTCATCGAGCTTGGCCCTGGCCGCGGCACGCTGATGGCCGATGCCTTGCGCGCGGTGAGCAAGGTGGCGCCGGCCTTCGATGCGGCGTTGTCGGTTCATCTGGTCGAGACGAGCCCCGCCCTGCGCGCGGCACAGGCATCGGCGCTGGGCGCGCGGCCCCATTGGCACGAGGCGATCGAGGCCGTGCCCCAGGGCCCGACAATCCTGATCGCCAACGAGTTCTTTGACGCCCTGCCGATCCACCAGTTCGTCCAGCGCGGCGCGGCGTGGCATGAGCGCCTGGTCGGCTGCGATCCCGCCAGCGCGGCGCTGCGTTTCGAAGTGTCCGAAACTCCGTCACCGCTTGCTCCAGAGGACCCGCCTAACGCCGCCGAGGGCGATATCTTCGAGACAAGCCCCGCGCGTACAGCGATCATGGCCGCGGTCGCCGGCCGCATTGCCGGGCATGGCGGCGGCGCGCTGATCGTCGACTACGGCCACGCCGCCAGCGCGCTGGGCGATACCTTGCAGGCGGTGAGTGGCCATGAGTATGCGCCGGTCCTGGAGGCGCCGGGCGAGGCCGATCTCACCGCCCATGTCGATTTCGCGGCGCTGGCGCGGGCCGCCGAAGACGTTGCCGTTTTCGGACCGGTGACGCAGGGCGCATTTCTGCAGGCATTGGGAATCGAGGCCCGGACCCAGGCACTGGCGGCCGCCGCGTCAAACGCACCAACGCGCGAGGCGATCGTCAGCGGTACTGCGCGGTTGACCGACCCCCGGCAAATGGGGACCTTGTTCAAGGCGCTGGCGCTCATACATTCCCAGCCTGGGCATCCCGATCAGGCGCCCCCACCCGGATTTAAGGCAAGCGACCGCCATGACGGATAAACCCGAACCGATCGAAGCCCGCGCCCTCGCCGCGATGCCAAGCGTGCGCCACGGCTTCTTCACCCGGCATGGCGGAGTGAGCGAGGGGCTTTACGCCTCGCTCAACTGCGCGCTGCGCTCCAAGGACGAGCCGACAAACGTCCGCGAGAACCGCCTGCGCGTGGCAAATTTCGTCGGCGTGGAACCCAACCATTTCGTTTCCGGCTTCCAGGTTCATGGCTGTGCGGTGGCGACGGTCTACCGGCCATGGAGCCCCGCCTCGCGGCCCGAGGTCGATGCGCTCGTCACCGCCAAGAAGGGCGTGGCGCTCGGCGTCACCATCGCCGATTGCGCGCCGCTGCTCTTCGCCGACGAGGAGGCCGGGGTGATCGGCGTCGCCCATGCCGGCTGGAAGGGCGCGCTCGCCGGCATCGCCGAGGCGGCGGTCGAGGCGATGGAAAACCTCGGCGCCGAGCGCGGACGCATCGTGGCCGCCATCGGCCCCTGCATCGGGCCGGACTCCTACGAGGTCGGCCCGGAGTTCCGCGACAAGTTCCTCGCCGCCGATCCGCAAAACTCCCGCTTTTTCCGCGATGGTGCGCGCGCCGATCATCCGTTGTTCGATCTGCCAGGCTATGTCGAAGCGCGGCTCACGGCGCTGAACCTCGGCGCGGTCGAGGTCTCGGGCCTCGACACGCGCCCCGACGGCTCGGACTTCTTCAGCTACCGGCGCGCCTGCCTCAACGAGGAGCCGAGCTTCGGCCACAACATCGCCGCCATCGCGCTTAAGGACTGAGCTTGGCGATCATTGAGCGGCGAAAGGGCCGTGTTCATCGACAATGCCCTCGGCGTCGCTCCGCCACAGGGCAACCGGGAAGGGAAGCACTGCCATGAGGTTACCTGTCATCGTCACCATCCTCGCGGGTTTGGCGGGGGCATTGGGTCCAACGGCTGCGGGCGCCTTTCTGATCGAACCGCTCGCGCCCCGCGCCGGCAGTATCGCGCTGACCGGAACGGACATCCGCATTATGCAGGATCAGACGCTCGAGTTGCTCGATCGCGGCAGCATCGGAGAAATCCGGGACTGGAGCAACAAATCCAGCGGCAACACCGGCACGATGCGGCTGATCACGATCTTCAAGCCGAACGGCGCCACCTGCCGGCGGGTGCGACACGTGGTCAAGTTCAAAGGCCTCAAAGATCCGCAGAGTTTCGTCGTGCGCTACTGCCAGGTGAACGGAGTTTGGCGGAACGCGGCGCAATGACCGTCCCGCGCCACGGCCAAGCGATCACGACCTAGCGGCCTGATCATGGCGCTGCATTTCTCCAGAGACGAACTTGCCGAGCGCAGGGCCGGCGCCTGCGCGGCGATGGCAGCGCGCGGGCTCGATGGATTGCTGATCTTCCGGCAAGAGAGCATGTTCTACCTGACCGGCTACGACACCTTCGGCTACGTCTATTTCCAGTGCCTCTATCTGGGCGCCGACGGCGCCATGACCCTGCTCACCCGCGCGCCCGATCTGCGCCAAGCGCAGCATACGAGCGTGATCGAGGACATCCGCATCTGGGTCGATGCCGAAGGCGCGAGCCCGGCCGATGCGCTCCGCGACATGCTCGAAAGCCACGGGTGCCGAGGCAGGCAACTCGGCGTCGAGTGGGAAGCCTACGGGCTGACGGCGCGCTCGGGCCAGATGCTGTCGGCGGCACTCGATGGCTTCTCAACCTTGGAAGACGCATCCGATCTGGTCTCGCGGCTGCGCGTGGTAAAGAGCGAAGCGGAGCTCGAATATGTGCGCCGCGCGGCCGAGCTGGCCGACGACGCGCTCGCCGAGGCCGAGCGCCTGGCCGGTCCCGGCGCCTTCGAAGGCGACATCCTGGCGGCGATGCAGGGGGCCGTCTTCCACGGCGGCGGCGATGATCCGGCGAACGAGTACATCATCGGCTCAGGGCGCGACGCGCTGCTCTGCCGCTACTTCACGGGGCGGCGGCATCTCGATGGCCAAGATCAGTTGACGCTCGAATTCGCCGGGGTCTACCGGCATTACCACGCCTGCCTGATGCGCACGATCCTGGTCGGCGAAGCGCCGCCCGAACAACGCGCGATGCATGAAGCGGCCGTCGCCTCGCTGGCGGCGGCGCAGGCCGCGCTCAAGCCAGGCCAGCCGATCGGCGGCGTCTTCGATGCCCATGCGGCCGTGCTCGACGCGGCGGGGTACGAAAAGCACCGCCTCAATGCTTGCGGCTATTCGCTCGGCAATACCTTTGCGCCCAACTGGATGGACTGGCCGATGTTCTACACGCGCAACCCGTTCGAGGCCGGGCCGGGCATGGTTTTCTTCATCCACATCTGCATCTTCGACAGCGAGCGCGGCCTTGCCATGACGACCGGACAGACGGTGGAGGTAACCCAAACCGGCGCCGTGCCGCTCTCGCGGGCGGCGCTCGATCTCGTGGTGAAGTAGCCGGCCGGCGCACGCGATGCCCTACCTCATCCTCTTCACCTTCGCCTGCCTGCTCGGCGTGCTGGCGATGTGCATGGCGATTTAGCACCATACCAGCGGCCCGGCCTTCGTGCTTCGACAAGCTCAGCATGAGAGTCTCTAAATACAGATACAATGAAAGGGCCTCATCCTGAACTTGTCGAAGGACGAGGCCCGGACGACACCGCACCGGGCTCCAGCTTTCGTCTTTCGAACCGGCCAACGTTTATCCTTTCGGTTTGCGTTTCGGCCGCCGCACCAGCTCGCCGCCGCAATTGGGGCAGCGGTCGTCCATCTCGTGGGCACAGGGACGGCAGAAAGTGCATTCGTAGGAGCAGATGAAGGCCTCCGCCATCTGGTCGAGCGGCGCCTCGCATTTCTCGCATTCGGCGCGCATTTCCAGGCCCACGACCGCCTCCCCGCCTCGTTTTACCGATCCTTCACGATACATGGGGCGCAGTATAGGGCTTGCCGGATTGCTCTTGAAAGGAAAGACGCATGGCCTGGGAGAAATCGTCACACGCTCTGGTCGCCGCCTTCGACGCCGCCGTGCCGGACGGGCCGGCGGTCGAGCGACGCCAGATGTTCGGCTACCCCTGCGCGTTCGTGAACAACAATATGTTCATGGGACTTCACGAGCAGAACTTCATCCTGCGGCTTTCCGAGGAGGACCGCGCGGAGATCAAGGCAAGCCACAACGCTGCCCCGTTCGAGCCGATGAAAGGGCGGGCGATGAAGGAGTACGTGGCGTTGCCCGACGCGATCCTGGGCGACGCGGCGGCGCTCGGCGCATGGGTGGCGCGATCCTTCGCCTTCGCCTCGGCGCTGCCGGTGAAGGAGAAGAAGCCGCGCAAGAAAAAGGCGAAAGGATAGACAGCACCATCCCCTTCCGCTGGCGCGCGACACGGCTTCGCGTTAGCTTCCCCACTGTCATCAGCAGACGGGGTGTATAGATTTTGGGCACGCATAAATGACCGCCGCCACGGCGGTCGCGGGCTGGATCGACCGCAACATCCTCGAGCTTGGGCGCGAGATGCGGGTCTCTTATCTGCCGCCCTTGATGGTTTACATGGCGGCCGGCATCTCGGGCCTGACAGCCATCGTCGGCACCTTCTTCGTCAAGGATTATCTCGGGCTCTCTGCGGCCTTCCTCGCGGGGCTGGCCTTCTGGGGCGGGGTGCCGTGGTTCCTCAAAATGCCGCTCGGCCACCTCGTCGACCTGATGTGGCGCTGGAAGGCGGTGCTGGTCTTCATCGGCGCCGCGCTGATCGCGGCCGCCTTCCTCATCATGTACGGCCTCATCGGGCATACCAAGATGATGGCCGCGATCATGCCGGTGGCGGCCTGGTATGTGCTGAGCTTCCTCCTCGCCCCGGTCGGCTACGTGATCCAGGACGTGGTCGCCGACGCCATGACGGTGGAAGCCGTGCCGACGGTCGACGAGCGCGGCGAGCCGCACGATCCCGCCACGCTCAAGCTCATGCACACCACCATGCAGACGCTGGGCCGGGTGGCGATCATCGGCGGCGGCGTGATCGTAGCGCTGCTCAACATCTACATGTTCTCCGGCGTCGGCGCGCTCTCGGAAGCCGAGAACGCGGCCGTCTACACCGACATTTATCTGATGGCGCTGTTCATCCCGGTGGTCTCGGTGGCCGGCGTCGTCCTCGGCATGGTCTCGGTGCGCCGCCGCGCGGCCGGTCTGCGCCGCGAGGGTTTCGACGAGGAAAAAGTGCGCGCGATGGTCTATGTCCAGGAGGATGTCGAAACCAGGCCCAACTGGCTGATCCTCGGCGGCAGCCTCGTCTTCGTCGCCTTCACCATCGGCATCGGCCTGGCCAATGTCCCCTTTGCCAAGGAAATCATTTTCGTCGGCTCGACGGCGATCATCGTTTTCTTGATGACCAAGCTGCTGGCGGTGCTGAGCGCGGAGGGGCGGCGCATGCTGGTCGGCACGGCGATCATCATCTTCGTCTACCGCGCCATGCCGACGCCGGGGCCGGGCCAGACCTGGTGGTTCATCGACGAGCTGGGCTTCGACCAGCAGTTCCTCTCGGTGCTGTCGCTGATCTCCGCGGGGCTCACGCTCGCCGGCATGTTCATCTTCCGGCGCTTCATGGCCGAGCGCTCGATCGCCTATATCGTCGGCTTTCTCACCATCATCTTTACCGTGCTCGGCCTGCCGATCCTCGCCATGTTCTACGGGTTGCACGAATGGACGGCGGCGGCGACCGGGGGCGTGGTCGATGCGCGCTTCATCGCGGTCGCCGACACCGCGCTCGAATCGCCGCTGCAGCAGATCGCCATGATCCCGATGCTGGCCTGGATCGCCAACAACGCGCCGGCGAACTTGAAGGCGACCTTCTTCGCGGTGATGGCATCGTTCTCGAACCTGGCCCTGTCGGCCTCGCAGCTCGGCACCAAGTATCTCAACCTCGCCTTCACCGTGACCCGCGAGGTCAAGGACCGCGCAACCGGCCAGGTCAAGCTTCCGGCGGATTATTCCGAGCTTGGCTGGTTGATGGCGGCGGCAATCGCAGCCGCGCTCGTCGTGCCGCTGGCAACGATCGTGATCGTGCAGCGCACCCGGCTCAGAACCACCCAGTAGGGCCGGCGCGCGCTAGTCGCGGAGCGCATCGAAGCGGCGCAGGCTCGCCACCGGCCAGACCGCCTTGCGGTCGTAGTATTAGGCCACTGCCGGAATGTCGGGCGGCAAGGCGAGCCAGGGCACCTTCGAGGCGGTGAAGATATGGATGTCGGGCGCCACGCAGCCGGGCTCGTCGAGGGCGCCCACGCGGACAAAGCGGATCTTGTCGCCCACGGCCATCGCATAGTTGCTCCACAGCGCGACCCGGCACTTCGGACAGCGGAAGATCTTCTGCCCGGCGCCGCTCTCCGAGGGCGTATCCACCATCTCCGGCGCGCCCTCAAGCAGCTCGACGCGGTCGGCTTCGATCAGCGCGTTCACCACGAAGGCCGATCCGGTCTCGCGCTGGCACCAATGGCAGTGGCAGCAATGCACGAACATCGGTGCGCCGGTCATCCGGTAACGCACCGTGCGGCAGGTGCAGCCGCCCTCGATTATCAGTTCGCGTTTCTGTTCCAACTTCGATCTCCCCCGTATGTTGGCCGGGGCCGCAGGCGAGCGACGCCCGGCCTTTCGGCCGGACGCCGCCCTCTCTTCAGCAATACGAAGCTTACGTTAACGATTGGCCTGCTGGCAGCCCACCATGTTGCTCTGGTAGCTCTGGCGGCACGAGCGCTGCTGCCTGGGATCGTTTCTATACTGTGCCAGGCAGGCGTTCAGCACACGGATGCTAAAGCTGGCGCAGCGCTGGTATTCGGGGTTGGGCTTGTATAACCGCGCCGCTCTGCGCCTCGCCGCGAGCCCTTCGCCCTCTTCGGCGGTTACAGCGGAGGGAAGGGCTGAGGGAAGGGTGACCGCGATCAGAGCAGCGGCAACGATGGTTCGGTTGATAAGCATGTCGTGGTTCCTTTAAGGAATGTGTGACGGGTGGTCGCTGTATGGGAAGCTCGGCTTGTCACGCCTTGGTTGCGACGATCTCGGCGTATTGCGAGGGCACCCGCATCGAGCCGTCGGTGGCCGTGTCGTAGCGGGCGACGGTCGCCAAAAGATCGGCATGCAGCGCGTCTTGGCCATCGGCATCGAGCGCCAGGAACGCCTTGTGGACCGGCCCATAATATGTGCGGAAGAAGCTCGCGAAGTGGTCGGGCGAGCGGTAGCGGAAGACGAAGTCCTTTGCCGTGAAGCTGATATCGGCATGCGGGCCGAAGGTCGCATCGACCCAGTCCCGGCTGCCCCAGAGCGCCGGCGACTTGACGCCGGCCGGCGGGGCGACGTGGCTGCCGAGCGTCTTGAAAATCGCGCCGATGAAGCCGTCGGGCGTCCAGTTGGCAAGGCCGATCTTGCCGCCGGGCCGGCAGACGCGGATGAGCTCGCTGGCCGCTGTCTGCTGGTCCGGTGCGAACATCACGCCGTAGGTCGAAACGACGGCATCGAACGCGCCGTCCTCGAACGGCAGGGCCTCGGCATCGGCGATCTGGAAGTTGACATCGAGCCCCTCGGCCTCGGCCCGGGCGCGGCCGCGCTCGAGCAGCGTGTCGACATAGTCTGTCGAGGTGACATCGCACCAGCGGCGGGCGAAGGCGAGTGTCGCGTTGCCGTTGCCGGCGGCAACATCGAGGACCTTTGCGTCCGGGCGCAGATCCATTGTCTCGGCAAGCTCCTCGCCGACAATCTGCAACGTGGCGCCGATTTTGGCGTAGTCGCCCGAAGACCAGGCGGCGTTCTGCTTGGTCTTGATGGCGGCGTAATCGGGCAAGTCGGTGGTTGGGGTGTTCGTATTGGCGGCTGTGGTGACGGCGTTCATCGGCTGGCTCCTTCAAGCTCGGCGGCGCATACGGCGCTGCGTGATTGTTCCGGTCGTTCGCGGTCTCGTGACGCCCCGCGAATGACCCGGACAATGCCCGGAGCCGTCAATCCAAGCTTGAGGACTATTTGAGGATTAGCTGCGGCTTTGGTGGAGAATTGCCGCAATTGCACCGATTAGGCGCAACGGGAGCTTAGGCGCATCAGGAGCGGCTCAAAGCCCCATCTGCTCGCTGATCAGCCTGGTCACTGGGTTGCCCGCATCCATCAGCACGTTGCCGGCGGCGAAATGGTCGAGGCCGGGCAGCACGTCGCAGCTCACCTCGACGCCGAGTTCACGCAGCGCCGCCGCGTAGGCATCGCTCTGTTCGTGAAAGCCGATGGGATCGTCCGCGCCATAGGCCATGATCACCGGGCATTTATGGACCGGCAGGTTGAGGAGCGGCGAGTTGCGCTCGGCCGCGGCGGGGGACAGCTCCAGCCATTCCTGGGGATGGGCAACGCGCAGCGGCCGCAGATCGTATATCCCCGAGATCGCCGTCGCGCCTTTGATCACGTCGGCGGGCAGCCCGTAGTCGCCCGCCCAGTCGGTCGCCAGCATCATGCCGACGAGGTGCCCGCCGGCCGAATGGCCGGAAATGTAAAGCCGCTCGGGATCGCCGCCATGCGCGGCGGCATTGCGGTAGGCCCAGGCGACGGCCTCGCGGCACTGCCGCACGATCACGTCGAGATGAACGTCGGGGGCGAGCGAGTAGGTGTTGACCATCACCGTGGCGCCGGCCGGCGCGAGCGCCAGCGCCGCAAAGCCGTTCTCGTCCTTGGTGAGCCGCCGCCAGTAGCCGCCATGGAGGAAGAGGTTGACCGGCGCCGGGGTCGTCTGGTCCGGCGCGCGATAGACATCGAGCACCTGGTCCTTGTGTGCGCCATAGGCAAGGTCGCGGGCGCCGGCCAGGGTGTCGCGCGCCCGCGCGCCGTCGGCAGCGTAGCCCCGCAGATAGGCGTCGAAGTCCTCGACCGAGCCCATCGCGTCATAGGCCGCATCGAGCGCGACTTGGTCGTAGTCACCCCAAACTTTGTCGTTCATGTGTTTCTTGCCCCCTCTTTCTTGATTGTCATCCCGGGCTTGACCCGGGATCCATGCGGTCCTGCCAGCGGCCCTATCGGCATGGACCCCGGATCAGGTCCGGGGTGACAAGTTTTGCGCTTGAGACTTCATTGCAGCCCGATCAACCTTCCGCCGCGATCGGATCGCCCTTGGCCTTCAATTCCTCGAACTCTTCGTCCAGCGCCTTCATCTTGGCCGCCACCTCGCCGGCGAAGCCCGCGCCGTCCCAGCGCCGCTGCTCGCCCGCCCGGTAGGCTTCGGCGTTGATCGCGTAGAGCCAGGCGTTGAGGCGGTTGGGCACGTAGTTGTTGCGCGTGCGGATGACCTTGGCGGGCGAGCCGACGACGATCGAGTTGTCCGGCACTTGCGTGTTCTCCAGCACCAACGCGCCGGCGCCGATGATGCAGTTGGCGCCGACCACCACCCCGTCCATCAGCGTGGCGGCAATGCCAACGAGCGTGTTCGCACCCAGCGTGCAGCCATGCAAGATGGCCCGGTGCGCGACCGAACAATGTTCGCCGACATGCGTGCCGCTCTGCGCGCCGACATGGATCATCACGAAGTCCTGGATATTGACGCTTTCGCCGATATCGACGTCGTAGTTCTCCGCCCGGATCACGACGTAGGGCCACAAGGAGGCGCGCCGACGCACACGCACCTTGCCGTGGATCAGCGCGCTCGGATGGATGAAGGCCGGATCCTCGAATGTAACGTCGGGACCGTAGACCGTGCCGTCATAGGTCATGGAATAGCCCCCATGGACAAGCCGGAGCGCACCGCATCGCAGTTCATTAAGTTCCACATCAAAATGAGGGCTCCTGGCGGTCGGGAGGCGTATGTTTCTTGACCTCGCGCTCCTCCTTGGCGACCGGGTCGGGCCGCGGCCGCACCAACAGGGCACAGGCGGCCAACGCCAGCGCCGGCCCCGACCACAGCACCAGACCGTAGAAGGCTGGTGTGAGCCCGGCTTCTTCGGCCAGCGTCGCGGGGTTGATGTCGGTGCCGCGCACCAACGGTTCGGCCCACCACAGCGCCGCCCAGGGCTCGTTGAAGAAATAGAACGCGGCGACGCTGCCGACCATGTAGATCGACCACAAAATCAGCAGGATCGCCAGGACCCAAAAGGGAATTGTCCGCACCATGGCTGACTGATTGCCATATTTTCCGCAATGTCACAATTTTGCTCGCGTGATGCGCTCCTTGGCTTTGCCGTCGCGGCACCAGCCCGCTCCCTTTTTTGGCTGGCGCCCGCACCGGCCCGCTCCCCCTCCCGGCCACCCATGAGCTTACGATCCGGTGGGTGGCCGGGAGGGGGAGCGGGCCGGTGCCGCAACAGATGTTCAGCCATCATTCCGCGACGTCCGGCAGCACGGCCGGTTTCCGTGCCTGACGCTCGCGGGTGAGCACGTAGAGGCCGGCCCCCGCGATGATGCCGGCGCCGAGGAAGGTATAGCCGTCGGGAAACTCGCCGAAGACAACGAAACCGAAGGCGGTCGCCCAGATCAGCTCGGTATAGGCGAAAGGCGCGACCGCGGAGACCTCGGCGCGCTCGTAGGCCATGATCACGAACCAGTGGCCGAGCCCGCCCAGGAAGCCGATGGCGACCAGCAGCCCCGTTTCCGCCAGGCTCGGCGTCTGCCAGGTGAAGGGCATCGCCAGCGAGGCGGCGCCGGCACCCACCAGTGCTGTGTAGAAGAGCGCGTTCAGCGAGTCGGCGGTGCCGCGGATCATCCGCGTGATGATCTGGTAGAGCGCGTAGAAGAAGGCCATGCCGATCGGCAGCAGCACCGCCCATTGCAGCGATCCCGTGCCAGGGCGGACGATCACCAGCATGCCGAGGAAGCCGACCAGCACGGCCGACCAACGGCGCAGCCCGACCTTCTCGCGCAGGATCACCACCGATAGTCCAACCAGCAGCAGCGGCGTCACGAAAGCGATGGCGACAATGTCGGCGATCGGCATCTCGCCCAAGGCAACGAACATGCAGACCGTGGCGAGGAAGACCAGGATCGAGCGCAGCACCTGCATGCCCTTGCGCCCGGCCACCAGCAGCGTGCGGATGCGATGCGGAAAGAACGCCATGATCAGCAGCAAGTGGAAGAAGTAGCGCGCCCAGACGATCTCGGTGACCGGGAAGTTGCCGAGCCGCAGCCAGCGCACAATCGTGTTCATGGCCATGAAGCAGAAGACGGCGCCGCAGAGCAACGCAATGCCGCGCAGCGTGCCGTCGGCCGCGGGTTTCGCGGGTGCCGTCATGTCTCGGCGAAATCCACTACCCGCCTATCAGGCCTTGCCGCAGACCATCAGGATGAAGGCATAGATGCGGGCGATCTCCTCAAGGCGCTCGAAGCGGCCCGAGGCGCCGCCATGCCCGGCCTCCATATTTGTGCGCAGGATGATGAGGTTGCCGTCGGTCTTGAGCGCGCGCAGCCTGGCCACCCATTTGGCCGGCTCCCAATAGGTGACGCGCGGATCGGAGACGCCGGCGGTGACCATCATCGCCGGATAGTCCTTGGCCTCGACATTGTCGTATGGGCTGTAGGACTTGATCGTGCGATAGGCTTGCGGGTCCTCGATCGGATTGCCCCACTCGTCCCATTCGGGCGGGGTCAGCGGCAGCGAGGCATCGCAGATCGTGTTGACCACGTCGACGAAGGGCACCTCGGCCACGATAGCGGCGAAGAGGTCGGGTCGCATATTCACAGCGGCGCCGACCAGCAGCCCGCCGGCACTGCCGCCGTGGGCGACGATCTGCCCGGGGCGGGTATAATCGGCCGCAATCAGGCCCTCGGCGGCGGCGACGAAGTCGGTGAAGGTGTTCATCTTCTTGGCCATCTTGCCGTCGAGATACCAGCCGTAGCCGCGGTCGGTCCCGCCCCTGATATGCGCGATGGCATAGACGAAGCCACGGTCGACAAGGCTGAGGCGCGTCGTCCCGAAGGACGCATCGATGGCATGGCCGTACGAGCCGTAGCCATAGAGCAGCAGCGGCGCCGAGCCGTCGAGCGCGGTGTCCTTGCGGTGCAGGATCGAGACCGGGACCGCCTCGCCGTCGGCTGCCTTGGCCATGATACGGCCGGTGATGTAATCGGCCGGATCGTGGCCGCTGGGGATCTCCTGCTCTTTCCTCAGCGTTCGCTCCTGCGTCTCCATGTCGTAGTCGTAGACGCGCGCCGGCGTGGCCAGCGAGCTGTAGTCGAAGCGCAGGTTGCCCGTGTCGAACTCGTAACCGTGGTAGAGGCCGAGATCGTAGGCCGCCTCGTCGAAGGCGATGGCGTGCTCGGCGCCGTCGGCCAGATTGCGGATGACGATACGCGGCAACCCGTCGACCCTTTCGAGACGCGCCATGTGGCCGGCGAAAACCGCCATGTCGCGGATCAGCCGGCCCGGCTCGTGGGCCAGCACGTCGCGCCAGTTCTCGCGCGCCGTCCGGTCGAGCGGCGTCTCGGCGATCTTGAAATCGACTGCGCCGCTGTCATTGGCGAGCACGAAGAACCGCTCGCCATGGCTTTCCACCGAATAGCTGATGCCCGCTGCCCGCTCGGCGAAGATCACGGGCGCGTCTCCGGGCGCATCCATGGCGATCAGGCGCACCTCGGACGTGTCGGAATGGTCGGACATTTGAATAATGACGAAGCGCCGATCGGAGGTGGCGCCAATGCGCACGACAAACTTCGGATCGGTTTCTTCATAGACCAGCGTGTCGTCGGCCGGATCGGCGTCGATGCGATGGCGGTAAACCAGCGAGGGCCGCATGTTCTCGTCGCGGCGGGTGTAGAAGAAGGTCTTCCCGTCGGCCGCCCAGACGACGCTGCCGGCCGTGTCCTCGACGCGGTGCGGCAGCTCCCGGCCGGTTTCGATCTCCTTGACGGTGATCGTGTAGTGCTCCGCGCCCGTCAGGTCGACGCCGTAGGCAAGATGCGCGTGGCTGTAATCGTGCTCGCAGGCGGCGAGGCGGAAGAAGGCTTGGCCCTCGGCCGCCTTGTTGCCGTCGAGCAGGACACGCTCGGCCTCGACGATCCCGGTCGGACGGCGGCAGAAAATCGGATGCTGGCCGCCGGTCTCGTAGCGCACATAATACTCGAAGTCGCCGTCGGGCGTCGGCACGGTTGCATCGTCTTCCTTGATGCGGGCCTTCAGTTCCTCGTAGAGCACGCCGCGAAGCGCCGCCACCGGCTCGAGCGCGGCATCGGCATAGGCGTTCTCCGCCTCCAGATAGGCGCGAATGGCCGGATCGAGCGTATCGGGTTCGCGCGTCACCTCCTGCCAGTTCTCCGCGCGCAGCCAGGCGTAGGGGTCCTCGATCGTTTCGCTATGGCGGGTAACCGCGATCGGACGGCGCTCGGCGACAGGCGGCTTGGGTGTTCGGGGCATGGCAACGGGTCCTGGGCAGATTGGCCGGATTGGCCGTATTGGGTAGCAAAGGCAGTATCAACTCCGCACGCATTTGGGCGCGTCCGGGCCGACAACGCAAGCCGGCCGTCGGCGCTATACGCTAGGGCTTGACCCCAAGGGCGCGCAGGCGCGTTCGAGCCTCCTCAGCCTTGGGGAACAGCTTGAGGACGCGGCGGTAGTCGCGGATCGCAAGCCCGCGCATGCCGAGTTCCTGGTAGGCCCGGCCGCGGTTGATCAAGGCGCCGCCACTGCGCGGGTCGATCTTCAGGGCGCGATTATAATCGGCGATCGCCCGCCGCCGCTGTTTCAAGTCCAGATGGAAGACGACACCGCGCGCTATGTAAGCGTCGACGCTGCCGGGGGCCAGTCGGATCGCGGACGTAAAATCGGCGATCGCCCGCCGGGGCTGGCCGAGCACCCGATAGTCGGCGCCGCGATTATGATACGGCGCGAACCAAAGCGGGTTGAGCTCGATGGCGCTGGAATAATCGGCGACCGCCGAGCGGTGCCGGCGCGCCCGGCTGAAGGCGATGCCGCGAAAGAAATAGAGATTGGCGAGGATCGCCCCCTCGAAGCGGCCCGAGCGGATCAACCGCGCGCAAAGCTCGACACGCTGGGCCCGGGCATCGCATCCGGGCTCTTGTGCGGCGGCCGGCTGCGAGATTGAAACGAGCGCCCCAACGATGGCCAGAAAGGCGCCGAATCTGGCCCCTATCGGCGGCGCGAACCGGCGCCGATGCCCGGCTCGCCCGGCGAGCGTTCTGAAGCGTTTCAGGACTTGTCGCGCCATGCCGCAGCATCGGCCGAACCGGCCTTGCAGACAATCCCCGCCCCCTGCCCTGGATCCCCCTGGCCGCCCGCTCGTTAACCGCGACCGGAAGCAATACCGAGTTGCGGTCTTATGCTGTGTTGAACGGCCTTGCGCACATGGTATCGTTCGGCGTGCCCATGCTGGATCGACCCGGCCGGGCAAAATACCAAGCTAGTGAGCGGCGACCGACAAGCCGCAAAAAGGTCGAACCACAGGGAGTAGCCTCAATGTCCAGGCTGAAACAATTTACGGTACCGATGGCGGTTGCGATCGCCGCTACCGGCATCGCGCTCTCGTCTGCGCGCGCCGAGACGACGACGCTGACCATGGCCAACTGGGTGCCACCGGTCCACCACCTGACGCAGACACTCACCGGTTGGATCGCCGCCGTGAAAAAGGAATCGGGCGGCACGCTCATCATCAAGCTCGACAAGGGCGCCGTCGCCAAGCCGCCGGGAATGTATGACGTCGCCAAGAACGGCATCCGCGACATCGCCTGGGGCGTCGCCGGCTATACGCCGGGCCGTTTCCCGCTTTATCGGACGCTGGAGCTGCCGTTCCTGTCGCCCAACGCCGAGATCGGCAGCGTGGCGATGTGGGACTGGTACACGCGCAACAAGCTCGACGCGAAGGAAATCACGGACACCAAGCTGATCACGGTCTGGGTCCACGGGCCGGGCGTCGTACACACCAAGAAGCCGGTCGCCAAGTTGGAAGACCTGAGCGGCGTCAAGCTGCGCGTCGGCGGCGGCGGGGTGCAGATCTCCAAGCTGCTGGGCGCCGTGCCGGTGCCGATGTCGGCGACCCGGGCGCATGAGAGCCTGCGCCGCGGCACCACTAGCGGCACGCTCTTCCCCTATGAAGCGATCAAGGGATTCCGGCTGGGCAAGCTGGTGAAGTACCATCTGGAGATCCCCGGCGGCATCTATGCCACGCCGTTCTTCATGACCATGAACTTGAACTCGTGGAACAAGCTGTCGGCCAAGCACAAGGCGGTGCTGATGAAGGTCGGCGGCGCCTGGGGCGCGCGGTATATCGGCAAGCACTGGGACGCGGCGGACGACGAGGGCCGGCGCGTTGCCAAGGCCAATGGCAACAAGATCAGCACGATCTCCCCGGCCGAGCTGAAGCGCTGGAGCGCCAAGCTGCAGCCGATGTATGCGGACTGGGCCAAAACGGTGAGGGCCAAGGGGAATGACCCCGATGCGCTGCTGGCCGACTTGCGCGCGACAATCGCCAAGTACAGCAAATAGCAGCCTCCGGGCCGCGCTGACCGCCCCCGTGTCGACCGATAAGGCGGCGGAGACCGCCGAAGCACCCACGCCCCTGGTCGAGCGAATCGCATCATGGTTCGCTCGGGCGGGGGCTGTGGT
>Ga0307380_10000288_pt1 | contig 84304 bp, 84 predicted proteins | sample UN3MG_FD_202239 | JGI IMG/M metagenome (GOLD analysis project Ga0307380, IMG submission 202239) | Soil microbial communities from Risofladan, Vaasa, Finland - UN-3 | ecosystem: Environmental > Terrestrial > Soil > Coastal area > Acid sulfate soil | place: Finland: Risofladan, Vaasa | collected...
CAAGGTTCCCGTGACAAAGCCCCCAATCCAGAACGCAACAAACTCCGCCTTCCGACCTATTGGGCGATCTGCATCACCGAATTGGCCGTACCACCAAAACTGGCCTAAGAGACTTTTGCGATATCAGCGACCCGTTGGCCGGACTTAAGCGGTCTCAGTGGACCACGACGGCAAGGCCGATCCGGCGTAAGTCCCGGGAAACTCGGGACAAGTTCGAATCCACGCCAGAACATAAATAACGCAATAGAATCAATAACTTAATGCTGGCGGTGCAGGCAGTCTTGAGCGAACCCGTCTCTGTGTGATTTCCCTGATAATCAGGGAAGGAACAGGGAATTTTCGAGAATTTCGCCGATATCAGGCGTTCGCACTCCCTGTAACATCCTGATTTTCTGGGGACTTTTCTTCGAATTCCCTGCGCGACGGAACAGCGAATATTTTCGTCCGAACAGGGAGCTGATCGGGTGGAACAGGGATTGCCCCGGCCGCCGCGTTCGGGGGGACGCTCTCCACACGAAATGCCTCAAGACTACTTTATCGACATGAACATGTGCAATCCGAGCATATCGGCGCCACGATTGCACGAAAAGCCATAGAAAGTGTCGCATTGCGTATTGCCGATTGAGGCGGCGTAGGACCGGAGAAACCCGACGATCAATCTTGTCCGTATCCTGTTCATCTTTTTTTCGTGCGCTAGCACACTACCAGCGAAGGTGCTACCGTCTGCCGCGGCCTTTCGCATCCATTCTTGCACCATTAGGGGGTCCCTGGGCACGCCACGGCCGCTCCCATAGGCCCAGATGGCTTTGTCACGGGAACCTTGACGCGAGCATGAATGTCCTGAGCGTGACTTCTCTGTTACGCAGCCGCTACCGCAGCGTTCCATTGATCGGTGGCCTCGGCTCTGAATGTGCACAGCGTGCGGCGGGAGATGAGATGGCGCTGCAGGTTGAAGGTGTTGTAGACGGCGGCATGGGCGGAGAGAAAGCGTTGAGCGGAGCCTGGTGATTTGAACCGCTGAAGCTTTCGTTCTCGTCGCCGGACCGGCAGGTGTGAGTTCTCCGCCCGATTGTTCTTTCTCAGTCCCTGCTCATGCCGCGCGCTCAGACCGATATCCCGGAAAGCCGACGCGTATGATCTGAGCTTGTCGGTGACGACGACGCTCGGCGCGAAGCCGTGCTTCTTGAAGAGCCTGCGCATGAGTTTCCTGGCCGCAGCCTTGCCCCGCCTCCGCTGCACCAGAACGTCCAGAACCTCGCCTTCGTCATCGACTGCGCGCCACAGATACATCCGCTTGCCGCCGATGCGGACGACCATCTCGTCCAAATGCCACCGTGAGCTTGGTCGAGGACGTCGCCGTCGAAGCCGGCGTGCGAATGCGGGCCCGAACTTCAGTACCCAGCGCCGGATGGTTTCGTAAGAAACGTCGAGGCCGCGCTCCGCGAGCAGTTCCTCCACGTCGCGGTAGCTCAAAGTGAAACGGAGGTAGGTCCAGACCGCTTGCTGGATCACGAACGGAGGATATTGATGTCGGGCGTACGAGATTGGAGGCATCTTCAGAAGGTACGCGTCCGGCCACCACACATCCACATGTTCCCGTGACAACACCCCAAATAGGGTTTCACAGCGGTCTCCGGTTCGGGGTTGCGCAGTCACCCGCCCGAAGCCCCGCGGAATGCGGGGAAACGTACCGAGAGTTCGAATCCCTCTCGAAAAATGAGTGAAAACAAAGACTTGCTGGCGGAGGGGGTGGGATTCGAACCCACGGTACGCTTGCGCGCACAACGGTTTTCGAGACCGCCCCGTTCGACCACTCCGGCACCCCTCCGCGGGCGGCGGACCCTACCGCACGGACCCGAAGGTCGGCAAGGCCCGCCCGGTCGCCTATCGCGCCGCCAATTGGCCGGCCGTCGAGTTTCGACCGATTATCGGCACGTCGATCGAAACAGTAGATCGAACCGCTAAATCGAATATGAATTTCTATACGGCACCTATAATCCCGCCCGCAGGTCCGGCCCTTAGATTCCGCCCGTCGGTCCCGCCCGTAGGTCCGGCACTCCGAAATTGCAGTGGGTTTCGCCCGGGCCACGCCCCTACCCGGGTCAACTCGCGGCCGGTCCCCATAGGCCGATGGTCGATCCGCTGCACCTTCGTATTGGAGATGTCGGAGCCATTGGGCTCAGCGCATGGCTTCCAGCCCCAGGCGGCATGGCTCGATTGTACCCGCGGGCGGTCTATTAAACGCCGGAAACAGCGCAATCATGGCCACAAATCCACTTATCGGTGTCCACGACAATGCCGACTGGCAGGGGATTAAATCGGTTTGGTTAACGGTGTCATCATACTTTCAGGCGATCTTGATCCGGCCATTTGCGGGGAACGAAATCTGTAGCCGATTGGCGCGGACCATCCCGCCGGTGTTCGGATGGCGCGGGAAGGGACAGCGAATTCACTATGACGGCTGTGAGCCAACCGACGGGCCAAAGGCCGGCTGGTAAGGATCGCATCGCCAATATGGCGGCGGCGCGGGCAGCCGATGAATCCTTTCGCGAGGCGCTCTACTTCCTCGGCAACATTCTCGACCGCCAATGGGATCTGGGCCGCCAGGTCGTGGTCGGCTGGTGTTCGACAGCGACCGGTATCGAGGTGCTATTCGTGCCCAACCACCGCCTTTCGGAGGCGCTCGCCGACCATCAGCACCTCCTCATCGGCTCCCGCCATGTCGACGCTGACGTCATGGCGACAATGGCCCAGATCTTCGGCAAGAAGCCTGTCGCGCTGACCCTGCCTACGGTTGCCGGCGGCCGCAACATCACCAGCACCGATATCGAATCGGTGGTCGATAAATACTGCATCAAGAAGATCGACAGCAGAGCCGCCGTCCTCTTCGACATCGTCAAGTTCGGCATCTACCCGCCGCTCGAACAGGTGATGCAGCTCAACAACCTGCAATACTCGATCAATTTCGCCCAGACCGCCCTGGTCGAGCACGGCGTCAGCTGCAAGACCTCGCGTTCGCCGACCGGCGACGGGTTTTACGTCTGGAATACCAGGCCCGGCCTCGACGGCGATCTCGACCTCTTCCAGTTCATGGTCCTGGTGCTGGCCGAGAATGCGGTCGCCCACTACAAGGGCAAGGGAAACACGGTGCCCCAGCTGCGCACCTGCTTCCACATCGGCAGCAACTTCGAGTACAATCAGGTCGATGTCCTAGCGCCCAATGTCGTCAGCTATATCGTCGGCGATCTGACCATCAATATGGCCCGCATGATCGACAAGGCCCTGCCCGGACAAGTCCTGATCGGCAGTTTCATCAAGACGCTGAACGGCGAGGCGATCGCCGAGGCGAACGGCCTGAAGCGCATCAACGCGCCGATCTTCATGTCGCTGGCCCAGCGCCGGGTCAAGCAGCTAAGCGACCTGGTACCCTCCGGCGAGCGGGTCAACGACATCGGCCTCTATCTGACCGGGATCAAGGGCTCCGGCGAGAACTACAACGTCAAGCGCTACCGTATCCGGGACAAGCACGGCAAATCCCACAACGCCTTCAACGCCAAGCTCAACATATCCCTGTCCGACGAACGCAAAATCTTCATCGGCCTGCGCGACAACGATCTGGCCGAATTCGACGCCGAACCCAGCGTGCTCGACCTCTCGGGTGACTGGGAGCCTTGATCGCCACAAGAAATGGGCGGTTTCCGGCAAATTTCGGCTTGAATTTCTTGACAGTCCACCCGAGCTAACTATAGTTCGCGCGGCATACGAGGTGGGCGGCCTTTGGGGCCCTGTCCCGCCTTTTTACATGTTCTCTAGCGATGGTTGGACAGATGTTCGCAGTGGTTCGCACCGGCGGCAAGCAATATCGGGTCGCCGAAAATGACGTGATCGTGGTCGAAAAGCTCGACGGCGATGCCGGTGAGGTAATCGTTCTGGGGGATGTGCTCGCAGTCGGCGACGACAAGGCCCAGACCATCGGCACACCCACGGTCTCCGGCGCCTCGGTGGCAGCCCAGGTCCTCGAGCAGACCCGCGGCGACAAGATCATCGTCTTCAAGAAGAAACGCCGCCAGGGCTATCGGCGCAAGCGCGGCCACCGCCAGCAGCTGACGGCGCTGCGGGTCACCGAAATCCTGACCGGGGGCAAGAAGCCGAGCCCGGCAAAGGCCAAACCGGCGACAAAGACCGAAGACAAGCCGAAGTCCGAGGCGAAGAAGTCCGAGGCGAAGAAGTCCGAGGCGAAGAAGCCCACGGCCAAGAAACCTGCCGCCACGGCAGACGCTAAACCCGCGGCGAAAAAGGCTGAGGCAAAACCGGCGGCCAAGAAGCCCGCAGCCGAGAAGCCCGTAGCCAAGAAGGCAGACGCCGCGCCGGCAGCCAAAAAGGCGCCGGCCAAGAAGGCGCCCGCCAAGAAGCCGGCCGGCGGCACGACGAAGAAATAGGCGCCGGCAAGCGCCAAGGACCGAACGTTAAGCGAGAGGTTTTCCGATGGCCCACAAAAAAGCAGGCGGCAGTTCGCGCAACGGCCGCGATTCTCCCGGACAGCGCCTGGGCGTGAAGCGGTACGGCGGCGAGGCCGTAATCGCAGGCAATATCATCGTCCGCCAGCGTGGCACCAAGTTCCATCCGGGCGAAAATGTCGGCCTGGGCAAGGACCACACGCTCTTTGCGCTTGCCGACGGCAGTGTGAAGTTTGCGCGCAAAGCGCGCGGCCGCATGTATGTTTCGGTGGATCCGCGTGTCTCCGTGGAGCCAGCCGAATAGACCACGATCGCAGTCCAGGAGGCGGCCCGACCGCCCCATTCTTGAATGACCGAAGGAGGGAAATGGGGCGCCATTTCCCTCCTTCGCGTTTCGGGTGCACCACGATCCTGCCATGAGCACAGTTTTGAAAACTGAAGCGTTGAAAACAGAAGTGTTGAAAACGGACCGGCTGACCTTGCGGCCATTCAGCGTCGCGGATGCACCCGCGGTGCAGGCGTTGTGCGGCAACTGGAACGTCGCCCGCATGCTTTCCGTGGTGCCCCACCCCTACCCCGACGGTCTCGCCGAAGACTGGACCGCCGGCCTGGCCGCCGCCCGTGAACGGGGCGACGATCACGTCTATGCCATCGAGCATACGGGCGAAATAGTCGGCGCGGCCGGGATCGAGAAGCGCGGCGACGCCCATGAACTGGGCTATTGGATCGCGGAAGGTTGGTGGGGGCATGGCCTGGCGAGCGAGGCCGCGGCGCGGCTGGTCCGTCATGCCTTCGAGGATCTGAGGTTGAGGCGCCTGACCTCGAGCTATTTCGACGAGAACCCCGCATCCAGCCGCGTGCTCGAGAAATGCGGCTTCCGCGTCACCGGCAGGGACGAGCTCAAATGCGTCGCCCGCGGCCATCCGGTGCCCGCCACACTGTTGGAGCTGACCGCCGCGGCGTACGATGCCGGGGACCGGCCATGAAATTCCTCGACCAGGCGAAGATTTACGTGCGCAGCGGCGGCGGCGGCGAGGGCTGCGTGTCGTTCCGCCGGGAGAAATACGTCGAGTTCGGCGGCCCCGATGGCGGCGATGGCGGGCGCGGCGGCGACGTGATCGCTGAAGCCGTCGACGGCCTCAACACGCTCATCGACTATCGCTACCAGCAGCACTTCAAGGCCCAGCGCGGCACCCACGGCATGGGCAAGAACCGCACCGGCGCCGGCGGCAAATCGATTATCCTGAAGGTCCCCGCCGGCACCCAGATCCTCGAGGACGACCAGGAAACCCTGGTTGCCGATCTGGTGAAAACCGGCGACCGGGTGGTGCTGGCGCGCGGCGGTAGGGGCGGCAAGGGCAACGCCCGCTTCAAGTCCTCGATCAACCAGGCCCCGCGCCGCTCCGAGCCCGGCGGGGACAGCGAAGAATACTGGCTCTGGCTGCGCCTCAAGCTCGCCGCCGATGCCGGGCTGGTCGGCCTGCCCAATGCCGGCAAGTCGACCTTTCTTGCCGCCGTCTCGCGGGCGCGGCCGAAGATCGCCGACTACCCCTTCACCACCATCCACCCCCAGCTCGGCGTCGTCTATCACGGCGGCGAGGAATTCGTGCTGGCCGATATTCCGGGGCTCATCGAGGGCGCCCATGAGGGAAAGGGCGTCGGCGACCGCTTCCTCGGCCATGTCGAGCGCTGCGGCGTTCTGCTCCATCTGGTCGACGGCACCGAAGAGGACGTCGCCGGCGCCTACCGCACGATCCGGGGCGAGCTTGACGCCTACGGTCATGGTCTTACCGACAAGTCCGAGCTTGTCGCGCTCAACAAGATCGACGCGCTCACCAAGATAGAGATCGTGGAGAAGGCCGCGGCGCTGGCCGAAGCGGCCGGCGTGGCGGAGCGCGATATCTTTCCCATTTCCGGCGTCACCGGCGCGGGGGTCGAGCGCGTGCTCGCCGCACTGTTGGAGCGCGTGACCGCCTTCCATGACGCAGCGCGCGAAGCTGAACCAGCCGCCTTCGCGCCATGAGCCTGACATGAGCGTGCCATCCCTCGCCGAGGCCCGGCGGATCGTCGTCAAGATCGGCTCCGCGCTTCTGGTCGACGAGACCTCCGGCCAGGTCCGCCGCGACTGGCTCGATACGCTGGCCGAGGACCTCGCCGCGCGCCACGGCGCCGGCCAGGACGTGCTCATCGTCTCCTCCGGAGCAATCGCGGTCGGGCGACGCCATCTGGGGCTGACCGGCCGGGCGCTACGCCTGGAAGAACAGCAAGCTGCCGCCGCCACCGGCCAGATCCGCCTTGCCCATGCCTATCAGGAGGCGCTGGCAAAGCACGGCATCACCGTCGCCCAGATCCTGCTCACCCTGGAAGATACCGAGGAACGGCTCCGGCACCTCAACGCCCGCAGCACCATCGAGAGCCTGCTGAAGCTGCGCGCCATCCCGGTGATCAACGAAAACGACACGGTCGCCACCATCGAGATCCGCTACGGCGACAACGACCGGCTCGCGGCCCGGGTCGCCCAGATGGCCAGCGCCGACACGCTCATCCTGCTCTCCGATATCGACGGGCTCTATACTGGCGATCCGCGCCAAGATAAGGCTGCCGAGCACATCCCGGAAGTCACCCGCATCACCCCGGAGATCGAGGCGATGGCGGGCGAGGCGGCGCCGGGATATTCGTCCGGCGGCATGGTCACCAAGCTCGCCGCCGCCAAGATCGCCTACGGGGCGGGCTGCCGCATGGCGATCGTCGACGGCACGGCGCATCATCCCCTGCGGGCCATCGAGGACGGCGCCCGCTGCACCTGGTTCCTGCCCGACCAGGAGCCGCTCGCCGCGCGCAAGCGCTGGATATCGGGCGCCATCAATCCCTCGGGGTCGCTGACCGTCGACGACGGCGCGCTGGGCGCGCTGAGCCGCGGCAAAAGCCTGCTGCCCGCCGGGGTCACCGCGGTGGAGGGGACCTTCCGGCGCGGCGATGCCGTCGTCGTGCGGGACCGGGGCGGGCGCGAAATCGCGCGCGGCTTGGTGGCCTACGGCACCGACGACGCGCAGAAGATCATCGGCCGCAAGTCGAGTGAGATCGAAACGCTCCTCGGCTATCGCGGCCGCGACGAGATGATCCACCGCGACGATCTGGTGATGGGGCACGGCACAGGGGACTAGATCAAAATCCGGAAAGGTTTTGGCAGACACTCCCCTCCCCCCTTGAGGGGAGAGGGAGATCGTCGTCAGCGGACGATGCCAACTGAACGGATCATGCTCTAGGCGTCACGGCTCCGCCCCCATCCTTCGACAAGCTCAGGATGAGGGCTCTTATCGATGCTTCTGTTTCAGTTTGACGGCGTCTGCGGCAAGGCACGCGCCGCACCCTGAGCGTGTCAAACCGCGCGAGGAGGCGTGCGCCCCGTCCGCAGAGGATCGATTGCCAGGCGCCTCACGCCCCCGCCACCGCAACGATAAAGAGCCGCCGGAACGGGAACAGCGTCACCCCGTTTTCGCGTCTTACATAAGCCTCGCGCACGCGCTCGCCATAGACGCGCAAGAACTCCGCCGCTTCGGCATCGTCGAGCAGCTCCATCACTGGCTGCAGCGCAGTGCTCCTGATCCAATCGACGACCGGGTTGTCACCTTCGAGCGGCTGAATGTAGGTGGTCTCCCAGATTTCCAGATGCGCGGCGAGCGGCGCCATCAGATCGTAATAGAATGACGGCTCGGCGACCGGGATCCGGTCCGGCCCCATCCGTTCGCCGAAACCCAGCCCATCGGCGACCTTGCGCACCAGGACATGCGAGGGCTCGCCCCAGTTGCGCGGCATCTGCACCGCCAGCACGCCGCCCGGCGCCAGGTGGCCGAAGAGGCGCGGAAACAACGCCGCGTGATCGGGCAGCCAATGCAGGGCGGCGTTCGACATGATGATGTCGAGCTTTGCCTCCGGCTGCCATCCGGCGATGTCCGTTTCGATCCAGTCGATCGCCGGGAAATCGCCGCGCGCCTGCGCCAGCATCGCGGGTGAGCTGTCGAGCCCGGCAATCTCCGCATGCGGCCAGCGCGCGCGCAGACGCTCGGTGAGCCGACCGGTGCCGCAGCCGAGATCGATCACCGCCCGCGCCACTACGTCAGGGATATTGGCGATCAGATCGACCCCCGGCCGCAGCCGCGAGCCCATGAATTGCTCGTAAAGTCCCGGGTCCCATGCCATGTCGCGGAGTATAGGCGATCGGCCGGACGGTTGCCTGCAGAACCGAAATCACGCAGTATGCGCGCCAATTCAACCGGACAGACGACCCATGAACGAAGTCACCAAACCCGCGGCCGGCAACGACGTGGAGGCGATCCGCGCCCAGATGGAGACGCTCGCCAAGGCGGCGCGCGCCGCCTCAGCCGTCCTCGCCACCGCGACGAGCGAGGCGAAGAACGCCGCACTCACCGCCGCCGCCGCCGCCATCCGCAGCCGCGCGGGTGAGATCCGGGCGGCCAATGACGAGGACATGGCCAAGGCGCCCAACGACCTCAAGGCCTCCTTCCGCGACCGTTTGAAGCTCGACGACGGCCGCATCGAAGCCATGGCGAAGGGGCTGGAAGAGGTCGCCGAGCTGCCCGATCCGGTCGGCCGCGAGCTGGCCCGCTGGCAGCGCCCCAACGGGCTCGACATCGCCCGCGTCGCCACGCCGCTCGGCGTCATCGGCATCATCTATGAGAGCCGGCCCAACGTGACCGCCGATGCCGGCGGGCTCTGCCTCAAATCCGGCAACGCCGCGATCCTGCGCGGGGGGTCGGAATCCTTCCAGTCCTCGCGCGCCATCGCCGCCTGTTTGCAGGATGGCTTGCGCACGGCCGGCCTGCCCGAGGCCAGCATCCAGATGGTCCCGACCACCGACCGGGCCGCGGTCGGCGCCATGCTGACCATGCCCGACACCATCGACATCATCGTGCCGCGCGGCGGCAAGGGCCTGATCGCGCGCGTCCAGCGCGAGAGCCGCGTGCCCGTGATGGCCCATCTCGACGGCATCTGCCACGTCTATGTCGACGCGGCCGCCGACGCAGCCATGGCCCGCGACATCGTGGTCAACGCCAAGATGCGGCGCACCGGCATCTGCGGCGCGGCCGAAACGCTGCTGGTCGACCGCCGCGTGGTTGAGAGCCACCTGCCGGCGATCCTCGAAGCGCTCGATGCGGCGGGCTGCGAGCTGCGCGGTGACAAAACAGTACAGGGCCTCGATGCCCGCGTGATCCCCGCCACCGACGCCGACTGGGAGACCGAATATCTCGATGCCATCCTCTCGGTAAAGGTGGTCGACGGCGTCGAGGGCGCGATCGAGCATATCGAGACCCATGGTTCGCACCACACCGAGGCGATCGTCACGGAGGACGCGGCCACGGCCGAGCGCTTCCTCACCGGCCTCGATTCGGCGATCCTGCTGTGGAATGCGTCGACGCAATACGCCGATGGCGGCGAGTTCGGCATGGGCGCGGAGATCGGCATCTCCACCGGCAAGCTCCACGCCCGCGGCCCCGTCGGCGCCGAACAGCTCACGTCATATAAATACGTCGTGCGCGGCAACGGCCAGACCCGGCCTTAGGCAAGCAAGGAACCCGCCGATGGCGCGCGGTCCGGACAGGTTGATCACCGGCGGTCACGGCATCGACTTCGCGCGACTGCCCTGGGAGTCGCCCAATCCGAAGATGCGCCACAAGGCGGTCCATCGCGGCAATTTCCGCCTGCGGCTGATCGAGGTCGAGAAAGGCTACGAGGAGCCCAGTTGGTGCGAGCACGGCCACGTCATCTACGTTCTGGAGGGCGATGGCCCCATCGATTTCGACGGTACAGAGCAGCCTTTCCGTGAGGGCGACGCGGTGGTCGTGCCGGCAGGCCCGGCGCACCGGCACCGCCTCAGCCCCGGCGGCGACTTGGTTCGGCTCTTCGTCGTCGACACAGGGTAAGCGTCCGCGCGATCTGTCACCCTCTCCCGCTTGTGGGAGAGGGCAGAAGACAGCGCTGCCGCATTGATCAAATAAACCCGCCCGGATGCTTCAGAGGCTCACCGGAGAGCTCCGAGGTGATATAGTCGAAGGCATCGTCGACCGAATCTGTGCGGTGAATAAGCTTCAGATCATCGGGGCCAATGGTGCCAAAGTCCGCCATCGCCTCCAAATCGATGACCGTGTCCCAGAAATCGTTGCCGAACAGCACGATCGGCATGCGCTTGGTCGTCTTGCCGGTCTGCATCAGCGTCAGCGTCTCGAAGAGCTCGTCGAGCGTGCCGAAGCCGCCGGGCATGATCACCATCGCCTTGGCCATGTAGAGGAACCAGAACTTGCGCATGAAGAAATAGTGGAACTCGAAGGCCAGACGATGCGTGATGTAGTCGTTGCCCGACTGCTCGAAGGGCAGCGAGATGCCGAGCCCGATATTGTCGCCCTTGGCCTCCGACGCGCCGCGATTGGCCGCCTCCATGATCCCCGGCCCGCCGCCCGAACAGACCACGAAACGCCGGTCGGGGTCCTTCAGGCCCTTCGACCATTCGGTGATGCGCCGGGCAAGCTCGCGCGTCGCCTCGTAATACCGCGACATCTGCAGCCGGCGCCGGGCCGCGTCCACGCCTTCGCCCGCTGCCTCGGCAGCGGTCAGCGCGGCCTTCGCTTCATCCTCGGCGATCAGCCGGGCAGAGCCAAAGAACAACACGGTGTCGCGGATATCGTAGTGCTCGAACCGCTCCATCGGTTCAAGATATTCTGCCAGGATGCGGAGCGCGCGCGCGTCGGGGCTGGCAAGAAAGTCTTCGTTCCGATAGGCCTTGGGCGCGCGGTAGGGATGTTTGGTCGTCGTGCTCTTGGATTTCGCCATGCTGGAGGTCTGCCCGAATGCTGTGAGGGATCGGCGCGCATGCTACTGCCCCGCGGCCCGCGCGGATACCATGCGCGCGATAATTCAACGCCGTATTTCAATTATGTACTTCAACACCGTGCGGGCTGACCCGCGGGGCATAATGCGCTAGAGGTGAGTTTATGGTGCGCAGATATCGACCCCGCTCCGTGCTGAACCCGGCGCCTCTTTGGCCGTACGGGTCCGCGCGCGGGCCCAAGGGCGGATTGCGCATCGGGCTCATGGGCGGATCGTTCAACCCTGCCCATGGCGGTCATCTCAATCTCAGCCTTGCAGCGCTCAAGCGGCTCAGCCTCGACCGTGTCTGGTGGCTGGTGAGCCCACAGAACCCCCTGAAGCCCGATGACGGCATGGCGCCGTTCGCCGACCGCCTGGCATCGGCCGAGGCTCTGGCGCGTCACCCCCGCATCGACGTGTCCGATATCGAGGCGCGCCTTGGCACCCGATATACCGCCGATACGCTGGCGGCCCTCGTCGCCCGCTATCCAGCCCATGATTTCGTATGGTTAATGGGCGCCGACAATTTGATCCAGATCCCCGCCTGGGACCGATGGTCACGGATCTTTCATACGGTTCCCGTTGCGGTTTTCGCCCGGCCTTCCTATTCTTTAAGGGCGTTGGCCGGTCCGGCCGCGCGGCGCTTCCGGCGCCACCGCCTGCCCGAAGGCAAAGCAGGCCAGCTTGCCGGGTTGCGTCCGCCGGCCTGGGTCTTCTGCCACATGCGGCTCGACCCGACATCCGCCAGCGCATTACGGGCCCGCGGGGCGGCTTGGCCGCCGTCTCCCGGGGAGGAGTAAACAAGCCGACGAGGAGATGACCATAGCGCGACGAACAAAAACCCCGCCCAGCCCAAAGAAGCTGCTCCAAACGGTGAAAGAGTCACTTGCGGACGACCAGGCGGAGGCGATCGTCGTCATCGAACTCGACGGGAAATCCAGCATCGCCGACTACATGGTGATCGCCAGCGGCCGCTCGCAACGCCATGTTGCCGCGACCGCCGACCACCTGATCGAGCGCCTCAAGGCGGCGGGCATGCGCCCGGTTCCGTCCGAGGGGCGCACGCAAGGCGACTGGGTCCTGATCGATGGCGGTGACGTGATCGTTCATCTGTTTCGCCCAGAAGTGCGGGAATTCTACAATCTGGAAAAGATGTGGGGTCAAACCGCGCCAGAAGCGGCCGGGACCGCTGAGCTCATCGCCTGATTTCGGGTTCGGGCCGCGGCGGCAGCCCCGTGAGTGCGGACCAGGCGTTTTGAGACTAGGTGGAAGGCTATGCGGATCGTTATAGCGGCGGTGGGCAAGTTCCGCCGCGAGCCCGAGCGCGAACTCTACGATGCCTTTGTTAAGCGTATTACCTGGCCTGTCGCACTGAAGGAGGTCGAGGAACGCAGCCCCCTGCCGGCACCGAAACGAAAGGCCAGTGAGGCCAGAAAGCTGCTCGCCGCCGTGCCTGACGGCGCCACGCTGATCGCCCTCGACGAGGCCGGAAACGCGCTCACCAGCGCCGCCTTCGCCAGGCAGATCGGCCGCTGGCGCGATGACGGGATCGGCGAGCTTGCCTTCGCCATTGGCGGCGCCGATGGGCTGGACGCGTCCGTCCTTGGGCGCGCCCAGCTTACCCTTTCGCTGGGCCCCATGACCTGGCCGCATATGATGGTCCGCGCGCTGCTTGCCGAACAGCTCTACCGCGCCCAGTCGATCCTCGCAGGCCACCCCTATCATCGGGGATAATCTTGGTCCCAGTTCTTCGGCATAGTTCTTCGTTGAGTGTGGCCGATCCGGCCTACCGCGGCGCGCATCCTTGGCCTATATACCTTGCATGAGCGAGACCCCCCGCCCCCGCCCTGTCGTGCTCTGCCTGCTCGACGGCTGGGGACACCGCGAAGAGCGCGAGGACAACGCCATCGCGCTAGCGAAAACCCCGGTCTGGGACCGGCTGATGGCGGACTGCCCGCACGCCTTGCTCGATGCTTCGGCGGGCGCGGTCGGCTTGCCCGAGGGCCAAATGGGTAACTCCGAAGTCGGGCACATGAATATCGGCGCCGGGCGCGTGGTGCTGCAGGAGCTGCCGCGCATCAGCCAGGCCGTCGCCGACGGCTCGTTCGCCCGCAACGAGACGCTGCAGGCCTTCATCGCGGCGTTGAAGGCGAGTGGCGGGGCAGCGCATATCATGGGCCTCGTCTCGCCCGGCGGCGTGCATTCGCACCAGGACCATATCGCGGCCCTCGCCCGCATCGTCAGCGCGGCCGGCGTGCCGGTGGCGCTCCACGCGCTGCTGGACGGCCGCGACACGCCGCCCAAAAGCGCGCTGGACTATCTGGACGATTTGCTGCTGGCGATCGACGACACCGTCGCACCGGTTTTCGTCGGCACCGTCTCGGGCCGCTATTACGCGATGGACCGCGACAAGCGCTGGGAACGCGTCGCGATCGCCTATGACGCGTTGGTGGATGCCAAAGGCGTGCGCGCGGCCGATGCCCTTGCGGCGGTCGATGAAGCCTACGCGCGGGGCGAGAGCGACGAGTTCGTCAAGCCCACCGTGATCGAGGGCTTCACCGGCATGGCCGATGGCGACGGGCTGCTGATGGCGAACTTCCGCGCCGACCGCGCGCGCCAGATCCTGACCGCGCTGAGCGATCCCGATTTCGATGGCTTTGCGCGCAGCCGGGTCGTGGAATTTGCCGCGCGCGCCGGCCTCGTCGAATATTCCGATGCGCTCAACGCGCATATGACGGCGCTCTTCGCGGCGCAAAACCTCACGGCGACCATCGGCGAGGTGGTCGCCAAGGCGGGCCTGCGCCAGCTCCGCATCGCCGAGACCGAGAAATACGCCCACGTCACCTTCTTCCTCAATGGCGGCGAAGAGCGCGAGTTCGAGGGTGAGGACCGCATTCTGGTGCCGTCGCCGAAAGTCGCGACCTACGATCTCCAGCCCGAGATGTCGGCGTACGAGGTCACCGACAAACTGGTCGCCGCGATCGCGCAAGGGCGCTACGATCTCATCGTGGTCAATTACGCCAATACCGACATGGTCGGCCATACCGGCGACCTTGAAGCCGCAATCAAGGCGGTCGAAACGGTCGATAACTGCCTTGGACGCCTCGATGAGGCGGTCAAGGCGGCGGGCGGGGCGCTCCTCATCACTTCCGATCATGGCAATGCGGAAGCGATGCGCGATGCGGCGACCGGCCAACCCCACACGGCCCACACGACGCGCCTCGTCCCGGTCGTCGTGTCCAGCGCGGCAGCCCAGGTGCCCGCGCTCAAGAACGGGCGCCTTGCCGACGTGGCGCCCACCCTCCTCGCGCTCATGCGCTTACCCCAACCCAAAGAGATGACCGGCGGGTCTCTGATCGCAGCATCGGGAGCCGCCATTGCCCCGCCGGAACGACGCGTCTCGGCCTGACCGACAATCCGATCGACGTTCATTGTTGCGCGCCGGATGGCCCCATCCGTCGCTCATCGTGGGCGCAGCGTTCCTTGCGATGATCGCCGCGGGCCCCGCAGCAGCCGAAACAGCACGCGGCCCGACGCCGAGCCCATCGGGCATCGCCATCGGCAAGATGCCCGCGCAAACCTTCCGCGACCGCAGCCTGGAACTGGAACGCAAGGTTGCCGAGCTGAGGTCGCGCCTGGTCCGGATCGCGCGGACGATACAGGATGCGGAAGCCGCCCTGACCGGCATCGAACGCGATCTCATGGCGCTCGGCGCGCGCGAGACGACGCTCAAAGCCGGGCTCAAGCGCGACGGCCAAGCGCACGCAGCCACGCTGGCGGCATTGCAGCGGCTGGCGCGCCATCCGCCCGAAACGCTTGCGGCCCATCACGGCGACGCTGTGCGGTCGGCCCGCGCGGCGATGATGCTGGAGCACCATCAACGTGCGGTGGCGGCGCGGGCCGCATCGCTGCGACGGCGGCTCGTTGACCTTAGCGCCTTGCGTATCCGCATCGCCGGGCGGCGCGATACGATCGCGCGTACTACAGCGCGGCTGGCCGTCGACCGCATACGCCTTGCGGTCATGCTGGCGAAGGGTGCATCGTTGCAGCACCGCTCGGCACGCGACCAACGCCTCACCGCGGCGCGTCTCAAGGTGCTGGCGAGTGCCGCGCGCAATCTGCGCGAGCTTTTGGACAGTGTGGAGCAAACGGTCCGGCTCGGGGTCGCCAAACCACCCGTCGTGCCGCGCGGCCCGTTGCTCAGCAAGCCCAAAAGCGTGCGCGTCTTCGCCGCCGCTCACGGAAAAGTAATTGTTCCCGTGCGAGGAATAATCATAAGCAAATATGGTCGACACGAAGACAGTGCCGCGATCGGCAGGTTCAACAAAGGCGTCGTCTTCGAAACCCGCGCCGAGGCCCAGGTTGTGGCACCGTTCGACGGGCGCGTTGTCTTCGCCGGTTCCTTCCGCAGTTATGGGCTTATCTTGATCATCGATCACGGCGGGGGATATCATACGTTGCTTGCCGGCCTCGCGCGGGTCGACATCGTTGTCAATCAATGGCTTCTTGGCGGCGAGCCAGTAGGCGCCATGAGTTCGACACAATCGCGAAGCACAAGGCTCTACCTCGAAATCCGCCGAAGGGGCCAACCCATCAATCCGCTGCCGTGGCTGGCGGCGCAACCGAGCAAGGCAAACGGATGAACCGTCAATCGATAGCTGCGGCACTTGTGGTGCTGATCTCTCTGGCGCTGCCGTTGACGGCGGCGACCGAAAGCCGGCGTTCGGACACCTACCGGCAACTCGATTTGTTCAGCACCGTCTTCGAGCGGGTGCGCGCCTCATACGTCGAGGAGGTAACGGACGACAAGTTGGTCTCCGCTGCGATCAACGGCATGCTGAGCCGGCTTGATCCGCATTCCAGCTACATGGACGCAAAGACCTTCCGCGAGATGCAGGTCCAGACCCGCGGCCAGTTCGGCGGGCTCGGCATCGAAGTCACGATGGAAAAGGGCTTCGTGAAGGTGGTCTCGCCGATCGACGACACGCCGGCCGCGCGCGCGGGCATCGAGCCCAACGACTTTATCACCCATATCGACGGCAAAGCGGTGCTCGGCCTTTCGCTTTCCGAAGCGGTTGAAAAGATGCGGGGCAAGGTTGGCTCCAAGATCCGTATCACCATCCGGCGCATTGGCCAGGCGCCATTCGATGTCACCATTACCCGCGCGGTCATCCGAATTCGAACCGTACGCGCGCGCCTTGAGGGCAACATCGGCTATGTCCGCATTACCTCGTTCAACGAGCGCGCGGCCTCAGGCGCCAAAGCGGCGCTGGAGAAGTTCAAGAAGCAGCTCGGCGGTAAACTGGCCGGCATCGTGCTCGACCTCCGCAATAACCCCGGTGGCTTGCTCGACCAGTCGATCGCGGTTTCCGACATCTTCCTATCCAAGGGCGAGATCGTCTCGACCCGCGGCCGCCAAGCCAACAGCGCCCAGCGCTTCAATGCCCGCGCGGGTGATCTCGCCCAAGGGCTGCCGATCGTGGTGCTGATCAACGGCGGCTCGGCGTCGGCGTCCGAGATCGTAGCGGGCGCGCTGCAGGACCATCGCCGCGCGATCATTCTCGGCACGCGGTCATTCGGCAAGGGCTCGGTGCAGACCATCATCCCATTGCGCCAGGGCAGCGCCATGCGTTTGACCACGGCGCGCTACTACACGCCCTCGGGTCGCTCTATTCAGGCCAAGGGAATCGAGCCCGACATCATCGTGGAGCAGGCGAAGGTCGAAACGATCAAGACCGGCAGCCAGCGCCGCGAGGCCGATTTGCGCGGCGCCCTCGACACCAAAAAGAAGGAAGCCGAGAAAGCCAAGGGCGGCGCCGCAGGCAAGAGCGGCGGGACCTCCGGAACCAAACCCGAGGCGGGCAAGGCCGTCGCCAAGGCAAAGCCACAGGACTATCAGCTCGCCCGCGCCTTGGACCTGTTGCGTGGGCTCGCGTTCTACAAATCGCGGGCGGTCAACTAGACGGCCGGGATGCGGCGTTTCGTCGATGGGGCGCCGCGCACCCCAACGGACCGTTCGGCGCGCCGGCCAGCCAGCCGGCGCCGCCGGCCGGCACTGATCAATGATGTTGCTTAAGTTTCTGGCCTCCGCGTTTGTTGTCCTTATCGCCGGGACCTTCATCTGGCTCGATCTATCCGGCGATGGAACCGTTGAGCTGTCGCTGAAGGAGCCCGACGGCGGCACCTCGGCCCGGTTGCCGTCGCGCGGGCCGGTCGTCGCCGATCCCGATCTTCTTGAGGACGGCCCTAACGGGATGCTGCCGCGCATCGGCAATGACGGCCGAAAGCCGTGGCAGGTCTACCGCGCCGCTTATCGTGCGAGCGGCAGAAAGGGCGGCCGCATCGCCGTGGTGATCGTCGATCTCGGCTTGAAACGCGTCATGACCCGGGCAGCGATCGAGACCTTGCCGCCCGAAGTGACCCTGGCCTTCTCGCCCTATGCCGACAATCTGCCGACGCTGGTGCGCGCCGCCCGATTACGCGGCCATGAAGTGCTGCTTGCCGTGCCCATGGAGCCCATAGGCTACCCCCGCAATGATCCGGGCGACCGGACGCTCCTCACTTCGAACAGCACCGCTCGCAATCTGGGACTGCTCAAATGGTCGATGGGACGCTTTTCCGGCTATGTCGGCATCGTCGCCCATGAAGGCGGCCGCTTCCTCGGCTCGCCCAAGCACCTTCGCCCGGTGCTGAGCGAGGTCAAGGCCCGCGGCCTCATGTTTCTCGACCCTTCCAAGGAACACACCGGCAGGGCGAATAAACTGTCTGGCGAGCTCGGCCTGCCCATGGCCAGCGTCACCACGATCATCGATGAGGATCCCTCACCGATAAGCATCGCCGCACAGCTCAACGCAATCGCGGCGAAAGCCAGAACGGACGGATACGCCGTCGCCCTCGGCCGACCGTATCCCGCGACCCTTCTTGCGATAAAGCAGTGGCTGGCAAGTTTCCGCGAGCGCGGCCTGACGTCGGCGCCGATCACAGTCGTCGCCGAGGGCATGCTGAACAAGGCAAAATGAGCGCTCAACCGGGCCCGCCGCCCATTTCGCGCGCCGAGCCGAGCGATGGATACCGCCCTTGCGTCGGCATTATGCTGGTCAATCGCGCCGGCCTGGTCTTCGTGGGTCAGCGCATCGGGCTCACCAAGGATGCCTGGCAGATGCCCCAGGGCGGGATCGACCAAGGCGAGACGCCCGCCGACGCCGCTCTCCGCGAGCTCGAGGAGGAGATCGGCACGGCCAAGGCGCGGATCATCGCGGAAAGCACGGGCTGGTTCGACTACGACCTGCCACCCGAATTCATCGGCAAGCGGTGGCGCGGAAAGTATCGTGGCCAAAGCCAGAAATGGATCGCTTGCCTCTTCGAAGGCGAGGACAGCGATATCCGGCTCGACACCGCACATCCTGAGTTCAGCGATTGGCGTTGGGTCGAATTCGACGCGTTGATCGGGCTTATCATCGCATTCAAGCGCGAGGTCTACCGCGCCGTGGTGGCCGAACTTGGCCCCAAGATCAGGCAGGCGATCAATTGAACGTTAGCGCGTGTTTTTTGCGGCGCCGCGGATTTGCGCTTGGCAGGCAAGCGCCGGTCGGACCCGATCAGACGCCCGCGGCCGCTAGTTGCCGCACGCGGCGGCGCATCACCAGATAGCCCAGCCGCGCGATCGTCCGGCTCAACAGACCGGTCGGCTTGAGACCAACCGCCTTGAACATCATCGCGACCATGCGTTTGACATGTCTATGGCGGTAATAGGCATAGGCGCGATAGCGATACGCCTGCCCATGCCTCACATTGTCGTAGAGCTCATCATCGACATGGTTGGCTGCAAAGTAGGCAAATGAGAGCTCGTCGTCGTTGGTCTCCGCCAGCCGCGCAATCGCTACCCGCAGCCGCGACACAAGATTGATCTGCTCGCGCGGCTGGTACTTGTCCATCGTCTTGCGGAATAAGGCGAAATGACGGATTTCGTCGGCGGCGATATTGAGGCATATCTGCTTGATCACGGGTTCCTCGGTCGCATCGGCAATCGCGGTGTAATAGGAACTTGTTCCCACTTCGACGATGCAGCGGGCGATCAGCTCGCCGGTGCGCGATCCGCGAATTGAGGCATCAACGCCCTTGGGCAACTGGATAGCCGACTCGAAACGCGCGAAGCGGGCATCGAAATCAAAGTCCGGATCAGCCAGCTTCGACCACTTGGCCAGTGCCTTGCCGTGCTGCGCTTCTTCCGCCGCCCATTCGACAGCGGCCGCCTGGAACTCCGGATCGTCGTGAAAGACCTCTCCCAGATAGGCCGCGTAGTCGCCAGCATTGAATTCGACCATGCTGGCGGCCTTGGTGACCTTCAACAGTTCGGGATCGACCTTGGCGGCATCGAATGCCTGCCAATCGATATCGTCCAGGGTCCAGTGCTTCATGTCACTCCCCGCTGGGCACCAAGTTCCGGCCAAAGACCGGAACACCCTAGTCCCGCGGCTTCGATGCCGCTTGTTATGGTAAACACCATATCGTCCGGTGCGCCGGGACTAAGAGGGCAAGCTCCCTCGACCCGATGTCCCGGCGCGCCGGATTGTGACGTGGAGAAGTTAGTTCGAAGACTGTGCGGCGGCAAGTTTTGATTGGGCGATTACTATCGCGGCCTGGATTTTTCCCTTTTCCTCATCCGATGCCGCGCCGGCGAGATCGTCGGATAAGTCCTTGATTTCAGCCTCGACCACGCCCCGATCGATGGCCGAAACGTCGACCGCATCGTCGGCCAGCACCGTGCAGCGCTCAGGCGTGACTTCAGCGAACCCGCCTGAGACGAAGATCCGCTGGTCAACCGAACTGCCCTGGTAGACGTCGATCACGCCGGGCCGCACCGTGGAGATAAGCCGCGAATGCCGCGGCAACACGCCGAAATCGCCCTCCGCGCCCGGCACCACCACCATGTCGGCATCGACGGAAAGCACCAACGCCTCTGGGGAGACGAGCTCGAACTGGACTTTGTTTTCCGATGCTTCAGCCATACCCGGTTCCGCCTTAGGCGGCCGCTGCCGCCATCTTGCGCGCGTTCTGCACGGCTTCCTCGATCGATCCGCACATGTAGAACGCCGCCTCGGGCAAATCGTCGTACTCGCCTTCGATCAAACCCTTGAAGCCCTTGATCGTATCCTCAAGGCTCACGAAGACGCCCGGTGTGTTGGTGAACACCTCGGCGACATGGAACGGCTGCGACAGGAAGCGCTGGATCTTGCGCGCGCGCGCCACCACCAGCTTGTCTTCTTCCGACAGCTCGTCCATGCCGAGGATGGCGATGATGTCCTGCAGCGACTTGTAGCTCTGCAGCACGCGCTGGACCTCGCGCGCAATCTTGTAATGCTCATCGCCGATGATCCGGGCGTCGAGCATGCGCGAGGTCGAATCGAGCGGGTCGACCGCTGGATATATCCCGAGCTCGGCGATCTGGCGCGACAGCACCGTCGTGGCGTCGAGATGGGCAAACGAGGTGGCGGGCGCGGGATCGGTCAGGTCATCCGCCGGCACATAAATTGCCTGCACTGAGGTGATCGAGCCCTTCTTGGTAGTGGTGATGCGCTCCTGCAGCGCGCCCATATCAGTCGACAGCGTCGGCTGGTAGCCCACCGCCGAGGGAATACGGCCAAGCAGCGCCGAAACTTCCGAGCCCGCCTGGGTAAAGCGGAAGATATTATCGACGAAGAACAGCACGTCCTGGCCTTCCTCGTCGCGGAAATACTCAGCGACGGTGAGCCCGGCGAGACCCACGCGCGCGCGCGCGCCCGGCGGCTCGTTCATCTGGCCATAGACCAGCGCAGCCTTGCTTTCGCCTTCGAGGTTGATGACGCCCGATTCCATCATCTCGTGATAGAGATCGTTGCCTTCGCGGGTCCGCTCGCCGACGCCGGCGAACACCGAATAGCCGCCATGCGCCTTGGCGATATTGTTGATCAGCTCCATGATGATGACGGTCTTGCCGACACCGGCGCCGCCGAAGAGCCCGACCTTGCCGCCGCGCGCGTAAGGCGCCAGAAGGTCGACGACCTTGATGCCGGTGATCAGAATTTCCGATTCCGTCGACTGCTCGACATATTCGGGCGCCGCCCTGTGGATCGGCGCCTTGGTCTTAGTCACCACCGGCCCGCGCTCGTCGACGGGCTCGCCGACCACGTTCATGATGCGGCCGAGCGTCTCCGGGCCGACCGGGATCATGATGGGATTGCCTGTATCCACCGCCTCCTGGCCGCGCACCAGCCCTTCGGTCGTGTCCATGGCGATAGTGCGCACCATGCTCTCGCCCAGATGCTGGGCGACCTCCAGAACCAGAGTCTGGCCCTGGTGGTCGACTTTCAGGGCGTTCAGGATCGCCGGCAGGTCGCCTTCGAACTGCACGTCGACGACGGCGCCCATGACCTGCGTGATCCGGCCCACGATGTTCTTCTTCGCCATGTCCTGCTCCTCGTGATCCTTGCCGGCCCGCCGGACCGGTGTCGTGTTCCTGGTCTCTCTAATTCATGCGAACTAGAGTGCCTCGGCGCCGGAGATGATCTCGATCAGCTCCCTGGTGATCTGCGCCTGGCGGGTTCGGTTATAGGTCATCGTCAGCCCGTCGATCATGTCGCCGGCGTTGCGGGTTGCGTTGTCCATCGCGGTCATGCGCGCACCCTGCTCGCCGGCAAAGCTCTCCAGCAGCGCACGGAAGACCTGGACACCCAGGTTACGCGGCAGAAGATCGGCCAGGATCTCCGCCTCCTCCGGCTCGTACTCGAAGACGCCATGATCGGCGCCGGCGCTCTCGCCGTCATCGCTCTTTTCGGGCTCCGGCACCGCAAACGGAATGAGCTGCTGGCGGGTGACAACCTGGCTGATCGCCGATCTGAACCGATTGTAGATGATCGTGCAGACGTCGAACTCGCCGGCCCGGAACATCGAGATCACTGTCTCTGCAATCTCGGATGCGTCGGCGTACTGAATGCCCGACTTGCCGATGCCCTCGACCGAATCGACGATCAGATTGCCGTACCACCGCCGCAGCTGATCGCGCCCCTTGCGGCCGGCGCAGTAGACCTTGACGGTCTTCTTCTCGGCCAGCAGCTCGGCAATCAACTGGCGAGCCGAGCGCACAATGGAGGAGTTGAAGGCGCCGCAGAGGCCGCGGTCGGAGGTGACCAACACGATCAAATGGGTTTCGTCGGCGCCGTTGCCGGCAAGCAGCGCCGGTGCGCCCTCGCGGCCCTTGAAGCCCGCCGCCAGGGCACCGAGCATGCGTTCCATGCGCTCCGCATAAGGCCGCGCCGCTTCGGCCTGGCCCTGGGCGCGCTTCAGCTTCGCCGCCGCGACCATCTTCATGGCCGAGGTGATCTTCTGCGTCGACTTGACGCTGGCGATGCGGTTACGCAGGTCCTTGAGGCTGGCCATGGGCGGTTATCCGGGCGTTCGGGGCGCGCTAAGTCGTTGACCTAGGCGAAGGTCTTGACGAAGTCTTCGCAGAACTTCTCAAGCTTTTTCTCGGTTTCGTCGGTCAGCTCGGAGGTTTCGCGGATCGATTTCAGGATATCCCCACCCTTGCTGCGGATCTCGGAGAGATACTGCTCCTCAAAGCGGGTCACCTGATTGGCGTCGATCTTGTCGAGATAGCCGCGCACGCCGGTGAAAATCACCGCCACCTGCTCTTCCACCGGCAGGGGCGAGTACTGGCCCTGCTTCAGGATCTCGGTCAGCCGCGCGCCACGCGCCAGGAGTTGCTGCGTTGAGGCGTCCAGGTCGGAGGCAAATTGCGAGAACGCTTCCATCTCGCGGAACTGGGCAAGCTCGAGCTTGATGCGCCCGGCGACCTGCTTCATCGCCTTGATCTGGGCGGCCGAGCCCACGCGCGAGACCGACAAGCCCACATTCACCGCCGGCCGTACGCCCTTATAGAAGAGCTCGGTCTCCAGGAAGATCTGTCCATCGGTGATCGAGATCACGTTGGTCGGAATATAGGCCGAGACGTCGTTGGCCTGGGTTTCGATGATTGGCAATGCCGTCAGCGAGCCCGCACCCAACGCGTCGTTCATCTTGGCGGCACGCTCAAGCAGGCGCGAATGCAGATAAAAGACGTCGCCCGGATAGGCCTCGCGCCCCGGCGGGCGGCGCAGCAGCAACGACATCTGCCGGTAGGCGACCGCCTGCTTCGACAGATCGTCATAGACGATCACCGCGTGCATGCCGTTATCGCGGAAGAACTCGCCCATGGTGCAGCCCGTGTAGGGCGCCAGGAACTGCATCGGCGCCGGCTCCGAAGCCGTAGCGGCGACGATGATCGAATATTCCAGCGCGCCATTCTCCTCCAGCGCCTTCACGAACTGGGCAACCGAGGAGCGTTTCTGGCCGATCGCGACATAGACACAGTAGAGCTTCTGGCTCTCGTCGCCGGAGGCGTTGATGGATTTCTGATTGATGAAGGTATCGAGGGCGATCGCGGTCTTGCCGGTCTGCCGATCGCCGATGATCAGCTCGCGCTGGCCGCGGCCGACCGGGATCAGGCTGTCGATGGCCTTGAGGCCAGTCTGCATCGGCTCGTGGACCGATTTGCGCGGCACGATGCCCGGCGCCTTGACCTCGACGCGCTGCATCTTGTCGGAGGCAAGCGGGCCCTTACCGTCGATCGGATTGCCGAGCGCGTCGACCACGCGGCCGAGCAGCCCTTTGCCGACCGGCACTTCGACGATCGTGCCGGTGCGCTTGACGGTGTCGCCTTCCTTGATGTCGCGGTCGGTGCCGAAGATCACGACGCCGACATTGTCGGTCTCAAGGTTCAGCGCCATGCCCTTGATGCCGCCGGGGAACTCGACCATCTCGCCGGCCTGGACCTTGTCGAGCCCATAGACGCGGGCAATGCCGTCGCCGACGGAAAGCACCTGGCCGACCTCGGCGACATCCGCCTGGGTGTCGAAGTCGGCGATCTGCTTCTTGATGATATCGGAGATTTCAGCGGCTCGGATCTGCATCAGCCGATCCCTTTCATCGCAAGTTGCATTCGTGTGAGCTTGGTACGCAGCGAGCTGTCGAACATGCGCGATCCGACGCGCACGACCAGCCCACCGAGAATCTCGGGCTCGACGCTCACCTCCACCGCGACCTTGGCGCCGAGCGTGGATCGCAGCGCTTCGGTGAGCGCCGCCGTCTGCGCGTCGTCGAGCTTGACCGCGCATGTAACCTCGGCCGTCACCTCACCGCGCCGCGCCGCCAAAAGGCGCAAGAAGGCGGCAATGATCGTTGGCATTGCGAAGAGGCGGCGGTTGTCGGTAACGACGCCGATGAAGCGACGCGTCAATGCGTTCACTCCGGCCTTTTCGATCAGGACTTCGACCGCTTTCCATTGGTCGTCGCGGGTGATCAGTGGGCTACGGATCAGACGGCGCAGATCGTCGCTGGCGCTGATCATCTCCTGGAGGCCGCGCAGGTCGTCGGCTACCGCGTCGAGGGCTTTCTCACCCTCGCCGAGATCGTATAGCGCGGTCGCATATCGTTGCGCTATGCCGCCCAGCCCTGACGCCTCAGATGCCAACTGAGAGCTCCTCCAACGACCCTATGATTTGCGATTAACCCGTTGATTTTATTTGGCAACGCCAGATAATCCCACGCCGCTCGTCCCCCGCTGGCATGGGCGAGCGTGTGGTAACACGTTCCCCCAACCTTCGCAAGCGAGCGGGGGGTGCGGCGGATGGGCGCGGCGGCGGCATTGAGCGCGGCACAGAGCGGCCCAGAGTGGCAAAGTCGGGGATAATTTCGCGGCGCCTGCCGGACAATTCAAGGGCCATGCCGGTTCCGGTAAATTTCCGTGCATGATGCCACCTCGCGAACTTGGGCCCGCCCCGTCATGCGGCTATAGTACAAATCAGCTCGCCCCGTCAGTTTCCGCGAAACCGCAAAATCGTCCGAAGGTCCGAGCCAATGCAGACTTATTCGATCGGCCGCTCGAACGACAATGACATCGTGATCCGCGACCATTCCGTGTCGCGCCATCACGCCGAATTGCGCATCGAGGATGACGGCAAGGTCCAGCTGGTCGATCTGGGCAGCACCAACGGTGTCTACGTTCAGGGCGACGACGAGGAGTGGGTTCAGGTCCAGCAGGCTTACGTGACCGAGATGGAGCGCATCATGATCGGCGGCACGGCGACCACCGTCGCCGCGCTGATCGGTGCTCCTGAAGGCGGGCTCGATCCGGGCACGACCGACGCCGATCCCGGCCCGGCGCCGGCGCCGGCAGGTCCCGCGCCTGCTGCTCAAGCCGCCCAAGTTCATGCGGCCGAACTGGACGCCCCGCCGACCGACCCCAAGCCTCTACAACCGGCTCCGCCGCCTACCGCGAATGCACCGGCCGCGGCGGCAAATATCGATCCAGGCTCGCTCAACGCCGGGCATATCCCCGTGAGCGATGCGGCTCCGACCCAGACCGATCTGCCGCCGATCGATGCCTCGACCCCTGATGCGCATGCCGATACCGGTCCGGGCGTGCGCTCATACCAGGACTATTTCACCGAAAAGCAGACCCAGGACGGCCCGGCCGATGGGGCACCGCCGCCACCACCCGCCGCTCCGCTGCGCCGCCGCCGGCGTCACGGCTGGGTCACCTGGTCGGCGATCGGCGGCGCCGTGGTGTTGCTCGCCGGGGCGGGCACCTTCGCGGCGATCCAGTACAAGGACAAAATTTTTGGCTCCAAGGCGACCGCCGGTGCGACCAAGCAGGGGCCCATCGAGAAGGTGCCGCGCGCCTATTGGTCGGCGACGTTCGGCGGCGCCAAGGACGACCACGCCAACGCCATCCATATCACCGCCAGCCAGGGTTTCATCGTCGCCGGATACACCACGTCGGCCGGCAAGGGCGGCGAGGACGGCTGGGCGGTGCTGATCGACAAGGACGGCTACAAGGTCAGCGAGATCACTTACGGCGGCGCCCAGGACGACCGCATCGAGGGCCTCATTCGCACCAATGACGGCAACTACCTCGCCGTCGGCCGCACCAAGTCGAAGGGCAAGGGCGATTGGGACTTCTGGATCCTGCGGCTCGATCCCACTGGCGCGGTGTTGTGGGAAACGGTGCTTGGCGGCGCCGCCGCCGACATCGCCCGGGGTGCCGTGTCGCTGCGCGACGGCGGCTTCGTGGTCGCCGGGGAGACGCGCTCCAAGACCAAGAACGCCAGCGCGCGCGGCTGGCTCGTCAAGCTCGATGCCAACGGCAAGCAGCAATGGGATATGACCGTCGGCAATGCCGCCGGCGACTATCTGATCCGGGCAATCGAACAGACCGCCGAGGGCGGTTTCATCGTCGCCGGCAGTCATGCGCGCCCCAAGCGCGGCTCCGACATCTGGCTGGCGCGGGTTTCCAAGACGCGCAAGGTGGTCTGGCAGTTCGCCACGCGCGGGCGCGCCGTCGACTACGCCAGCGCCGTTTTCGCCAGCCGCCGAGGCACTTTCCTGGTTGCCGCGACCAGCGCCTCGCGCAGCGCCAGCGGCGGCGGCAAGGGCGACGCTTACATCTTTGGGCTCACCGCAAAAGGCAAGCGCAAATGGGCCTTTGCCTATGGCGGCCGCAAGGTCGACAGCGTTGACAGTATGGTGCGCGCCTCCGACGGCTTCATCCTCTCCGGCTTCACCGAATCGAAAGGCTCGGGCGGCCGCGACCTCTGGGTCATGAAGATCAACAGTGCCGGCCGCCACGAATGGGACAAGACTTTCGGCGGCACCGGGCTCGACAACGGCGTCGGCGTGCTGGCGCTGCGCGACGGCAGCATCGTCATCGCCGGCAATACGAGCTCGCGCGGCGCCGGCGGCAACGATGCCTGGGTGCTCAAGCTCGACAAAGACGGGGTCATCCCCGGTGCCGACGGCCCGGCGGGCGGAAGTACTGTGGGTGGAAGTACTGCGGGCGGCAGCACCGCGCCCGGAACCAAAGCGACCGAGAAGAAATCGCCGGACAGGAAAGCTCCCGGCAAGAAAACTTCCGGCAAGAAGGCCAAGGGCTCGACCGCCAAAACCAAGAAACGCTAAGGCTCGATGACAAGCTACAAGATCGGTCGCGGCAGCGAGAACGACATTGTGATCGACGATGCGTCGATCTCGCGCATCCATGCCGAGCTCACCTCATTGCCGGACGGTCGCTTCGCGGTCCGCGATTTGGGCAGCAGCAACGGCACCATGGTGCAGGGCCCCGATGGCTGGGAGATGGTTCACGAAGGGACCGTGGAGCACGACCAGCCGATCCGCCTGGGCAAGCGCGTGGGGACGCCTGACGAGTTGGTGGCCCTGGGCGGCACATCGCTGACCGATGTCGAGGCGGACGACCCGCGCCGCGAGCGCTACGCGGCCTCCACCGACACCAAGGAGCCGGCCGCGGCGACCGCCGAACGCGCCGCCGTCGTCAGCGCCTCGGCCTTGCCTCGATGGGTGGTCCCGGCCGCGGCGGGCGGCGGCGGGCTGGTGTTGATCGCAATCGTCGTGGTGGTCCTGTTGCTGGGGCCGTTGGGCGGCGCCTCTTCGTCCGATTTTGTGCGCAGCTGCTCGCTGCATATCGGCTCGCAGGCCCGCTGCAAGTGCTGGGCCGATGCGCTGAGCGACCGGATGTCAGGCCAGGACTTTGTCGAACTCACCGCGGCGATCCGCAAACGCGACTGGCAGACCGCCATGCCACCGGCGCTGCGCGAGAAGTTCACCGCGATCCAGCCGGCGATCGCAGCTAAATGCGGGGCACTCAACTAACCGTTTTTCGCGCGCGCGCCGAGGCCACCTCATAGCGGTGGCCGTGATCGAAGCCACCGTCCTTCAGGAAGGCCACCACCTGATGCATCACCCGCGGGTGCTGGCACATGATGGTGTGATTGGCCGGCAGGGCGATGAAGTCCGCCATACCCTCCAGATAAGTGTTCTCAACCTCGACCGTGCCGTCATTGGGCACGTCGGGAGCGAGGACGCGGTTTACATAGGCAATCGGATTGAGAAGGTGCCAGCGTGTCGTCCCCGCGATCACGCCGATCTCCGCCTTTGGCACGCCGAGCGTCGCCAGATAAGGCGAGCCGATGACGAGATCGCCGGCCGCCGGGCCGAAATACCAGCTCGTGAGCGGCCGGTGACCGAAATGGCTGAGCACGCCCGCGCCCTTGTTCGGCGAGCCGATCATGACGATGCGGCCAAGCTCGAATGGCGGCCGGTCCAAGAGCGCGCCGCGGATCAGTATCCCGCCCATCGAATGCCCGACCATGTGGACCTTGCGGCCGCCGTCGGCCCAACGCCCGAGGTCGCCGATCAGCATCTTCGTCAGCGTCGCCACCCCATGTCTGGTGCTTGGGTAGTTGTACGTCGCAACGTCAAATCCGGCGCGCCGGAGATACGATTTCATGCGCCAGAAGACGATCGATGAGCGGCCGAGACCATGAATGAGCACCACGAGATCTCGGCGCTTGGTCGCCGATATGTCGTTCATTGGGCGGCGGCCTTGCCGGTGTGCTGGTCGAGATGGGCGATCGCGTTCGCATAGACGCGCAGCAGCGCCAGCTTGGCGGCGACCGGGCGATAGCCGTCGGCATCCAACCGGATCAGCCTGCGGGCGGTCAACATGCGCAGTCCCTCGTCGATCGCGGCCTCGGCGCCACGGCGCGGACTATAGACGTGCGCACCGGCCGCCTCCAGCCGCGCCGCGCGTTTGAGTGCGCGTTTCTTGATTTCGGCTGCCGGCACCGCCTGCTTCGGCGTCTCGGTCAGAACCGCGGCAATCAGCCCGCTCGGCAACACCGGGATCGCCGCGGCGACCCCGGCCATCAGATCGTCGCCCAGCCGGGCAACCCAGCGAAACCGCTCGGCTTTGGGAAGGGCGCGCAAATCGACGTCATGCTGGGCGAGCCATGCTTTGAGGGACACCGGCGTGGCGAAGTTGGCGACCGCGTAACCGAAGGGGCTCCGCCGCCCGCGCAGCTTGATCCACAGGATCTCGGCGATGAACATGAGGGACAGCCGCAGCACAAAGCCATCGCCCTTATTCTTCAATGCGACGTCGCGGTCGGTGACCAGGTTCCATTCCTCGGGCACGCGGTCGTAATTGACGCCGATCGGCATGAAGATGATGTCGCGCGCACCGTCTTTGTCGAATGTATTGGTCATATAGTCGAGCAGGCCCAGCTTGGCCGGCTGCAACCTGCCGTCGCGCGACAGCGCGCCTTCGGGGAAGACGGCTTGGGTCACCCGCGCCTCGGTCGCGAGTTGGACATAGCGCTCCAAGAGCCGCCGGTAGAGAGGATCATTGGAATCGCGCCGCACGAAGTAAGCGCCGGCGCTGCGCATCAGCTGCTGGAACGGCCAGTGCCGCGCCCATTCGCCGACGCCAAACGAAAGCGTCGTGTTGCCGGCGGCCAGATAGCTCACCAGCACATAGTCGATGTTGCTGCGGTGGTTGATGAAAAAGACGGCGCTGTGGTCCGAGCCCACATTCGCCAGCGCCGCGCCGTCCTGATAGCCGAGCCGCACGCGGTAGAGCGATCGCATGAAGGTCCGCGCCGCCAGGTAGCCGAACCGAAAATAGAAGTAGGGGTTGAACGCCGGCACGATCTCATGGGCGTAGGCCGCAACCTCGGCGCGCACCGTCCCGATCGGCACGCCGCGCGCTTCGGCCGTCTCCTCCGCGAGCTCGACGATCTTGGGATCGTTGGCCAGCCGGTCGGCCAGGAATTCGCGCCGCGTCAGCTGGAATGGCGGCATCTCCAACTGGAGCTTGGGATTGAGCGCCGCCACGACCTTGCGCCGGCGCGCACGCAGCGCCGCCCGCCCCAACGGCAGCAACACGAACCCCCATAGCCCGAGCGCCGCGAGCACGATAAGCGGCACGAACAACCACCAGGACAGCGACAGCGATCCCGACATGGCGGACATCCTCCCCGACCACGGAGATTAGCATATCGTTGGCCCGCTGCGAGCCATCGCGCTCCGCGCCATCCCCTATCCCCGCCGTCACTCCCGCGCCCTTCGACGGGCTCATGAGCGGGAGCCCAGGGAAGCCGGAAAGATTGGCGCATTCGATCTCCGGATTCCCGCTTTTGCGGGAATGACGCCTTTGGGTTATACGCCGACGTTCATTCCGAATCAGCGCTGAACGCAATCTCAAATACGATCTTAGAGAAAATTATACGGGTCGATATCGACTTTGATGCGCACACCCGACGGCACTTTTACTGCCGAGAGCCACTGCCGGACGTATGGTTGCAGCCGCACATCGCGCCCAGCCTTGACGAGAAAACGTTGCCGATGCCGTCCGCGCAACGTGGCCAGGGGCGCGGGCGCGGGCCCCAGCACCTGGATGCCGTCGACACGCGGCGATTTGCGCGCCAGCAGGCGCGCCGTATCCTCCACGCGCGCGGCATTCGGCCCGGAAATCACCAGCGCGGCCAGGCGTCCGTACGGCGGAAGGTGCGCGGCCTGCCGCGCCGCCTTCTCTTCGGCAATGAAGCGTTCGCGGTCGCCTGCGGCCATCGCCCGCATCACACCGTGCTCGGGCATGTAGGTCTGCAAGAGCACCCGGCCCGGCCGCTCGGCGCGGCCGGCGCGGCCGGCGACCTGCAACAGCAGCTGAAAGGTGCGCTCGGCCGCCCGCGGATCGCCGCCGGCGAGCCCCAGATCCGCATCGACCACGCCGACCAGGGTCAGCATCGGGAAGTGATGGCCCTTGGCCATGATCTGCGTGCCGATCAGGATGTCGATCTCCTGGTCCTGGATCTTGCGCACCAACTCGGCCGCGGCCTCCGGTCCTCGGATCGTGTCGCTCGCCACCACGGTGACGACCGCCTCAGGGAAGAGTGCCGCAGCCTCCTCGGCGACCCGCTCGACCCCGGGACCGCAGGCGACCAGCGTGCCCTCGGCCTCACATTCCGGGCACTGGGGCGGCGGCCGCATCGAATGGCCGCAATGGTGGCATGCGAGCCGTCCGGCGAGACGGTGCTCGACCAGCCAGGCAGTGCAGCGCGGGCATTCGATGCGATGCCCGCAGGCGCGGCAGAGCGTGAGCGGCGCATAGCCCCGCCGGTTCAGGAACAACATCGCCTGCTCGCCCGCCGCCAGCGTTTCGCTGAGCGCCTCGGTCAGCGCCGGCGACAGCCATTTGCCGCGCGGCGGCGGCGTGCGCCGCATGTCGACCAGGGTCACTACCGGCAACTCCGCGACCCCGTGCCGTTCTGGAAGATGGAGGCGGCGATATCGTCCGGCATCGACATTCGCCACCGTCTCCAGCGACGGGGTGGCGGAGACCAGGACGATCGGGATCTCGCCCAACTGCGCACGCACCACGGCCATGTCGCGGGCGTGGTAGACGACGCCGTCCTCCTGCTTGAACGAGGTATCATGTTCTTCGTCGATGACGATCAGGCCGAGATCGGCGTAAGGCAGGAAAAGCGCCGAACGCGCGCCGACCACGACCTTCACCTTGCCCTCGGCAACGGCGCGCCAGACCCGCCGCCGTTCGGGCCGCGACATCTCCGAATGCCAGGTCGCGGGCGCCGCGCCGAACCGCTCGGTAAAACGCGCGAACCACTGCGCGCTCATGGCGATCTCCGGCAGCATCACGGCGACCTGCCGCCCGGCGGTCAGAGCCTCGGCGATTGCCTCGAAATAGACCTCCGTCTTGCCCGAGCCCGTCACCCCGTCGACCAGGCTGACGTTGAAGCCGCCAGCGCGCAGATCGTCGATCAATTCCGCCGCCGCCATCGCCTGGTCGGCCGAAAGGGTGGGGCCGGGCCGATTTGGGTCAGGCTGGGGCGGCGGCGCCGGCCGCAGCAGGACGACGATGAGCAGTCCCGCCGCGACCAGCCCCTTCACCACGCCCGGCGTCACCCCGGCCTCGCGGGCAAGCTCCGATGCGGGGCGGGGCGGGGCGTCCGTCAGCACCGCCAGCACCCGCCGGCGCGCGGGCGTCAGCCGAATGCCGGCCTCCTCGGGATCGATCTCGCTGCGCATATAGGCAGTGATCGGCCGCGGCGGATCGAGCGCTTCGGTCACGCTCATTACCATGCGCAGCACCGCGCCCGGCGGCTGCACCGTGTAGCGCGCCACCCAATCGACGAAGGCGCGCGAAACCTCGGGCAGCAACGGCGCCTCGGGCAACGCGCTTACGTCGCGCAACTTGGCTTCGTCGACGCCGCCTTCGGGCGCGCCCCAGACAACACCCAGTACCTTGCGGCCACCGAGCGGCGCTTCGACGAATGTGCCTGGCGGCAGCGGCTCGCCTGGCGGCAAGCGGTAGTCGTAGGCGCCCCATAGCGGCAACGGCAAAAGCACGCTCGCCCGGGCAAGCGATTCGGTTTCGCTGCCGTCTTGCACGGCTTCGCCGACATCTGCGGTCGGAGATCGGGTGGTATGGGGAACGGCCATGCGGTATAAACTAGCGAAGCCGCGCGTGCGCGGCCAGAAACGCCCGTCGGCCAGGCACCGAGTCCAGGAATTGCCAGATACGGGATATGGAAGAGTGAAGCAGCAGCAATGAAGTTCTTCATCGATACGGCCGACCTGAACGAAATCCGCGAGCTCGCCGCGACGGGCCTGCTCGATGGCGTAACGACCAACCCGACGCTGATCGCCAAATCGGGCGGCGATTTTCTCGAGGTCGTCGAGGAAATCTGCCGGATCGTGCCCGGCGACGTCAGCGCCGAGGTTGCGGCGACCGACTTTCACACGATGCTGCGCGAGGGCCAGAAGCTTTCGCGCATCGCGGGCAATGTGGTGGTCAAGGTGCCGCTCACCATGGACGGGCTGAAGACCTGCAAGGCGCTCAGCGTCGACGGCACGAAGGTGAATGTCACGCTCTGCTTTTCGGCGGCGCAGGCAATCCTCGCCGCGAAGGCCGGCGCCACTTACGTCTCGCCCTTCGTCGGCCGGCTCGACGATATCGGCACCGACGGCATGGCGCTGATCGCCGATATCGTGGATATCTACGAGAATTATCCAGCGATCGAGACGGAAGTCCTCGTCGCCTCGATCCGCCATCCGATGCATTTGGTGGAAGCGGCGAAGATGGGCGCGCACGTTGCCACACTTCCGCCCGATGTTATCCGCAAACTGTTTGCTCATCCGCTGACCGACCAGGGCCTTGCGGCCTTCACGGCGGATTGGGAAAAGACCGGGCAATCGATCCTTGAACCATCGGCGGAAAAGCAAAGCCGTGACGGGACCCAGTAGCGCTGCAACACCGACCGCGCGGCAGATCGCGGAAGACGACGTCGCGGAGTATCTCCGCCGGCATCCGGACTTTTTGTCCGAACGCCCCGATCTGATGCGGGTTCTGACCCCGCCGGCGCGCCGTAAGGGCGATGGCGTTGTCGATCTGCAGCAGTTCATGATCGAACGCCTGCGCACCGAAGTGGCGCGGCTGAAGAAGAACCAGCGCGTGCTGATCGGCGCCAACCGCGCCCACCGCATCCGCCAGAGCCGGATCAACGAGGCGGTCATCGACCTGTTGTCGGCGCGCAGCTTCGAGGAGGTTATCCAGACACTGACAACCGATCTGTCGATGCGCCTCGATGTCGATGCGGTCGCGCTTTGTGTCGAGACCGAGGAGGCAAACGTCCCCGGCGTCACCCGCGGCGGCGTGCGCGTCCTACGCCCCGGCACAATCGACGCCGTCATGGGTGCCAGCAACGACGTTGTGCTCGGCGCCTCCGCCGCCGGTGATCGGCGGATCTTCCGTCAGGCGGCGGGGCTGGTGCAGTCGGACGCGCTGATGCGCTTGCGGATCAGCGCGCTGGCGCCGGCGGGGCTGCTGGCGCTGGGCTCGCGCGACGCGGCGCGCTTCCAGGACGGCGAAAGCACCGAGTTGCTCGACTTCCTGGCGCGCGTTGTCGAAGCCATCCTGCGCACATGGCTCAACCTGCCAAGCTGAACGACGGCGCAGCCGCGCTGACACGGGCGATCGAGGAATGGCGCCGCTGGCTCGAAGCCGAGCGCCGCGCCGCCGACCTTACGACGCGCGCTTACCTTCGTGACCTGACCGCTTTCCTCGATTTTCTTATCGGCCACTTTGGCGAGGCGCCGACGCTGGGCGTCTTGTCCGCGCTCAAGCTCGCCGACTTTCGGGCCTGGCTCGCCATGCGCACCGGCGAAGGCTACCGCAAGACCTCGACCGCCCGCGCGCTGTCCTCGGTGCGCAGCTTCTTCCGCTACATAGAACGCGCGGGCCTGGCCGAAAATGCCGCCATCCGTCAGCTGCGCGGCCCGAAGCTGCCGCATGCCGTGCCCAAACCCCTGACCGAAAGCGAGGCCGCCGCGACGCTCGAGCACGGCGCCCAGATCGCCGGCGCCGCCTGGATCGGCAAGCGCGACGCGGCGGTGCTCGTGCTGCTCTATGGCTGCGGCCTGCGCATTGACGAGGCGCTGGCCCTCAATTTCGGCCAACGCCCAAGCGGCGAGGCCATGATGATCCGCGGCAAGGGCGGCAAGGAGCGTATCGTCCCCGTGCTGCCGGCGGTCCACGAGGCGATCGATGCCTATATTGCCGTGTGCCCGTATCCGCTGACACGCGACGGCGCATTATTTGTCGGTGCGCGGGGCGGACGTCTGGGCGCCCGTACCGTCCAGGGGCTGATGGCCAAGCTGCGGTCGCGGCTCGACCTGCCCGCCTCGGCGACCCCGCACGCGCTCCGGCACAGCTTCGCGACGCATTTGCTCGCGGCCGGCGGCGACCTTCGCGCGATCCAGGAATTGCTCGGCCACGCCTCGCTCTCGACGACGCAGCGCTATACCGATGTCGATGCCGATGCACTGCTCGCCGTCTACGACCGGGCGCATCCACGCGCCCACCGCGGCTAAGGCAGATCGCGTGCCGCTCGACCCCCAATGCCAGGCCATCGTCCACGCCGCAGCCGAACGCGGCTCGGTCTTCGATGCGCGAACGCCCGACGAAGCCCGCGCGCTCTTAGCGGCGAGCACCGCGATTTTCGCACCGCAGGCGCCCGCTCTCAAGAAAGTTGAGGATCGAGCGATCCCCGGGCCCAGCGGCGATGTGCCGGTACGTGTCTACACGCCCGAGGCGGACGGCGTGCTGCCGGTACTTGTCTATTTCCACGGCGGCGGCTGGGCCTTCGGCGATCTTGAGAGCCATGACGCGATGTGCCGGATCATCGCCCACCAGGCAGGCTGCCTCGTCGTCGCCGTCGACTACCGCCTGGCGCCGGAGCACAAATTCCCGGCCGGGCTCGAGGACTGCATCGCTGCAACGCGCTGGTGCGCCGAACATGGGCGCGAGATCGGCGGCGATCCCGCGCGGCTGGCCGTCGGCGGCGACAGCGCCGGCGGCAACCTCGCCGCGGCGGTGGCCCAGGCGGCGCGCAACGGGGGCGGACCCAAGCTGGCGTTGCAATGGCTGATCTATCCTGCCGTCGACTTCACCGCAGACAATGCGTCGCTGCGCGAGAACGCCGAGGGCTTTCTGCTGACCAAGGCGGCGATCGACTGGACGCTCAAGCAGTATGTGACCGACGCAAGCGAGGCGCGCGACCCGCGCGCGTCTCCAGGGCTTGCGAGCGACCTTGCCGGCCTGCCACCCGCCTTGGTCCAGACCGCCGAGTTCGATCCGCTCCGCGACGAGGGCGAGGCTTATGCCGATGCGCTCAAAGCGGCGGGCGTGCCGACCGAGACGATCCGCTATGACGGCATGGTGCACGGCTTCATGCGCATGGGCGCATTGGTCGATCGCGCCGCGGTGGGTCTGAACGACGGTGCTTCGGCGCTCAGGAAAGCCTTCTCCGGCTGAGCTTCAGGCCGACCGGCTTGTCCCCGCCATCCGCGCCTGCGCCGCCCGCGCGCCCATCGTCAGCGCGAAAGGCCCCAGCACGGCCACCGCCCCCAGGGAGACGAAGGCAAAGCCCCAGGCCGTGGCAACCGCGCGCCCGCCCGCAAGATCGAGGATCAGCCCGAAGACCGGCGGTGCAGCGGCGGCGCCGACGAAGCCGATGGTCGAATGCACCGCCATTGTGGCGCCGCGATAGGCAGGCTCGGCCGCCTCGACCATGCCGGCGGTCAACGAAGCCGAATCGCCCATCAGAAGCGCCGCGTAGACGAGCGCCATCTCCACCACCAGCGAATAGTCGAGCGCGCCGGAAAAGCCGAGCCCAGTTCCGAAGACCGCGCAGACGATCATGATCGTCGCGATCACCCGCCGCCGGCCAAAGCGCATGGCAAGCTCGTTGCCGAAAATGCTCGCCGGCGTGCCAACCAGCATAAAGACAGTCGCTACCACGGTCGGCGGCAGCCAGACGTTGGGGTCGGCCTGCACACTGGCGCTGAAGACGAGGAAGGCAACGATCCAGGCTCGCAAGCCGAAAAGCTCCCAGACGTGAGCGGTGTATCCGAGCACATAGCCCATCGCCTCGCGGTTGCGAAACACGGGCCGAAAATCCAGCAGATGCGTGTCGGGCCTGCCCGGCGCCTCGGCCTCGTGTCGCCCCAGCACGACCGCCGCCATCACGAAGGCCACGCTCGAACAGGCCGCCGCCGCCAGGAAGACGCTCCGCCAGTCGAAAGAGCGCGCGACCTCACCAGCGAGGAGATAGGACAGGCTCATGCCGATCCCGAAACTTGCCGTGTAGAACGCAACCGCGCGCGACTGCGCCTCGCCCTTCAAGCGGTCGGTCAGCGCCCGCAGTCCCGGCATGTAAGTGCCGGCAAGACCAATCCCCGTCAGCATCCGCCAGAACGCCGCCGTCCAGAAACCGTCGGCGAAGAGCGCGAAACCCGCCGCGCCAATGCCGCCTATCGCGGCCCCCGTCAGGAAGATGAGGCGCGCATCGACCCGGTCGGTGAGGCTGGTCAGCACCGGCACCATGAGCACGTAGCCGGCAAAATAAATCCCGCCGATCCAGCCGGCATCAGTGTTGCTGAGCTGCCATTCGGCGGCAAGGCTGGGCAACAGCGCCGCAAAGCTGGAAATCCCCATCATCGCCAGGACTTCGACCGCACACATCAAGGCGATCAGGCGAACGGGTTTGATCACCGTGGTTTGTCCAGCTTGCCGCGCCGCATGAATACCCCGTCGAACTGCAGCATCCGTTTCAGGTGCCGGTCGTAATAACCTGGCAGCACGAAGCTGAGCGCAAAGCCCGCCGCCTCGATGCGGTCGACCAGCGCCCGCCAGTCGCCCTCACCCTGGTAAAGCGGCGTCAGCGAGAGCTCGACCTGAAGCCCCGCCAGCCGCGGCAAGGTTGCCGCCGCGCCGTCGAGCACCGCGCGCTCGTAGCCTTGCGTGTCGATCTTGAGGAAGGCGCGATCATCCGCGCCGATATAATCTGCGAACACTCTGTCAAGCGTCCGCACCGCGACTATCTCCGTGCCGGCGGCCGCCGAGCTCGGCGAGACGCGCAGGATCTCGTCCCTGAGCGGCAGCAGCGAGCTCATATCGGTCTCCTTCGAGACGGTGATCTCGGCCTGACCGTCGGCCGCGCCCAACGCCATCGCCGGCGCCACCTGCCAGTCCGCATCGCGCGCGGCATTGGCCGTGAGTTTTGCGTGAGCGGCCGCGACCGGCTCGAACGAAACCACCCGGCCTGACCAGCCGGCAGCACGCAGATAGCCGACATACTGGCCCTCATTGGCGCCGACATCGAGCAGCACGGTGACGCCAGCATCGTCGAGCATCGCGGCGATGCGTTGCCAATGGGCAATCGGCGCCTTGACATAGTCGAGGCCGATGCGGCGCAGCAGCTTGCGGAATGGCCGGGCCATCAGCGTGCCCGGCTCAGGCCTTCTTGCGGTTGTTCTTGAGGATCTTGTTGACCCAGTACTTGGCCTTGACCTCGGCCTCCTCGAACTTGCCGGTCCAGGAAGGATAGCGGTCGCGCGCCTTGCGGCGGAACCGCATGCGCCACATCCGCGTGCGCGGGCTGACCCGGCCGAGGATATACATGCCGACGAGCAGGAAGAGGATGCCCTGGAGGATCGGCAGGAAGATGCCGAGAATACCGAGGAAGATGAACATCCACCCCGTCAAGCGCAGCAGAAAACGCTTCCATGTTGTGTTTTTCGTGCGGTTGCGACGACGCAAGCGCGCGGCCTTCCGCGCATCGGGGCTTGGCTTTGGCCGCGCGCGGTTTGCGCCGGGGCCGGTGGTGGTCCCGGTCTTGTCTTCGCCCGTTGCAGTGTCGCCCGTCGCCATATGATTGAGATATGTGGTTCCAGATATGATGCTAGATGTGGATCGGGCGACCCTCGACCGCGAGCGCGGCTTCCTTGACCGCCTCGTTGAGGGTCGGGTGGGCGTGGAAGGCGCGCGCGATGTCCTCGGCCGCGCCGCCGAACTCCATTGCCATCACCGCTTCGTGGATCAGCGTGCCGGCGTCGGGCCCGATGATGTGCGCCCCCAGCACCCAGTCCGACTTGGCATCGGCGAGGATCTTCACGAAGCCGTCGGTATCGTCATTGGCCTTGGCGCGGCTGTTCGCGGCGAAGGGAAATTTGCCGATCTTGTAGTCGACGCCGGCCTCCTTCAGCTCCTCTTCGGTCTTGCCCACGGTGGCGACCTCGGGCCAGGTGTAGACCACGCCCGGAACCGTGTCGTAATTCACATGGCCGTGCTGGCCGGCCATGATCTCGGCGGCGGCGATGCCCTCCTCTTCGGCCTTGTGCGCCAGCATCGGGCCGGGGATCGCATCGCCGATGGCGAAGATGCCCTCGACATTGGTCCGGTAGTTCTTGTCGACCTGGATGAAGCCGCGATTGTCCATCGCTACGCCCAGCGCATCGAGCCCAAGACCCTCGGTGTAAGGCCGCCGGCCGATCGCAACCAGCACGATATCGGCCTTCAGCGTCTCCGCCGCGCCGCCCGCCTTGGCGGGCTCGACGGTGAGCGAGACACCGGTCTTGTTCGCCTTGGCGCTGGTCACCTTGGAGCCCAGCTTGAAGTCGAGGCCCTGGCGGGCAAGCAGGCGCTGCAGCATCTTGGCGGTCTCGCCGTCCATGCCGGGGCAGATGCGGTCGAGGAATTCGACCACCGTAACCTTGGCGCCGAGGCGCGCCCAGACCGAGCCCATCTCCAGGCCGATATAGCCCGCGCCGACGACCACCAGCGACTTCGGCACTTCGCTGAGCTCCAGCGCGCCGGTCGATGAGACGATCCGCTTTTCGTCGATCTCCACCCCCGGCAGCGGCATCACGTCGGAGCCGGTGGCGATCAGGATGTGCTTGGCGGCGAGCTTCTTCTTGGCGTCGACCGTGACCTCGCCGGGCGCCGTGACCGCGCCGGCGCCCTTCACGTAGTCGATCTTGTTCTTCTTGAAGAGGAACTCGATGCCGCCGGTGAGCTGGCTGACAACCTTGTCTTTGCGCGCCATCATCGCCTTGAGATCAAGCTCGATCTTGGAGATCTTGATGCCGTGTTTTGCGAAGTCGTGGCTTGCCTGGGCGAAAAGGTGCGAGGATTCCAGCAGCGCCTTCGACGGGATGCAGCCGACATTGAGGCAGGTGCCGCCCAGACTGCCGCGCTTTTCCACGCACGCCGTCTTCAGGCCGAGCTGTGCTGCCCGAATTGCCGCGACGTAGCCGCCTGGGCCCGCGCCGATCACGATCAAATCGTAGCTCTCCGCCATATCGTTCCTTTATGCGTTCGCGCGCCGCTTGGCGCATGTAGGTGGACGCCAATTGGCGCGGGGCGCTGCCGACACGCTCTCCAGCCTATATGGGCGTATCACACAAAAACTGCACGATCCTAAAGGCGCGCGCAGCAAAAAATCCCATGGCGTGCATACAGCGCAAATCATGGGGACGCATTTTGACGTTCAAGCGATAGGCAAACGCTGCGGCGCTCAATATGTTCTTGTCTGCATGTTCGTGTCTGGGACCGCGGGCTAAGGTCGCGAGATCATTCCGAGGAGGATTGCGATGGAAGCTGTCTGGCAAAGCGTTCTCGCCGGGGCGCCGGTATTGCTGCTTCACGTCTCGATCGCGCTGGCGATCCTCATCATCGGCACGGTGATCTACGTCTGGATGACGCCCTGGGAGGACTTGAAGCTGGTCCGCGAGGGCAATACCGCGGCCGGCATCGCGCTTGGCGGCATCATCCTCGGTCTCGGCATCCCGGTCGCCGCCTGCATCCCCGGCGCGGTTAGCCACTGGGACATTCTGTTCTGGGGCGTGATCACGCTGATCCTGCAGATGATCACTTTCAAAGTGCTCGACCTCATCCTGAGCGGCCTGCCCGCGCGTATCGAGGCGGGCGAGATTGGCGCCGCGGTGGTACTGAGCGCGGCCAAGCTCGCGGTCGCCGCCATCGTCGCGGCGGCGGTCTCGGTCTGAGGGAAAAGGCCGGCACGGCATCATGCAACGCCTCGTCCTCGCGGCCATCGTGCTTATCGTGCTGGCGTCGCTGGGCGCGCGATATCTGGGCACCGACGATGCATCTCCCCGGCAGCCGGCACCGGGGCCCGGGGCCAGCCCCAATCCACGCGCCGATGCGGGCCAGGGGCGCGCACGGCGTCGGCCTGCCCGCCAGCCCGCGCGCGCCCCTGACGGTGACTGGCAGCGGCCCGATGGCGGCCGCGCCCCGGGCTGGGGCGAACCCGATTCCGGCAAGGACGGCGGCGCCAGAGGCCGCGGCGGCAATGAAGGCGGCGGGCGGGCGTTGCGGCCGGCCTCGCCCGGCGACCCCTCGATCCGGATTGAGATCCCGGCGCGGGTAAGTTCATCGTCGGGCACCGCTTTCTCGATCGATTCGCGCGGGCTCTGGATGACCGCGCGCCATGTCGTCGATAGCTGCCCCAAGGCCTACATACTGACCGGCGCGCGGCGCGGCATGCTGGTGAAGCGCGTCTACGTCCATCCCTCCGCCGACATCGCCTTCGTCACCACCGATCGCGGCGCGCCGGCTTTTGCCTTCGCCTGGGACACGCTGCGGGTCGGGCAGACCGGCTATCATTTCGGCTTTCCCAAAGGCCGGCCGGGCGACGTCAAATCGCGGCTGATCGGCCGGAGGGTCATGCGCGTGCACGGGCGATACAGCACTGCCGAGCCCATTGTCGCCTGGGTCGAACGGGTGCGCATACCCGATACTTACGAAGGCCTTGGCGGCATCAGCGGCGGGCCAGCCTTCGATGCCCAAGGACGGGTGATCGGGGTGACCGTGGCGGGCACGGTACGGCGTGGCCGGGTCTACACGACCGCTGCCGTTTCGATGCGCGCAGCGCTCGCCCGCGCCCGCATCAGGCGCGGCGATGGCCAAAAAACCGGCGCCATCCCCGGAACCGGCTTTGCCGATTTCGCGCGCGCACTGCGCAGTCGTCTGTCGATCGCCAAGATCGTCTGTCTGGTACCACAGCGCCGCAGAAGTCCGCGCCGGCCGACTTACTAGCGCAAGTCAGAACAGGTTGCACCATCAAGGCAAGAACCGAGACGAATTCACCTTATATTTCAATTCGTTAAGAACGGACCCCCCAAGAGGTCCAAGCATAAGCCTTTGCGGATATTGATCAATCTTCGCTCGGCACGCTGCCCCCCCCCGCACTCAGCCGCGCACCTCTATCTTGACCGGCGTGCAGTTGTAAGCATTGCACGGCGCCAGCACGTCCATCGGGCAGTTGGAGAGCCCGACCAGGCAATCGATCAGCGCCTCGAACTCGATGTAATCGCCGGGCTTGGAGACCGGGTAGTCGATCACCCAATGGCCGCCCGCGCAGTCGTGATGGTAGTTCATGAAGAGGTCCATCGTGTCCGGGATGTCCTCGGGCAGGATGTCGTAGGGCGCCAGCGCGTTGGCGATGTTCTCATGGCAGCCGTCGAGCGCCCCGATGCCGTATGATTCGTACATGAAGCGGTTGCACATCCGGTTGTGGACGTCGTGCACGCCCTTGGGCTCGGGGGTTTCCTTGAAGATCGTCATCATCGGCCGGCAGATGGTCGACAGCAGCGTGTCGCCCTCGACCAGCTTGTCACGCGGCACGTAAGCCTGGCCCGGCTTGGGCACGTAGCGGGTGCGTGAATAGGAGGTCGAGAGCTTCTCGCGCGTATTGGCGGCATTGAACACCGCCATGTCGACGACCTGCTGGCCTTCCAGGTCGGTCACGCGCAGATGCTGGCCGGCCTTGATCTCCACCGCCAGGCCGGTCTTGGGCGGCATCACCTTCTCGAACACGACATCCATGGATTTATCCCCCTTGGTTGTGGTCGCCGGTGCGCGCGGACGAAACGCAACAACTCACCGAGCGCCGGGAGCTCGCGCGCCGCCGCCGGCCGACATACTAATACCTGATGCCATCGTTGGTCCCTCTCCCGCTTGCGGGAGAGGGACTGCCGCAACCGCTTGCCAGTGACGAAACAAGTCCTCGGGATTCGTTCGAGCAATTGGCGTTTCAGTGTCGTGCTGACACCAACACTAGCCGCGCTTCCGCCCGGCAAGCTCCAGCGCGGCTTCCAACGCCAGCAAGTAGGATTTCACCCCGAAGCCGGCGATCACGCCGGCCGCCGCCTCGCCGGGGATCGAATGGATACCGCGCGCGCCGTTATTACTGACATGCACTTCGATGTAAGGCAGCCTCGGCGCCACGGCGCGCAGGCAGTCGCGCATGGCGTAGCCGGCATAGGTCATCCCCGCCGGGTTCATCACCAGCACATCGGCGCCCTCATCGAGCGCCTGATAGATGCGGCCGACCGCCTCGCCCTCGATATGGGTATAGAAAATGTCGAGCGTGTAGCCGTGCTGCTTGGCATGCGCTGTGACCATCGCGTCGAGCTCGGCGGCCGTCGTAGTGCCATAGATCTCGGGCTCGCGCTGGCCGAGATAGCTCATATTCGGGCCCTGGATCAGGAGAATGCGGGTCATGGTCCTAGTCGCCTCCGCGCGGGGCAGGCTCACATATCGAGCAGAATGCGTTGTGGGTCCTCGATCGCTTCCTTGACGCGCACCAGGAAGGTCACCGCCTCGCGGCCGTCGACGATGCGGTGATCGTAGGACATCGCCAGATACATCATCGGCCGCACTTCCACCTTGTCGCCCACCGCCATGGGCCGTGGCTGGATCTTGTGCATGCCGAGGATACCCGATTGCGGGGGATTCAAAATCGGCGTCGACATCAGCGAGCCATAGATGCCGCCATTGGTGATGGTGTAGGTGCCGCCAGTCAGCTCGTCCATGGTCAGCTTGCCGTCGCGCGCACGCAAGCCAAGATCGGTGATCGTCGCTTCGATCTCGGCAAAAGATTTCTTGTCGACGTCGCGCACCACGGGCACGACGAGGCCCTGCTCGGTGCCGACCGCGACGCCGATGTCGTAGTAATTCTTGTAGATGATTTCGTCGCCCTCGATCTGGGCGTTGACCGCCGGCAATTCCTTTAGCGCAAGCACACAGGCCTTGGCAAAGAACGACATGAAGCCGAGTTTGGTGCCGTGCTTTTTCTCGAAGGTTTCCTTGTAGCGGCTGCGCAGCTCCATCACCGCGCCCATGTCGACCTCGTTGAAGGTCGTCAGCATCGCCGCCGTGTTCTGCGCTTCCTTGAGGCGCTCGGCGATGCGTTGGCGCAGGCGGGTCATCCGCACACGCTCCTCGCCTCGCGAATCCGGGCCGCGCGCATCGGGAGCGAAGGGGACTGACGGTGCAGCCGGCTTCGCTGCTGGTGCGGTCGCAGGAGCAGGAGCGGAAGCCGCCGCCCCGCCCTTTTCGATGAAGGCGAGCACATCGCCCTTGGTGAGCCGTCCGCCCTTGCCGGTTGCGGCGATCTGGGCCGGATCGAGGCCGTGTTCGGCGACCAGCTTCTGCACCGAAGGCGGCATCGGCATGACATCGTCGCCGGAGGTTTGCGCCGGAACAGGCGCCGCGGCCTTTGCCTCCGGCGCCTTTGCCATGGCGGCAACGGCGCCCGCCGCGAGCTTGCCCAGAAGCGCACCGACCTCGACCGTCGCGCCTTCCTCGGCGGTAATTTCGGCCAAGGTTCCGGCCGCCGGTGCGTTCACCTCGAGCGTTACCTTGTCGGTCTCAAGTTCCAGCAGCGCCTCGTCCTCATTGACCGCCTCGCCGACCGCCTTGAACCACTTGGCGACCGTGGCTTCTGTAACCGATTCGCCCAGTGTCGGCACAACGACCGAGACCGCCTCGCCCGAAGACGCGGCGGCCGTAGCCGGCGCGGTGGCCGGTGCATCGCCGCCGTTGCTCTTGGCGGCGGGGGTTCCTCCGTTTGACTTTGGTTTTGCCGACGTGCCGTTCTCGTCTATGCGTCCAAGCAGGGCGCCGACCTCGACTTCGGCTCCTTCATTGGCAAGGATCTCGCTCAGCACGCCGGCAGAGGCGGCGTTCACCTCCAACGTCACCTTGTCGGTCTCGAGTTCGAGCAACGGCTCGTCGGCGGCGACCGCCTCTCCGACGGCCTTGAACCATTTCGCCACCGTTGCCTCGGTGACCGATTCGCCCAATGTGGGGACGAGAATTTCGAGGGCCATCGTGTGGCCTCCTTAGCTAGCGTTAGCGGCGGCGCCCAATCATTTGTGGGTCAGTCATGGGTCAACGCCGCATCGACCAGCGCCTTTTGCTCGCGTTGATGCCGGGCAAAGAGCCCGGTCGCCGGCGAGGCGGCTTCGGACCGCCCGACATAGATCGGCCGAGAGACTTGGTGTCCGAGCGAACCCAGCACCGCTTCGATTTTGCGGTCGACGAAGTTCCAGGCGCCCATGTTCTCCGGCTCTTCCTGACACCACACCACCGATTTTGCCGCCATGAAGCGCCCCAATTCGTCGGTCAGCGCCTCATAGGGGAACGAGTAAAGCTGCTCCAGGCGCAGGATGTAGACATCCTTGATGCCGCGCTTCTGGCGCTCCTCGTGGAGATCGTAATAGACCTTGCCCGTGCATAGGACGACGCGCTTGATCTTGTCGTCGGCCGCCACCGTGCCGTCGTCCCACAGAACCCGGTGAAACGACGTGCCCTCGGCCATATCCCCAAGCTTGGAGACCGCGAGCTTGTGGCGCAGCAGCGACTTCGGCGTCATGATGATCAGCGGCTTGCGATACTTCCGGCGCACCTGGCGGCGCAGAATGTGGAAGTAGCTGGCCGGCGTGGAGCAATTGGCGACCTGAATATTATCCTCGCCGCAGAGCTGCAGGAAACGCTCGGGCCGCGCGGAGGAATGCTCCGGGCCCTGGCCCTCGTAGCCATGGGGCAGCAGCATGACGAGGCCCGACAGCCGCAGCCACTTCGATTCGCCCGAGGCGATGAACTGGTCGATGATGATCTGGGCGCCGTTCACGAAGTCGCCGAACTGGGCCTCCCACATCACCAGCGCGTGCGGCTCGGCGAGCGAGTAGCCGTACTCGAAACCCAGTACCGATAGCTCGGCAAGCGGGCTGTCGATGATTTCAAGATCGGCCTGATCGGGCGCCAGATTGGCCAGCGGCGTGTATTTGGCTTCGTTTTTCTGGTCGGTCAGCACGGCATGGCGCTGCGAGAAGGTGCCGCGTTGGCAGTCCTGGCCGGAAAGCCGGATCGGGGTGCCCTCCGCCAGCAGCGAGCCGAACGCCAATGCCTCGGCGGTCGCCCAGTCGATACCGTCGCCGGCCTCGACACGCGCGCGCTTGGCCTTGAACTGACGGATGATCTTGGGGTTGGCGGTGAAGTCGTCCGGGATCGCCGTGATCTTTTCGCCGATTGATTTCAGTGTCTTGCTCGGCACCGCCGTTTCGCCGCGAATATACTCGCCGCGCTTGGCTTCCAGCCCGGTCCAGGCGCCTTCCAGCCAGTCGGCCTTGTTGGGCTTGTAGGACGACGCGGCCTCGAAGTCGGTTTCGAGTTGATCGTGAATATGAGCGACGACGCCGTCGGCTTCCTCCTTGGTGACCACGCCCTCGGCGATGAGCTGGTCGGCGTAAATCGACCGTACCGTTGGATGCTGGGCGATCTTGGCGTACATCAAGGGCTGTGTGAACGCGGGCTCGTCGCCCTCGTTGTGGCCGAAACGGCGATAGCAGAACATGTCGATCACCGCGTCCGACTTGAATTCCTGGCGGAACTCGATGGCGATGCGCGCGGCATGCACGACCGCCTCGGGATCGTCGCCGTTCACATGCAGGATCGGCGCCTGAATGATCTTGGCCATTTCCGAGCAATAGGGACCGGATCGCGAGAACACCGGATTGGTGGTGAAGCCGATCTGGTTGTTGACGATCACGTGGATCGTGCCGCCGGTCTGGTAGTCGGTGAGCTCGGACAGATCGAGCGTCTCGGCGACCAACCCTTGGCCGGCGAAAGCCGCATCGCCGTGCATCATCAGGCCCATCACTTTCGTACGCCCACCCTTGCCGAGCTGGGTCTGCTTGGCCCGGACCTTGCCCAGCACCACCGGATCGACCGCTTCCAGATGCGAGGGGTTGGCGGTCAGCGACAGATGCACCGCATTGCCATCGAAGGCACGGTCCGAGGATGTACCCAGGTGGTACTTCACATCGCCCGAGCCCTGGACGTCCTCGGGATTGGCCGAGGCGCCTTGGAACTCGGAGAAGATCGCCTGGTAGGGCTTGCTCATCGTGTTGGCCAGCACGTTGAGGCGCCCGCGATGGGGCATGCCGATGACGATCTCCTCGATACCGAGCTGGCCGCCGCGCTTGATGATCTGTTCCAGCGCCGGTATCAGCGCCTCACCGCCGTCGAGCCCGAACCGCTTGGTGCCGGTGTGCTTCTTGTCGAGGAAGTTCTCGAACGCCTCGGACGCAGTCAGGCGCTCCAGGATGGCGCGCTTGCCGGTATTGGTGAATTCAGTGTGATTGTGCTTCGACTCGATCCGTTCCTGGATCCAGGCCTTCTTGCCCGGGTCCTGGATATGCATGTACTCCACGCCGATATTGCCGCAATAGGTCTCGCGCACCGCCGCCACGATCACGCGCAGGGGCGCAGACTCAAGACCGAGCACGTTGTCGATAAAAATCTCGCGGCCGAGGTCGGCATCGGTGAAGCCATAGCTTTTGTAGTCGAGCTCGGGATGCGGCTCGCGCTTAGCCAACCCCAGCGGGTCGAGGTTCGCCTCCAAATGCCCGCGCACGCGGTAGGCGCGGATCATCATCAGCGCCCGGATCGAATCGGTGGTCGCCGCACGCACATCCGCGTCAGTGATCGAAGGTGCGCCGGATGCCGGCGGTATCGCCGGCGCAGCCGCGGCCGCGGCGCCATTGCTGCCGTTTCCGCCAAGGCCCCCGTTGGCGCCGCCATTGCCGATCACGCTGGTGCGGCGCGGCGCCCAGCTTGCCCCGGCATAGTCCATCAGCGCGGCCCGCGCATCGTCGCCCAGCCCGCCGAAAAACACCGACCAGCTTGCATCCACGCTGCCGGGGTCGGCGAGGAACTTGGCATAAAGCTCGGCGACGAAAGGCGCGTTTGGGCCGGACAGGAAGGAGGTCGCGTCCAGGCGATGAACCATGAGGCAGACTCGTTTATTGACGCGCGACGAGATACCCGCCGCAGCCGGTTCCAGATTGAGGTGTCCAGTACGGTATCTAAGCGCTCAAACGCCTAGCACAATCATGGTTAATGCTTAATGACTTTCAGCATCGTCTGGCCCAGCGACGCAGGCGAATCGGAGACCGCGATGCCGGCGCTTTTCATGGCCTCGATCTTGGACTCCGCCGTGCCCTGGCCACCGGAAATAATCGCGCCCGCATGACCCATGCGGCGGCCCGGCGGGGCGGTCACGCCCGCTATGAAGCCGACAATCGGCTTCTTGGTCTTAGACTTCTTGATGAACTCGGCGGCCTCTTCCTCGGCGGTGCCGCCGATCTCACCGATCATGACGATGCCTTGGGTCGCCTCGTCGCCAAGAAAGAGATCGAGACAGTCGATGAAATTGGTGCCGTTGACCGGATCGCCGCCGATACCGATGCACGTCGTCTGGCCCAGACCGGCTGCCGTCGTCTGGGCCACCGCCTCGTAAGTCAGCGTGCCCGAGCGCGAGACGATGCCGATGGCGCCGCGTTTGTGGATGTGCCCGGGCATGATGCCGATCTTGCAGGCCTCTGGCGTGATGACCCCGGGACAGTTGGGGCCGACCAGCCGCGTTTTGCCACCATCGAGCGCGCGTTTCACGCCCACCATGTCGAGCACCGGAATACCCTCGGTGATGCAGACGACCAGCGCGACGCCCGCATCGATCGCCTCCAGGATGGCATCGGCGGCGAACGGCGGCGGCACATAGATCACGCTTGCGCTCGCGCCGGTCTTGTCCACCGCCTCGGCAACCGTGTCGAAGACCGGCAGATCGAGATGGATGGCGCCGCCTTTGCCGGGCGTCACGCCGCCGACCATCTTGGTGCCGTAGGCGATTGCCTGCTCGGAATGGAACGTGCCTTGCGAGCCGGTGAAGCCCTGGCAGATGACTTTGGTATTCTCGTCGACCAGGACCGCCATCACGCCGCCTCCTTCACGGCTTTGACAATTTTTTCCGCGGCATCCCCCAGATCGTCGCCGGAGACGATCGGCAGCCCCGATTCGGCGAGGATCTTCTTGCCAAGCTCGACATTGGTGCCTTCCAGGCGCACCACCAGGGGCACGTGCAGGCTGACCTCGCGCGCCGCCGCGACCACGCCTTCGGCGATCACATCGCAGCGCATGATGCCACCGAAGATGTTGACCAGGATGCCCTCGACGTTGGGATCGGAGAGGATGATCTTGAATGCCGTGGTCACGCGTTCCTTGGTGGCGCCGCCGCCGACATCGAGGAAGTTGGCCGGATCGCCGCCATAGAGCTTGATGATGTCCATCGTCGCCATGGCGAGGCCCGCGCCGTTGACCATGCAGCCGATCGAGCCGTCGAGCTTGATATAGTTGAGCTCGTGCTTTGCCGCTTCGGTCTCGGACGGGTCTTCCTCGTCCTCGTCGCGCAGCTCGGCGAGGTTCTCGTGGCGGTAAAGCGCGTTGTCGTCGAAGTTCATCTTGGCATCGAGCGCCAACACCTCGCCTGCACCGGTGACGACCAGCGGGTTGATTTCGACCATGCTCGCGTCGAGCCCGATGAACGCCTTGTACATGGCGGCAAGGAACTTGATGCAGGATTTGACCTGATCGCCCTCCAGCCCGAGGCCGTAGGCGATGCGCCGCGCATAAAATCCCTGCATGCCGACCGCCGGGTCGATCGCCACCTTGACGATCTTTTCCGGATGCTTGGCGGCAACCTCCTCGATCTCCATGCCGCCTTCGGTCGAGGCCATGATGGTGACGCGCGAACTTCCCCGGTCGACCAGCAGCGAGAGGTACAGCTCGCGGGCGATGTCGCAGCCATCCTCGACATAGATGCGCTTGACTTCCTTGCCCGCCGGGCCGGTCTGCTTGGTCACCAGCACATGGCCGAGCATGGCCTGCGCGCTCTCCTTCACATCGGCCAATGATTTGACCACCCGAACACCGCCCTTGCCGCCCGGATCGTCCTTGAAGCGCCCCGCGCCGCGCCCCCCGGCATGGATCTGAGACTTCACCACCCAGACCGGTCCGCCCAGCTCCTTGGCCACCTTCCCGGCCTCCGCCGGCGTGTAGGCGACCCCGCCCCTGGGCACGGCAACGCCGTACGAGCGCAGCAGCTCCTTGGCCTGGTATTCATGGATGTTCATGCAGCGAATTCCCGGAATGGCGGATAAGGCGGCGCCCGCTCAGATCATGGCTCAGATCATGCCCTTGGCGGCGTCGACGAGGCCCTTCACGGCCGCGACCGAAGCATCGAACTGCTGCTTTTCATCCGGCTCGAGCTCGATCTCGACGATGCGCTCGACCCCGCCCGCACCGAGCACGACAGGCACGCCGACATACATGTCCTTGACCCCGAACTGGCCGTCGAGCCAGGCGGCGCACGGCATCACGCGCTTCTTGTCCCGCAGGAATGCTTCCGCCATCGCGATGCCCGCGGAGGCCGGCGCGTAGAACGCCGAGCCGGTCTTCAAGAGCCCGACGATCTCAGCGCCGCCGTCGCGGGTGCGCTGGATGATCTCTTCGAGTTTGGCTTGCGTGGTCCAGCCCATCTTCACCAGATCAGGCAGCGGAATGCCGGCAACCGTCGAGTAGCGCGGCAGCGGCACCATCGTATCGCCATGTCCGCCGAGCACGAAGGCGGTCACGTCCTCGACCGAAACACCGAATTCCTCAGCCAGGAAGTAGCTGAACCGCGCGCTGTCGAGCACGCCGGCCATACCGACCACCATGTGATGGGGCAAGCCGGTCACCTCGCGCAGCACCCAGACCATGGCGTCAAGCGGGTTGGTGATGCAGATCACGAAGGCGCCCGGCGCGTGCTTGACGATGCCCTCGCCCACGGCCTTCATGACCTTGGTGTTGATGCCGATGAGATCGTCGCGGCTCATGCCGGGTTTACGCGGCACGCCCGCGGTCACGATGATTACATCAGCGCCTTCGATCGCCGAATAGTCGCTGGCGCCAAGGAATTTGGCATCAAAGCCTTCGACCGGAGTGGCCTCGGCGATATCGAGTGCCTTGCCTTGCGGAACGCCGTCGACGATGTCGAACAGCACGACGTCGCCGAGTTCTTTCAATCCGGCGAGCATCGCCAGCGTGCCGCCGATCTGGCCGGCGCCGATGAGCGCGATTTTGTTCCTTGCCATTGATCTCCCCCGAGAGGCGCGGGGCGCCGAAAGGCTTGCGAATTCCCGCGTATTCACGGCCGGCATCCCGTGCCGACCGCGTCGCGCGTACCTAGCGCGATTTGGGGGGAGGAGCAAGGGGTGGGGGTTGGAGCAATACCGGGGATAAGGTGATGTGACGAACCGCGATCATTGCGGATGTCCAGCGATTGCATGCGGTCGCGCCGCCGCTTAAGCTTCCGGCCCACGAAACCTCCCAGCACAATCGAAGCACGCCCCCATGTTCTACCGCCCCCAGGACGGCCACGGACTGCCGCACAATCCGTTCAACGCGATCGTGGCGCCGCGGCCGATCGGCTGGATCTCTTCGCTGGCGGCCGACGGCACCGTGAACCTCGCGCCCTATTCCTTTTTCAATGCGGTCTCCTATTCGCCGCCGCAGGTGATCTTCTCCGGCGGGCCCGGTGCGGGCAAAAAAAAGGACGCCGCGCCGCGCAAGGACAGCGTCGCCAATGTCGAGGCGACCGGCGAGTTCGTCGCCAACATCGCCACCTGGGAGCTGCGCGAGGCGATGAACAGGAGCTCGATCGAGAGCCCGCCCGACCATGACGAGTTCGAATACGCCGGGCTCACCAAAGCGCCCTCCGAGCTCGTCAAGCCGCCGCGCGTCAAGGAAAGCCCGATCCACCTCGAATGCAAATACCTGCAGAGCGTGCGCCTGAAAGAACTGCCCGACTACCATCCCAACATCATGGTGGTCGCCGAGGTGATCGGCATCCATATCGACGAGGCGGTGCTGACCGACGGCCTGATCGATCCGCGCAAGCTGAAGGCGATCGCCCGGCTCGGCTATATGGATTACGCGTTGGTCGACGACTTCTTCACGATGCGCCGCCCACGCTGGCCCGAAGACGCCTGAGCGCCCGGCCCGCTTCCTGCAGACAGACGTGCATTTGCATCAGGTGGCGGGTTATACCAAATCTCAGTGATATTAGTCCTTCAGCTCCGCCAGCTGGGGTCCTTGCGGTCGAGCATGCGCAGCAGCGCGGGCCATTCGCGGGTGTTGCCCTTGCCGTCGCCGATCCCGGCCTGCCCACCGTTGAACTGCTCGGCCGTATGATCGCGCACCGCCTTTGACGGCATGTTGATTTCGCGCCCGGTCGCCATCACGTCGATCTGGTTGCGGCAGGCAAATTCCAGGTAATAGATCGCCCGGAACGTCTCGGAGACCGTACGTCCGCAGGCCAGCAGCCCGTGATTTCGCAGGATCATGATGTTGTGCGCGCCCATATCGGCAAGAAGACGCGCCTGCTCGTCCTCGTCGACCGCGATCCCCTCATAGTCGTGATAGGCGACGCGGCCCTCAAACAGCATCCCGGTCTGCTCCATCGGCAGCAGCCCCTCCTTGAGGCACGACACCGCCACGCCGGCGCGGCTATGGGTGTGCAGCACGCAATGCACGTCGTCGCGCGCGCTGTGGATGCAGGAATGGATGACGTAGCCGGCCGGATTGATCTCGCGCGTGCCCGCCGTGCCGTCGACGATATTCCCCGCCAGATCCACCTTCACCAGGTTGGACGCAGTGATCTCGTCATACATCAGGCCGTATTCGTTGATCAGGAAATGCTTGTCCGGCCCCGGCACCTTGGCGGTGATGTGATTGTAGACGAGCTGGGTCATGCCGTAGTGCTCGACCAGCCGGTAGCACGCCGCCAGGTCGAGGCGCAGCGCCCATTCGGTGTCGCTGATGTGATCGGGCTTGCGGCTGGTTTCTTTGACGACGATGTTCATGGCCGGCCTCCCTTGGCTTTCTGGACCAAAGTCTACCAGACAACATGCTGTCCCGTCATGCCGCCAGGTAATCGGCGCTCTGCATCTCAAAGAGCCGCGAGGCGGTGCGCTCGAATTCCTTTGCGTGGCTGCCTTTGATGTAAAGCTCGTCCGGCGCCGCGGCGGCCGAGCAGATGAGCCGCACCTTGGCCTCGTAGAGCGCGTCGATCAGCGTGGCAAAGCGCCGCGCCTCGTTGCGCTGCTCGGGGGTGAGCTTGGGAATACCGTCGAGCAGCACGGTGTGAAAATGCTTGGCGATGGCGATGTAGTCGGCCGCGCCCAGGGGCTTCTCGCAAAGATCGGCGAAGGCGAAGCGGGCAACACCGCGCGCGGCCTGGGGCACGGGCACCCTGCGGCCCTGCACGTCCAGTTCTGCCTGCGGGCCCGCCTCCAGATCGGTCAGATCGCGAAAGGCCCGGTCGAGCGCCGCCGTCGCCTGGGCACCCAGCGGGGCATGATAGACCGGCCGGCCGGCGATCCGTTCCAGGCGGTAGTCGGTGCCGCCGTCGAGCACCAGCAGATCGAGCTTTTCCTTGATCAGCGCAATGAAAGGCTCAAAACGGTCGCGCTGGAGGCCGCCGGCATAGAGCGCGTCGGGCGCATCGTTCGAGGTCGCGACGACCACCAGCCCCGCCGCAAACAACGCTTCGAAGAGCCGCCCCAGGATCATCGCATCGGCGATGTTGGTGACCTGGAACTCATCGAAACAGAGCAGCCAGGTCTCCTCCGCGATCCCTCGGGCAAGCGGCGCAATGAGATCGGCCTCGCGCGGCTTGCCCTTGGCGTCTTCACGGATTTTGTGCAGCCGCGCATGGACGTCGAGCATGAACTCGTGGAAATGCGCCCGGCGTTTCTTTTCCAGCGGCGCCGTCTGGAAAAAGAGATCCATCAGCATCGACTTGCCGCGACCGACCGGCCCGCAGATGTACAGCCCCAGCGGCGGCTCGGCGCGCCTGGCCAGGCCGAAACGCTCGGCCCAGCCGCCGGCCGAGGGCTCGTAGTCCCTAAGCGCGTTGTGCAGGCTTTGCAGTTTCTCCGCCGCCAGTTCCTGGGCGGGATCGCCCATGATGGTCTGCGCGCGGCAAAGAGCGCGATAGGCGGCAAGGGGTCCGTCGGTCATGCGAGAGAGAGTGGCGCGCTCGTCCTTAAAGAAGCGCCAAGAGATACCCGGTTCCGGCCCTGCGTCAACGACCGGCGGTGTCTTTCTTCGCACCCACGAGGCGATGGTTGCGCTGGACAACACGCCGCAGCTGACAGCGCCGCCGCCGAACGCCATCTGATAGACACCCTCATCGGCCCTCTTGAATGCGCGACATATGGGAAGGCCGAACGCATGACCGAGACTAAGACCCAAGACGTCATACCCGCGGCACCGACCTGGATCCGCGTGTGGGATCCGTTCGTGCGCCTGTTCCACTGGAGCCTGGTGGTCGCTTACTTCGTCGCCTACTTCACCGAGGACGACGCCATGACCGTCCATGTCTGGGCGGGCTACGTGGTCGGGGCGCTGGTCCTGCTGCGCGTTGGCTGGGGCTTCATTGGCACCCGGCATGCCCGCTTCAGCGACTTCGCCTACGGGCCCCGCGCGGCGCTGCGCTACCTCGTCGCGCTTCTCACCTTCCGCGCCGAACGCCATCTCGGCCACAGCCCGGCCGGCGCGTTCATGGTCTATGCCCTGCTCGTGAGCCTGTTATTGGCGGTCGCAACCGGCCTGCTGGCTTACGGCGCGGAGCGCAAAGGGCCGCTCGCGCCGCTCTTCGCGGGAAATGCCGCGCCTATCGTGCTGGCGATCCCCTCCGCCCGCGCCGACGAGAATGACGACGACAACAAACGATCCGGCCAGCGCAGGCGCAAGGATGAGTTCTGGGAGGAAGTCCACGAGGTCTTCGCCAACTTCACCCTGTTCTTGATCTTCCTGCATATCGGCGGCGTCGTGTTGGCGAGCCTGATCCACCGCGAGAACCTGCCGCGCGCCATGATCACCGGTCGCAAACGGCCCTGATGTCGATGCGGGCGAAGCCTCGTCAACCGGCCCGGATGTCGGCGATCTCCAGCTCTTCCTCGACGCTAGGGTCGAGGACCGGCGCCACTGGCGAGGTTCGCGGCATGTATTGCGCGGCGCCTTGCTCGTCGGCCGGCACCGCCGATTTGGCGCGCATGCGATGGAGGGCAAAGCCCCCGGTCAACGCCGCCACCGCGGCCAAATAGATGAACAGGCCGTAGGGACCGGCAAGGTTCATCGCACCCGCCGCCAGTAATGGTCCCAGCGCTGCCGCAGAGCTGTAGGTCAAGAGCAGCCCCCCGGCAATGGCTATACGGCTGCCGCCATGCACCCGGTCATTGGCGTGGCCGACGGCCAACGGATAGATCACGAAGGCGCAGCAAAGCCCGGCCGCACTAACCCCGATCAACCACAAGCTGCCCGACAGGGAGGCAAAAGAAACGGCGACGGCCGAGGCGCAGACAACCCACAAGGCGGCCGTCAGGACCTTGCGTCGGTCGAAGCGGTCGCCAAGTGCGCCGACCGGAAACTGCACCACCAGGCCGCCGACGATCGCGGCCGCCATCAGAAGGGAGACACCGCCAACATCGAGGCCGACCCGCTGGGCAAAAATGGGCGCCAGCCCGTAGAAGGCGCCGAGCAGAAGCCCCGCCGCGGCGCTGCCAACCGCGCCCAGTGGCGAAATGGCGAACAGCGCGCGCAAGCCCATGATCTCGGTTTCCGGGATCACCGGTGCGACCTGGCGTGTCATCGACACGGGAATGAGCGACAACGCGAACAGCATCGAGACCAAGGTGAAGAGCTTGGGGCCGTCCACCGGGTAGAGCCCGAGCAGGAGCTGGCCGACGCCGAGCGAGAGATAGACGACAACCATGTAGGTCGAGAGGATGCGGCCGCGCCACTCATTCTCGGTGGCGTCGTTCAGCCAGCTCTCGATGACCATGAAGAGCCCGGCGATGGCAAAGCCGCCAAGAAATCGCAAAAGCGCCCAAGCTATGGGATCGGAGACCAGCGTGAAGGTCGCCGCCAGCGCCGCCGACGATCCCGCGAAGACCGCAAAGGCCCTGATATGGCCAACCGCCGAGACGACCGTCCCGGCACGCAGGCAGCCCGCGATGAGGCCGACGAAATACGCCGCCATTACCGCGCCCGCGATCACCGTGTCATGGCCGGCCTTGTCGAGGCGCACAGCCACCAGCGTGCCCAGCAAGCCATTGCCGAGCATGAAGACGAGCGTGCCCGTGAGGAGGGCCGTGATCGATGCCAGTCGCGTCACCATGGTCCGGGACACTTGGCCCCGATTTTCTGTCCCGCAAGAGCCGTTCTGCCGCCGCAATCGAAAAATCCCGTGCGTGACCTGCCGCCCACTGCGCGGATTTGCCTAGGCCTGACGATCCGCTAGAACGGGGCTCGGTCTCACGCACGCGAAAGGACGGATCATGGCCAGGCTCGACGGCAAGGTCGCCATCGTCACCGGCGGCACCAGCGGCATCGGCAAACGCACCGCAGAGCGTTTTGCCGAAGAAGGCGCCAAAGTCATCATCGCCGCGCGGCGCGAAGCGGAAGGCCAGGCAATCGCCGAAGCGATTGGAGGCGATGCGCGGTTTATCCGTACCGACGTATCGCGCGAGGATGATGTCGAGGCCTTGATCGCCAAGACCATCGCCGCCTATGGCCGGCTCGACGTGCTCTTCAACAATGCCGGCTGTCCGGCGCCGACGGGCGGCATCGAAGGCATTTCCCTTGAGGCGAGCGAACAAGCAATGTCGGTGCTGTTCGGCGGCGTCCTGCTCGGCATGAAGCACGCCGCACCGGTGATGAAAAAGCATGGCGCCGGCTCGATCATCAACAATGGCAGCATCGCCGGGCACCAGGCCGGCTGGTCGTCGTCAGTGATCTACGCGGCCGCCAAGTCCGCCGTGATCCATCTTTCGCGCTGTGTCGCCATGGAGCTCGGCGAGGTCGGCGTGCGCGTCAACTCGATCTCCCCCGGCGCAATCGCCACCGGCATCTTCGGCAAGGCGATGGGGCTGGAAACCGAAGCGGCCGAGCAAACCGCCAAACTGATGGAGGGCGCCTTCGCCCAAGCGCAGCCGATCCAACGCGCCGGCCTGCCCGACGACATCGCCAATGCGGCAGTGTTCCTGGCGAGCGACGAATCCTCGTTCATCAACGGCGCCGACATCCTCGTCGATGGCGGCATGATCGGTGGCCGTCACTGGTCGGCGGCGCAGGAGGGCTACAAGGCGATGCGCCAGGTGTTTGGGATCGCGGTGGAGGGTTAGCGGCGAAGCCGGATCGCGAGACCGTCATGCTTCGACAAGCTCAGCGTGAGGAGCGGGGTTGACTGCCCAAGTAAGTGTTGCCGGCGGAGGAAATCCGACCTCATCCTGAGCCTGTCGAAGGATGAGCTTCCCGCTGACTCTTTACCGCCCGCCGGCGACCCGCAGCACCTCGCCGGTCACGTAGGACGCCGCGTCCGACAGCAGGAACAGCACCGTCTCGGCGATTTCCTCTGGCGTCCCGGCGCGGCCGAGCGGGATCAGCGGCCCCATCCGCTCGACCCGGTCGGGCGCGCCGCCCGCCGCATGGATGCCGGTATCGACCAGACCCGGCGCCACCGAGTTGACGCGCACGCCTTCGCCGGCCAGCTCGCGGGCGAGGCCGAGCGTGGCGGTATCAACCGCCGCCTTGGAGGCCGCGTACCAAACCCATTCGCCCGGGCTGCCGATATTGGCGGCCGAAGACGAGATATTGACGATCGCACCGCCCGCCCCGCCGCGCGCGGTCGACATGCGCCGCGCCGCCTCGCGCAGGCAATAGAGCACGCCGTTTACGTTGACATCGACGACCTTGGCCATCGCCGCCGGATCGACATCGGCGATCCTTGATATCTGCCCGGTGATGCCGGCACTGTTGACCAGCGCGGTGACCGGCCCGAGCCCGGCCTCGACGCTATCGAAGAGCTTGGCGACCGCCTCGGCGTCGCTTACATCGGCCTGCACCCGCACCGCGCGGCCGCCGGCCGCCTCGATTTCCTTCACCACAGCCTCGGCGCTCGCCGTATCGCGCGCATAATTGACCGCGACGGCGTAGCCGCGCGCGGCGCCCAGCCGCGCCACCGCCGCGCCGATGCCCCGGCCGGCGCCGGTGACCAACAGGACCCCGCTCATTCGGCCGCCGCCTTTCCTTCAGATGCTTGCCCGGTCTTGTCCGGGGGCGCGAAGGCACGCTCCATTTCCTCGCGCGCGATGACGGCAAGGCTGTTCGCGTTGAGCGCCACGTCGGATTTGCGCAGAACCGCGCCCGCCGGCACATCGGCATTCAGCACAATATTGTGCGCGAGGCCGATCGGCAACGCCCCGTCAGCGAGCGAGTGCTCGGCTGTCATGAGCGTGCCCGAGACCGTGTAGCCGCCTTCGCCGTCAAGCGTCTCACCGGCCTTCAAGTCGCGCTTGGCCATCGCGACCGCGTCCGCCCGGAAGCCGGTCGCCACCCCCGTCGGCTCGCCGCGCAGCGCAACCGAGGCGACCGAGATGCCGAGCTCGAGCCCGATCAGGTGCCAGCGCTTATAGCTCACCGCATAGCGCCCGCTCGCATCGGTCTTGAGGCCGTATTCGGAAAAGCACCGGCGCACATACTCATCGCCCGCCTCGAAAACCGCGAAGACGCCCCAGCGAATGTCATGGTCGATCGGCGTCCCATCGGGCTTGAGCGAGGAGACGACCTCGATCTGGCCCTTGTGGTGCAGCACGCCGCCTTCATCCGCCGGCCGCAAGACCTCCGGCAGATCGTCGATCGCGCAGGGCGGATAAGACAGGCCCCCCGGTGCCGGTGTCAGCCCGGTCGCGTTGGCCACGGCGGTGCTCTCGATCGCGGGCTTGGTGCCGTCGAGGAAGGAGGTGAACATGCGCGGGTTCATGCCGCCTTCTGCGGCCTGCGCGGCGCTGAGCCCGTAGCCGTCCCAGACATTGTCCGGCGTGTAAGTCCGGTATTCGGGTAGCCATTTGTGGCCGCGCCCGGCGGCCGTCACCGCAAAGCCGCTCGCCCGCGCCCAGTCGACAAGCTCGCAGATCAGCGCTGGCTGGTCGCCGTAAGCCAGCGAGTAGACGCCGCCGGCCGCCTGCACTTTGGCTGCGAGATAAGGCCCCGCCACCGCGTCGGCCTCGACATTGACCATGATGATGTGCTTGCCGGCGTCGGCGGCATTGAGCGCATGGGCAATGCCGGCGGCCGGATCGCCGGTCGCCTCGACGATGACGTCGATCTCATCGGCTTCGAAGAGCTTGCCCGCATCGGCGGTAAGCCAGGTGCCGCCCGACTTCAGCGCCTTTGAAAGATTGCGCATGCCGACGCGCTCGGTCGGCCAGCCGATGCGATCCAGATTGTCGCGGGCGCGGCCCGGATCGATATCGGCAATCGCGGCGACATGCATGCCCGGGATGCGCGGCACTTGCGCCAGATACATCGAAGCGAACTTGCCGCAACCGATCACGCCCACCCGGACGGGCTTGTCGGCTGCGCCGCGCGCCTGCAGGAGCCTGTGGAGGTTCATGGGTGACCCGCCCTTACTCCGCCGCCTGCGCCGCCAGCTCCAGCAAACAATCATCGCCGATGCATTCGATCGGCGCGAAATCGCGGTGGGCGATCCATTCCGGGCGATTGAACTGCCGAATGTGATTGTCGACATGGCAAAGCGAGAGATAGACGATGGTGCGCGGGAAGGGCAACATGTTGGGCGGGCTGCCATGCACCAGAGTGCCGTGGAACATCAGCATCGAGCCGGCCGATCCCTTGGCCGAATAGATCCCGCCACGTTCGACCAGCCGCGCCACCGTCTCCTTGTCGAGCGTCCAAAGGGGATAGCTCGTCGTCTCCAGGTCGTGGCCGGCTTCGTAGACGCCCTCCGCGTGCGATCCGGGAATGAGCCAGAGCGGGCCGTTGAACTCGGTTACCTCGTCGACGAAGACGGCGATGTTCATCGCCCGCGGCTCGGGCATCGCATCGTCGCGCGCCCAGGTGCCGTAGTCCTGATGCCACTGCCAGACATCGCCGTCGAAGGCGGCCTTGGCGTTGACTTTGTACTGATGCATGTAGACCGGCCCGTCGAGCAGCTGGCGCACCGGCTCGACCAGGCGCGGATGGCGGCCCAAACGACGAAACGTCTCGTGATAGGTATGCGCGGCGAAGGCGGTGCGCGCGGTGGCGCCGTCCTTCTCGCGAACCACCTCCTGGCGGTTCATTGCGTAGACCTCCGTCGCCGCGCGCCGCAACACATCGATCTCCGATGCGGCGAAGAGATCGGGCAGCATCAGGTATCCGCGTTCTTCAAACGCCGCCTTCTGGTCTTTGCTGAGCTTCATGGCCGGATCACCTCCCCGTCACGCCCGCCGGCCCCGCGAAGCCCTTGCCCGCATTCGCGCACAGGCAGATCAGCTTTCCTCGGGCCCCGGATAGTCCTGCTGTCCGGCAGTCAGCGCGTAGCAAGCCAGCCGGACTGTTTTCGGGACCACCACCGGCATGCCGCCGCGCTCACCTTTCTCGTAGTATTGCACCACACGGCGCTTCAAGCCCAGCGCTTCGGCGGCGGCCTTCTGGGACATCTTCAGCGATTTGCGCCAGTGCCTGAAGGCGGCGGGGCTCATCACCCCGTTTCCCAGCGCGCCGCTTTCGAGTGCGTACTTGTCTTTCGATCTGATCTTTTTCGCCATCGGCTTGTCCGGGCCCCCTCAACCCATTCAACTACGCTCTGTCGGCAGCGCTTTGCCAGCGGCGCTCGGCGCCGCGCCGATTTTATGATCGCAGTCCGCTGGACACAAACCAAAAAAGCGCACGTGGTGCGCGTTTTGCCTGACCCAGCTGCCAATCACCCCGGTTCCGGCAGCCTGCGTGCGTGCTACCGCGCGGCGCTATGCGGCAGCGGGCGGCGAATACGCCGAGCTGCCGGAGAACGCCCATTGGATCCAGGGCGAATCCAAGTGGCGCGAGACCGTCCGGCGCTGCCTCGACTGGATCGAGGCGCGGGCCGGTCAGAACAGATTCGATGTTTTTCGGGACCGACCCGCTTCGACGAAAGTCGAAAAAACGGCTATTCGGCAGCGGCGCTGACCTGATCGGCCGCATTGTCGACGATCACGGGCGATTCGAAATACTCCACCGTCGGCACCATGCCGTAGCGCTCCTTCATCATCGCCTTCCAGTCGTCGGTATAGACCTTATCGGCAGCCGCGCGCGTTTCCCAAAGATACGCGCCGCCGGCGCTCGCACCCTCGCCGAAGAGGTAGTACTTGCGGACCAGCCCATCGAGCCCGCGATAGTTGGGCGCCGAGCTTTCAAACAGCTTGGTCGCTTCTTCCAGCGTGGTCCCCTCGGGCATTTTGAAGCGGACGATTGCGGTGATCATAGTTTCGTCTCCCTCTTTCGCGTCCACACACAGCGTGGGGCCACAGTAGCGACATAAATGACATTCGAAAAATTGATTGAACTTCATAATACATTGTAAGAATCAATGAATGATTCCTGATTTTGACATCGACCTGCTGCGGCACATTGCCACGCTCCTGATGATCCACGGCATGTGGGGCCCGGCCCCGACTAGGCCGCCTTCACGAAAGCCTTCGAAACGGCCAGCCATCGGGTGCTCGCCCCGGTGCTGCGCCATCACGCCGTCGACCCGGCGACGCCGACCGACCTGGCGCTCGAGAGCGGCCGCCTCAGCGGCAAGGAGACGCTCGAGGCGACGGCGACGATCCGGATCGGCGGCGGCCTCGATCACGTCATCGACGGCAAGATCGCGCTCGAATAGGCCCCCGCGCCCCGTCCCGCCGCCTGAGGCCCCGCCTCACGCGCGGCTGCCGTTAACAAAGAATTTGAAGGTCGATCGACCATAATCGCGATCGGTGGACGCATCGGCCGTGGCCTCGGTCAGCTCGACCGCCTGGGGGTCCGCGCCCCCTGCCGTGCAACGACGAGATCGGCACCATGCGATGACGGACCAAGCCACCCTAATCTATGATGGCGACTGCCCGTTCTGCAGCCGCTATGCGCGCTACGTACGCCTCAGACAGGCGGTCGGCACGCTCCGGCTGGTCGACGCCCGTGACGGCGGCGCGGAAGTCGACCGCGCACGCCGGCAGGGGCTCCGCCTCGACGATCGCATGGTCCTCGAGATCGGAGGCGTGCTCTATCACGGCGACGCCTGCCTCAACCGCCTAGCATTGATGAGCTCGCGCTCGGGTGTCTTCAACCGGGTGAATTATCTGCTCTTCAAGTCGCCGCGGCTGGCACGGGTCGCTTATCCCGCGCTTCGCTCCGGGCGCAACCTTGCCCTCCGGCTGCTCGGCCGAAAGCCGCTGGGATACTGAAACGGCGGGATTCCGAAGCTAGATGTTCGGTATGGGCAAGTCGTGTCCTCGGCCACGCGGCGTCGGAGTGCGAACCGGCAGCAGCCGAGCGAACAGCATGCCGCAGATCGGTATCTGGCGAAGCATGAGTCGCAAGTCGAGCTTAGCCGGGGCGAAGGGCGAGAAGACGAACAGCATCGTGTTGATCAGGACATGGGTTGAGAACTGGATGTCCATGAACAGAAAGGTGCCGAAATGGAAGGCGATCAGCATCAGGCCCCAGAGGCGGTGCAGTGCCGGTCGGAGAAACACGAAGAGAGCGACGAACTCGATGAAATAGACGCCGAGATAGAGCGGCCAGCCGAGCCAGTAGTTCTCGATGATGAACGGCGCCCAGATCGCCGTGCTGTCTGCCTGGGTCATGCGATTGGCCAGCGTTAGCGCCATGGCCTGCGGCGAGAATCCGCCGACCTCCCCCGCTCCGAGCGCAGCCAGCGCGGCGGCGACCTTGTAGGCGCCGGACAGGCTGTAGAACAGCAGGATCAACCCCTGAGCCATGGAAAAGACCATCAGGAACGACATTCGGCCGGCCCGGCTCGACCCGATCTCGTGCATGCGCCCGCTCGGCAGAAAGACCAAGCAGGCGCCAACCCACAGCCACTCGTGATAGCCGTGGTTCATCGCGCCGAACGAGTTGGCGAACGCGCCGACGAAAAGCTGGGCCACGACCGCCAGGATGCGTACCCAACGGTGGTGCCAAAACAAGACCCCGAGAAGCCCTGCCATCATCGACAAATGCAGGATAAGGAGCGAGCTCCTTTCCAAACCCACCGATTCGATCCAGAACACGGGCCACAGGGCGTCGAGTGAGCTGCTCGAGAGCCCGAGGCCGCGCAGCGTGCTCAATTGGCGGTAAACCAGGAACAGATTGATGATGTAGTAAAACCGCACGATCCAGAACGCGGCCGTATATATCGTTTCGTGCGCAGCGTAGCGGGGGAAGGCGCCGCTCGTGCTGCGTGCCTTGGAGCACCCTGCGCCAGGCCCTAAGCGAACGAGCGCCGATCACGACGACCGATCCACGGTGTATTCGCCGATCACAATGGTTGACCTGATGGAGCCGTCCCGCCACCGCTCGATCGGATGGTAGCGATTGGCAACGAGGCGGTATTTGAGGCGCTCCGCCTCAGCGAGATAGGTCGCCTCCAGAACCTTGCGGAGCGACCGGAACCGCGCCTGGTCACCATCAATGTGAGCGGCCGCCATTCGCGAGGCGAGTTTCAGGATGCTTACCGACTTGTTCCGCGCGCCCGCGAATTGCTTCGGCAGATCGTGGAAGCGGGTGGGTGCATCCAGGCGAACGCCGTTGATCGCCAGAATCTCGATTTCGATCAACTGACGATGGTCGCTCACATAGGTGAATAGCGACCAGTTGAAGAACGGAAAGATCTCGCCCTTCGGTGACTGCACGCCGCCCGCGACTGCAATGCAAAGGTAGGCAACCAACAGGCCGAGAACCAATTGTTGCATTTTCCTGTAACGAGCAAGCGTCAATCGGGGTGCCAATCTGGACATTTTCGCATAGGCAGCAAGACGGTGCGGAATCTATCGGTTGGATGGTCAAGATACCGTTAAGCCGCGCGCCTGCCCTATCGCATCGTCCCAACGAGCCCCAGCCTCGCCGGCCTGCGCGCCGCCGTGCGCGCCGGGCTCGGCGTCACTGCTCGCGGCGAACGCGCGCTCGAACCGGGCCTGGCACAGGTCGCGGCAAATCATGCGCTCCCGCCGCTTCCAGAACTGGTCATCACCCTCGCACGAGCGCCGGGCGCGCCGCCGGCCCCCGCGATCGACCGGCTCGCCGCAATCCTGGAAGAGATGTTCGTCGCGGGAGGCAAATCGATGGCAAACCGGCACGCAGTTGCGGTCGCGGCGGACATCTGATCAGCCGCTCCCCGGCAATGCCATGCGAGCCGTCCGAACTTAGTAAATTTTCCACTAATTGCGGGTATCCCAGAGCGTGCGCGTCCGCCGCGCGCCGGGCCGGATGGGCCATCTGGCCTTCCTGGCAAATCCGCAAAGTCGAGCGCCACCGATGAACCGAGCCGCTAAACGCCAGCAAAAGAAACTGTCGAGGAAGGCGGCGCTGAAGACACGCGGCCAGCCGCCCAGACCTGCTGGAGCCACCGCCCGCGGCGCCCCGGCGGACTACAACACCCAGCTCATTCAAAAGGGTCTCCAGCTGCAGATGGCCGGGCGGGCGCCCGAGGCCGAAGCAATCTATCGCCAGATTCTCCACTCCAAGCCCAGCCACGCCGACGCCAATCATTTGTTGGGGGTGCTGGCAAAACAGTCGGGCGACCAGGCCGCAGCCATGGAGCTGATATCGAAAGCCATCGACAGCGACCGCAATCAGCCGATGTATCACAACAACCTCGGCAGTGTGTTCGGCGAAATGGGCCGGCTGGAAGCAGCCGCCGCAAGCTATAGAAAAGCCATCGCCCTCAAGCCTGACTTCCCGGACGCTCACTACAACCTGGCGGGCGTATCGGCCCATTTCGGGCGGCTCGACGAGGCAATCGCCGGCTATCGCAAGGCCATTTCCGCACGACCCGACTACGTCGACGCGCATTTCAAGCTGGCGTTCGTTCTGCATCAGGCGGGGCGTTTGGACGAGGCGGCCGCCAGCTACCAGAAGACGCTCGCCCTTGCCCCCGATTACGCCGATGCCCACGCCAATCTCGGCGCCATATTTCGCAGCATCGGGCGGCCGAACGACGCTTTTGCCCACTGCGGGACTGCGGTCGTCCTCAAACCCGATTTCGATCCGTTCTGGAACGGCCTGGCGATCAGTTTGGAGGCGATCCGTTTCACGAGCGCCGACGACGACGCATTCCAGATTCTTCTGCAGCTCCTCGAGCGCCCCATGGTCAGCCCGAACCTGATCGCCCGGCCAATCCTGAGCGCGCTTCAAAGTCATCCGGAAACTGCCCGGATTCTCGCGCTGACGGGCCACACGAATGGCGATGCAGCGAACACGGCTATCGAACTAGCCGCGCGGTTATCGGGCATTCCCCTTCTGCTTCGCTTGCTGGCGCTCAGTGTCATCAACGATCAGGAGCTGGAGGCGTGGCTCACGCAAATCCGCCACGATCTCATCCTGACACTTGCCGGTGAGGACAGGGACGCCGCCCCAGAGACCGATGCAAACACCGACGCGGGCATCGATAGAGCCCTGCCTTTTCTGGCGGCTTTGGCGCTTCACTGTTTCACCAATGAATACGTCTTCAGCGAAACCGCTGAGGAAACGGCGGCCGTCGAAGATATTCAAAATCGGATCGGAACGCTGCTGACGGACGGACACGCCGTGCCGCCAGCCCTGGTCGCCGCGCTCGGCGCATACCGGCCGCTTTACCAACAGTCTTGGGCGGACGACCTGCTCCACCAGGACTGGCCCGGCGATATGCTGGAGGTCATTCGTCGGCAGATCGCCGAGCCCCGCGAAGAAAAAGCACTCGCCGGCCAGCTGCCGTGCCTGACGCCGATCGAAAATGCGGTCTCCATATCGGTTCGCGCGCAATACGAGGAAAACCCTTATCCGCGCTGGACCAAAACCACGCTTGAAAGCACCCCCCGAAGCATCCAGGACGTCCTGCAAGGCCCGCCGCTTCACTTCGACATGGGCGCGTTCGATCCCATCGATGCGCCGGAGATTCTGGTCGCCGGCTGCGGCACCGGCCGGCACGCGCTCACCGCCGCCGCGATCTTTGCGGGTGCACGGGTCCTTGCTGTCGATCTCAGCCTCGCCAGCCTCGGCTATGCGGCGCGGCAAACCCGCGCGCTTGGCTTCACAAACATCGAATTCGCGCAAGCCGACATCATGGAGCTTGGCCGCCTGGACCGCCGCTTCGATCTGGTGGAGAGCTCGGGCGTCCTCCATCATTTGGGAGATCCCTTGGCCGGCTGGAAGGTGCTTGTCGACCGCCTGCGTCCCGGCGGCTTCATGAAGATCGCGCTCTATAGCGAGTTGGCGCGAGAGCCGGTGGTCGCCGCCCGCGCGCTGATCGCCAAAAAGGGCTACGCCGGCACGCCCGAGGACATACGCCGCTGCCGCGAGGACATCCGGCAGATGGCCGGGGATGGCAATGCGGTGATGGCCGAACTCGCCGGACTAATCGATTTCTACGGGCTCAGCATGTGCCGCGATCTGATATTCCACGTCCAGGAACATCGCTTCACGCTGCCGCAGATCGAAGCGGCTCTGGCAACGCTCGGGTTGGAGTTCCTGGGCTTCGAGCTTGGCGATCTCGACGCCTTTCGAAGGTTCAAGACAGCGAACCCGGAGCCCGGCGCGACGGCATCGCTCACCAAATGGCACGCCTTCGAGCTGGAGAACCCGCGCACCTTCGCGCGCATGTATCAGTTCTGGTGCCGCAAGCCCTGACCCGCGCCTGCCGAGCCGTCGCGACACTCAGTCGATGCCCTCCCGCGTCGCCATCAACGCAGCAACCGCGCGGCTGTCCGGATCGCCCGCCTCCTTGCGCAGTCCCCGGATGGCGCCGCGGCGGTTGGCTTCGGGTTGGTTCTGGCTGAGCTTGAACTTGCCCTCAAGCCGCGCCAGCGGGATCTCGAAGGCGACGATGCCCTTCAGCATCCCCTCGATGTAATCCTCGCGCTGGCTCGCCAACGACCATGGATCGGCCCGCCCCGCCTCGAAGCGTGCGACCAACGCCTCCTGCTGGGCGCGCAGATGCGCCGGATCGTCGATGATACGCGGCACGCCATAGGCATGGATCGCAGCATAATTCCAGGTCGGCACAGCCGGGTTGGCGGGATCGTACCAGCCGGGCGAAACATAAGCGTGCGGACCCTGGAAGACGCACAGCACCTCGGTCCTACCGTCAAAGCCGTGCCATTGCGGGTTGGCGCGGGCGAGATGGCCCTGCAGCGTCCCGTTCTCGCCGCTCGCCCGGTCGAGCACGAAGGGGATGTGCGAGCCGACCGGCAGCCCGTCCTCGACGCTCATCAGCAGGCCGAAGGCATGCGCCTCGATCAGTTCGAAGAGCCTAGCGCGGTCGGTCTCGGCGAAGGGTTTGGGAATGTACATGGGCTCATGCCTTTCCGGTCCAACGCCCAAGCGGGTCGCAAGCGCCGTTGGCCTTCGGGGTACCGTTTCACAAATCACATGATACGGTATATGGCGCCTGTTGGCTCAATGGGCGCGCGCAGCGGCGGACGAGCGGACAATGGAACTGGCAATCAACGATCTGAATGCAGACACGCGCGACGGGGCGTTTACGGAAATTCCCGTGGTCGATCTTTCGCACTGGCGCGGATCGGCTGAAGACCGTGCCGGGCTGGCCGAAACGCTGCGCGAGATCTGTCACAATGTCGGCTTTTTCATCGTCACCAATCACGGCGTCGACCGCGCGGTCGTCGACGACACGTTTGCGATTTCCAGACGCTTCTTCGATCTGCCGCTGGAGCAAAAACTGCTCATTGACAAACGAAAGTCCCGGCACTTTCGCGGCTGGGAGCCCGAAGGCGCGGAGTACACCAACAACCAACCCGACATCCGCGAGCAGATCGATCTGTGGACCGAGCACCCGGCGCGCGCGCCCGACGTCACGCCGCTCTACAATCGCCTGCTCGGCCCCAACCAATGGCCGCCCGGCGACGTCCTTCCCGGCTTCCGCCCCACGCTGGAGCGCTGGTTCACCGATCTCGGCGGGCTGGCCGGCGAGTTGATGCAGATCCTCGCCATGGGGCTCGGCCTCGAACCCGATCATTTCGAACGGATCTTCGGCGAGGAGCGCATGTCGCTCACCAAGTTGATCAATTATCCTGCAACGCCGCCGGGCCAGTTCGGCGTCAACGCGCATCACGACGCGGGTTTTCTGACCGTGCTGGCGCCAGGCGACACGCCGGGCCTGGAAGTCGAGAATGCCCACGGCGACTGGATCCCCGTGCCGATCATCCCGGGCAGCTTCGTCATCAACCTCGGCGAGATCCTGCAGGCGATGACAGGCAACTATTTCATAGCGACCCCGCACCGCGTCCGCACCAACGCGCCGCGCCAATCGGCAGCCTATTTCCACGGACCGGCGCTCGACATGCCGCTCGCGCCGCTCAAGCTTGACCGGCGATTTACGGAGGCCGTGGCTGCGAGCCCGCGCCATGCCAATGCCGGCTTCATGGCGCAGAGCGACGAGACGCAAGCCGGGGTCGCTGCCATGGCAAGCCCGGACCACCCGGACATCTACGGCGATCAGCTTTGGAATTATTTCTCGCGCAGCTATCCCGACAACGTCCGCCGCCATTATCCGGAGGCGGCAGCGGGCTGAGGTGGGCGAGGCATGTTACTGGCCGTCGGGTATTTGTAGGGGCGGGTTTCAAACCCGCCCGCCGGCCGGAAGGAAAACCACAGAGACACAGAGGCGCAGAGCGGGTTCGGCGCGCGTCCTCATCCTCATTCGTCATCCCCGCGAAAGCGGGGATCTATGGCAGCGTTCGAATGGATTCCCGCTTTCGCGGGAATGACGGCGAGAGGTGCGACCACGGCACGGCCGCATTTCTCTGTGCCTCTGTGTCTCTGTGGTGAAAAAACGGGCGGGTTTGAAACCCGCCCCTACAAATATTCCCCAACCTCGCGATCGCTTAGGATCGCCGCGCCACCATCAATTTCTTGATCTCGCCGATCGCCTTGGCGGGATTGAGATGCTTGGGGCAGGTGTTCGAGCAGTTCATGATCGTGTGGCAGCGGTAGAGCTTGAACGGGTCCTCCAGCGCATCGAGGCGCTCGCCCGTATACTCGTCGCGGCTGTCGGCGATCCAGCGATAGGCCTGCAACAGCACCGCCGGCCCCAGATAGCGCTCGCCGTTCCACCAATAGCTGGGGCAGCTCGTGGTGCAGCAAAAACACAGGACGCACTCCCACAAGCCGTCGAGCTTCTCGCGCTCCTCGGGGCTTTGCAGGCGCTCGCGCGTCGGCGGGGCGCTGTCGGTCTTCAGCCACGGCTCGATCGAGGTGAGCTGGGCGTAGGGAATCGAGAGGTCAGGGATCAGGTCCTTCACCACCGGCATGTGCGGCAGCGGGTAGACCTTCACCGCGCGGCTGCCCTCGGGGATGTAGCTCGTGCAGGCGAGCGTGTTGACGCCGTCGATGTTGAAGGAGCACGACCCACACACCCCCTCGCGGCAGGAGCGCCGGAAGGCCAGCGACGCGTCCATCTCGTTCTTGATCTTGATGAGCGCGTCGAGGACCATCGGCCCGCAGGTGTCGAGGTCGACGTCGAAGCTGTCGAGGCGCGGGTTTTCGCCTGAGTCCGGATCGTAGCGGTAGACCAAGAAGGTCCTGGTGTTCGTCGCCCCGTTCGGCGCCGGCCAATGCTTGCCCTTCTTGATCTTCGAGTTCTTCGGCAGCGTGAATTCGACCATGCCTAAACGTCCGCTCCTTATATGTCAGCGACCAAACGTGCGCCCGCCCGGACCTCGTCCTTCGACAGGCTCAGGATGAGGTCCTCCAATTGAGCCTGCACACTACTCAACCATCCAGACACAAGACCCTCATGCTGAGCCTCTCGAAGCACGAGGGCGGCCACTGTCATCAGTAAACCCGCGCCTTGGGCGGGAAGGACTGCACTTCGTTGGTCATCGGCTGCAGCGTCACCGGCCGGTAGTCGATCTTCACCGTGCCCTTGTCGTCGCACCAGGCGAGCGTGTGCTTCATCCAGTTCTCGTCGTCGCGGTCGGGATAGTCCTCGCGCGCCTGGGCGCCCCGGCTTTCGCGGCGGTTGAGCGCGCCGTTGATGGTCACCTGCGACTGGGCCATCAGATTGTCGAGCTCCAGCGTCTCGACAAGATCGGAGTTCCAGATCATCGAGCGGTCGGCGACCTTGAGCTTGTCGCGCTTGGACCAGGCTTGCTTGAGCTTGTCGGCGCCTTCTTTCAGCGAAGCTTCCTCGCGGAAGACGGCGCAATGGTTCTGCATCACCCGCTGCATCTCAAGGCGCAGTGCCGCCGTGGGCACATCGCCATCAGCATGGCGGGCGCGATCGAGCCGCGCGATCCCGGCTTCGGCGTTGCCATTGGCGAGCGGCTTGTGTTTCTCACCGGCGGTCACGATCTCGGCGCAGCGGTCGGCTGCGGCGCGCCCGAACACCACCAGATCGAGCAGCGAGTTCGAGCCCAGCCGGTTGGCCCCGTGCACGGAGACGCAAGCCGCCTCGCCGATCGCCATCAGCCCGGGCACGACGCTTGACGCATCGCCGCCCTTCACCGTCACCGCCTCGCCCGTATAGAGCGCCGGGATGCCGCCCATGTTGTAGTGGCAGGTCGGCAGCACCGGGATCGGCTCCTTGGTCACGTCGACATTGGCGAATATCTTGGCGGTCTCCGAGATGCCCGGCAGACGCTCGTGTAGCAGCGCCGGGTCGAGATGCTCCAGATGCAGATGAATGTGGTCGTTCTCGGCGCCGACGCCGCGGCCCTCGCGGATCTCGACGGTCATCGAGCGGCTGACCACATCGCGGCTCGCCAAATCCTTGGCCGAGGGCGCGTAGCGCTCCATGAACTTCTCGCCCTCGGAATTGGTGAGATAGCCGCCCTCGCCGCGCGCGCCTTCGGTGATCAGCATGCCGGCGCCGTAGATCCCGGTCGGGTGGAACTGCACGAATTCCATATCCTGCAGCGGCAGCCCGGCGCGCAGCACCATGGCGTTGCCGTCGCCGGTCTGTGTATGCGCGCCGGTGCACGAGAAATACGCCCGGCCATAGCCGCCGGTGGCGATCAGCGTCTGATGCGCGCGGAAGCGATGGATCGAGCCATCGTCGAGGTTCCACGCGGTGGCGCCCAGACAGGCGCCCTCGTCATCCATGATGAGATCGAGGGCGAAATACTCCACGAAGAACTCGGCCTGGTGCTTGAGGCTCTGCTGGTAGAGCGTGTGCAGGATGGCGTGACCCGTACGGTCGGCCGCGGCCGCCGTACGCTGGGCCGTGCCCTCGCCGTAATTGGTGGTCATACCGCCGAAGGGGCGCTGGTAGATCTTGCCTTCGGCGGTGCGCGAGAACGGCACGCCGAAATGCTCCAGCTCGACGATCGCCGGCACGGCTTCCTTGCACATGTATTCGATCGCGTCCTGGTCGCCCAGCCAGTCCGAGCCCTTGACGGTGTCGTACATGTGCCAGCGCCAATCGTCCGCGCCCATATTGCCGAGCGCCGCGGAAATGCCGCCCTGCGCGGCCACCGTATGACTGCGCGTGGGAAAGACCTTGGTGATGCAGGCCGTGCGCAGGCCGTGCTGGGCGAGCCCGAAGGTCGCGCGCAGCCCCGCCCCGCCGGCGCCGATCACCAACACGTCATACTCATGCTCGGTGATCGGGTAGGCGTCGCCGTTGATCGCGGGCGCCGCCTTGGCCGATCCGTTCGACGATTTCTCAGCCATCGGCCTCAGCCTCCGAAACTTATCGAGAGCACAGCAAAAATGGCCGAGAACCCTAGCAGGATCGCGGCGAATTTGACGATTATGATGCCGGCGATCTTGAGCCCCTCATGGTGCACATAATCCTCGATCACCACCTGCAGCCCGAGCTGGGCATGATGAAAGGCAGCGACGACAAAGAGCACCAGCAAGGCGGCATTCTCCGTCAGGCTGATCCAATCCGCGGCGGCCTCATAGCCCTCGCCGATCACCTCCAAGAGCCCGATGACGAACCAGAGGCAGAGCGGCACCAGCGCCACCGCGGTCAGGCGCTGGGCCCACCAGTGGCCGGCGCCCTCGCGGGCCGAGCCCAAGCCGCGCGCGCGGGCCAGGGGGCTGCGATAGCTCATATCCCGCGCCTCCCTCAAATGATCCCGTAGCCGGCCAGCCAGGCAAGGCCGGTCAGCGCCAGCGAGGCGAGCACCACGACCCAGGCGCTGGCATAGCCGGTCGCCAGCGCATAGCCGCGCCCGGCGTCCCAGAAGAGATGCCGGATGCCGTTCGCCAAATGATAAAAGAGCGCCCAAGTGAACCCGAAGAGGACCAGGCGGCCGAACCAGTGGCTGATGAACCCCTGCACCGCCGCGTATGTCTCCGGCCCGGCGGCCACGGCGACCAACCACCACACCAGCAGCAGCGTGCCGACGGACAGCGCCACACCGGTTAGGCGATGCACAATCGACAGCAGCATGGTCCACTGCCAGCGATAGATCTGAAGATGCGGCGACAGCGGACGGTCGCGTGTCGTCATAGCCCGGTATTCCCCCTTTTTCCGCGCGGCTTCGCCGAAAGCGGCTCGGGGAATCACCTTTAGACCTTGGACGCGGGGCAGTCAACGCCGCCTCCCGTCGCGGCCCGCGCCGACACGCCTGCCTGCCTTGTGTGGATTGCCATGGCACGGGCGAATATCCTCACGCAACCCATTGGACAAAGGGCAGAAAGCGCAGATAGTAGAACTACGTCTTTTCACTTGCATACATCAAGTTGTGAATAAGTCTGTGGATAGATTGTGAAGGAAATGTGGGAGAATTATTGTTTTATTCACAAGAAATTTGATTCTTTCTCTATTTTTTTATTGCAAGGAAGCAAAGACACATCGAATATAGTCCTCGGTACGCAGGGGCGTTCGGGGCGTTCTGATCTGTACCGGAGGGCAGGGTCGCAAGACTTTGCCGGATGGGGGAGAAGGAAGTCTCGGGGGGCAATCTAAGGTTCGTTCGCGGACTAGACGAAGGCCTCGCTGCCTGGGAGCCGGTGGACCGGAGGAAGACCCGCAAGGGTGGACAGCCGAAAAGCAGGCACCGATCAACAGGCGGCACCGTGGGAAACGGTCCTTTCGGGGGCTGGCCGCAGTAACCGCGGCGCGCCGGATCTGCCTGGGACGGGCGCGAAATTGTCGGGGTGAAAAGGCACTACCACGTAGCTTCACGCGAACCGAAGGGTTGATCGGCACGTGCTTCACGGCCGGGTCGAATGAACCCAGAGGCGTCAGGGTGTGTGTCTCCGCCGGACACCGCAGCGCCGACCCCCCGGTCGCGCCCCTGACGCCTCATTCTATTGTACTCCGTGATCTTTCAAGAGATGCCGCGATCCAGGGAATCGTGCGGATTTTCGCAACTGTCTTGCGAACACACGCTGGCGAGCACGCGCTTGCAAATACATGTATGCGCATTGACCCGCCGACGCCGGTCCTGCCATGATCGTGGCAATCGATTGCAATCCTCGATCTCGACACCCGGTCAGGACAGCCACAGGTTCGGGCACCGACCACCGACTAGGAGCAGATCGCCATGGGCAAGCAACGCATCAGCTATGTGGACCCCGCGAACGTCGACGATGAGATGCGCGCCGAGTTCGAACGCTGTCGCACCATGGGCACGCCGCGTCCCGAAAGCCAGGCGATCCGCGCCCATGTGCCGGCCGCCTTCTGGTCCTTTGCCAGAACCTGGCGCGACGTCTTCCACAACGGTGTCATGGACCACACGATCAAGGAGCTGTGCCGGGTCTATGTCTCGCATTCGGTCAAGTGCGAGTTCTGCGGCAACCAGCGCTCGATCCAGTCGCGCGAGAAGGGGTTGGTCGAGGACGATTACTTCGATCTGATCAACTTCGAGAAATCGACCCACTATGACGACCGCCAGAAGGCGGCGCTGCGCTACGCCGAGGCGATCGTTTGGGACCTTGAAGCCGGCGATGCGCTGTGGGCGAAGTTGAATGAGCATTACGCGGAGCCCGAGATCGTCGAGCTCGGCTATTTCATCGCCATCACGATGGGCCAGCAGCGCTGGCTGCGCACGCTCAACATCGATCACCACCAGGTGCTGTCGGGCACCGACGCCTCGATGGCGCCCGGCACCGAGACGCCCGAAAAGCTCGCCGTGATGCGGACCTCGCCCGACTACTGGGCCAACAAGGACGCCCGTCCTGGCGCCAAGCGCACGCCGCAAGCGGCGGAGTAGAGGCGCTAGGCGCGGCTATCGGCGCGGCATCAGGACCGTGTAGTCGAAGTCGAGCACGACCGCCGGATCGTATTTTCCATCGTCCGTCTTGTGTGGGAATTCGGCGCAAGGACTGTCCTTGGTCGCGATCGTGCGCAGGCGCAGCGCACCGGCATCGTTGCGTCCCGGCAGGGCGATCCGCTCCAGCACCTCCGACCAGGCATAGATCGTATCGCCGGCGAAGAGCGGCGCCACATGCCGGCCGCCATTGATCGCCAGTATCTTGCACGCATTCGCAAGGCCATTGAACGACAGCGCCCGCGCATGGCTGATCACGTGTCCGCCATAGACGATGCGCCGGCCGAACCGGGTATCGCCCGCGGCGTGCTGATTGAAATGAACCTTTGCGGTGTTCTGATAGAGCCGCGTCGCCAGCATGTGCTCAGCTTCCTCGACCGTCATCGCGTCGACATGGTCGATACGCTCGCCCGGCGCATAATCATCCCAGCGCGCCGCAGATCCGGCCAACGCGTCGTCATAGTCCGCGAACGATAGCCCGTCGGGTACAGCAAGATCGCCCGCCGCTACGGCCTCCGGCAAATCCGGCTCGACGGGCGCCGGCGCCGGGGCGCCGGCATCGCGCTTGTTGACCATCACCCAGCGTACATAGTCGAGCACCACCGCGCCGTCCTGGTTGTGCCCGACCGAGTTCACGTAAACCACCCCGGTCTTGCCGCTGGAGTTCTCTTTCAGGCCCGTCACCGTGGAGCGCGCGGTGATCGTGTCCCCTGGAAAAACCGGCGCGCCGAACCGGCACGCCGCGTAACCCAGATTTGCGACCGCGTTCAGCGAGATGTCGGGCACCGTCTTGCCGAAGACGATATGGAATGCCAGCAGGTCGTCGACCGGCGCGCGCGCCAGCCCCAGCGTCTGGGCGAAGGTATCGGCGCTCTGCAGCGCGAAGCGCGACCCGTACAGCGCGGTATAGAGCGCGGTATCGCCCGCCGTGACCGTGCGCGGCGTCGCATGCGCCAGCGCCTGCCCCACGGCGAAGTTCTCGAAATAATTGCCAGGCACGGTCTTCGGCGAGGCGTTGCCGGCTGCGTTCGTCGGAATAGTCATGGATGGCCCATTTTCTTCGAGGAATACCGGCGCGGAATAGCAACCGCAACGCCATTACGTCAAATTCGGCGTCAAAATTGGCGTCAAAATTGGCGTCAACTTGGTCGTCAATATAGTGCTTCGCCCGCACGCGCACGTAACACAAGTGTAACTCGCACTGGCACCGCCCGCCCCGGACGGCTATCTTTTGCCGTTTTCAGAAGGGCGCACAAAGTCGCCCCAGCCTAGGGGATAGGGTCCACCGACGTTGAGGAATAGCAATATGCTGCAATTTTTCTATGACAACGGCCGCGCGGCCGCGGCGGCGGCAACGGTCGCGCTGGCACTTCTGGCAATCCCGCACGGCGCGACCGCCCAGCAAGCCGTCAGTCCGGCCTCGCCCCAGCCGAAGGAAGCGGCGCTGAAGCCGGGGCTTGGCGTCAACTACCACTTCTCGCTGGTCCGCAACATGCGTCAGCTTCGTCGCTATGCCGAACCGCGCAAGGGCGATGTCGGCAAGCCGCTACCGCAGCTCAACTACCACACCGGCTACGGCAAGGTACTGACCACCGACCGGAATATCGGCGTCGGCGCCAAGATCTACGGCTTCATCAAATTCGACAAGCCGGGCGTCTACCAACTCAAGGTCCATTCAAACGACGGCGTGCAGCTTTATCTGAGCGGCAAGCTGCTCTTCGAAGATCCCGTGGTCCACTCCGATGAGATGTCCGATCCGATCCCGGTGCGCATCGACCAGCCGGGCTGGTACCCGATGCTGATCTGGTACTTCCAGCGCAAGGGCACCGCGACCCTCGAGCTCTACTGGCAGCCGCCGGGCGCGAGCGCCAGCGTGCTGGTGCCGCCAAGCGCCTTCGCGCATACCGCGGAGTAAGAACCGAAAAAGTGTATCACTTCACCGTGAGGGCGGTTGACCCGGTGAACGGCGGCGGCTAGCGTTTCGGGGCTAGCATCTCTCATGAAGGGAATTCGCCGATGCGTATCGTAAAGATGTCCGTTCTGGCAATCGCGGTTGTGGCCCTGTCCGCGCCCGCCTATGCCGGCGGTGCTGGCGGCGGCTGTGGTGGCTACAAGAGCGCCAAGACGGCGCAAACCACGGTGACCAAGTCCGGTCCGCAGACCACGGTCAAGCAGACCGCGTCGTCGACGCAGAAATAAGCGTCCGCGTGTTTTCAGATGAACCCCGCGGCGCCAACGCGCCGCGGGGTTGGTTTTGCCCGCGCCATTGACGGCCTGAACGATCCGCCCTAGAGCACGATCGCGTCTCAGTGACCTAGTGTGACGCGTGAATCGTGCTCTAAATATATATGATAGATCAAGATTCACGTCTTAGATTATTGCAATCTGAGATGATCTTGATCTAGAGTGAGCCACGTTGGATCGTTCTCAACAGGAGCGCACCACAATGCGAGTCATCAAAATTTCGGTCCTGGCCGCTGTCGTCGCGGCATTCACCGCCCCGGCACTGGCCTGCGGCGGGCATGCCAGCCACAAGTCTGCCCAGACCACGGTCACCAAGACCGGGCCCCAGACAACGGTCAAACAAACCGCGTCGAGCGTCAAAAAGTAATTCGCATCCCGAAACGCGATGGAGCCCCGCGGCGAGCGATCTCCGCGGGGCTTTTTCGTTTGGGTATCTCAACCGGTCGGCTTAACGCAGTTGATGGCGCTCGAGCTCGGCGCCCATGCGCCCGGCAATCCAGGTGCCGAACATCCGGAAATCGGAAATGAATGACCAGAAAGGATAGGTGAAGGTCGCGGGCCGGTTCTTCTCAACGAAGAAATGTCCGATCCAGGCAAAGAGGTAACCGGAGACGAAGGCGCCGAGCAGCAGCCACCAGGCCTGCGTCGCGAGCGCCGCCACCAGGCAGGTCAGCCCCGCGGAGGTGCCGAAATAGTGCAGCGCGCGTGTCGTCGGTTTCCGGTGCTCACCCAGATAGAACGGCCAGAAATCGGCGTAGTTGTCGATCTTCGTCGCCATCGATCGCCTCCCGCCAGTTGCCTGTTTACCAGTCACCTGTCTCAAGGCCCGGCATCGCCGGGACCCCAAGGACTTGAAGGTTTCGCAACCCGATCAATTTAATATAAGCCGTCCGGGCGCCCAGAAAACAATCCGGGAAAACGACCCGAGCAAAGCTAACGTCAGAAGCGAAAGTTGACTGCCATGAGTTACGTCATCGCCGTCGTGGGCGCCACCGGCGCCGTCGGCAAGGAAATGCTCGAAATCCTCGACCAGCGCGAGTTCCCGGTAAAACGGGTGCATGCCGTCGCCTCCAGCCGCTCGGCGGGCACTACGGTGGAATTCGGCGGCGAGGATCTGGTCGTCGAGGATCTGGAGAAGTTCGATTTCTCCGGCGTCGATATCGGCCTCTTCTCGCCCGGCGGCAGCGTTTCCAAGGTGTATGCGCCGCGCGCGGCGGCGGCCGGCTGCGTGGTCGTCGACAACACCTCGCAGTTCCGCATGGACGTGGACGTTCCCCTCGTCGTGCCCGAGGTCAATCCCGAGGCGATTGCCGGCTACACCGCGCGCAACATCATCGCCAATCCCAACTGCTCGACCATCGAGATGGTGGTGGCGCTGAAGCCACTGCACGATCTGGCGACGATCCGCCGCGTTTCGGTGGCGACCTACCAGTCGGCCGGCGGCGCCGGCCAGGCCGGCATGAACGAACTCTTCGAGCAGACCCGCGCGGTCTTTGCCAACGAGCCTATCCAGCATGAGAAGTTCACCAAACAGATCGCCTTCAACGTCATCCCGCATATCGACAGCTTCATGGATGACGGCGCTACCAAGGAAGAGTGGAAGATGGCGGTCGAGACCAAGAAGATCCTCGATCCCGCGATCGAAGTTTTTGCGACCTGTGTGCGGGTCCCGGTCTTCATCGGCCACGGTGAGGCGGTCCATATCGAATTCGAGAACCCGATCGACGAGGACGCCGCGCGCGAGGCGCTGCGCGCGGCGCCAGGGATTTCGGTGGTCGATCACCGCGCCGACGAAGGCTATGTGACACCGGTCGAATGCGCCGGCGACGACCCGGTTTTCGTCTCGCGCATCCGCAAGGATCCGACGGTGGCGAACGGCCTTGGCCTGTGGATCGCCGCCGACAATCTGCGCAAGGGCGCGGCGCTCAACGCCGTCCAGATCGCCGAGACATTGATCGAAAGCTACCTGGCCAAGGCGGCCTGACGCCGAGGCCGGCGAACGACCGGCCGTCGCGCTTCAATCGCGAAACCTCGCCCCGGTCCGACGTTGGCGACCTAATCGGACGTCGGCGTCTTTGCATCTGGCTTCGGCGGAGCAGCCGTCGTCGCACCGCCAGTTGTCGCGCCGCCTGTGGTCGCACCGCCCGCCGCCGCACCGCCTGTGGTCGCACTACCTGTCGCCGCGCCGCCGGTCGTTGCACTGCCAGTTGTCGCACCACTTTGGGGTGGCGCGTCTTTCGGCTTGGCGATGGACGGTTTGAATACCGCCGCGGTGCTGTTCTCGCCAAAGATCTGCTTGCCGACCGGGGTCAGGCTGGCCACCGCCATGGCGCCGAAGAAGACGATGACGATGCCGGAAATCCGGTTCATCCAGCGCATGCGGCGGTCGTTGATGTGGTGGCGGCCCACATGGACGCCGCCGCACAGCATCGAGAACCACAAGGCCGAGCCCGAGAACACACCGACGATCAGCGCCCAGGCCTGCACCAGATTGCCCTCCTCGACCACCGCGTTGGCGGCGACGAAGACCGGACCGAACGCCATGATGGTGATCGGGTTGGTGATCGTCAGCATGAAGGTGCGAAAGAAACTGGCGGCGTAACGATGCGCCATCGGCAGTTTGTCGGCATGCACCTGAACCGGCTTCTTCAGCATCGTCTCCACGCCGATGCCCACCAGAAGCAAGCCGCCGATCAGACGCATAAGCGATTCGTTCTCCAGCAGGTACTCGGCAAGGAAGGTCAGCCCGAACGCCGCCACCGCGCCAAAGATGGTATCGGCGAAGGCCGCCCCAAGTCCCGAGACGAGCCCGGCCAGCAGGCCGATCTGCAGGGTCCGCTGGGCGCACAGGATGCCGACGGGTCCTACCGGCGCGGCGATGAGGAATCCGACGAAAATCCCCTTGAAGAGTAGGATGATCTCCATGCCGGGCGATCCTTGCCACGAACCGCGCGGCCTGTAAAGCGAGCGGCGATAGCGCACCGGTGCGGCCCTGCCGGCCGCCGCTCTTAACCGAATGCTGACGGCCCGCGATGCAGGCTAACCGGCACTTTTCCAGAAGCTCGCCAGCAGCGCCCAACCGATGACCGCTCTGCCGACCATTCCCGTATCTGCGGCCCTGGCCGCGCGCGCCGAATTCGAGCGCGGCCGCGCGATGGCGCGCGAAGGCAACCGCGACGCGGCGATCGCGGCCTATAGCGCGGCGACCGCCCGCGACCCTGAATACGCCGAGGCGCACAACAACCTGGCCAATCTGCTGCGCGCGCTGGGCGACACCGAAGACGCAGCCAAGCACTACGAGACAGCGGCCCGATGCAAGCCCGACTACGCGCTGGCGCATTTCAACCTCGCTTGTCTGCGCCAGACGGCCGGCCAGCACGGCGCGGCGCGTGACGCTTACGGCAAGGCGATCGCGGCCAAGCCCGACTGGGCCGAGCCCCACTACAATCTTGCAACGATCGACAGGGAAGCTGGCGACGCCGAGCGGGCGGCGGCAGGATTTCGCCGCGCCGTCACGCTGGATCCCGGCCATGGCGGCGGCTGGAACAATCTGGGCCTGATGATGCGCCGGCTGGGCCGTCACGCCGAAGCGCTTGCCGCGCATGCACGCTCGATGTCGGCCGACCCGGACAATCCGCGCGCGCGGTTCAATGCCGGCATGGCGCATCTCACGCTTGGCGGCTTTGAAGCCGGCTGGCCGCTCTACGAAGCGCGCATCGAAATCGCCAGCATCGCCAAGATGGCTGGGCTGCGCACGGGCATCCCGCGCTGGCGGGGTGAGCCGCTGGGCCACCGCACGCTGTTGGTCGAGGCCGAGCAGGGCCTGGGCGATACCGTCCAGTTCGTTCGCTACCTGCCGCTGCTGCGTTCGCGGCGGGGCGCCGAAGACGCCAGCGTCACTTTGGCCTGCGACCGGGCGATGCTGCGCCTGCTCTCCGGATTTCCGGGCGTCGACCGGCTGCTGGAGAAGCCGCCACGACGGATGCCCTTGCCGCGCGGCCACGACCTTGTCGTCTCGCTGATGAGCCTGCCCGCGATCTTTGAGACCAATGCCGCGACGATCCCGGCCACCGTCCCCTATCTCCATCCCCACCCTGCGCTGATCGCGCAATGGGCGCCGCGCGTCGATGGGACCGGCGCCGGGGGCTTCAAGGTCGGTCTCGTCTGGGCCGGCCGGCCGCAGCACGACAACGACCGGAACCGCTCGATAAGCCTGGAGGATATGGCCCCACTGGCGAAGATCCGCGGCGTTGCGCTCTACAGCCTGCAAAAGGGCCCCGCCGAGGCGGCGCTTGCCGACCCGCCGACGGGCATGAACATCACACCGCTCGGGGGCCGGGCCGCCGATTTCGCCGATACCGCTGCCGCCATCGCCAATCTCGACCTCGTCATCAGCGTCGATACCGCGGTGGCGCATCTGGCCGGCGCGCTGGGCAAGCCGGTCTGGACACTTCTGCCTTACGTGCCCGATTGGCGCTGGTTGCTGGAGCGCGCCGACAGCCCCTGGTATCCGACCATGCAGCTTTTCCGCCAAGCTGAGCCCGGCGACTGGGCAGGTGTTATAGAGACGGTCGTCAAAACGCTGCGCGCGGAGCTCCGCAAGCGCAAGCCGGCCGCCAAGCGCGCGGCCAAAAGTCCCGTGAAGCCCGCCGCAAAACTCACCTCGCACAATATCGCGTCGCTTGAACCGGCATCCCCCAACCCGGTTTCAAAGAACCGCAGCCGTAAATAGCCGGCTCGGCGCGATCAGCTCGTCCTGGGCCGCGGCCAGCGCAAGGGCATCGCCGCCGACCTGCGCCGTCACCGCGAACACCCCGTAGACCGCCGAGACGGTGTGTTCCAGCGCCGCAGCGACATCGGCGGTGGCGAGCAGACGGTCGAGGAAGACGGCGTTGAAGAGGTCGCCGGCACCATAAGACGGCGCCGCCACACGCGGCGAGCGGACGATCCAGGCACCCTCATGGCTGAGTGCCATCGTTGCCAGGGTCGCGCCCTCCGCGATGCCGGTTGCCACGACGACAGCCGGACCTTTGGCGAGCAGCGCGGTTGCCGCATCGCGCGGATTGGAGAATGAGCGCGCCGCGTGCCCGGCGAGCAACCCGATCTCGAAATCATTGCCGATCACGATGTCGGCGAGCGGCAGCGCCTGCCCGCGAAAAAATTCCAGCAATCCCTCGGCAACATAGATACCGCTCTGCCGGTCACCCATCACCGGATCGAGGCAGTAAACCGCCTGCGGGTTCGCCGCCTTGGCTTGCGCCACCGCGTCGAGAACCACCGGACCGGTCTCCGGCGCGCCGAGATAACCCGAAAGCACCGCCTCGCAGCGTGAGAACGCGCCGCGCTCGGCAATCCCCGCGATCAGCGCCGCGACCTCGCCCGCCGGCACGACCCGCCCGCGATACGCCCCATAGGCGGGATGGTTGCTGAGGTCGACCGTGTTGATCGGCCAAACCTCATGGCCCAGGCGCTCGAGCGCAAACACCGCGAGCCGGTTCCCGACCCGCCCATAGGCGACATGCGACTGGATCGAGAGTATTGCCATCGCCGCCCGGTGCTCGCTCAGGGTGAACTCAGAGTGTCTCGCCAGCTTGCCACGGCGGCGGCGTTGTTTTAAGGCTCACGCCGCCCCACCGCCGCGAGCGAAAGGATCCTTCCATGGGCCACGCCGTCCGACCGCGCCGCAGCGTCCTTTATATGCCGGGCTCCAACGCCCGCGCGCTGGAAAAAGCGCAAGGCCTGCCCGCCGACGCCCTCATTCTTGATTTGGAGGACGCCGTCGCCCCCGACGCCAAGGAAGCCGCGCGTGCCCAGGTCGTCGAGGCGGCTGGCTCCGGCGCCTACGGCAAGCGCGCGGTGGCGATCCGGACAAACGGCCTCGACACGCCCTGGGGCGAGGACGATATCGCCGCCGCAGCCGGCTCCGGCGCCGACGCGGTGCTGCTGCCCAAGGTCGAAAATGCGGCGATGGTCGGCCAGGCCGAGGCCATCATGGCGGCCAACGGCGCGCCGGACGACCAGGTGATCTGGTGCATGATGGAGACCCCGCTCGGCATTCTTCACGCCGAGGCGATCGCCGGCGCCAGCCCGCGCCTGGACTGCCTGGTCATGGGCACCTCCGATCTCGCCAAGGATTTGCATGCCGCGCACACGCCCGAACGCCTGCCGATGCTGACCAGCCTCGGCCTGTGCCTGCTCGCCGCCCGCGCCCACGGCATCGCCATCGTCGACGGCGTTCATCTCAACCTTGAAGACAATGAGGGGCTGGCAACGGCCTGCCGGCAGGGCGCCGAGCTCGGCTTCGACGGCAAGACGCTCATCCATCCGCGCCAGATCGAGGCCGCCAACCAGATCTTCGGTCCGGCCGAGCACGAGGTCGCCGAGGCTTACGCGATCATCGCCGCCTTCGAGGATGCCCAGGCGCAAGGCAAGGGCGTCGTGGTGGTTGACGGCAAGCTGATCGAGAACCTCCATGTCGAGGGCGCGCAACGCCTGATCGCGCTCGCCGACGCTATCGCGGAAATGGAGGGCGCAGCGAGCTGATAGCCCCTCGCCCGCTTGCGGGAGAGGGTGGAACGCCCGCGAGGGCGGGCCGGGTGAGGGCCGCGCAAGCAAAGCAATTCTCGGAAAGCGCCGGGTTCGGCTTCGATGTCCGAAGCCCTCACCCTCCCACGGCCTGCGGCCGCGGGCCCCTCCCTCTCCCGCTTGCGGGAGAGGGGATTTACCCCACCAACTTGTCGAGCTCGCGAAGCAGTGTGTCGCCCATCACGTCGGTCGAGACCCTGGCTTTGCCCGGCTGCATGATGTCGGCGGTACGCATGCCGCTGGCGAGCACATTGTCCACCGCCTGCTCGACCAGATCGGCATCCTCCGGCGCATCGAAGGAATAGCGCAGCGCCATCGCGAATGAGAGCAAGGTCGCGATCGGGTTGGCGAGGTTCTTGCCCGTGATATCGGGGGCCGAGCCATGCACCGGCTCGTAGAGCGCATGGCGCTTGCCGGTGGTCTCGTCGACTGCGCCCAGGCTCGCCGATGGCAGCATGCCGAGCGAGCCGGTCAGCATCGCCGCCACATCCGACAGCATGTCGCCGAACAGATTGTCGGTGACGATCACGTCGAACTGCTTGGGATTGCGCACCAGCTGCATGCCGCAATTGTCGGCCAGCATGTGCTCGAACTCGACATCGGGGAACTCGTCCTTGGCAATACGCCCGGCGATCTCGCGCCAGAAGGCGCCGGTCTCCATGACGTTCGATTTCTCGGTCGAGGTCACCTTGTTGCGCCGCTTGCGCGCCAGCTCGAAGCCGACCCGCACGATGCGCTCGATCTCGGGCTCGGTGTAGCTCTGCGTGTCGACGGCCCGGCGCGTGCCGTCGGGCAGGGTCTCCACGCCGCGCGGCTCGCCGAAATAGACCCCGCTGGTGAGCTCGCGGAGGATCATGATGTCGAGCCCCTCGACCACCTCGCGCTTCAACGTCGAGGCATCGGCGAGCGCCTCGAAGACGAGGGCGGGCCGCAGATTGGCAAAAAGGTCGAGGTCCTTGCGCAGACGCAGCAAGCCCGCTTCGGGGCGCTGCTCACGCGGCACCTTGTTGTCCCATTTGGGTCCGCCCGCCGCGCCGAACAACACCGCGTCGGCCGCGAAGGCAGCCTCCATGGTCTCGTCGCGGATCGAAACGCCGTGGGCGTCGTAGCAGGCGCCGCCGACCAGATCCTCCTCAATGTCGAAGCTTATGGTCCGCTTCTTGCCGAGCCAGTCGATCACCCGCCGGACTTGTGTCATCACCTCCGGGCCGATACCGTCGCCCGGCAGGATGAGTAACTTTCGATTCGAAGCCATACGCCGCTACCCTTGTTCGGTTATTGGTGAAGGTGCGCGCCCTCGTCGCCGTTCTCGATATCGACGATCCTGGCAAAGACCCGCCCCCTCGTGGTCGATCCCCCCGGATGACCCATATTCCGTCCGCCCAGCCCGATCAGTAGAGCCAGGGTTGCTCGACTTTTTGGCG
>Ga0307380_10000290_pt1 | contig 84050 bp, 58 predicted proteins | sample UN3MG_FD_202239 | JGI IMG/M metagenome (GOLD analysis project Ga0307380, IMG submission 202239) | Soil microbial communities from Risofladan, Vaasa, Finland - UN-3 | ecosystem: Environmental > Terrestrial > Soil > Coastal area > Acid sulfate soil | place: Finland: Risofladan, Vaasa | collected...
CCCGTAGGGCGTGGCGGAGTACAGCCCACGGTGCAGCGAAGCGGAACCGTGGGTTTGCGTCCGAGAAGAAGACCCAGCCCCCGAAGGGGGCGGCGGAGCTCTCCAGCCGCTTGAGGCTCCGCCGCCCTCTTCGGGGGCTGGGCCACGGGAGGTCGTCAACCCACGGCTCCCCGAGCATCGCCGTGGGCTTCATTCCCTCGCCTCCTTCGGAGGCTGAAAACGCGAACGCCTGGCCCGTAGGAGATTACACGCACCCGGCAGGAAAAAGTGACTTGCATTTTTCCCTGCCCTTGGCTATCTTGTGCGGCAACCATTGCCGTGGGCGTCTCGTGACAGCACTAGAGCAGAGGAGATCAGGGTGGACTGCAAGGCTTTTGTACTCAAGCAGGCCGAGGGAATCCGCCGCACGGTCGGCGATGCGACGGCCATCAGCGCCCTGTCGGGCGGTGTGGATAGCTCGGTGGTCACCGTGCTCGGCCACCTGGCCATCGGTAAGCAAATGAAAGTGATCTTCATTGACGACGGGCTGATGCGCCAGGACGAGCCGCAGGAGGTCAAGGGCCTCTTTGCGAAGCTCGGCATCCAGGTGAGGGTGCTGAACGCGAAGAAGCGTTTCTTCGACGCCTTCCATGGCCTCACCGACCCCGAGGAGAAGCGCAAGGCCTTCCGCGACACGTTCTACAAGGTCTTCGGCGACGCCGTGAAGGCCTCGGGCGCACGCTTTCTGCTCCAGGGCACGATCGCGCCCGACATCATCGAGACGAAGAAGGGCGTGAAGACCCAGCACAACGTCCTCGAGCAGATCGGCATTGACCCGGAGAGCGGCTACGGCTTCGGCGTCGTCGAGCCGATCAAGACGCTCTACAAGCCCGACGTGCGGCGGGTGGCGCGATTCCTCTGCCTGCCGCCGAGCATTTCGCAGCGGATGCCGTTCCCCGGCCCGGGCCTGTCGGCGCGGTGCATGGGCGAGGTGACGCCGCCGCGCATCGCCATCGTGCGCAAGGCCTGCCTCATCGTGGAGCAGGAGATGGCGGGCAGCAAGGCATTCCAGACCTTCGGCGTGCTGCTGGCCGACCGGCCGACGGGCATCACGAAGGACGGCCGCCGCCGCGAGGGCGACGCCATCGCCATCCGCTGCGTGGACTCCAAGAATGCTGTCACGGCGCAGGCCACGAAAATCTCGTGGGCGAGGCTCGTGCGGATGCGCGACCGCATCCTCAAGGAAATCCCCACTGTGACCAAGGTGCTCTGCGACTTGACCCCCAAGCCGCCGAGCACGATCGAGTACATCTGACAACCGAACCCCCCGCAGGTTCCGCAACCTGCGGGAGGTTGAGAGAGGGGACCTATGGGCTCAGACAAGGCAGTGCTCCTGCTCGAAGACGGTACGGTGTTCGACGGGCTGGCCTTCGCCGAGGCTGGTGAGGCCCTCGGCGAGGCCGTGCTCTACACGGGCGTCGTCGGCTATCAGGAGGTCGCGACCGACCCCTCCTACCGCGGCGCCCTGGTGACCATGACCTATCCCATCATCGGCAGCTACGGCGTGAACGCCGAGGACAACGAATCGCCAGCCGTCCAGGCCCGCGGCGTGGTCATCCGCGACTACAGCGCCTGCGTGTCCAACTTCCGGGCCACCGGCGCCTTCGAGGACTTCCTGAAGCAGGGCCGCGTGGTCGGCATCCGGGCGGTGGACACGCGGGCCGTGGCCGTGCACCTGCGCGAGCACGGGGAGATGCGGGCCGCCATCGCGCCCGCCGACGCCGACCGCACGGCGCTGCTCGCAAAGCTGAAGGCCACCCCATCCGCGTTCGCCTCCGACCTGGTGAGGGAATTGCCGGCCGAGGCAAGCCCCGCGCCGCCCGCCGAGCCGAGGCATCGCGTGGCCGTGCTGAACCTGGGCGTGAAACGCAGCCTGCTCGCGCAACTCGCCCAACTGGGCTGCGCGGTCGAAATCCTCCCCGCGGCGACGCCGGCCGACGACGTGGCGGCCACGGGCGCCGCCTCGGTGATCCTGGCGGGCGGCCCCGGCGACCCGCGGGTCCCCGCCTACGCCATCGAAACGGCCCGCGCCCTGGTGGGCAAGCTGCCCGTCCTGGGCATTGGACTGGGCCACCAGGTCCTCGCCCTGGCCCTCGGCTGCCCGGTGCGGCGGATGAAGCTGGGCCACCACGGCGTGAACTACCCGGTTCGCGGCCTCGCGGACAGACACTGCGACATCACGGTGCAGCACCACAGCTTCGTCGTGGACGAGGCGGCGGTGCCCGACGCCGTCGAGGTCACACACGTCAACGTCAACGACCAGACCATCGAGGGCATCCGCAGCAAGGCGGCGCCCGCGGCGGGCGTGCAGTTCCACCCGACGCCCGACGAGATGGGGCGGCCGAGCAGGATACTGGAGCGCTTTGTGGCGCAGGGCGATTGAGGGGAGGGTTGGATGAATGGATGATTGGATGAATGAAAGACAGGGTACACCTCTTCCGCTCCTGCATTCATCCACCCATCCATTCATCCATTCATCCGCGCCGGGTTCCGTCACAGATGCGAAGGGGTGATTCACCTTGCCCAAGCGAACCGACATCCACAAGATCCTGATGATCGGCTCGGGCCCGATCATCATCGGCCAGGCCTGCGAGTTCGACTACTCCGGCTCCCAGGCCTGCAAGGCCCTCAAGGAGGAGGGCTACGAGATCGTTCTGATCAACTCGAACCCCGCGACGATCATGACCGATCCGCGGATGGCCGACCGCACGTACGTGGAGCCGATCACGGCCGAGGTGATCGAGAAGATCATCGCCCGGGAGCGCCCCGACGCCGTGCTGCCGACCCTGGGCGGGCAGACGGGGCTCAACGTGGCCGTCTTCCTCGCCAGGGCGGGCGTCTACGAGCGCTACGGCGTCGAGGTGCTCGGCGCCAGCCCCGAGGCGATCAGCCGCGCCGAGGACCGCGACCTCTTCAAGCAGGCGATGCTCGAGATCGGCATCCAGGTGCCCGACAGCGGCATCGCCACGTCGGTGGAGGAGGGGATGAAGATCGCCGAGCGGATCGGCTTCCCGCTCATCCTGCGCCCGGCCTTCACCCTGGGCGGCTTCGGCGGCTCCACCGCCTACAACCTCGAGGAGCTCGACGCCTGCCTCGTCAAGGGCCTCACCATCAGCCCCGTCGGCCAGGTGCTCGTCGAGAAATCCGTCCTCGGATGGAAGGAGATCGAGTTCGAGGTCATGCGCGACTGCGCCGACAACGTGATCATGATCACCTCGATGGAAAACGTGGACCCGATGGGCGTGCACACGGGCGACTCGATGGTCGTCGCGCCCTCGCAAACGCTTACGGCAAAGGAATACGCCCAGTACGTCAACTACTCGAAGCGGATCATCCGCAAGATCGGCATCACGGGCGGGGGCGCGAACATCCAGTTCGCCGGGAACCCCGACACGGGCGAGATCGTGATCATCGAGGTCAACCCGCGCCTCTCGCGCTCCTCTGCCCTGGCCAGCAAGGCCACGGGGTTCCCCATCGCGCGCGTCGCCACCAAGCTCGCCGTCGGTTACACCCTCGACGAGATTCTCAACGATGTGACGGGGTGCAGCCGCGCCTTCTTCGAGCCGACGGTGGACTACTGTGTCTTCAAGATCGCCCGCTTCACCTTCAAGAAGTTCCCCCAGGCCGACCCCACGATCAACACCTCGATGAAGTCCGTCGGCGAGGCCATGTCCATCGGCCGCAACTTCAAGGAGGCGTTCCAGAAGGGCATCCGCAGCCTCGAAATCGGCCGCTACGGCCTCGGCTTCGACGGCCGCGACCACCTCGTCGAGCCGCCCAAGGACGACCAGGAGCTGGCCCACAAGCTCATCGTGCCCAACGACAAGCGCCACTTCTACATCCAGCTCGCCCTTCAGAGGGGCTGGAGCGTCGCACGCATCGCCCAGCTCACGAAGATTGACCGCTGGTTCCTCGAAAACATCCGCGAGATCAACGAGATCGCCGCCCAGGTGGCCGAGCACAAGGGCACGACCGGCCTCCAACAGATGCCCATCGAGCTCCTCTGGGAGGCCAAGCGCAGCGGCCTCTCCGACGTGCAGATCGCCCACCTGACCGGCACCGACGAGATGGAGGCCGCCGCCATCCGCAAGGCCCGAGGCGTCCGACCCGCCTACAAGCTGGTGGACACCTGCGCCGGCGAGTTCCGGGCCGCCCGGCCCTACTACTACTCGACCTACGCCAGGATCAACGAGAATCGCGTCACCGACCGCAAGAAAATCCTCATCCTCGGCGGCGGCCCCAACCGCATCGGCCAGGGCATCGAGTTCGACTACTGCTGCTGCCACGCCTCCTATGCCGTCAAGGAGCTCGGCTACGAGGCCATCATGGTCAACTCCAACCCCGAAACCGTCTCCACCGACTACGATACCAGCGACAAGCTCTACTTCGAGCCGCTCACGCGCGAGGACATCCTGGCCATCGTGGACGAGGAGCAGCCCGTCGGCGTCATCGTCCAGCTCGGCGGCCAGACCCCCCTGAACCTCGCCGTGCCGCTCGAGCAGGCCGGCGTGCGCATCCTGGGCACGTCGCCCGACTCGATCGACCGTGCGGAGGACCGCAAGCGCTTCTCCGCCCTGCTCCAGAAGCTCGGCCTCAACCAGGCCCCGAACGGCACGGCCCTCTCCTACGACGAGGCCCGCGAGATCGCCAACGAGCTCGGCTACCCCGTCCTCGTGCGCCCCTCGTTCGTCCTCGGAGGCCGCGCCATGCAGATCGTCTACGACGACGAGGAGCTCAAGCACTACATCGCCGAGGCCAAGATCGCCTCCGAGGCCCTCACCGAGCACCCCGTCCTGGTGGACAAGTTTCTCGAGAACGCCCTGGAGATTGACGTGGACGCGCTGGCCGACGGCGAGCGATGCGTCATCGGCGGCATCCTGGAGCACGTCGAGATGGCCGGCGTCCACAGCGGCGACGCGGCCATGGCACTCCCCCCCATCACCCTCACCGACCCCCAGATCGAGGAGCTCAAGCGCCAGACCCGCCTCATGGCCCTCGAGCTCGGCGTCAAGGGCCTCATGAACGTCCAGTTCGCCATCCGCGAGGACACCATCTACGTCCTCGAGGTCAACCCCCGCGCCAGCCGCACCGTGCCCATCGTGTCCAAGGCCATCGGCGTGCCGCTGGCCAACCTCGCCACCAAGGTCATGCTCGGCCACTCCCTCGAAGAGCTCGGCTTCACCAAGGAGGTCGAGATCGACCACGTCGCCGTCAAGCAGTCCGTCTTCCCCTTCGTCCGCTTCCCCGGCGTGGACGCCGTGCTTGGCCCTGAGATGAAGTCCACGGGCGAGGTGATGGGCATCGACTCCAGCTTCGGCATGGCCTACGCCAAGAGCCACCAGGGCGCAGGGAACAGCCTGCCCCTCAGCGGCACCGTGTTCATCTCCGTGCGCAACGCCGACAAGCGCGACACCATCTTCCTCGCCCGGAAGCTCGACGACATGGGCTTCGACATCGTGGCCACCGAGGGCACCGCGGCCGCCCTCGCACGCAACGGCGTCAAGGTCCAGAAGCTCCAGCGCATCTCCGTCGGCCGCCCCAACGTCGTGGACCTCATCAAGAACAAGCAGATCAAGCTGATCATCAACACCGTGAGCGGCAAGAACCCCCGGAAGGACGAAGTCTACATCCGCAACGTCGCCATCGCCAGTGGCATCCCCCTGATCACCACGGTCAGCGCCGCGGCCGCCGTCGTCCAGGGCATTGACGCTCTCCGCAAGAGCGGCATCGCCGTCAAGAGCCTCCAGGAATACGGCAGCCACTACACCCCGCCCGCCGCCCTCGTCCCGAAGCTCTAGCGCGCCCGGGCCTGACCGTCTGCACATTCGTGGGCCCCCGCCCGCAAGGCGCGGCGAGTGCGGCCCCGAGTCTTGCCGCTGCCGCTCAGCGCCCCGATGGGGCGTACTATGACAGCCCAGGGCAACGCCCTGGGAACCAGGACGGCGCACACATGCAGCCCTGAAAGGGCGTACTAGGGTCGCGGCCCGTAGTACGCCCTTTCAGGGCTAACCGCGGGCCTCCGCCATCTCCCAGGGCGTTGCCCTGGGCTGTTATAGTACGCTCCTTCGGAGCTGGGAGCCCAAGGCTAGGCGCCAAGGCTGAGCGCCATACTCGCGCGCGCCGGCGCCCACGCTTGACAGCCCCGCCCACCGCGGCGTACACTCTCTCGTGTTGTGCAGGCGGCAGCCACGCGGCGGAGGCCCCACGCCAGGCCCCGCACGCCCACTCTCGGCGAAAAGGAGACCGGCAAATGACGCGGCGATGGATGCTGGCAGCGCTGGCCCTGGCGGCCTTCGGCCTGAACGCTCACGGCGGCGAGAAGATCAAGCTCTTCTTTCTCCAGGGCGGCGGGCACGACTGGAAGGGCAACTTCCCCATCCTCCAAAAGATCCTCGACGCCACGGGCGACTTCGAGGTCGCAGCCTCCACCGACATGAACGAGCTGAAGGCCGAGAACATCAAGAAATACGACCTCGTCCTCTTCTACGGCTCGGGCCTCAACTTCGCCGACGCCGACCAGGAGAAGGGCCTCCTCGACCACGTCCGCAACGGCGGCCCCTTCGCCGGCATCCACTCGGCCAGCGACTCCTTCAAGAAGTCCGACGGCTACTGGGAGATGCTCGGCGGCCGCTTCGCCGGCCACGGCGGCGGAAAGTTCTGGGTCCGCATCGTGGACAAGGAGCACGTGATCACCAAGGGCCTCGAGGACTTCGAGATCCAGGACGAAACCTATCGCCACAAGGACCACCCGAACACCAAGCAGCACTGCCTCGTGAAGATGGACCGCGACAAGGAGCAGCAGAGCATGGGCTGGGTGACCGAGTATGGCAAGGGCCGCGTCTTCTACACCAGCCTCGGCCACGGCCGCCCCGCCTGGGAGAATCCGCACTTCCAGCGCCTCGTCCTTCGGGGACTTTACTGGGCCGTCGGCCGCGAGCCGAAGGACCCGCCGAAGTGACGCGTGACGCGTGACGCGTGAGAAGAAAGGCGTGCCGTTCCACAAGAAGGCTGTCCTTGTCCCTTTGGTCGCTTAGGTCCCTTTGGTCCCTCTCGGCGTCAGGCAAGGAGAGGAGGGCTTCGGCATGCATCGAGCGGCTTTGGCCCTGGCCTTTGGGGCGCTGTGTCTCACGCTCTCGTGTTCCGCCACGCAGGAGAAGGCGCCTCCCGAGGCGGAGATGCCGCTTCAGGAGAAGGGCGAGCACGCCTTTGCTCTGAACCTCTACGCGAAGCTGCGGAAGCCCGGCGAGAACCTCTTCTTCTCGCCCTTCAGCATCACGACCGCCCTCGCCATGACCTACGCCGGCGCCCGCGGCAACACGGCGGCCCAGATGGCCCAGGCCTGCGCCTTCGACCTCCCGCCCGAACGCCTCCACGCCCACTTCGCCGCCCTCATCGCCGACCTGACGTCCAAAGAGCGAAAGGCCGGCACGTACTACGAGTTCCTCGTGGCCAACGCCCTCTGGGGACAGCAGGGCTTCGGCTTCCGCAAGAAGTTCCTCGATCTGGTCCAGGCAAGCTACGGCGGCGGGCTGCGGCAGGTGGACTTCGCGCAGCCCGAGGCCAGTCGTCAGACAATCAACCGCTGGGCCGCGGAGCAGACCGGCGGCAAGATCACCGGGCTCATCCCCGGCGGAGTCCTGTCCAGGGACACCGTCCTCGTCCTGACCAATGCGATGTACTTCAAGGGCAAGTGGGCTTTCCCGTTCAACGGGCCATCCACGAGGGACGAGCCGTTCACTTTGCTGAATGGCGAGAAGGTCAGCGTGCCCATGATGCACCAAGTCCAGGAGATCTCCTGCAAGTACACGGCGGGAGAGGACTGCCAGGTGCTCGAGCTGCCCTACAAGGGACGGGAGGTGGCGATGGTCATCCTCCTGCCAAAGGAGGCCGATGGCCTGCCGGCCGTCGAGAAGTCGCTCACCGGCAACAACATGCCCAAGCGGCTCTCGGCCCTGGCCCCACGCGAGGTGGACGTGAGCTTGCCGCGATTCACCATCACGCGCGACTTCCGGCTCGACGAGACATTGAAGTTTCTGGGCATGACCGATGCCTTCGCTCCCGGGGCGGCGGACTTCACGGGCATGCGGGCCGAGGGCGGAATCTGGATTGACGCGGTGCTCCACAAGGCGTTCGTGGAGGTCAACGAGGTGGGCACGGAGGCTGCGGCGGCAACCGCCGTCGAGATCATGAAGTCAGAGCCAATGGAGCAGCCCCCCATCTTCCGCGCCGACCATCCGTTCCTGTTCCTCATCCGCGATACGAAATCGGGCACGGTTCTCTTCATGGGGCGCGTGATGAATCCGAAAGACTGATCCCGGACGCGTGACGCGTGACCCGTGACAAGAGAACGTGCCGCGTCCCGCGTCCCGCGTGCCAGGCCAGGCACCTCCCGCGGGTTCCAATACCCGCGGGAGGTCACGAAGCGGAGCGAACTGGGTCTTGGCGGGCTGCGTGATGGAACACGGAACCACTGAGCTGTCCACGCCGCTGCAGACCGAGAGCCGCGCCCGAATCCGCGCGCGTATCCGATTGGATGTCGCCTTAGGCATCGTCGTCCCGCTCGTGTGCTTCCTGGGTGACCCCTTCTACTTCAAGGGGAGCTTTCTGGGTAGTGAGCCTTTCTTCTTGCGGTACAAGCTCGTCGCCTACGGCGGGGCCGGGCTGGGGATGCTATCGCTCGGCCTGTGGCTTACAGAGAGGTGGCGCTCCGGGCGATGGTGCGCCTTCCTCTTTGGCGGGATGGGCGCGGCTGGACTGCTCGCCGCCTATGCGGGCATCGCTTTCGTCGCGCTGGGAGCATGGCTCGGCCTGGTGCCGCTCCTTACCGCCTGCATCTACTTCCGGAACGCCGTTGCGGCGATCCGTTTGGCTCTTCGCCAAGCGGCCCCAATCGCTATCACGCCGTACGCGTTGGCCGGCCTTCTCTTGGTCCTTTGCACCCCAGCGCTGGCACAGTGGCGGACCAACACAATGGTCAGGGATTCCATTCAATCGATCATCGAGGGCGACAGCGATACGCCCGTGGCCATCAGGCGTCTGGCCTGGGCGTGGTCCTGGGGCCTCGCAGGCCTCGACCCTATCGTCGTGGCCTATGGGGTAGCATCCGACGACGCTTCCAGGGACCGGCTCGCCCGGTCATACAGGGCGATGACAGGCCAGGAGATCAAGGAACGAATCCACGAGTTGTACTGGTAGCCGCCGGGGGCCTTCTACATGTGGAGACGTCCCCCCATTCTGGTCACGCGTCATGAAAGGAGTTCCGATGCGTAAGCGCTGGAGTCTGGTCACTGTCCTCCTCGCCGCCGCCTTGCCTATCGGCTCCATACGGGGCGCGGAAGGCGCCTCCGCGAACCAGGCGGCGCTCGCTGCCTCCAACAACGCCTTTGCGCTCGACCTGTACGCGAGGGTCAGGGGGCAGGAGGGGAATCTGTTCTTCTCGCCCTACAGCATCTCGTCGGCACTGGCGATGACGTATGCCGGAGCACGCGGCAACACGGCCACGCAAATGGCCAAGGCGCTCCACTTCGACCTCGAAGCGGCCAAGCTCCACGAGGCGTTCGGACGCCTCACGTCCGACCTCAATGCGGCCGGGAAGAAGGCGGAGTTCGAGCTGGCCGTGGCCAACGCGCTCTGGACCCAGCAAGGCTACGAGTTCCGCAGCGACTACCTCGACCTGATGAAGTCGGCCTACGGCGCCAGCCCGCATCCCGTGGATTTCGAGAAGGCGACCGAGGCGGCCCGCCAGACGATCAACCGCTGGGTTGAGGAGCAGACGCGCGACAAGATCAAGGACCTCATCCCCAAGGGGACGCTGAGCGAGATGGCCCGCCTCGTGCTCACCAACGCCATTTACTTCAAGGGGCGGTGGGCATCCGAGTTCTTCGCCGACGACACGCGCGACCGGCCCTTCACCCTCGCCAGCGGCGAGAAGGTGACCGCGCGCACGATGCACCACATGGCCCACTTCCCGCTCTTCCAGGGCGACGGGTTCCAGGCCCTCGCCCTGCCCTACAAGGGCGACGCCCTCTCGATGGTCATCCTCCTGCCCGCAAAGGCCGATGGCCTGCCCGCGCTCGAGAAGGCGCTGTCAGCGGAGAGCCTGGCGAAGTGGATCGCCGCGATGAAGGCCCAGAACGTCCTCGTCGCCCTCCCCAAGTTCAAGGCCACAACCACCCTGCTCCTCGCCGACACGCTGAAGGCGATGGGCATGGCCGACGCCTTCCGCCTCCCGCCCGCCGACTTCTCGGGCATGACGGGCAAGAAGGACCTCTTCATCTCCCAGGTCATCCACAAGGCGTTCGTGGACGTGAACGAGTCGGGCACGGAGGCGGCGGCGGCGACGGCGGTGATCATGGAGACCGGCAGGGCGCCCGAGTTCGTCGGGTTCACGGCCGACCACCCGTTCCTCTTCCTCATCCGCGACAACCGCTCGGGCAGCATCCTCTTCCTCGGCCGCCTGATGAACCCCAAGGCATCGTGACGCGCGGGGAGACACGCGTGCTATCCCAGTAGCCCCTTGATCGCCGCAGCGCGATGGGTTACACTGACCCTTGGGGTGAGGGAGCACGGAGGACGTCGACATGGTCGAGCGAATCAGCGCAGACCCCCGGATCTGCGGCGGCTACGCCTGTATCAAGGGCACCCGCGTCCCCGTTTACGTCATCCTCGATTTCCTGGCTGCGGGGAACACGGTGGACGAGATCCTCGCGGAATACCCCCAATTGGCCCGTGAGGATGTCCTCGCCGCGGTCGAATACGCCGCGATGTTGGCCCGCGAAGAGCTTGAAACCGTTGGGGCGTCCTGAGCATGCGGGTTCTTGTGGACGAGAACCTCCCGCGTTCTCTCGCTGAACGGCTCCGGCGGGCAGGCCACGATGCGGTGGACCTGCGCGAGTTCGGCAGAGCGGGCCTGGCCGACCCCGAGGTACTGGCTCTCGCCAACGGCGACAAACGGCTCCTTGTCTCCGCAAACCACAAGCACTTTGCCAACATCACGCTCTTCCCGCCCAGTGAAACGTGGGGGCTGGTCGTCGTCCGCATGCCGAAGTGCGCCATTGGGACTGTGATGGCGCGGATTGAGGAAGTGCTTGGCGCTATCGAGGAGTCCCGCCTCCGCGGCTGCCTCACCATCGTGGAGCCTGCCCGGATCCGGCGCAGGAGGTAGTTCCGCAGAGGCAGGGGGCAGAGCGCCTGCCCCCTGCTTCCCAGGGAACCCCGGGCGGCGGGGAGCGTCTAAACGAGTGAACAATGGCGTTACTCCGGCCCAGCTCTGTGTAGGAGGCAGAGAGATGAAGGTGAAGACAGTCGTCGCCGTTGCGGCGTTAGTGGTTGTCGCGCTTGGACTTGTGGCTCAGGTGGCCATCGCGTGCGTGGTGATCCCCGAGCCGATCCCGATCGTGCGGCCCTGGCCGCACCCCCGCCCACAGCCCGTGCAACAGGCATTCGAGACCCGCTCGCACAACGCCGAGATCACGATCAAAGGGCCCGTCGCCCATGTGGTCGTCAACGCCGTGTTCTACAACCCCAATCCGATGGTGATGGAGGGCACGTATCTCTTTCCCCTGGCAGGAGATGCGGCGGTCAACAACTTCGAGATGAACATTGACGGCAAGATGGTGAAGGGCGAGCTGCTGGACGCCGATAAGGCCCGGAACATCTACGAGGACATCGTGCGCCGGCGCAAGGACCCCGCCCTCCTCGAATGGGTCGGCACCAAGATGCTCAAGTGCCGGGTGTTCCCCATCAACCCGAACTCCGAGGTGAAGCTGAAGCTCGACTACTCGATCACCCTCCGCTGCGACGGCGGGCTGTTCGAGTTCAACTACCCCCTCCGCTCCGCCAAGCCGCTCACCGGCAAGATCAACACCTGCGCCGTCAAGGTCCGCGTCGAGAACGCCGACGGCATCAAGACGATCTACTCGCCGACCCACCAGGTGGATGTGACGCGCAAGGGGGAGAACGAGGCGACGCTGGGGTTCGAGGAGGCCAACGTCGTGCCCGAGCGCGACTTCAAGCTCTACTTCGGGGTGTCGAAGAAGGACGTGGGCGTGTCCGTCATCACCCACAAGCCGGCCGCCGAGGACGGCTATTTCCTGCTCTCCGTCGCGCCCAACGTCGAGGAGAAGCCCGACGAGGCGCAGCCCAAGAGCATCGTGTTCGTGATGGACACCTCGGGCTCGATGGCGGGCGAGAAGATTGACCAGGCGAAGGGCGCGCTCCGCTACTGCGTGAACAGCCTGAAGCCTGCCGACCACTTCGCCCTCATCCCCTTCGCCACCGAGCCGACCAGCTTCCGGGACGCCCTCTTGCCCGCCACGAAGGAGAACGTCAAGGCCGCGGTGGAGTTCATTGACAAGATCGAGGCCCGCGGCGGCACGGCCATCGCCGACGCCCTCGCCCTCGCCCTCAAGACCATCAAGGGCGCCAAGGGCCTGCCCATGATCGTCTTCCTCACCGACGGCTTGCCCACCATCGGCGAGACCAACACCGAGACCATCCTCAAGAGCATCGCCGGCGCCAACGCCGAGAAGGCCCGCCTCTTCGCCTTCGGCGTGGGCTACGACGTCAACACCCAGCTCCTCGACAAGCTGGCCGAGGAGAACCACGGCTCGCCCGACTACGTGAGCCCGAAGGAGAACATCGAGGTCAAGGTCTCCAGCTTCTACGCCAAGGTCGCCAACCCCGTGCTCTCCGACCTGAAGCTGGACATCCCTGGGCTGAAGACGGCCGACGTGTATCCGAAGTCGCTGCCCGACCTCTTCCGGGGCAGCCAGCTCATGGTCCTCGGGCGCTACGAGGGCGGCGGGGCCAAGGCCATCAAGCTCGCCGGCACCGTGGCCGGCAAGCCGCGCGAGTTCGTCTACGAGACCACCTTCGCCGAGACGGCCGAGAACAACTTCCTGCCCCGCCTCTGGGCGACCCGCAAGGTGGCCTTCCTCCTCAACGAAATCCGCCTCCGCGGCCGCAACCAGGAGCTGGTGGATGAGGTGGTCAAGCTCGGCAAGCAATACGGCATCATGACGCCCTACACCTCGTTCCTCGTCGTCGAGGACCAGGCCCGCCCCGAGGTCGCCTCGCGCATTCGCCGCGACGCCGATCGCTTCGGCGGGCGGGCCGAGGGCGAGCGCGCCGTCGAGGAGGCCAAAGACCTCGCCGAGGCCGTGGTCGGCGACATCGCCCGCCCGGCCCCCGCCGCCGAGCCCACGAGGCCCGGCGAAAAACCCGCGCCGCCGAGGACGTCCATCGGCGGCCCCGGCGTCGTCTCGGGGCGTCTCCACGCCTTCGGCTACGGCAAGAAGGCCAAGGAGGAGCTCGAGCGCGTCGCCGCCGACGTCATCGTGCCCATCGCCGACAAGACCTTCTACAAGCGGGCCGACGGCTATCTCTACGACAGCCTCTACGACGAGGCCCGCGACAAGGCCAAGATCGTCGAGGTCAAGGCATTCAGCGACGAGTATTTCGCCCTCCTCAAGAAGCACCCGGGCATCGGCCGCTACCTTGCCGAGGCCCAGCCCGTCGTCCTCGTCATCGAGGGCAATGTCTACAAGATCACGCCAGAGAAGTGACCGCCTGCCGGAGGGGGACTCTTCGCGAAGAGTCCCCCTCCAGCCCACCCCTCCAGCCGTCCCGATGCCTTGACCTGCGGGGCTCGCCGTCCCAGAGCCGCCCTGCCTGGGGTTGACTCCGCGCGGCGCCGGTGGTATAAACGCGGTGTCGCGTGGCACGGCCCAAGGAGGCACGGATGGCGCGGTCGCGGATTCCTCGGAGCATCGTGCTGCTGGCGGCGCTGGGCGCCGGGCTGTGCGGCACGCCAGGGTGCACGAACCTGGGCCGACGAGCCAAGCACTTCCCCCACGCGATCGGGCTGTACTTCCAGGACAGGTTCGAGGACCTGACCGAGGTCGCGGACCTCGGGTTCACGTTCACCCTCAAGTCGGGCTATGTCCTCTACGTCTCCGCGGGGTCGCTGGTGCCGGTGGGCGGGGGCTACTTCAACGGCTGGTTCCTCGGGTTCGGCGGGGGCCAGGTGTTCGGCATCGGCCACAGCCGCTTCCTGGTGACCCGGCACTACTTCGCCGGCGGCGGCGTGGGGGTGTGGGGCTACGAGGAGATTGGCTGGGACGAGTACGACACCGAGGATCTCTCCAGCTTCCATTGCCAGGATGTCGGAGCGGGGCTCTTCGTCGAGCCCTACGGGCGGCCCGGCCCGTTCCCCAGCTTCCGTAACCAGTTGCACGCGGGCTACATCGGCATCGTGGCCAACGCCCACGTCTACGAGACGCTCGACTTCCTGCTCGGGTTCCTGGGCTTCGACCTCTCCGGCGACGACGGGGTGCGCCTGGGCAAATGGTCGTGGCAGACCTATGAGGAGGCCGACGTCAATTCCTTCGAGTTCAACGACTACCACATGGGCTTCCAGGACTACTGAGGCGGGCCTGCGCCTTGAGGAGAGACGGGTCATGCGAAGACAAGCCGCCCGCGCACTGGGCCTTCTCGCCATCGCACTCGCCGCGACGGGATGCACCTCGCTCCTCGAGCGGTCGAAGAACCCCTTTCACTTCGTCGCGCTGTATCTCGCTGACAGAGCACAAGATATGATGGAGATCGCCGACGTCGGCATCACCATCAGCGAGGAGCCCGGCTTCGCCATCTACGGCGCGTTCGCCTCGATCACCCCGGTGGGGGCAGGATACGTCAACGGTCGCTTCATCGGCTTGGGCGGCGGCCAGTTTCTCGGCCTCGGCGCAGGCGACCTTGGCAGCACGCGGTTCTATCTAAGTGCTGTCGGGGTCTTGGTTTGGGGCTACGAGGAGTTCGGCTGGCAGAGCTTCGACACCAAGAACATCTCCACGATCCAGTGCCAGGACGTCGGGCTGGCGGGCATCCTCACGCCGCCGCAGGGCCGGCCCGGCCCCGTGCCCTCATGACGCCACTACCTCCACGTGGGCCACGTGGGCTTCGTCGGCAACCTTAACTACTTTGAAATACTGGACTTAGCTCTCGGCTTCGCTGGGATTGACCTCTGTGGCGACGACGGCGCCCTCCTCGGCCACTGGCCGGGCCAGACGGCTCAGGAGGCCGACGAGGCGGCCTACGAGTTCGAGGAAACCCGTCGCACCTTCCAGGACCAGCCCACGACGTCCCGCTCCCGCTGGTAGTCCAGCGCCCGCCCGCGAAGGCGTCCACCCATGCGCAACGGGGGTCGAGCGCCTGGGGGGAGGGGGGCGCCCTGCCCGATGCCTCCCGCAAGACGATCAAGATGATCACGCGCGCGCAATACCCCCTGATCATCTTGACGGGACGCCTCCCCGCGCTCACGCATCACCATAAGCCTATAGTTGGCAAGCACATGCAGCTCTGAGCGCCCCCGCCAGCTGCCCTCCTGTCCCCCGTCAAGATGATCACCCCCGGCCCCTCGCCGCCATCGTCACTGCTGTGCCTGGAACCCCGTCCCCTCGATCGCGTAGGTGACGATGGCATCGCGTCGCAGGGCGAACTTCACCTGGCGGTTGGGCCAGTCGAACGCCACGTCGTCCACGGGGCAGTCAAAGGGCACAATCAGGACCTGCTCGAGCGGGTCCGTCCGATACACCGCGCCCAAGCGGGAGGACCCGCCCACGGCAAGCAGACCGCCATCGGGGCTCACTGCAACACAGTTGCTCGTGTCGGAGCCGCAGCGCTTGGGGGTCGCCACGGAGCCCAACTCCCGTCGGCCCAGGACGTCATACCAGCGGGCCCGGTCTCCACTGGCGAGAGCCAGCCAGCCGAGGGGCTCGACGAACCTGGTGTCGTTCTGCCCGATCGCATAGCTGACCACAGGGAGGCTCGTGGGATGCCGGAGGGTTCCGGCAGCAATGTCAAGCGCGAAGAGAATGCTCGTGCTCCTGTAGTCGCCTGGCGGAGGCGCCGCGATGCCCAGGAGCAGGCCGCGGGACTCCCACACCCAAAGTCTCCGGATCCCCCGCGTCTTCCGGACCTGGCCCAGCAGTTCCTGGTCCGCGGCGTCGCCCTCGCACGCCACGTCAGCGAGGGCATACTGGGTGATGGCCTTGCCCGTGGCGATCTCCATCTGCGTGATGGCGACGGACTGGCCCCCCTTCGCGTCACTGCTCGCGCGCTCGTGCGTGAAGAAGACGTACCGACCCGCCGCATCGGCCGCCGCGGCGCTGACCGTGGGACCCGATGGCTGGAGACAGCATCGGAGCTTGTTGGCCGTTGGGTCCCAGAGGTAGGCATACTCGGATACGGGCTGCCCATCGTCTGACAGCTTGTTGTGCACGAGCACCAGGTCATTGCTTGCCCACCAGGTGCTGCCGGCGCTCCCTTTCCAGGCCGGGAGCCCCTCGGCGTACACCTTGGCGCCGCCGGCCGTGGAGACATCTAGGCCGGCGAGGAGACGCGCACAGTCGGGCGAGAAGGAGCGGCGGTAGGAGCCACCATAGATCCCCGGGAAATCCGCCGCGCCCTCGCTGGCCCGAGCCGGGGAGATGGTGAAGCCGTGACAGTAGTACCAGGAGACGACGCGGGACCCATCGGTGCAGACATGTCCGAGGTTGAAATCAGACCGGGAGCCAACCAGCAGCGGCTTTGGCGGCGGGGGCCGCCTGAGCCCTAACCTGGTGAGGGCCTTCCCGAGGAAGCCTTGGGGCTGATCGGCGTCGCTGAAGAGATCCCAGATATCGGTCTGGTACGGGTCCCTGTGGCGGGCAGCGAGGATGCGGCCGTCGCGCGAGAGCGACAGGGCCTCCACCCCGTGGCTTTCTGCCTTGCCAAATGGTGTGAGCGCAGGTTGCCACGGGTCAACGGAGAGGAAGCACTGGCCCTTATCGGTGCCAGCGACCAGGACCCTGCCAGAGCCGTCCGTGCCCAGGCTCTGCACCTTGTGGCCGTCGGGCACGGGGACTTCCCTCAGCAGGGTCCGCTCGACGGGGTCAATCATGTAGATGCGCGCGCCCTTGCTCCCTGCGGCTTCCTCACACAAGGCGTAGAGCCGGCGGCCATCGAGCGAGGCCGCAGCCGTGGCAACGCGTCGGCCGTGAGGAATCTGAATCTCGCCGAGCGCTCGTCCGTCCGCGAGGCTGAAGGTCCGGAGCGCGCCGCCCTGGCACAGCGCCATGCCCAGGGAGGCGTCGAAGGAGAAGGCACACCAGGACGCAACGCTCACGTCCAGCTTCATCAGCAGGTCGCCGGTCTGGGCGTCCCACTGCCGGACGCTTTCCGCCGAAGCAGTCCAGAGACGTTTGCCGTCGGGTGACAGGGCGACCTTCTTTGCCGGCTCATCGAGGCGGCGCAGGCACTCCTTGCTGTTCAGACTCCACAGGCAGACGGTTCCGTCGTGCGACGCCGTGGCGGCCAGCGACTGGTCGGCGCTCAGGGCAATGTCCGCCACGCTGTTCGAGTGGCACCGGCGGCTGATGGGCGCGTCCGCGCTCACGCGGCGGAACCACATCTCGCGCGCGACGAGTTGCCGTGCGGCGGCCTGCGACCTCTCCTTGTGCGAACCGGGCAGGACGGGTGCCAGCTCGTTGAGCGCCTGCTCGGCCAGCGCCTGGGGGAACGCATCGAGGAACAGCGCTCGATCGTCGAGGAAGGCGAGCAGGCTCTCCGCGGTCTTGCTCTGGGCGGAGCCCGGCTGCTGCCTGGCCCGCGCCGCGCGCACCTGCTTCGCAGCCGTCCACGGCCCCTTCTCGGCGATGAGGCGAAGGAAGCCGTCCGGCTCCAGGCACGACTTCGGCGTCTTCGTGGGAGCGGCGACGGGGGGCGCGGGAGCTGCCGCCGCCGGCCTGGCCTCCTCCGCGCGAGGCCCCGCACCGGCGGCTGGGGGCCGATCAGGCTCAGGGGGCTCGGGCGCCGCAGCGGAGGGCTGGGGCGCCGGCGCCTGCCCCTCCGCGCCGGGCGAGACCGCGGGCGCGCCGCCCGGCTCGATGCCTAGGGCATTCAGGCCGGCGATGATGCGCCCCAGCACCGCCCCAGCGTCCTGCGCTCCGCCGGCGAGGCGGAGCGACGTCGCCGCGCCCATGGCCTGGCGCCACAGCGGCTGCCGGGCCTGGAACTCCGAGTGCGAGATGCCCGTGAGGATCGGGATGAACGGCTTCCCACACTCGTAGGCGCGCACCACCTCGCCTGTCACCTGGTTCGAGCCCAGCGCGTGGGGGGAGACGACGATCAGCACGGCGCGCGATCCCTCGATGGCCCGCCCGACCTGCACCAGGTAGGGCGGCCCGGGGAAGCTGTCGCGCTCGTAGTGCCAGGTCGCGTAGCCCGCGGCCTCGAGCCCCTCGGCAAGCGCCAGGGCGATGCCCGCGTCTTCCTCCACATGGCTGATAAACACGTCCGCCATGAAGCCTGCCCCTGTGGAGACCCCAGGTCGCGGCGCGCCTCGCCTGCCCGGTCGGCTCCGCGGCTCACGAACAATGCCGATTCTAAGGCCCAACGCGCCGCGGTGTCAAGTGATGGGCCATCCCTATGGTGTGCCAGGCGCCGCATGGGAGGCGTAGTGCTCGGCGATCTTCTTCATGGTGGGGGTCTTGTGGAGGCCCCAGGCGCAGGTGGGGACGCAGCGGGCCTGGTCCTCGACGGGGTCGTAGTAGGCGAAGGCGGTGGGGCATTGCTCCAAGCGGTCGGTTTCGATGTTGCCCATGTCCTCAAAGGGGAGGATGACGAGTTGGAAGACGCCCTGGACGTTGGTGTGCCTCGCCATGAGGCCGCGGGTGCGGCGTCCGAAGATGAAGCCGAAAGGCAATGCGAGGGCGTGGAAGAATCTGCCGAGCCCGCTCTTGCCCTTGAAGAGGCGGTCCATGCGCCCGTGGTGGAGGGTGAGGCGGGCCATGGCGAGGAAGGCGCGGGTCTGGAGCCAGAGGCGGCGAAGGCCCTTGGGCTTGCCATCGGGCGGCATCCTGCGGGCGAGGCGCTCGTCGAAGGCCGCCAGGTCGCGGGCGAGGTCGAAGAGCGAGTCCTTCAGGTAGTGGCCGATCGGCCAGAAGCGCTCGCCGTCGGAGATGAGCATGTACATGCTCTCGCAGTTCGGGTGGGCGCCGAGGAAGGGGAGGGGCTTCACCCGCAAGGCGATGAGTAGGTGCTTGATGCGGCCGAGGAAGCCGGCAGGGAGGAACTCCACCTTGTCGTCGGGATACACGTCGTCCACGAGCTGCTCGATGTCCTCGGTCGTCGTGCGGGGCGGCACGAGGTCGAAGTCCTTGGTGTCCCACGTGTGGGCGAGGGGCATGAAGTAGATGGCGCGGACGGCGTCGCGGCGATCGTGGCAGAACTGGAAGAGGTCGGCGAACTCGTGGTCGTTGAAGCCCCTGGCGGCGAGGGTCATGAGGACGACTTTGGCGCCGCCGATGCGGCGGATGTTCTCGATGGCCTGCTGCTTTTTTTCGAGGGCCTTGTCGGAGCCGCGCAGGACGCGATAGGCCTCGGGATTGGCCCCGTCGTAGGCGATGTTGATGGTGGCCTTGGAGGCGATGAGGCGGCGGCAGTAGTCCTCGTCGGCGAGCTTCAGGCCGTTGGTGACCACGCGGGTGGGCAGGCCGAAGGACTTGGCGCAGGCGATGATCTCGAAGAGGTCCTTTCGCACCGTCGGCTCGCCGCCGAAGAGCTGGATCGAGGGCTTGGGGTCGAGCGAGCCGAGGTATTCGAAGACCTTTCGGAAGTACTCGAAGGGCGGCTCGAACAGGAAGCCCATCGCGGGCGTGTTGTTGATGCAGCAGGGGCAGTTGAGGTTGCAGCGGTTCGTGATGTCCACGAACACGAGGTTGGGCACGCGTGAGTGGTGGCAGCCGACGCAGTCGAGCTTGCAGCTCCGGTAGTCGAAGGGCGCGCCGAGGGCGTGCTTCTGCTGGTACCGCGCGGCGGAGGAGGAGATGAGGGTCTCGGTCTGCCCGCAGTCGGGACAGGACTTGACGAGGAACACCCTTCCGTCGCGCTCGACCGGCTGGGCGGCGACGAGCTTCTTGCACGCGTTGCAGAAGGCGCGGTTCATGGCCTTCAGTATAGGCGATGGCCCGCGCGGGCGCAAACAGAGGCCGGGAGCCCTTGATAGGGCCTATAGGTCCTATGGAAAGGTTGACCCGGTCCTCAGGCGGCGCTAAGATGCCGCCGGGGAGGGAAGGACCCGATGGAGAGACGACGATGGCCCAGATGCGCAGGCTCGTGCTGGTCGCCGTGGCTTCCCTGCTTGTGCCCGCCGGGGCGGCCCTGGCCGCCGCGGCGAAGGCGGGCAAGCCCGCGGCGGTGCAATGCGCCCGCTGCCGCGACACGAAGCGCGTGCCGTGCCCCGTGCACGACCGGGCGAGCCCCAAGTACCGGGCGTTCTGCTCGGCGTGTGCCGAGCCGGCCTGCTGCAAGGGGGTGGGCTGGACGCCCTGCCCGCGGTGCGCGGACGACGAGACGCGGAAGAGGTTCGACGAGATCGCGGCACTGTATGCGAAGGAGCGCGAGGGGGGCGGCTTCTACGCGTACGGGGCGGGCCTCACGTGCAGCGCCTCGGAGCACTACCGCTTCAAGGCGGCGGCCACGCACAAGGAGTGCCACGAGTTCCAGGCCGCGGCCGAGAAGGCCTTCTCGCTCTTCCGCAAGGTCTTCGGCGAGAGCGGCGTGGACGAGCTGAAGTGGGACGGGAAGGGCCACATGCTCCTCCTCGCCTCGCGGGAGGACTACCACAAGTTCCTCGACTGGTTCTACGAGCAACACCCGACCGCGAACCCGAACGAGCGGGATTTCCTGCGGGACGCAAGCGGGGTGCGCATGGTGACGGATCGGCTCCAGGTGCTCGTGAAGGGGCAGACCTACGGGCAGCGCGAGGACAAGGGGAGCCTGCTGCATCGCATCGCCCACGGGGCCGGCCACCTGGCGATCGAGAACTACAAGGTGCACGGGAACACGCCGGACTGGCTGGACGAGGGCTGGGCGGCCCGCTCGGAGATCGAGGCGCTGCGCGAGCCGCAGATTTACTGCGTGCAGTACGAGAGCCCAGGCGTCGCCGAGCGCAAGCCGAGCGAGTGGCGGCAGATCGTCCGCGACGCGATTCGCAGGAAGGCCGCCCCGCCCCTCGAGAAGCTCTTCGAGATGAAGGTGGGCGACATGCACGGCGTCGAGTGGGCGGTCGCCCTCAGCGTCGTCTCCTGGCTCCTCGAGCAGTCGCCGAGCAAGTTCGCGCGCATCGTGGACGCCGTGAAGGACGGGAAGGGCTCGAAGGAGGCGGTCGAGGCGGTGCTGGAGCAGGACCTGGGGAAGGCCGAGAGGGCCTGGCAGCGCTGGGCGCTGTTCCATTGAGGTCAGGGCAAGCCCGCGGCGGCGAGGGCGGCGCGCTCGGCGCGGCGCATGCGGCGGCGGTCGGCGGGCGTGTGGTCGTCGTAGCCGAGGAGGTGGAGGAGGCCGTGCGCGGTGTAGAGGGCCAGCTCGCGGGCGACGGGGATGCGGCGCCGCGTGGCCTCGGCCAGGGCCTTTTCGGCGGAGACGACGATTTCGCCGAGGAGGCGTTCCTCGGGGGCGCTGCCGGCCATCTCGCCCTGCTCCTCGAGGGGGAAGGCCAGGACGTCGGTGGCCTCGTCGAGGCCGAGGTAGCGCTGGTTGAGGGCGCGGATGGCCGCGTCGCCGACGTAGCAGAGGCTGACGTTGGCGTCGAGGCCGTGCGCGGCCAGGATGCGCTCGCACAGGGCGCGAAGGGCCTTGCGGTCGAGGGCGACGCGGCGCTGGCGGTTGGCGAGGGCGAGGGTCATCGGTTGGGGAGCTTGGCAAGCTCCTCCTTCGCGCGCTCGGTGTACTCCAGGATGCCGAAGTTCTCGAGGATGCGGTTGTAGATGTCGCGGGCCTTCTGGTAGTCCTGCTTGCCGACGTGGTACTTGGCCTGCTGGTTGAGCTCGGCCCACTTGAGGCGGGCGAGCTGGCGGATCTCGGTGGTCTTGGTGTCGTAGTTCTGGAGGGCCTCCTTGCGCAAGGCATCGCTCTCCGCCTTGCCGTACTTGCGGCGGTACTCGTTCCAGGCCTCGATGGCCTTGCCATACTGGTAGCTGGACAGGTATTTCGACTTGACGTCGTTGGCGACGGCGTTGGTGTCAATCTTCATCTGGGCGCGGAGGACGTGCCGGGGGAGGTTGGCGAGGATCACTTTGATGGATTCGGCGGCCCTGGCGTTGTCGGCGAACTCCTTGGCGACGGCGAGGTAGCGCCGGCGCCAGACCTCGGCGTCGACGTCGCCGCCCTGCTCGAGGCGGGCGGCGATGTCGCGCTCGAACGCCTTGTCGGCTTCCTCGATCTTCACCCTGGCCGCGGCATACCGGATCTCGGCCTGAGCGAGGTCGCGGAACCGCTGGAGCTGCTCGTCCACGCTGCGGGCGTTCTGGGCGGCGGCCTGGCCCCGCGGGTGGTCGGGATAGTCGGCGGCGACGGCGGCGAACGCGGCCTTGGCCCGCTCGAGGTGTGCGGCCGCTTGCTTCGCCGACGCGTCGTCGGGGGCCGCGAGAAACTGCTTCTGGGCCTCCTCGAATGCCTTGAAGGCCGCGCCGGCCGCGGCGGCGGCCCGGGCGTACTCCTTCTCCGCGCTGGCGGCGACCCCGGAGCGCGCGATGAAGAGAACGAGGATAACGAGTCCCACGAACGCGACCGCGCCGATGGCGACGTAGATCCTCGTGCGGGTGCGCTGGGTGCGCGCCCGGGCGCTGTCGGCCAGGCTGCGGGCCCGGGTCTCGAGCTGCTCCTTGGCGGCCAGGAGGGCGCGGAGGCCGTGGAGCGCGGCGTCCACGCTGTGGAACGGCTCGCCCGCGATGCCCAGGAGGCGTTCGACCACCTGGGCGACGTCGCGGCGAATGCCGGGCGCCGCGTTGTGGAGGCGGTCGAGTTGCTTGCGCACGCTCGAGCCGGGCTCGAGCGCCCACTCGAGGTCGTGGACCTTTCCGCCGCTGAGCATGGCGTAGAGGAGGACGCCGACGGCGCCGATGACGTAGCGGTCGTCGAGCACGGGTGCCCCGGCCGGGCTGAAGGTGGGCGGCAGGATCTTCACCTCGCCGCGCTTCGAGATGACCACGCGGTTGGCCGACAGGCGCCAGCCGGGCACCCCCTTCGAGTTGGAGAAGCGCAGGGCCTCGGCCACGTCGATGGCCACGCGGATGGCGTCGGCCGACGGGAAGCGCCGGTGGGCGTGGAGCAGCTCGCCTATGGTCTGGCCCTCGACGTACTCCATCGTGCAGAAGTGCACGCCGCCATCGCTGTTCACGTCGTAGATGCTGGCGATGTTCGGGTGGTGGAGCAGGGCCGAGTGGCGCGCGGTCTGCTGGAACTTCGCCAGGGTGTTCGCGTTGGCGTCGGGGCTGAGGGCCTTGAAGGCCACGAGGCGGTTCATGGCCGTGTGGGTGGCCCGGTAGGTCGAGCACAAGCGCCCGGTGGCGACGCGCTGGAGGATCTGGTGCCCGGCGACCTCCCGGCCGACCACCGGGTCCACGCTCCCGGCCGGCGGCGGGCCCACGGCCGAGTCAGAGGGGGAGGACGAGCCCGGGCGCGGCGCAGCGCCGCGCCGGCCAGGGCTCCCGGAACGTCGCGGTGGCTTGGGACTCATCGGGCCGCAGTGCCTCCTGGGTCGGGCGGTCAACGGGTGGGAAGCGTCGGCTCCTTGAACGAGTGGAGCCCGTGGACATTCCCCTCGATCTGGGCCGAGGCCGAGCGCGGCTCGAAGCGCAGCTCGCCCTCGGCAAGGGCCTTGTGGAGCGCGCGCAGGTCGCGGTAGCCCAGCTTCTGAAGCGAGTCGCGCACGCCCTGCACCAGGTACGGGATAAAGGTGTTCAGCGGGCCGCGGTCCACGACCGTGCCGCTGACCCCGTGGGGCACGGGGATGCTGGTGCGCTGCGAGAAGTAGCGCTTCTCGCCCCCCTCGAGCTGGGCCTCGATGGAGCCCATGCCGCGGTAGCGCTTGACGCGGACGTTGCCCTCGTAGAAGTACTCCCCGGGCGCCTCGGTGGTGCCGGCCAGCAGGTAGCCGAGCATCGTGGCGTCGGCGCCGAGGGCCAGGGCCTTGCAGATGTGGCCGCTGGACGTGATGCCGCCGTCGGCGATGACGGGCACGCCGTGCTCGTGCGCGCAGCCGGCGCACTGGTAGATGGCGGACGCCTGGGCGCGGCCCACGGCCGTGGTGACCTGGGTGATGCAGATGGAGCCCGGCCCCATGCCGATCCGCAACCCGTCGGCGCCCGCGGCGATCAGGTGCTCGCACTGCCGCCGGGTCACCACGTTGCCCGCGATCACGTCGAGCTGCGGATACGTGGACTTGATGTGCTCGATCATCTTGACCTGGTAAACCGAATCGCCCTGGGAGGAGTCGATGACGATGACGTCCACGCGCTGCTTCACCAGCTCGGCCACGCGCTCGTGATCGGCGTCGCGGGTGGAGATGGCCGCGCCGACGAGGAGCTGCTTGTCGGCGCCCTTCGTGGCGAGCGGGTAGTCCTCGTTCTTCCGCAGGTCGGTGCGTGCGACGAGGCACACGAGGCGCCCCGCCTCGTCCACGATGGGCAGCTTGCCCTTCTTGCTCTCGCGGAGGATGCGGTTGGCCTCCAGGAGGGTGATGCCCTTGCGGGCCGTCACGAGGTTGGTTGTCATCACCTCGCGCAGCAGCTTCGAGCGGTCGGGCTCGAAGTCAATGTCGCGGTTCGTCACGATCCCCACGAGCTTCGTGTTGAGCGTGCCGTCCTCCGTGATGGGGATGCCCGAGTAGCCGTGCTCCTTCTTGATCCGGTCCACGTCCGCGATGCGATCGCCCGGCGAGAGCACCTCGGGGTCCGTGATGAAGCCGTTCTCGAAGCGCTTCACGCGCCGCACGTGGCGGGACTGATCCTCGACCGAGTTGCTGTAGTGGACGATGCCGATGCCGCCCAGGAGCGCGAGGCCGATGGCCATGCCGCTCTCCGTCACCGTGTCCATCGGCGACGACACGATGGGGATCTGGAGGCGGATATGGCGGGTGAGGTTGCAGCTCAGGTCCACGTCGTCCAGGCCGAACGACACGTGGCCGGGGAAAAGGTTGATGTCGTCGTAGGTCAGCCCGCCGTATTTCTCGAAGAGACTTTCTGCGTCGTAGCCATCGAGCCTCATTCGCGTCCTTCCTGCGGCATTGGGGGGACATCGCGGGCCGCGCGGCCCTCCTCGCATCAGGATACAAGAACTCGCCCGGCGAGTCAAGCCGCGGAAGCCGCCTCGCCGTCGCGGGCCGGCGGGCGCGCGCCGGGCTCCAGGCCAGCCTCCGCCGCGAGGAGGAGCGCCCCGCCCGCCACCACGGCCACCCCGCCCAGCGCCTGCACCCCTGTCAGCGTCTCGCCCAGCACCAGGGCTGCCCCGGCGTAGGTCACGAGCGGCTGCCCCAGCAGCAGCCCGACCGACACCACGGGGCCGAGCCGATGGATGCCCCGGTAGTAGAGCACGTGGCCGAACGCCACGCCGAGGAACGACGAGACGACGAGCGCCACCCACACGCCGCCGCCTGCGTGGCCCAGCGACGCCGGCCGCCCGAACACGAAGGCGAGCCCGATCAGCCCCGCCGCCGTGTAGAGGCTGATTACCCCGAACCCCAGCCTCGCCGGGTACCCGGACATGAACTTCCGCACGCTCACCGCGTAGCCGCCCCAGCCCACCGTCGAGACGAGCAGGATGACCATCCCGGCCACCGACGCGCTCCCCTGCTTCGCCAGCCCTTCGGCAAACATCGCCACCACGCCCGCCAGGCACACGAGCACCCCGAGCGGAAAGGTCGGCCGGCGCAGCAGCCGCCGCTCCTCGCGCACGAAGATCAGCCCGAAGAGCAGCGTGAAGAGGAACGACAGGCGCAGGACGAAGCCGATCGTGGGCGCGGTCGCGTAGGCCGGGCTGATGCCATAGGTCGCCTGCGCCACCACGTTGATCGCCGAGGGCACCAGCGCGTCGCGCCACACGCTGCGTCCGCGGGCCGGGCCATCGCCCTCCCGCCGCCGCTTCCGCCACAGGAGCACCACGGGGAGCCAGAACAGGGCGCCCACCAGGTACCGCGCCGCGTTCACTGCCCAGGGGTCCATGCCCTCGCTGGCGATGAAGAACCGCAGGAAGACCGGGATGCAGCCCCAGCAGAGCATGGCCCCGACGAGGCACAGCACGGCCAGCCACCTGTCGTCGCGCGCGTGGGGGTCCGGGCTCGGCACGGGGCTCACTTGAGAACAGGGGTCAGGTCGGCCACGTAGACGCGCCGCGTGCCCTCGGGGCAGGCGTTGAAGGCGATGCGGCCGAAGCGGCGGTCCCAGGCGGGATGCGGGTCCACGCGCAGCTCGCCCTTCGGGCCGGTGTAGGGCGGCACGGTCCTGATGCGCACGAGCGTGGCTTCCGTGCCCTTCTGGAGGTTGATGAGGCGGATGGGCACCGTGCCATCCTTGAAGGCGACCGGCTCGCCGGGATAGGCGTCGGTGAGCACGTGGCGGCCGTTGGGGTGCAGCGTGGGGTGGCCCGAACCGAGGACCGCTTCCGTCATCGCCTTCAGGCCACTGCCGTCGAAGCGGGCCTGCACGAGCCGCAGCGTCTTGCCGTCGAGCTTGAGGTTCATCATCACGTGCTCGCCGTCGGGGCACCAGTCGGGGTGGTGGCCGCCTTTGAGCCATTCGGCGGCGGGGATGGCGATGCGGAGGTCCGAGGCGTCCGCGCCCATCGTCACGACGTGCGGCTTCATCCGCCCGCGGCCGTCGGGCACCCAGCGCAGCACGAGCATGAGCCGCGTGCCCTGCCGGTTCCACTTCACGTGGGCGGCGTAGAAGGCGCCGCCCTCGTAGTCCCGGGCCTCCAGCAGCGGCGTGGCCGCCTCGAGCACCTGGGCGAACGAGACGAGCAGCTCGCACTTCCCCGTCGCGGTGTCGGTGACGTAGAGCCCGTCGTCGGCGGACGCTCCGCGGTTGCGCGGCACGCGCTCGGGCGGGACGACGACGCCATACCCCGCCTGGGTGACCGCGGTGCGCCGCAGGCAGGGGCTGGCGGCCCGCTTGCCGTCGGGCGAGACCATGTAGACCGTGCCCTCGAGGTCCCTGCGCTTGCCCGTCGCAGGGTCGAGCACCACGCCGAAGGGCCGCCACGTCGTCGGGTCGAGGTCGTTGAAGAAGAGCTGGGCGTCCGTCGCGCCCCATTGCACCTGGGCGCCGAGCTGGGTGTCCCACCCGCGCGTGTCGGCCACCACGCGCTCTTCTCCCGCCTCAAGGTCCACGAGCACGACCTCGGCGATGTCGCCCGGCCGCGGCAGGCGGTCCTCATAGGGCAGACGCGTCAGGCCGAGGTAGCGGCCCGACGGGCTGAAGGGCGACGTGTCGAAGAACCGGTGGATCACCCGGCCCGTGCCCGGCGTCGCGCACCACACGGGCACTTGTGGGTCGAAGCCCGTGTATTGCGGGAACCGGTCGCTCAGCGCGACGGCCATTGGGGCTCTCCGTGCGATGCCTCAGGTCGGGTTGGGCACGTAGGTGGCGCGGCAGCGCTTCAGGTAGTTGAGGCCGGCCACCTGGCCCGTCATCTCCAGCTCGCCGCGGTAGACGGGGTCGTGCCAGCCCTCGATGTCAATCGAGCCGGCGAAGCCGCCGCGGCGCAGCTCGCTGATGATGTCGGTCCAGTTGCTGTCGCCGAAGCCGGGCGTGCGGTGGAAGGCGAACGCCCGCGGCCCGTGGACGCCGTGCTCGCGCACCACGTCCCACAGCACCGTGGCGTCCTTGCCGTGGACGTGGAAGATTTTCTTCACCCACTTGCGGAGCTGGGGCATGGGGTCAACGAGCTTCACCATCTGGTGGCAGGGCTCCCACTCGAGGCCGATGTTGTCGGACGGGATGGCGTTGAACATCATCTCCCAGGCGACGGGGCCGTGGGCGATGTTCCAGTCGCCGCGCCACCAGGTGCCGCCCATGTCGCAGTTCTCGAAGGCCAGGCGCACGCCCTTGTCCTTCGCCCGCTTCGCGAGGGGGCCGAAGACCTTGGCGTAGCGGGGCATGGACTCGTCGATCCGCTTGTCCACCACGCGGCCCGTGAAGCCGCACACGAGGTCGGTGCCGAAGAGGCGCGCCGCGTCAATCAGCTTCTTCCAGCCGTCGCGGGCCGCCTTGGCCTTCTCGTCGTCCATCAGCGGGTTGCCGAACACGCCGAGCGAGCTGATCACCACCTCGGTGCCCGCGAGGGCATCCTTCACCTCGGCGGCGAGCTTCCTGAGGTTCGTGTCGCCGAGTGTCTGCCAGAAGGTGATCGAGAGACTTTCGAAGCCGTGGGGCAGAATCTGGCGAATGTAGTCGGCCGTCTTCGCCCCGCCGTTGACCAGTGTGCCGACCCGAATGGTTTCGTGATACACGACAGGCTCCTTTCACTCTTGCTCGGGTCCCATAGGTCCCATGGGACAAATGGGACGTATGGGACCTATGGGACCGGACGTCTCACATCGCCCTCACGGGCACGCGCTTGCCCTTCTTGTTGCTCTCGATGGCGGCGAAGACCATGGCGAGGCTCTTGATGTTGTCGTGGCACTCGGTCTGGGGCTTGCGCCCCGTGCGGAGGAAGGCGAGCATCTCGCGGAGCCCGCCGCGCATGCCGCCATACTTGATGCGAGGCTTCGCCACAGCGAGAGGCTTCTTGTCGCGGAAGAAGCCCGTCTTGCCCACGACCACCTCGCCGTGGGGCTCCTGGTCGTGGTCGTAGAGGAGCGTGCCCTTGTCGCCGATGAAGCGCCAATCGCCGTTCCAACTCGTCTGGCAGCCCTCGGCGCACCAGCTTCCGCGGTAGGTGAACATCACGCCGTCGCTCATCTCGAAGATGGCGGAGGCCGCTACGTCGCCCTTGTACCAGGAGCCTTTGGGATTGAACTCCTGGCAGTACACCGCCACGGGGTCCGCGCCCGTCATGAAGCGGCACAGGTCGAAGTGGTGGATCGACATGTCGAGGATGAGAGGGGAGGGCATCTCGTCGCGGAAGCCGCCGAAGTGCGCGCCGACGTAGAAATCGCAGTTGATCGTCGTCAGCGCCCCGAGCCGCCCCACCGTGCGCTTCACCACGTCGTGCTTCGCGTCCCAGCGGCGCGACTGGCTGACCATGTAGAGCTTGCCCGTCTCCTCGGAGGTCTTGACCATCTTGCGGGCCTCGGCCATCGAGGAGGCCATGGGCTTCTCGCCGATCACGTGGCAGCCGGCCCGGAGCGCCGTGCACGTCACCGAGCAATGGGCTTCGGGCACCGTCAGGTCCACCACGAAATCAGGCTGGAGCCTGGCGAGCGTGCCCTTGAGGTCAGTCGAGACCTCGGCCTTCAGCTCGTGCTTCTTCACCTGGCCCTCGGCCGCCTCGGGGCGAAGGTCCACCACCCCGACGACTTGCACCTTCTCCTTGATCAGCGGCGGGAACCAGGCATTCGAAATGCCTCCCGCCCCCACCACCACCGCGCGTTCGCGCGCCATGCGTTGCACTCCTTGCTGTGGGCGGGGCGTCCCTGCCCCGCGAAGGGGTTTCATCGGACGGCTCAGTATGCCGGAATCACGGGGCGGAATCAAGTTGACGCGGACGCCCCCAAGTGTCACTATAGGAGGGACATCCACCGATTCCCCTACGGGATTTCACAGGAACGGTTCCCACATGAACGAGAAGCTGGCCGCGATGCGACCCGACAGGACGCCTGCGTGGCGGATGCTCGAGAAGCTCGCCAGGAAGCCGTTCGACCTCACGGCCCCCGGCGCCCTCGCCCCGCCCCGAATCCGCGGGATGAAGTCCGATGGCCCCGCCTTCCGCCTCCTCTACGGCACCCAGCGCGTGACGCCCGACGTTCTCCAGGCGCTCCAGGGGCTGGCGAGCCAGACGCAGGCCGTGGGCCAGTTCGCCCGCATGATGCGCGGCGAGGTGATGAACCAGATCGTCGGCCACCCGTCCGAACGGCGCCAGGTGCTCCACACGGTCAGCCGCAACGTCTTTGCCGACCTGCCCTGCAAGCACGACGCCGCCCAGTCCAAAGCCGTTGCGAAGGCGAAGGAACAGCTCTGCCGCCTCAAGGAGTTCCTCGGCGAGATCGAGCGCGACGGGCGCTTCACCGACCTCGTCCAGGTCGGCATCGGCGGCTCCGACCTCGGTCCCCGCGCGCTCTACATCGCCCTCCGCAACTACTGGCGGCCCGGCCACCGCGTCCACTTTGTCTCCAACGTGGACCCCGACGACGCGGCGGCGGTGCTCGCGGGCCTCGACCTCTCGCGCACCCTCGTGTGCGTCGTCTCGAAGAGCGGCACGACGCTTGAGACACTCACCAACGAGAAGCTCGTCGCCGCCCGGTTCAAGAAGGCCTGCCTCGAGCCGAAGGACCATTTCGTCGCCGTCACCGCCGAAGGCAGCCCGATGGACGACCCGGCGAAGTACCTCCGCAGCTTCCACATGTACGACTACATCGGCGGGCGCTTCAGCGCGACCTCGATGGTCGGCGGCGTCGCCCTCGGCTTCGGACTCGGCTACGATGGTTTCCTTGGAATCCTCCGCGGCGCACGCGAGATGGACCTCAATGCCCTCAACCGCAGCGCCCGCAAGAACCTGCCGCTCCTCGCCGCACTCCTCGGCATCTGGAACCGTAACTTCCTCGGCTGCGAGACACTGGTCATCCTGCCCTACAGCCAGATGCTCAGCCGCTTCGCCGCCCACCTCCAGCAGCTCGACATGGAGAGCAACGGCAAGCGGGTGGACCGCTGCGGCCGGCCCGTGCCCTACGCCACCGGTCCCATCGTGTGGGGCGAGCCGGGCACCAACGGCCAGCATGCCTTCTACCAGCTCATCCACCAGAGCGAGACCGTCATCCCCTGCGAGTTCATCGGCTTCCGCCAGAGCCAGATGGGGCGGGACCGCAAGGTCGAGGGCACCACGTCGCAGCAGAAGCTCCTCGCGAATCTCCTCGCACAGTCCGTCGCCCTCGCCACGGGCAAACGCGACGACAACCCGAACAAGGTGTTCCCCGGCAACCGCCCCAGCTCGCTCCTCCTCGCCGACAAGCTGGACCCCCGCACCCTCGGCGCGCTCCTCGCCTATTACGAGAACAAGGTCGCCTTCCAGGGCTTCCTCTGGAACATCAACTCCTTCGATCAGGAGGGGGTGCAACTCGGCAAAGTCCTCGCCAACCAGTTCATCGCCCACTTCAAGGCGAAAGGCCGGCGCGGCAAGGGCGATCCCACGGGCTGGGGCATGATGGACGCGGCGGGCCTGATCTGACAGGAGGCCGACAATGAGCGAACGACACACGCGGCGAAACTCCATGCACGGAGCACTGCAAGTGGCCGCGGGCATCGGCCTGGCGGCGAAGGCCCTCGGGGCCGAGGGGCCGGCGCCCAGCGACACGATTCGCATGGGCTTCATCGGCGTCGGGCCAATGGGCAGCGGGGACCTCGCCGGCTTCTCCGCACGGCCCGAGGTCTACGTGACCGCCATCTGTGACGTGGCGCAGAAGAAGGTGGCCGCCGCAGTCGCCAAGTGCGGCGGCAGGCCCAAGGGCTATCGCGACTTCCGCCGCCTCCTCGACCAGAAGGACGTTGACGCCGTGGTCATCGCCACGCCGCCCCACTGGCACGCGATCATGTGCGTCCAGGCCGCGCAAGCGGGGAAGGACTTCTATGTCGAAAAGCCAATGACGATGTACGTGGCCGAGAGCCAGGCGGTGGTCGCCGCCGCCCGCCGCTACGCCCGCGTCACCCAGGTCGGCACGCAAATCCACGCGGGGGGCAACTACCGCCGCGTCGTCGAGATCGTCCGCTCCGGCGTCCTCGGCCACGTCAACCTCGTCCGCACGTTCCTCAACTCCAGCGAGGGGCGGCGCGGCGTCGGCCAGTCGCCCAACGCACCCGTCCCGCCCGATCTCGACTGGGAGATGTGGATCGGCCCCGGGCCCATGCGCCCCTACAACCCCGCCATCACGCGCGGCGCGGGGGCCGGCCACTGCTGGTTCATGGACTACTCCGGCGGCTGGATTCCCGGCATGGGGCCGCACATCGTGGACCTGCCCGTCTGGGCGCTCGACCTTCCGCTGCCCAGCCACGTCTCGTGCACCGGCGGCCGCTTCCTCATCAACGACTGTGGCGACGCCCCCGACGTCCAGGAGGCCCTCTTCCGCTACCCCGACCGCGTGATGACCTGGATGATGGACCTGTCGAACGCCTACGGCTTCGACCTCCACGGCGGGGGCGGCCCGGGCCGCCGCCTCGGCGTCTACTTCCACGGCGAGCACGCCACCCTCTACACCAACTACGGCACCCACAAGATCATCCCCGAGGCCGACCCCAACGCACAGCTTCCGCTCCCCGGACCCTCGTTGCCGCCCAGCCCGGGCCATCACCAGGAGTTGCTCAACTGCATCAAGACCCGCCAGCAGCCGAGCTGCAACGTCGCCTACCACCACCGCGTCAACGTCCCCCTCTGCCTCGCCAACCTCTCCTACGCCATCGGCCGCTCGGTCGCCTTCGACCCCGAGAAGGAAACCATCCTCGGCGACCCCGAGGCCGCCAGGCTCCTCGCCCCCGTCTACCGCGAGCCGTGGACCCTGGGGTGAACCCTGTGTCCTGCCCCCTGTCGGTCGGGAAGATGGTCAAGATGTTCAAGATGCTCACGCGCGCGCAATGGGGGGTGACCATCTTGAACGGCTGATGCCCAGTGGCGGAGATGTCGCCATAAGTATCGTAACCACAATGAACTGTGACGCTGCCGAACCTCGCCCCCCCTCTCCGGCCAAGATGCTCAGCCCCCTTACGGCAGGGGGGGGTGAACATCTTGGCGAGCAAGGGGGTGGCCCCGGCGGTGCCGCGCCGTGCCTCCTTTCTCGTCCCGACGCTCCTGCATCGGGATGCACTGTCCTGGACGCTCCTGCGTCCCTCCTGCCTCCGTGACACCGCGAGACCGAAAGAGGGACGGAGGACCGTCCGAGACATGCCGTCCCGACGGGGGACCGTCGGGGCGGGACCCTTCTTGCATTCCGGCTCCGGCGGCGTATACTCTTGGCGGAGGCGAAGACGGCAGGAGAAGACAATGCCCAACACTTACACGGCCGTGCTCAAGGAGCAGGACGGCTGGTGGATCGGGTGGATCGAGGAAATCCCCGGCGTCAACTGCCAGGAGCGGACCCGCAAGGAGCTTCTCGACTCGCTTCGCATCACCCTCAAGGAGGCCATTGAGCTCAACCGTCAGGGCGCGATCCAGGCCGCGGAACCCGGATTCATCGAGGAAAAGGTGACCGTGTGAAGCGCACCAAGTTCCTGCGCTACCTGCGCGGGCACGGTTGCCAATTCGAGCGCGAGGGAGCGAAGCACTCCTGGTGGTGGAACCCCGAGCTCAACAAGCGCTCCGCTGTCCCACGCCACAACGAGATTGTTGACCTGCTCGCCCGCAAGATCTGCAAAGACCTGGGCATTCCGCCGATCAGGCGAAGGAAGTGACACTTGCGGCGGGTGAGACGGTCTTTGCGCAAAGGGGGAAGGCGATGAAGAGCACGGTGACTCGTCGAGCGTTTATGGGCAGGTCGGCGGTGGCGGCGATGGGAATCGGGCTGGCGGCACGGGCCGTCGGGGGCGAGGGACAGGCGGCGCCAGCCGACACGATTTCGATGGGGTTCATCGGCGTCGGCTCGATGGGCGGCGGCGACCTCAAGGCCTTCGCCGGCCACAGGGATGTCCGCGTGTCGGCCATCTGCGATGTGAATGTGCCGCGACGCGAGGCGGTGGTCAAACGCTTCGCGGCGACGGCCAAGGGCTATCACGACTTCCGCAAGCTGCTGGAGCAGAAGGACATTGACGCGGTGTGCATCGCCACGCCGCCCCACTGGCACGCGATCATCGCCGTCCACGCCGCCAAGGCGGGCAAGGATTTCTACGTCGAGAAGCCGATGACGCTCTACGTGGCCGAGAGCCAGGCGGTGGTGAGGGCCGCCACCGAGAACAAGCGGGTGACGCAGGTCGGCACGCAGATTCACGCGGGGGGCAACTACCGCCGTGTGGTCGAGATCGTGCGCGGCGGCGTCCTCGGGCCGGTGAACGTCGTCCGCACGTTCAACGTGATGAACCAGACGCGTGCCGGCATCGGCAAGGCGCCGGCCAATGTCCCCGTGCCCCAGGGCCTCGATTGGGATATGTTCCTCGGGCCGCTGCCGATGCGGCCCTTCAACCCGATCATCGTGGCGAGCGCCTACCAGCATTGTTCCTTTATGGATATCAGCGGCGGCTGGCTGCCGGGCATGGCCCCGCACATCATTGACCTGCCGATCTGGGCGCTCGACCTGCCCCTGCCGAGCCAGGTGAGCTGCGCGGGCGGGCGGTTCATCATTGACGACTGCGGCGACGCGCCCGAGGTGCAGGAATGCCTCTTCCGCTATCCCACGTGCGTGATGACCTGGATGCACAACCTGGCGAACAGCTACGGCTTCGACTTCCAGGGCAAGGGGGGCATGGCCCGCCGCCTCGGCATCTACTTCCACGGCGAGAAGGCCACGCTCCACACCGATTACGGCACGCACACGATCGTGGCCGAGGCCGGCCCGAAGGCGACGCTGGAGCTGCCCGGGCCGTCGCTGCCGCCGTTGGCCGAACACCACCGCCAACTCGTTGACGCCGTCAAGAGCCGCCAGCAGCCGAGCTGCAACGTGGCCTACCACCATCGCGTCAACGTGCCCATCTGCCTGGCCAACCTCTCCTACAAGGTCGGCCGCTCCGTGCAGTTCGACCCCGTGAAGGAGGCGGTCATCGGCGACGAGCAGGCCGCAAGGCTCCTCGCCCCGACCTATCGCGAGCCGTGGACGTTGGGCTGAGCCCCGTCACACCTCGAGCCGAGCGCCGCGTTCCTGGATGATGCGGCGGACGGCGGCGGGGTCGAGGTTGCGCACGTCGCACTTCTTCTCGACGGCCAGGGCCGCGGCGATGCCGGCGGCCTGCCCCATCATCGAGCACGACGTGGTGACGCGGGCCGACGACAGCGCGAGCTGGTCGGCCGAGAAGCAGCGCCCCGCCGCCAGGAGGTTCTTCCCGTCGCGGGCTATGAGGCTGCGAAGCGGAATGTGGTAGGGCGGTACCCGCGTCTCGCTCTTCGGGAGCATGTAGGTGCGCTTCTCGTCGTCGGGGCTCTGGGCGTCGAGGTAGAACACGCCGCGGGCCACGGCGTCGTCGAAGCGGCGGCCCGCCCGCAGGTCGTCCACGGTGAGGACGTAGTCGCCGCCGACCCGTCGCCCCTCGCGTATGCCGATCTGGGGCGAGGCGTGGTCGAGGAGCCAGGGCTTCCTCTCGACCCGCTGATAGTAGTCGAGCACCTCCATCATGCGGCGGCGGGCGCGGAGCTCGGCCGCCGTGAGGCTCTCGGTGTCGCTCGAGTCGAACCCGGGGATTTTCAGCTTCAGCGCGTTGCCGCCCGGGCCGTTCGGCCACAGGCTGGTCATCGGCAGGTCCTTGCGGTCGCGGACCGGGTCGAACCAGCCGTCGGGAAGCTGCGGACGCGCGTCCTTCGCCGCCACGTGGCGGACGAAGAACATCAGCGACATGGGGATCTGGAGGCCGTCGGACGGCCGCCCCTTCGCGGTGGCGAAGCCCGCGGCGCGCGCCACATCGGCCTCGCCCGTGCAGTCAACGAACTGCTTCGCCCGCAGGGCCTCCGGCCCCGATTTGCCGCAGACGATGCACTCGGTGAGCCGCCCGTCGCGCACGCAGGCATCCACGAACCGCGTGTGGAGCAGCAGCTTGACCTTGCGGCGCAGCAGCTCCTCCTGGAGCACGACGGCCAGGATCTCGTGGTCGAACACGCGGGCCTCGAGCTGGGGATACGGCTTGTAGGGCACGATGGCCTTGAAGGCATCGAGGCCCGCGACGAAGGCGTCGAAGACCTCGCCCTGGCCCGACGTTTCGCCGCAGAAGGCGGCGACGCCGCCCGTGGTGGAGTTGCCGCCTGTGACCGCGAAGCGCTCGACGAGCACCACCCGCGCGCCCGACCGCGCGGCCGCGCACGCGGCTGACACCCCGGCAATGCCGCCGCCCACCACCGCCACGTCGGCCTCGTAGCGCACCGGCACCCGCCGGCTCCACGTCACCTCGGGCAGCGGCGCCCTCTGGCCCTCTGCTCCGCCTGCACCTGTCTCCTGTCCCATGGCATGGGTTCCTATCACACAAGAGGCCGCACCTGCGACTGTGGCCTGGAGGAACTGGCGACGTTCCACGGCAAGTCTCCCGGGGCCTCCCCGAACCGAAGAGGCACACGACGGCCCGCTGCACTTGCATTCCAGAGGTCGTACTCTTATACCATATCAGGCGGCGAGGCAAAATCGGCTCGCGTGCGCTGGGCCGGGCCGCCTGCACCCTGGAAACGGAGGCCATCCGATGGGCCAGACGACGCGCCGAGCATTTCTCGAGCGTTCCAGCGGCGCGGCGGCCATCGCGGCCGTGCTGTGCCGCCGCGCAGCAGGCGCGGAGGGAGTGGAAGGAGGAAGGACCACGAAGGCCCCATTTCGAGTGCTCTACAACAACGATGCTACGAACACCATGGGCTGCGTTTCCCCCTGGCACAAGAAGGGCGAGCCGTTCCGCGAGGAACTGCTCGCCGCGTCCATTGACGAGGTGGCCGGCAAGGGGGTGGACGCGTACATGCTCAGCCCCGGGCTGGGCTGGATCCCGTGGTGGCAGAGCAAGGCCGTGCCCGACCACTATGCCTGGTGGACGAAGAAGACGGGGCTGGAGCCCGACAGCTACGGGAAGTACATGCTGGCCGGCGGCGACATGGTCCGCGTGCTCGTCGAGCGGTGCCGGGCCAAGGGCATGGAGCCCTTCGTGAGCCTGCGGCTCAACGACACACACCACCAGGAGAACTACGGCGAGAAGAACGCCAACTCGATCTGGGTCTCGCGCTTCTACGAGGAGCACCCCGAGTACATGCTGGACCCCGGGCACAAGAAGGCCCAGGGCTACTCGGGCTCCCGCGGGCAGAACTGGATGATCCCCGAGGTGCGAGCCTACAAGCTCGCGCTCCTCGAGGAACTCGCCGCCAACTACGACCTGGCCGGGATCGAGCTGGACTTCCTGCGCGACCACCATCTCTTCCGCCAGAACGAGACGACGGCGAAGCAGCGCCAGGAGGCCGTCACCGGCTTCGTGCGAGCGGTCCGCGCGGCCCTCGACCGCAAGGGGGGACGGCGCTACCTGGGCGTCCGCATCCCGCTCCAGGCCTCGACCCACGGCGCCATCGGCCTCCACGTGCCCGACCTCGTGGCCGCCGGAGTGGACATGTTCAACCTGTCGGGCTGGTATCAGACGACGCAGCGCAACGACATCGCACAGGTGCGCCGCATGGCGCCGGGTGCGGCCATCTATCTCGAGATGACGCACGTGTGCGGGTCGCTGCGCCTGTTCGTGCGCGAGCAGGGCTACTCGACGGCGGGGTTCCCGCTGACTTCTGACCCGCAGTTCTACACCACGGCCCATCTCGCCCATGAGCGCGGGGCGGATGGCCTGAGCCTCTTCAACTTCGTCTACTTCCGCGAGCACGGTGCGGTGCGGGCGCCGGTCGTGTGCGAGCCGCCCTTCCACGTCCTCGCGCGTCTGGCCGACCGGGCCTGGCTGGCGCGACAGCCGCAATACTACTGGCTCGCGCCGAGCGTCTTCTACTCTCAGCTTCCGAAGCGGCTTCAGCAGGGCAAGCCCGAGCGGGTGCAGCTCGACCTCGCCCCGCCGAAGGCGCCGGAGCAGCCCGATGCCCGCCTGCGCATCCACGCCCAGACGCCGCTCGGCGAGGCCGAGGTCTCGGTGAAAGTGAACGGCACGCTCCTCAAGCGCACCGACGACGCCAGTGCCTTCTACGGCAATCCCTTCGATGGCATGATGAGCGACCCGCCGCGACGCCGGGCGTGGAGCTGTCCCGTGAGCCTGCTGCGCGACGGGCTCAACGACGTGGAGGTCGCGCTCGCCTCGAAGGGGCCGCTTCAGCTCAACATCCTCGACCTGGCCGTCAGATAGAGCGGCAGGACGAAGCCCATGAGCAGATGCTGCATCGCCCTCTCAGCCATCCTGGCGGTGTGCACGGGGCGGCCCGAAGCGGCAGAGGAGCCGGGCCAGGACGCCGGCGCCGCGGACGCCCTGCGCCTCGCGGGCGTCGAGGCGGGGCTGTGCGTGCACCTGGGCTGCGGCGACGGGCGGCTCACCGCGGCCCTCGCGCGCGGCAGCCGCCTGCTCGTCCACGGCCTCAACCACTCGCGCGACGCCGTCGCCGCGGCGCGGCGCTACATCGAGTCCCAGGGCCTCTACGGCCAGGCAGCCGTGGACTGTGCGGGCCTGGCTCGCCTCCCCTATGCGGACGACCTGGCGACCCTCGTCGTCGTGGACGACGTGCCAGGGGCGATGGCGGCGGGGCTTTCCCTCGAGGAGGTGGTTCGCATCCTGCGCCCTGGGGGCGTAGCGTGCCTGCGCGGCGACGCACCGGAGATGGCGAAGCTCGGACGCGTCGAGCAACGCGGCGAGTGGCGCCTGTTCCGCAAGCCCAGGCCCGCGGCGATGGGCGAATGGACCCATCGGGCCTACGACGCCAGCGGCAACTGCGTGTCGCGCGACGCGGCCCTCCGCCCGCTCGGCGGGCTGCGCTGGATCGCGGGACCCGCCTGGCCGATGGGCACGGGCTACCAGGTGAGCAATGGTGGCCTCCTGGCGGCCGGCGGCCGGGTCTTCAATGTCACGCTCAACGAGCTGTCCAACTCGAGCCGCGTGCCCCAGACGCGCAACAACACGTGGTTCCTCACCGCGCGCGACGCCTTCAGCGGCCTGCTGCTTTGGAGCCGGCCCATCGAGCGCCCGATGCGCCACGACGGGCAGGAGCTCGGCAATGCCATCGTGGCCACGGCCGGCCGTCTCTACGCCGTCCTCGGCTCCGGCCTCGTCGCGCTCGACCCCGCGACGGGCAAGACCCTGGCAACGCATCTCCAGGACGTCGGCCCCAATGCGCGGCTGGCGCTCTGCGATGGCCTCCTCGTGCTCGCCGAGCCCAGCGGGGTCCGCGCCCTCGCCGCCGCCTCGGGCGAGCTTCGCTGGAAGCAGCCGGTGAGCGCCGGCGAACTCGTCGCCGACGACGGCCGGGCCTTCGTCACCACCGCCCGCCAGGCCGAGCTGGTCTGCCTGGACCTCGCGAGCGGCGCCGAGCGGTGGCGAGTCGGCCTGGACGCCATCCAGGGCAAGAAGAAGGAGCTTCTCTTCGCGAAGGGCGGCATCGTGGCCTTCGTGTGGGAGCGCAACTGGCAGGTGGGCGAGAACGGCATCGCGGCCTTCGCCGCCGACGACGGCCGCCGGCTGTGGAGCCTCGACTACGCTTCGTCGCGGGCGACGTGGCCCGATGCCGTCTGGTTCGCCCAGGGGCTCGTGTGGCATCGGACGGGTGCGGCCGGCCTCGCCGGGCTGGACCCGTTGACGGGCCAGGAGAAGCGGCGGATCACGCTGAAGGGCGGCTACTGCGGCGGATGCGTGCGCAACATCGCCACCGAAACGTACCTCGTGGGCACGAGGCCGCTGAACTTCTTCGACTGGGACGACGGCGAGGCCCACGGCTTCCGCGGCGGGCGTCATCCCTGTCGGGCAGGCGTCGTCGTGGCCAACGGCCTCCTCTACACCCAGCCGCACGGCTGCAAATGCGTGCGAGAGTCGCTCCGCGGCTTCATCGCCTTCGCCCCCGCGAGCGCGCCGGCGCCGCCGCCGACCGAACGCCTCCAGCGCGGGCCTGCCTTCTCCACGCTCCGCACTCCGCACTCCGCACTCCGCAATTCCGAGGACTGGCCGACCTTCCGCCACGACCCACGCCGTTCAGGGAGCACCGTCGCCACGGTTCCCGCTGAATTGGGCAAGCTGTGGGAAGTACGGGTGGACGACCAGCACATGCCTCCCTCCCCGCTCGCCGACGACTGGCTCGCCAATCCCCTCGGCGGCGACCGCGCGACCGCGCCCGTCGTGGCCGGCGGCATGGCCTTCGTCGGGCTGACCGACTCCCACCGCGTCGTGGCCCTCGACGCGGCGAGCGGGCAGCCGCGCTGGAGCTACACGGCAGGCGGCCGCGTGGACGTGCCGCCGACGCTTCACGAGGGCCTCTGCCTGCTCGGGTGCACCGACGGCTGGGTCTACTGCCTCCGAGCGATGGATGGGCAGTTGGCCTGGCGTTTCCGCGCCGCGCCCCACGAGCGGCGGATCGTGGCCTTCGGCCAGCTCGAGTCGCTCTGGCCGGTCGTCGGCGGCGTGCTCGTCGAGAACGACGCGGCCTGCTTCGTGGCGGGGCGCTCGTCGGCCACCGATGGTGGCCTCACGGGCTATGCCCTCCGCCCGCAGACGGGTGAGGTCGTCTGGGCCAAGCCGCTCCCCGGCGCCGTGAGCGACCTGCTGGTGAGCGACGGCGACGCCCTCCGCATGGCCGGCGGCGCCTCGGCCGGGCTGCGAATCAACGCCCAGACCGGCCAGCCCCTCAAGGACGGCCTCTCCTCGGGCTTCAACTGGGACTACGCGGGGAAGCTCAAGACCCTGTGGGGCGGGCCGAACCGCGTGCTCGACCGCACGTGGCACGTGCTGTCGGTGAACGACACGGCCTCGCACTGGATGCGCATCAAGCAGGGCTACGGCCCGCACCAGGGGCATCTGCTCGTCGCCGCGCCCGACGGCAAGCGCATCTTCGGCTTCCGCTTCCGATACGTCCACTGGTCCAAAGTCAACGACCCGGCCACCGAGTTCGGCGGCGAGCTCGTCGCCTGGGAGGGCGGCAAGGAGGCCTGGAAGGTCGATGTGCCCGGGCCATCCCAGGTCGAGGCCCTCGCGTTGGCGGGCGACGTGCTCTTCGCCGCGGGGCCGACCGACCGGCTTCGCCGCCAGCCCGGCGGCAAGCTCTGGGCGCTGTCGGCAAAGGATGGCAAGCTGCTTCGAGAGCACGCCCTCGACGCCCGGCCGGCCGCCGACGGCCTCGCCGCCGCCGAGGGCAGGCTCTACCTCACGACCCACGACGGCCGGCTGCTCTGCTTCGGCCGAAAGGAGTGACGCGAATGGCGGACGACACTGTGAAGGGCCTTGCCGAGGGCCTGCGCGCGGTCAAGGCGGATGTCCTCACCCCCGAGGAGCGCGCGGGCTCGGCGAGCATGCTCGCCGACGATTGCCGCGCCCGCCTCCGCGCCGCCAATCGCCGCGATGCCGCGGAATGGGCGAAGGTGCAGTCACGAGCCGACTGGGAGCGCTTCCGCGACGCCCGCCTCAAAGCCCTCCGCGACTCGCTCGGCACGTTCCCGCCCGTGCCGACGTCGCTCGACGCCGAGGCGACGAAGACGCTCGACGGCGACGGCTATCGCATCGAGTGCCTCGTCTTCGAGACCCGCCCCGGCCTCATCGCCACGGCCAACCTCTACGTGCCGCAGCCGCTGCGCCCGAAGATGCCCGGCTTCCTCCTCGTCCACAGCCACCACAACCCCAAGGAGCAGAGCGAGCTTCAGGACATGGGCGTCCTCTGGTCGCGCCTGGGCTGCCTGGTGCTCGTGCCCGACCAGATCAGCCACGGCGAGCGCCGCCAGCAGCCCTTCGCGGGCCGCGAGGACTACCGCCACCGCATGGCCCTCGGCATGCAGCTCCACCTCGTCGGCGAAAGCCTCATGGGCTGGATGGCCTGGGACCTGATGCGGGGGCTGGACCTGCTCCTGGGCCGCCCGGGCATTGACCGCGAGAGGATCATCGTCATCGGCGCCGTCGCCGGCGGCGGCGACCCGGCCGCGGTCGTCGCCGCGCTCGACCCGCGCGTCACCTGCTCCATCCCCTTCAACTTCGGCGGGCCGCAGCCCGAGACCCGCTACCCCCTGCCCGAGAACGCCGAGGAAGCTTTCAACTTCGCAGGCAGCGGCAGCTTCGAGTCCACCCGCAACCTGCGCCTGAGCGCCCGCGACGGGTTCTTCCCCTACGTCACCGTCGGCTCCGCCGCCCCGAGGCCGCTCATCTACGCCCACGAGTTTGCCTGGGACGCCGATCGCGACCCCGTGTGGAAGCGCTTCGAGCGCATCTGGGGCTTCTGCGGCGCGGCGGACAAGCTTGCCGCCAGCCACGGCTGGGGCCGCGTGACCATTCGCCCGCCCGACGCCAGCCACTGCAACAACGTCGGCGCGCCCCACCGCAAGGGCATCTACCCGCACCTCGAGCGCTGGTTCGGCATCCCCGCGCCGAAGGAGGAGCCGCAGGAACGACGGCCCGCCGACGAGCTCCGGTGCATGACCGACGCCGTGGCCGCGAAGCGCCAGCCGAAACTCGTCCACTATCTCGCCAAAGCCCTGAGCCTCGAGCGGGCGGGCAAGGCCCGCGCCGCCCTGGCCCAACTCGCGGCCGCCGAGAGGCGCAAGAAGCTGCGCAGCGATTGGGCACGCCTCCTCGGCGACGTCGAGCCGAAAGGCGCCCCAAAGGCCGAGGCCCGCGGGAACGACAACCTCGCCGAGCGCCTCCTGCTCACCGTTGAGGAGGGCATCGTCGTCCCTGCGCTGCTCCTCCTTCCGCCCGGGAAGCGCGAGCGGCTCCCCATCGTCGTCGCCGTCGCCAAGCACGGCAAGCAGGGCTTCCTCCAGCACCGCGCCGACGAGTTGGCCGCGCTGCTCGGCCGCGGCGTCGCCGTGTGCCTGCCCGACGTGCGCTCGACGGGCGAGACGGACCTCAACGGCGAGCCGGGCCGCCACCGCAAGACCGTTGACCCCTCGTCCACGTACATGATGCTCGGGGAGACGCTCACGGGCCTGCGCCTGCGCGATCTGCGAGCCGTCCTCCGCTACCTGGGCACCCGCCCCGAGCTCGACGCCACGCGTCTCGCCCTCTGGGGCGATTCGTTCGCGCCGGTCAACGTCCCGCCCTTCCGCGATATGCCGCTGGAGAGCAACGACTGCCCCCGCGAGTCCGAGCCTCTCGGCGGGCTGCTCGCCCTTCTCGCCGCGTTGTTCGAGGAGGATGTCAAGGCCGTGCTCGTGCGCCGGGGGCTGGCGAGCGTCGAGGCCATGCTCTGCTCGCCCTTCGTCTACGTGCCACACGACATCATTGTCCCTGGCGCGCTCACCGCGGGCGACCTGAGCGACGTGGCGGCATCCCTCGCGCCCATCCCCTTGCGGTTCGAGGGCCTGGTGGATGGCCGGAACTGCGAGGTATCCGAGCCCGAGCTGCGCCGCTGGCACGAGCCCACCCGCCAAGCCTATGCGAAGTGCGAGGACAGGCTCGTCCTGGCTCCCGAGATCACCCCCGACGGCAGCGCCTGGCTGGCCGCGGCGCTCGCGCGTTGAGCTGTTCGGCGTTCCCGAGCTTGATTCCCGCTTCCTCCTTCTGCATGATGGTGGCTCGTGCGTTGCCACGAACCGCCGGCACCTTTCAGGAGATCGGCCATGGGACGTCGCTGGGTGATGGCAGCGGCTTTGGCGTTCGGCGCGAGCGTTCTCGCGGCGGAAGACCCCTATCTCGCCTACGTCAAGTCGGCGCCCGAGTTCAAGCCGGTCCGCCACGACCCGAAGATGCTCATCGGCCGGTGGGACACGTGGATCTACATGCCCTGGCGCTATCAGTGGCACATCGGCACGGGCGACGAGGGCGGCCAGTTCTCCAAGGACTACGGCTTCAACGGCGGCTTCGCCGACCACGGCGACACGAGCGTGCTGCCCTGGCTCGAGAAGTGGCACCTGCTCTTCTACAACGACCACACGGCCGCCAAGGGCTACCTCTACCTGAACCGGGCGAACTGGAAGCCGATCCAGATGGACGGCAAGGCGATTCGCTTCGGCGCCAACGGCCCGCGGCCCCTCGACGACGCGATGCTCGAGAAGCTCAAGGGCATCGTCACCGAGCGCGTCAACGGCCTGAAGAAGAGCCCGATGCGCGCGGCCTACGCGCTCGACGACGAAATCTCCTGGTGCTCGTTCGTGAAGCCCATTCCCTGGCGCATCCACGACAACGACGCCGATTACGAGAAGTGGCTGGTCAACTACACGGGCGACCCGACGGTGAAGGCCCAGTTCGTCACGCCCGAGTTCACCCGCGCCCAGCTTGGCAGGCCGCTGGGCAAGCTCGACTTCTCGCCCTTCCTCGACCGCATGACCTACAACGACAGCTACTGGGCCGTGTTCCTGGGCAAGCTGGTCGAGGCGGCCAACGCGGCCGACCCCGACACCCCGTGCGGCTTCGTCGGCGGCCAGAGCCCCAACCTCTTCGGCGGCTACGACTACGCCAAGCTGATGAAGAAGCTCCAGTTCCTCGAATCCTACAACATCGGCTCCTCGACCGCCATCATCCGCTCGTTCAACCCCCAGAACGCCATGCCCATCGTCACCACCCACTTCCACAACGACCAGCGCGGCACGGCCAACGACATCTGGCAGACCTGGTACTACCTCGCCCACGGCAACCGCGGCATGATCGGCTGGGTCGAGGGCTGGTTCGACAAGGACAAGAAGCCCCGCCCCTGGCTCGAAGAGTACAAGGCCACGAACAAAGAGGTCGGCGGCATCCAGGGCAAGAAAATGGTCGGCGCCCGCTGGATCCACGACGGCGTGGCCCTGTACTACTCGCACCCCAGCATCCAGGTCTCGTGGTGCCTCGATAGCGAGCCGCACGGCAAGACGTGGGTGAACCGCAACGGCGACAACCGCCTCGGCACGTCCCACCTCGTCCGCAAGGCCTGGGAATTCCTGCTCACCGACAGCGGCATCCAATACAACTTCATCCCCTACGACGAAGTCATCGTCAACGGCGTGCCGAAGGAATACAAGGTCGTCGTCCTGCCCGCCTGCTACGCGTTGAGCGACATCGAGGCGGTGCGGTTCCGCGAGTTCGTCGAGGCGGGCGGCACGCTGATCGCCGACTTCGCCTGCGGCCTCTTCGACCAGCGCGGCAAGGGCCGCACCAAGGGCGCATTGGACGATCTCCTCGGCGTCAAGCACGACGGCACCGAGACCAAGGCCGACTTCTTCGGCGGCAAGCTCTGGGTCGAGACCGACCAGGACGCCGCCTTCTCCTACAAGAAATACCGCGAACTCTTCGCCACCGTCGCGTGCCAGCTCGAGAGCGGCTACGCCCTGGCCGAGAAGAAGCTCGACCTCCAGATGTCGCGCAAGCGAGGCAACGGCAGGGTCGTTTACCTCAATCTCTCGCCCCAGCGCTACCTCCAGTACCGCGAGGAGGGCACGGCGACGGACGAGCAGCGACAGGTCTTCATCAAGCACGTCCTCCGTGCCGGCGTCAAGCCCTGGGTCGCGGTAGCCGGCCCCGACGGCAAGCGCCCCCGCAACTGCGAGGCCACCTACTGGAGCAAGGGGGGCCGCACCTACGTCCTCGTCCTCCAGAACGCCGCGGTCACCAGCAGCGACGTCGGGGGCGGCGGCGTCGAGGGCCTCACCGCCAGGAAGCACCCCATCACCGTCACCCTCCCCGCCCCCGTCAAGGACGCGATTGACGAGCGCACGGGCAAGAAACTGGGCGAGGGCGCCACCTTCACCCTCGACTTCAACCCCGTCGAGGCCGCGTTCTTTAGCTTTGCGGGTGGACCACCCCAGTAGGCAACTCCTATTCCGCCCTTACAGGGCTTGGTTTGGGGTGTTGCCATCATTTCCCAGGGCGTTGCCCTGGGCTTTACCATTTCGCTCCTTCGGAGCTTCAGAAGGGCAGAAGCCCCGGAGAGGATCGGCTTCACAGGTACTCCGCGCTCTACCGTGACGCTCCTTCGGAGCTCCAGAAAGGCGGAAGCCCCGCAGAGGATCGGCTTCAAAGTACTCTGCGCTCTACCGTAACGCTCCTTCGGAGCTGAAGAACCGTGTGCAGAGAGGCGACGTCCCATGGTTACCGCGAACCCGCTCGTGGCCGGGGTTTCCGAAGCCCCGCAGGGGCGGAATGGGATAGCCCAGGGCAACGCCCTGGGAAGGCGACGGCCCCAAACCCATGAAGCCCTGTAAGGGCGAAGTAGGCGGAGGAGGGAAATGGCGCAATCCCTGGCAAACGTGCTCATCCACCTCATCTTCAGCACGAAGAATCGGTGTCCGCTCATCCGCCCCGAGGTCGAGCACGAGCTCCACGCCTATCTGGCCGCCGTGTGCCGCGAGATGGGTTGCCCGGCCCTCGACGTGGGCGGCACGGAGGACCACGTGCACATGCTCTTCTCGCTCTCGCGCACGGTGACGCTGAGCAAGCTCGACGAGGAGGTGAAGAAGCGCTCGTCGAAGTGGATCAAGACGAAGGGCGAGGCGTTCGCCGACTTCGCGTGGCAGGCGGGGTATGGGGCATTCTCGATCGGCCAATCGGGCGTGGCGGGCGTCAAGCAGTACATCGCGGGCCAGAAGGACCACCACCGCAAGGTGTCGTTCCAGGAAGAGCTACGCGCGTTCCTGCGGAGGTACCAGGTGGGATTCGACGAACGGCATCTATGGGATTGATGGTCTATTTCGCCCTTACAGGGCTTGGGTGTGCTCGTGCCCCGGTTCCCAGGGCGTTGCCCTGGGCTTTACCATGACGCTCCTTCGGAGCTTCAGAAAGGCGGAATGGGAGAGCCCAGGGCAGGCTCTGGGCTAGGGCTCAACCGCCCCTTCGGGGGCTAGGGGTGTGAGCCTCTTGCGTTCTCGGCCCAATTGACGCAACGCGCAGGCAGGTATACAGTTATGGCAAGACGGGGCTTTGGGAGGCCGCCCGGGGGCCTCGATGTCCCTCAGAATGCCAAGGGCGCCGCGCGGGCGGCGTTGGCATTGTGAGAGAATCGGCGATCCGGCGGCGTCCGGCGGGGAGTTCTCAGAGTGCCAACCCCCGAGAGAGGGAGTTGGCACTCTGTGATTCTGAGCGGGCCGGCTGGCCACGCAGAGGAGGGGCTTTGCCAGGACGGGGGCCAGGCCCGGGCGGGTTCCGGGCTTGCAGAAGTCGGCCAGGCCGGGTTCAATGGGGGCGGCTTTGGGGCAGACTTCGAGTGCGTTTCGGACAGGAGAGAGCGCGTGAGAGCATTGCACTGGCTCGCGGGCGCCGTGGCCTTGGCGGCCACGGTGGCCGCCGCGGGGGGCGTGGACGACCTGAAGACGGCCTTCGAGGCGCGGGAGTTCGCGGGCTCGGACGGCGGGAAGCTGCTCTACCGCCTGCTGCGGCCGAAGGGCTACGACCCGAACAAGACGTATCCCCTCGTTCTCGTGCTCCACGGGGCGGGCGGACGCGGCGGCGACAACTGGGGGCAGATCAAGGACCAGCCCGCGCCCTTCCTCGCGCTGGCCGGCGACGCGGTGCAGGACAAGCATCCGTGCATTGTGGTGGCGCCGCAGTGCCCCGGGGGCAAGCAGTGGGTGAACTGGCCCTGGGGCAAGGGCTCCTACTCGCAGGACAAGGTGCCGATCTCGGCCGAGCTGAAGCGGGTGCTGGAGGCGTTGGCGCAGCTTCGCACGGAGTTCCAGGTGGACGCCCGCCGCGTGTATGTGACGGGCATGTCGATGGGCGGCTACGGGACGTGGGACATCATTGCGCGGGAGCCGAAGCTGTTCGCGGCGGCGATGCCCGTGTGCGGGGCGGGCGACCCGTCGCGCGCGCCCAGCATCGCAAAGATGGCGGTCTGGGCGTTCCACGGCGACAAGGACGGGGTGGTGCCCGTGAGCGGCTCGCGCGAGATGGTCGAGGCGCTGAAGAAGGCAGGCGGCAAGCCCAGGTATAACGAGTTCCCCGGCGTGGGCCACGCCTCGTGGGGTCCGGCCTACGCGACCGAGCGGCTGTGGGAGTGGCTGTTCGCGCAGAAGCGCGCGGAGTGAGCGCTAGGCTGTTGCGTCAGCTCTGCGGCGCCGCCGCCTCCGCCGCGGGCTCGGGCGCGCCGTGCGGCTGGGTGCCGTAGCGGTCGGCGATCTTGCGGAACATCTCGCGGCGGTTCATGCACCACATGCAGAACGGCGTGAAGGCGACCTGGTCGGTCGCAGGGTCAATGTAGACGAAGGCGGCGGAGCAGCGCTTCATGCGGCCGGCCTCGAGCGAGTGCCATTCCTCGAAGGGGAGGATGACGATGGGCACGCCGTCGTTGACGTGGGTGTGCTTGCGGAGCTGGGCGGAGAGCCTCTTGCCGAACATCACGCCGCCGAGGATGCGGACGAGGCCGAGGAAGCGGCTGCCCTTGATGATCCGCTTGAAGTTCGCCGCGCCGATCATCAGGCCGGCATAGGTGCGCAGGACCATGAGCCGCCCGCGCCAGCGCGGGAACCAGCGCTGCGGCGAGAGCTGCTGGAGCTTGGGGTTCACCCGCTTCGCGCGGGTGACGATCTCAGGCAGCAGCTCCGAAAGCGGCCGCTTGAGGAAGTGGGTGAGCGGCAGGTACTTCTCGCCGTCGGACACGACGAAGGCGGCCGACTCGCAATTGGGGTGGACGCCTGCGAAGCGGATGCGCTCGGTGCCGAAGAAGCGCAGGGCGGGCAGGAGGTAGCCGAGCATGCCGGCGGGGAAGAACTCGAGCTTCTCGCCCGGGAAGGCGTCCTCGAGGATGTGCTCGGCGTCCTCGGGCGTCGTCATGCGGCCGGAGTGGTATTCCCCTGCATCCCAGGTTTCGCACAGGGGGATGAAGAACAGGCGGCGGAAGAGCGCGCGGTTCTCGTGGGCGAAGGCGAAGTGTGCCGGCATATCCTTGTCGTTGAGGTCGCGGGCGAGGGTGCACACGAGGGTGTGCTTGCGCTTGCTGTACTTCCTGATGTTCTCGATGGCCTGGAGCTTCTTCTCGAGGACGACCGAAGTGCCGCGCATGCGGCGATAGGTCTCGGGGTCCGGGCCGTCGAACGCCACCAGGAAGTCCACCCCCGTCTCGCACAGCTTCTTGGCAAACGCCTCGTCGGCCAGCTTCACGCCGTTGGTGACGATGGAGACGGGCACCTTGTTCCGCTTGGCGATTTCGAGGATTTCGAAGAGGTCCTCACGGACGGTCGGCTCGCCGCCGAACAGCTCGACGCGGGGGGGCGGGGTCTGCTTGCCCAGTTCGGTGAAGATGCGCTCGAAGTAGCTGGTGGGCGGGCTGAACTCGAAGCCCATGCCGGGGATGTTGGCGAGGCAGATGGGGCAGTTGAGGTTGCAGCGATTCGTGAGGTCCATGAAGATCAGGCGCGGCTTGTGGTCGTGGCCGCACTCGTCGCAGCGGAGCGAGCAGCCCTGGCCCATGCTCGCCTCGTACTGGTAGACCTCGCGCTTCCACAGCCAGCGCACGGGGTCGGAGCTGATGAGGCGTTCGCTCTCGCCGCACTTCGGGCAGTGCTTCTTCAGGAACACCCCGTCGTCCCGCACGTCGTGCTCGGCTGGGACGGGTTGGCGGCACTTGTCGCAGATACTCGACGTGGCATGCAGTGTAGCGTGTTTCTCTGGCACGGCTCTTAGCATCCTTGGGAGTGGGTATCGGCCCCGAACGAGCCCTATTGTAGCGCCTTGCCCGTTCCGAGGCAACGCCGAACGATGCTCTCGTGTGCGGGCGGGCTACTGGCCTGGCTTCTGGAGGGCGAAGAGGCGGTTCATGGTGGCCACGTAGAGGGCGCCGTTGGCGGCGACGGCGCTGCCGGGGATGCCGCCGGCGCCCAGTTCGACGGAGGCGAGCACCTGCTTGTCCTTGCTGGCGGCGAGGACCCAGAAGTCGCCACGGCGGGTGCCGAGGTAGACCTTGCCGTCGGCCACGAGGGGCGAGGCCCAGATTTCGCCCTTCGTCTCGTGGGTCCAGTGGGGCTTGCCCGTCGCGGCTTCGAGGCAGTGGAGCGTGCGGCCGCAGTCGGCGATGAACAGCAGCCCGTTCCAGAGGGCGGGCGTGGAGCAGGAGTGGCGCTTCAGGGGGTAGGACCAGAGCTCGCCCGTCTGCGTGATGTCGCCCGTCTTCGCGGCGTCAATGCACTTGAGCCAGGCCTCCTCCTTGCCCCACCAGATGTCGCCGCCGGCGGCGACGTAGACGCGGCCTTCGTGGAACACGGGCATGCCCTTGATGTTGCTGGCACTCACCTTGCGGTTGCCCATGTAGCGGTGGATGTCCTCCTTCGGCCCGGCGGGGTCGCAGTCGAACTGCCACACCTTCTTCAGCTCGGCGACCTGGCCCTGGGGCGGGGCGGCGGCGAGGGGCTCGAAGGCGTAGCACACGCCGTTGCCGCCGCCGAAGAAGACCAGGGGCCGCCCGCCCACCTCGCCCAGGGACGGCGCCGACCAGGTGGAATGGACGATTCGGTGGCCGATCCGCTCGGCGTCCCCGGCCACGAGGCGGCCCGTGGCCTTCTCGATCACCACCAGGCTGGGGGCGTCGGGGCAGCGGATCTTGTGGTGCGTGCGGTCCAAGCCGTTCGACGAGTTCAGGTACAGGAAGTCGCCGTGGATGAGGATCGAGGCGTGTGCCCCATCGTGCGGGTAGATGCCCGCGCCCGCGATGAGGTCGAAGAGCCACAGGATGTCGGCATCGGTCTTGCCGAGCGACAGCGGCGGGGCGCCCTGGGGCACCATGTGCTTCGCCTCGTCCTGGAACGGCCCGTCGTTGCCGTTGGCCAGCCCGTGGAGGTCGAGGCAGACGACCTCGTAGCGGTTGGTCATCACGTACACGCGGCCGCCGTCGACCGTGGGCGGCGAGCACAGGCCGGTGCGGGGCCAGTCGAGATACGGGTCGGGCGGGTCGGCCGTGAGCTTCGGCACGACGAGCTGCCAAACGAGCGAGCCGTCCTTCTCATCGAGGCACAGGAGCACGCCCCGGTCGCCCTTGTGGCGCGGGTCGCGGGGCCTGTCGTTGTTCGTTCCGATGAAGACCCTTCCGCCGGCGACGATGGGGGTGGACCAGGTCTGCGTGCCGAGGGCGACGGACCACTTGACGTTCTCGCCCGTCTTCGGGTCGAAGCGGTCGGGCAGGCCCTTCTCGTCCGAGACCATGTTGCGCGAGTGCTTCTGGCCCCACTGCGGCTGATCGCCGGCGAAGGCGGAGGCCAGGGAGAGGATGAAGATGGGGACGCCGAGGGCCTTGCCCACGAACGGACTCCTTCCCCTGCGCCCGTCGCAGGGGCCACTGACCCTAGTCGAAGTGCCTGCGTCTGTCAAGTTCGGCGGCCCGCTGTTGACCCGTGCGGCGAAAACGGCATGATGGGGGGCATGAGAGCGTACCGCGACCTCCACGTCTACTTCGGCGACCTGCACAACCACTGCGGCATCTCCTACGGCCACGGCTCGCTCGACGAGGCCCTGGCCAACGCCCGCGAGCAGCTCGACTTCTGCTCGGTGACCGGCCACGCCCACTGGCCCGACATGCCGCCGCCCGACCCCCGCATCCAGTACATCCTCGACTTCCACCACGAGGGCTTCGCCAAGCTGAAGGCCGGCTGGCCCGCCGTGCTGGACACGCTGCGCGGGGCCAACGAGGAGGGCCGCTTCGTCGTCTTCCCCAGCTTCGAGATCCACTTCTGCGCGACCGGCGACCGCACGGTGCTCTACCGCGACCTGGGGGGCGAGATCCTCTACGCCGACGACCTCGATGACCTGCACCGCCGGCTCCGCGCCCTCGCCACCCAGGGGTCACATCTTCATTTGGCACTTGGCGGCGAAGTGCGAAATGAAGATGTGACCCCAGCCATCGCCTTCCCCCACCACCTCGGCTACCGCCGCGGCGCGCGGGGCGTGAACTGGGACGCCTTCGACCCCGCGTTCGCCCCCGTCGTCGAGATCGTCTCCATGCACGGCTGCTCGGAGGGGAGCGAGAACCCGCGGCCCTTCCTCCACTCGATGGGGCCGTCGGACTGGGAGAGCACGATGCAGTGCGGGCTCGGGCAGGGCCACGTGTTCGGCGTCGTCGGCGGCACGGACCACCACAGCGCCCACCCCGGCAGCTACGGCCACGGCCGGGCCGCCCTGTGGGCCGCGGGCCTCACCCGCGAGGCCCTCTGGGACGCCTTGATGGCCCGCCGCACCTGCGCCCTCACGGGCGACCGCATCGCCCTCCAGCTTGCCCTCAACGACGCGCCGATGGGGGCCGTCGTGCCGCTGACGCGGCAGCGGCACATCGAGATTCGGCTCGAAGCCGGCGGGGCAATTGACTGCCTCGACCTCGTGAAGAACAACCGCCTGCTCCGCCGCTGGTCCGAGTGCGATGTGCCGCAGGCCGCGCCGTCGGACCCGTTGCACACCAAGCTCTTCCTCGAGGTCGGCTGGGGCGAGAAGCGGAAGGAGACGGCGTGGGATATCCGCCTCGGCATCTCCGAGGGGCGCATCCTGGCCGTCGAGCCGCGGTTCCGGGGGCAGGAGATCGTCTCCCCCGTCGAGAAGCAGGCCGGCTCATCCTCCCACTACCACACCTCGCACTGGGAGCGCGACGGCGAGCGGGCCGTGCACTTCGCCACGCGAAGCATCGGCCACCCGAACAACGTGACGAACACGGCCCAGGGAATGTGCCTGGAGGTCGAGATGCCGCTCGGCGGCGCGGTCGAGGCGATCCTCAACGGCCAGCGGGTCAGCATTCCGCTGCGGCGGCTCGTCGCGGGAGCGAAGAGCGGCAACCTGGGCGGCATAGATTCGCCCGCCTGGCGCCTCCATCGCGCGCCGCTCCCCTGGGAGTTCCGCTGGGAGGTGTCGCTCGACGATGCGGACGATGCTCCCGCCTTCTACTACGCCCGCGTCCGCCAGAAGAACGATCAGTGGGCCTGGGCCTCCCCCATCTTCGTGCGCTGAGCCCTACCCGCTCAATGCTGGTGTTCTCTGGCCGCCTGCGGGCCGGCGATGAGGAGGGGGAACACGATGTCGCCGAAGCAGCACGGCAGCCACACCGCCACGAAGAGGAGCGCGAAGATGAGGGGAAGCAGGGGAAGCCAGTCCGCCGTGCCGTAGGACGTCAGGTAGAACAGCGACGCCCAGGTGCTGAGGAACACGTGCCCCGAGTGCGGGAGACGTGTCTTCTTCCGCCACAAGCCGATGGTCATGCCGATCGCTGCGGCCGGCCACACCAGCCACCACTCCTCGATGAACGCCAGGTGCATGTGGCCCATGTGGGCGCCGACGAGCGTGCCGCCCAGGTAGGGCAGCACGATGTCGCTCAGCGTGCCAATCGCGATCGAGCTTGCCACGCCGACCGCGATGGCCGCCACCAGGCTGCGGCGGTAGCGGCGGAACATGGCCGTTGACACGATGGCGCTCATCAGCACGTGGAGCGGGTGCAGGGTCTCGAAGATCAGCTCCGACGGCCCTTGGGGGACCTTGGCGAGGACGAACGCCGCCATGATCGCGATGCCGCTGAGCGCCCCGAGCGCGGTGAACGGCACGTGATGCCGCAGCTCGGTGGTGATGATGCCTGGCGCGCTGCCCGACGCCATGTCGCACTTGTGTTCTTCGCTCATCGCGGCCCCTCGTTCCTCTCTGGGTTCAGGGATGCCGCCGTGCGGCGGCCCGCGGCGCGGAGCGACGTGCGCAGACGACGTGGAGCGCGTGGCACTCATCGCACTCCTTCACCGCGTGGTCGGCGGCGAAGGCCTGCCAGTGGCGGCGTTGCTCGGGCGTGAGAATGCCGGTGCCCTTGCACAGCGGGCACGCCCCGTCGAGTGCGGCCAGGATGGCCGCGCGGATGAACTCCGAGCGGTTGCGGATTCCCCGCATCGCCTCGACGAGCGAGGCATCGCCCTTGAACGTGATGATCTCCTGCTTGCCGCGCTTCGCCGACACGTGGGCTCCCTGCAACCGACTTGTCCGCCCATCCCCCATATTCTATTATTACAAAGTATTACCGCCTTGTCAAGGCCATGCGCTCAATCGTCGCCCCGGTTCTCCAGCCTTGCGAAGGGTTGCTGGAGCCTCTTCTCGACATAGGCGGCGACCGAGCCGATGCGGAGGCCGTACTGGTCGAATGACCATGCGCCCTGCCCGGCCGTCGCTGCCCGCCTGTAACATTGGACCGCCTCCTCTCTGCGATTGAGGAGGTCCAGGACGTGCCCCTGCCAGATCATGGCTACTGCCTGAGACGGCTTGTCCTCGTCGGCCTTCTCCAGCATCTTCCGGAACACGGCCAACGCGTCCTCGTACCTCTTGACATCATAGAGGGCAAACCCCGTCTTCAGGAGCAGTCCAGGGTCCAACTGGTTGAGCCACGTCGCGGCATACCGCGCCGCGAGTCTCTCGCTCGACTTGCGTCCCCAGCCACAGGTCCGCACGATGCGGTCGGGCGAGTTCTCCCGCGAAGCCTTCCACGCAGCAAGGTGCGCCTTCCAGCGGGCGAGATCGAGCTTCGGCGGGTGGGCCATGAACTCCTCAACGGCACGGAAGAAGCGCTCCGGCTCGTCTCCGAAGGGGCTATGGCCCGACCGCTCGAACATCACCAGACGAGAGCCAGGGAAGCATGCCTGGAGCTTTCTCGGCTTGTCCGTGTTCCACGTGAGGTCCCATTGCCCCTCCAGGAGGAGCACGGGGATCGGGCAGTTCTCGAACGCTCCCCGAAGGTCAATCTCGCCCGACAACTGTCGGCAGATGCTCCGGCGGAACGCCTCGTCGTGCTTCCACTCGTAGAGGGCGCCTCGGGCGAGTTCCTCGTTCGTCGGCCTGTAGAAGCTCTGCCGCTTCCAGTCGCCATTGAGGTGCGCATTGTAGACCCGCTGGGCCAGCGTGAGCCCTTGGGCCCTGTGTATGTCAGAGATTCTCTTCCTCTCGGCGTCGGAGAGGCAGTCGTACTGCCTCGTCGGCTGGAGGCTGAGATGCAGGGCATCGGTGGCTGCCCCCACCAGGAGCAGGCCCGCCACGCGCTCGGGGTGTTCCACCACGTAGCACTGTGCGACGATGCCGCCATAGGAATGGCCGAGCACCACCCACTTGTCGAACCCCAGGGCGGCGCGGAGCTTGTCCAGGTCCTCGACAGCCTGCTCAACCGTGTAGCCCTGGCCCTTCACATAGCCTGATGCCCCGCACCCTCTCTGGTCGTAGTAGACCACTTTGGCGAAGCGGGCGGCCTGGGAGAAGTGCGGGTGGAAACAGTGATGGGTGGCCCCCGGCCCGCCGTGGATGACCACCAGGGCCGGCCCTTGCCCCTCGAGTTCGCAGTACAGCTCGCAGTCGCCGACGTTCACGCGGCGCTTCTCCAGCTTCAGCGTGTCGCACAGGGGCGGCGCGTAGGGGATCTCCAGCACCTTGTTCTCAGTGTGTACCCTCCTGTCGAGGACCGTTTCGCGCGGGCCATCGGGCACCTGAGCCTTCGTCGCGGCTGCGAACGCCGCCTCCCTCCAGCCCAGGGATACCGCCACGAACGCTGTGACGAGTGTGATCAGGACATGCCGCCTGGTCATGTCGGTGTCCTTCCCACCCCGCGGCTGCGCCGCGGGGTGATGTCGGCGAGCTACTTCGGTTCCGCTCTCACCACCCTCGCCCCGGCCCAGTTGGCCATGTCGGCGACGATGCCGTCGCCGGCGTCGGTGACGACGAGGCGAAGGGTGCGCATGCCGGCGACCGGGAGGTCCACAGCCTTGACCTCGCGCATGCCGTGGAGGACGCCGCTGTCGACGAGCAGCTTCTCGTCGCCGTAGACCTGGAAGACGACGGTGCCGCGCTCCTCGGCGCCGCCCACGTCGGCCACGAAGCGGGCGTACTTGCCGTCGAGGCGGTAGACGATTTCCGACGGGGCGTGGGTGCCGATGCCCTTGCGGTAGCGGCGGCCGCCGCCGAGGCGGAGAGGGTGGTCCTCCACGTCCTTGTCGCGACGCGGCACGCCGTCCTTGTTGGCCGTCCAGCCGGCCGACGCCTTCTCCCACGGCAGGTCGCTGACCCACTCGCCGCCCTCGGGCAGTTCGGCGACGGGGCGCGGCTTCGCGGCCGGGGGAGGGGGGACTTCGACCTTCTGGGCTTCGGCGGATGTGCCTTGGGTGGAGAGCAGGTCTTCGCGCGGCCGCGCCTTCAGCGCGTCGGCCAGCGAGGTCAGCGCGGCGAGCATGGCCTTGTAGTGGGCGTCGGCGGCGGAGGCGAAGACGGTGCCCTCGCAACGGCCCCAGCCGCCCGCGGCGCGGGAGAGGGGCGCCATGAGCATGCGGCTGAGCCGGGGGTCGCGACGGTTGAGGCTCAGCCACCAGGTGTCGCCGCGGCCATCGGTCCTGCCGTGGCAGCGGGCGCAGCGGCGGCCATAGGCTTCGTCGAGGGCCTTCCGCTCGGCCCCCGCGAAGATGCGGCGATTCGGCCAGTGCGGCGTCTCGTAGCGGTCGTAGTAGACGGCGTTCGCGTCAATCCACACCAGGAGCCGCTGCCAGTCGTCGTCGCTGAGCTTCACATCGTGGTGGCCTTTCTCGAGAATCTGCGTGAGCCGCGAGACCTTGGAGCCGTAGGTGTAGGGCAGGCGGGGATAGACGTCGTCGGGGCTGTCCCAGCGCATCGCGTTGGCCACGCTGAGGCAGGGGAGCAGCTCCTGGTAGCCGACGGTGAACTGGTCGGTCAGGTCGTCGGTGAGGATGACGGCGTTCGTCGCCCGGTCGTGGGTGTGGCAGCGGATGCACTTGGCGTTCAGCAGCGGCTGCACGTCGCGGAGGAAGGAGAAGATGCGGTCGCCCCACGGCGGGGGCGCAGGTCGGCTCGGCTCGCGGGATGCCGCGAGGGCGAGGCGGTTGGGCGGGGCCATGGTGCGCGGCTCGTGGCAGCCGATGCAGGTGCGCGTCTCGCCCGGCTTCATGCACACGACGCTCCGCATCCGCTGAATCTCGCGGTGCCTTGCGTCGAGGATCTCGAAGTAGACGTTGCGGTCGGCGGGCACGACGAAGTGGGCCGAGCCGTCGGCCTCGATGGGCACGGTGCCGAGGATGCGCTTGACGGTGTAGATGGGCGTGCCCGAGGTGCAGATGACGCCGCCCTCGTGGACGCCGACGCGGGGCACGTCCTCGATGATGCGCAGGGCTCGCGCCTCGCCGCGGCGCACGCCGGGCAGGCCCTCGTAGACATTCATCAGCACGAGCGTCGCCTCGGCGCCCTCGGCTTCCACGGGCGGCAGCAGGTGGGGCCTTGGGCGGGGCACGAGCGGGAGCGGCTCGGCGCACGAGATGGCCGGGTCGCGGTACACGAGGGCCAGGTTGCCGTGGCGGTCGCCGACGTAGAGCGCCCAGCTCCGCTCCAGCCACGGCTGCACGGTGGGCGTGTAGGAGCACAGGTAGGTCGTTTCGGAGAGCGGCACGGGGTCGCTGAACCAGCCGCGGCGGCTGTCCTGAATCTTCTCGCCGATGACCGGCACGCCGGGCGTGAGGACGGTGACAGGCGCGTCGCCGTCGGCGCCCTTCCGCACGTCAATGAGGCCGATGGGGCCATGCGTCTGGCCGTGGTGGCCGGTGAAGAGGGCTGTCACCTTCGTGCTGCCCGGCACGGCTCGCGGGAACATGATGACGTTGGGGCGAATCGTGGCGTTGCCGTAGAAGGGCGCCACCATCGAGCCGTCGGGCCGCATCGTGAAGAGGTCGTGGAGGCTCGTGACCGAGCGCTCGTTGTACTCCCAGCGGTCGTAGATGATCCGCCCGTCGGGCAGGATCGAGGGATTGAAGTCGTTGAAGACATTATGGCTCAGGCGCCGCAGCCCCGAGCCGTCGGCGTTCACCCTGAACAGATTGGGCGCGTGGATGTTGCTGCCGCACATCACGTAGTGCTCGGAGCGGTCGGACGTGAAGGCGATGCGGCCATCGGGCAGATAGAACGGCTCGCAGTCGTTCTTCGGCCCGGCCGTGACCTGGCGGAGGCCGGTGCCATCCACGTTGACCTCGTAGATGTGATAGCTCTGGCCGGGCACGACGGGTGCGTGGGCGCGCTCGACGCCGTTGCCGAAGGCGAAGAGCAGCTTCTTCGCATCCCAGTGCAGGCACAGGTCGCGGTAGATCCCCTCGCCCAGCGAATCCACGACAGGCGTCACCTTCCCGTCGGGCCGCACGGGCGAGAGGCGATGGATGCCGCCGCCGGGCGGGTTGTGGCAGTGGTGGGCGTCCATGTATGGCTGCTCGGACGTGTAGGGCTTGCGCTTCACGAAGAGGAGCGTGTCGAACGCGATCTCAGCGAGAAGCCTCTGGTCTCGCAACTCGCTGGCCCGCTCGAAGGCGGCGCGCCACTCCGCGCCGGCGAGCCGGGTGGCATCGTCGCCGAGCTTCTCGACGTGGGTGAAGAGCGGCAGCCAGTAGGATTCCGTGCCTGCGGCGACCGTGAGGAGCACGAGGCCGCCACCCTCGGCGGGAAGCTCCACGGGGCATCGCACTTCCCTCTTCTCTGTAGGCGGGATGTCCACATCCCGCGACCCAATCGCCTTCGGCTCGCTCCCCGGGCGGAGCAGGCGCAGCGAGAGCTTGAGCGCGAGCGGCTTGTCGCTCACGTTGTGGAGCACAACCGTCGCGTCGTTCGCCCCCCGCTTCAGGTCGAGCGGGGCATTCACGCAGAGGGCGAAGGGCGCGGGCCTTGGGCGGAAGGAGAGGAGACGGTCGAACTTGCGGACGTAGCTGTGGTACCAGTAGCTCTTGCCCCCGCCGCCGGGGTGCTTGTAGCCGACCACGGGCTCGCCCGGTGCAACGGCCGTGCGCTCCACCTTGCCATCGGGCGCGACGTGCTCGACGTGCATCTTGCCGTCGGTGAGACGCACGCGGACCCGTGCCTTCGCATCCTCGTCGGGCAGGAGCATGAGGGGGATGGGATTGGGCCACTCGACGGCCTCGCCGTTGGTCGGCACGGGCAGGACGGGGACACCGTCCTCGGAGTGGCCGGCGAGGATTTCCTCCCAATCCGCGATGGCGGCGAGCGATTCGCGGAAATACCAGTCGCGACGGACGACGTCGGGCGGCGAGGCCGCCCATGCGGCTGTTGCTCCTGTGAGAATGGTGACGAGGCAGGCGATGAGCTGGGCGGGTCGGCGCATGGCCGAGCCCTCTCGGGGGGAACGCCTCAGGTCGGCTGCTCGGCGACCGCGGGATCGGCGACGCGGCCCTCGATGAACTGGCGGACGATGGGGTTCTGGGAGTTGCGAATCTGGTCGGGGGTGCCGATTTCGATGATCTGGCCGCCGGAGAGCATGCCGATGCGGTCGGCCACGCGGTAGGCGCTGAGCATGTCGTGGGTGACGACCATCGCGGTGATCTGGAGCTTCTGCCGCAGCTCGATGATCAGGTCGTTGACGACGCTGGCCATGATGGGGTCGAGGCCGGCCGTCGGCTCGTCGTAGAGGATGATCTCGGGGTCGCGGACGATCGCTCGTGCGACGGCGGCCCGCTTCTTCATCCCGCCGCTGCACTCGGCGGGGTACAGGTGGCCGGCGCTCTGGAGGCCCATGAGCGTGAGCTTCTCGCGCACGCGGTCGTCAATCTCGCGCTTCGAGAGGCGGGTGCGCTCGCGGAGGGGGAGGGCGACGTTTTCGGTCACGGTGAGCCAGTTCAGCAGCGCGCAGCCCTGGAAGACCATGCCGAACTTGTCCCGCTCCGCGATCAGCTCGCGGCCCCTGAGCTTCGTGATGTCCTGCCCCTCGACGAGCACCTGGCCGCGCTCGGGCTTCATCAAGCCCATGATGTGCTTGAACGTCACGGTCTTGCCGATGCCGTTGCGGCCGATGATCACAAAGGTCTCGCCCCGCTCCACGTGCAGCGTGAAGCCGTTGAGCACCTGCTTGGGGCCGAATGCCTTGTAGACGTCTATGAGGTCAATCATCGCTCACCCGCGGCCTAGTAGAGGTGTTGCACGATGCTGGTGATCAGGTAGTTGAAGATGATGATGAGGATGAAGGAGGCCACGACGGAGTCCTTGGTGGCCTTGCCGACGCCCTCGGCGCTGGAGGCGGCCCGCAGGCCGCGCCCGCAGCCGACGACGGCGATGAGGGTGCCGAAGACCATCGCCTTGATGACGCTGCTGTTGAGGTCCACGAGCACGAGGACGTTCTCGGCCTCGTTGAAGTAGGCGGTGTAGCTCACGCCCACCTGGTGGTAGGCCACGACGGCGCCGCCCAGCACCCCGATGAGGTCGGCGAACACGGTCAGCACGGGCGCCATGACGAACATCGTCACCAGCCGCGGCATGACGAGGAAGCGGACGGGGTCTATGGACATCGCGTGGAGGGCGTCAATCTCCTCCGAGACTCGCATGGTGCCGAGCTCGGCGGCCATGGCGGAGCCGACGCGGCCTGCGAGGATGAGCGCGCACATGATCGGCCCCATCTCGCGGGTCATGGAGGCGGCGACGATGGCGCCGATCTTCTCGGCGATGCCGTAGGGGCGAAGCGTGAGGCCCGCCTGGAGGGCCAGCACCGCGCCTGCGAAGATGGCGACCAGCACGACCACGGGGAAGCTCATGACCCCGCAGATGAACATCTGCCGCGCGATCTCGCGGCGCTTGCGGAACGCGCCGCCGCAGGCGACGACGCTGCGAGCGAACAGGAGCGCGTCGTGGCCGATGGCCTCGGTGAGCCGCAGCGCGCCCGCGCCCACCTGCTCGAGGACGTTGCGGTGCCCGGTCACCCCCGCCGACCAGAGGGTGGAGAACGCCGCCCCCGTCCGCTCGAGGATGCCTCGGCGGGGCCGCTGGGCGCCGGGTGGCGGTGCGTGGTTGTCAACTCCCATCCGGTGTTCCCTCGGGGCAGGGCTTCGGGGGCGCCGGGCTCTCCTCGTCGGCGATCTTGAAGACGCAGAACTGGCCGCACATGGAACAGGTCTCGTCGTCGGAGGGACGGGCCTCGTCGCGCAGGCCGCGGGCGAGGCGGGGGTCGAGGCACAGCTCGAGCTGGCCCGCCCAGTCGCGCCGGCGGCGGCGGGCCGACAGCTCGCGGTCGCGCTCGGCCGCGCCGGGGATGCCCTTGGCGATGTCGGCCGCGTGGGCCGCGATGCGTGCCGCGACCACGCCCTGGCGCACCTGCTCGGCGCTCGGCAGGCCCAGGTGCTCGGCCGGCGTCACGTAGCACAGGAAGTCCGCCCCCGCCGCGGCGGCGATGGCGCCGCCGATGGCCGACGTGATGTGGTCGTAGCCGGGCGCGATGTCGGTCACGAGCGGGCCGAGGACGTAGAAGGGCGCGCCCTTGCACAGCTCCTTCTCCAGGCGCACCTGGGCCTCGATCTGGTGGAGCGGCACGTGGCCCGGCCCCTCGATCATCACCTGGACGCCTGCCTTGCGGGCGCGGTCGGCCAGCTCGGCGAGCACTAGCAACTCGTGGACCTGGGGCGCGTCGAAGGCGTCGGCGATGGCCCCCGGGCGCATCCCGTCGCCCAGGCTCAGCGTCACGTCGTGCTCGCGGGCGATGGCCAGCACCTCGTCGAAGCGCTCGAAGAGCGGGTTCTCCTGGCCGTGGAACCGCATCCAGTGGGCGAGGAACGTGCCGCCGCGCGACACCATCCCGCACACGCGGCGGCCGGCCAGCAGCGTCCCCACCACGGCCTTCGTCACCCCGCAGTGCACGGTCACGAAGTCCACACCCTGTTCCGCGTGGGCGCGGACGGCGCCCAGGATGCCGTCGGCGGTCATGGCGCGGATGGCGCCGTGCTCGCGGACGGCTTGGACGGCGGCGTCGTAGATGGGCACGGTGCCGAGGGGGACATTGGCCTGGTCGAGGATGGCCTGGCGGATGGCCACGAGGTCGCCGCCCGTGCTGAGGTCCATCACCGTGTCGGCGCCGGCCTCTTCGGCGGCGGCCAGCTTCTCGAGCTCCTTCGCCAGGTCGGGGTAGTCGGCGGAGGTGCCGATGTTGGCGTTGACCTTGGTGCGCAGCCCCTGGCCCACCGCTGCCGGCCGCCTCCGCTCACGATGGACGTTGGCGGGCAGCACGGCCGTGCCGTCGGCGATGAGCTGCCGCAGCCGTTCGGGCTCCATCCGTTCGGCCGCGGCGGCCCGCTGCATCTCGTCGGTCGTCTTGCCCTCGCGGGCAAGCTGAAGCTGGGTCATCGCGTGCGCGCTCCTCCCTCCTCGTGCGCCCTATTCTACCAAATCCCCTGCCAAAGGGAAACGCCGCGAGGCACCGTTCGCCTCCCGAGCGGAACCGCGATATAATCAGGCCGGCAATCCGCCAACAGGAGAGGTCGTCAACATGCAGCGATTTCATGGACCTTTGGTCGTCCTGCTCCTGGCCGTGTCCGCCACGGCAGGCGAGCCGCCGTCGAAGGCCCCGAAGCGACCGGCGGGGAGCGGCCTGCCGCGGCTGGGCGACCTCGAGCTGCTCAATCTGTGGGAACGCCAGCCCGAGACCGTGCAGCGCCTCTACGAGGCCTGCTACGCGGTGCTGGCGGCGCGACGAGACGCCACGTTCGCCGACGTGGCGGCCGACGCAACGGTTCAACGGCTGTGCAAGGAACACCGCACCGCGCATCTCGGCGGCCCGATGCTTGGCGACGTGGCATCCGATGGCGCGAAGGTGTGGCTGCGCACGTGCCGTCCCGCGAAGGTCGAGGTGCGGGTGCTGGCAGACGGCGCCGAGAGGACCTATGGGCCGGTCCAAAGCACGGTGGAGACGGACCTGACGGCGGTCGTGCCCGTGACGGGCTTGAAGCCGGGGAGCCGCTACCCGTATCGCGTGGTGGTGGACGGCACGCCCATTGCGATTCCCGAGCATGCGGCGATCACGACGGCACCGGCCGAGCCGAATCCCGCAACCGTCCGCATCGCCTTCGGCACTTGTCCCCATCGCTTCGGATTGGGCAACAGGAAGCAGGCGGACCTCATCCGCCGTCGGGAGCCAACCGCGATGCTGCTCTACGGCGACGTCGCCGTGCAGGACAGGAACAACCATTTCGGACTGCACCGCGCGGACTACCTGCTGCGCGATTCCTATCCGGCATGGCAGGGCCTTGCGGCTGCCGTGCCCGTCTACGCCATCTGGGACGATCACGACTATTTCGCCAACGATAGGTGGGGTATCCCCGCGGGCTACACCCAGGAGGACCGAGCGGGAGTGTGGAACGTCTTCCGGCGCGCGTGGAACAACCCCTCGTACGGCTTCGGCGACCAGGGGCGAGGCGTCTTCTTCCGCACGCGGATCGGCCCTTGCGACGTCATCATGACCGACGGCAGGTACTTCCGTGAGAAAGGGTCATTCCTCGGCAGCGACCAGACGCGGTGGCTCGAGAAGCAACTGCTCGACTGCAAAGGGCCGTTCATCATCCTCGGATCCAGCACCATGTGGAGCGACTACGTGTCCAAGGGCAAGGACTCGTGGGGCGTGTACGACCCGAAAGGGCGGGAACGGATATTCGATCTGATCGAGAAGAACCGGGTCGCGGGCGTGTTGCTGATCTCGGGCGACCGGCACGGCGCACGGGGGTTTCGCATCCCGCGACCGTCGGGGTTTGCCTTCTACGAGTTCGAACCCGCAAGCCTGGGCGGCATTGACTGGGGTCCCAAAGCAATGGTGCCCGATTGCCGCGACCAGTTGTTCGGCTACCTCGGCTACGCCTTCGGTGAGTTCACGATTGACGCCGGGATCCAGGACCCTACGGTCACATTCCGCCTGATCGGCGAGAACGGCGATGTCGTCCACGAGATGAAACTGACCCGGAGCCAACTGACGCCGAAAGGCAACTGACGCCCCGACCCCGAACGGCCTCGAGCCTCGCCTGCATCTCTCACCGCCTCCTCGTCGCGCTCAGGATACAGATACACATGATCAACTCCCCCTCCCTGGATCTGATCATGTGTCGAATCGCCTAACCTCTTGCCGTAACAGGGCTTATGGTGTTCCAGCCGTGTCTACACATGATCACCTGTGCCGCCCCTGCCGCCGCGTGCCAGGCGATCAGCCTGACCCCGCTTGATCCACTAGCGCGCCGCCGCAAGCCCTTGCAGGCAAAGCACCTATGCCGCTCAGCCGCGCTAGTGGATCAATCTCTCCCTCAGGGGGTCTGATCCACTAGCGCGGGCGCCCCGTTCACCATCACGTCGTAGACCGTCGCGCTCCCGGAAACGGCCACCGGCGCAGCCATGCCGGAGACCAAGGCGAGCCCCAGTTCACGCCCGGAAAAGTGGCTCCCCGACGAGGACTCGAACTCAGCGGCACGCCGCGCCGACGGGTTCACCTCACATCGTCGGCCCTCGCCAGGCCCGCGACCTCAGCGCCGGGCTCCCCTGCACAAACGCCGCATACGTCCAGTCTACCAGATCGGGCTGCCGGCGCGAGTCCTGCCGGATCCGCTCGACCTCCGCGCCCCTCCTCTCTATCATGAGGAGGGCGACGGGTGGCTCGCTCGGGGTGGAGGTGGACTTGGCCTCGAATGACTCGGCCCGGGGGATCGCGAAGCGGCTGCCTCACGCCGGCGAATCCGGGACGTCCACACGAACGCCCTTCGGCTCGTCTGAGGTTCTGCCGCTTGATATGCGGTGAGAAATGGGGTAGACTACGGGACGAAACATCCATTTGAATCGCCTGAATGAAACGCGCGTTGGGCGCCGAGGAGGTGTGCAGTGCACACGCCGGAGGGAGCGAAGGGCGACACGAGTCAGCGGGTGCTTGAGAGCGCGACGCGGCTCTTCGCCGAGAAGGGCTTCCGCGACACCACGGTCCATGAGATCTGTGAGGCGGCTCACGCGAACATCGCTGCCGTGAACTACTACTTCGGCAGGAAGGAGCGGCTCTACGAGGCGGCTTGGCGCTATGCCTACCGCCTGACCCGGGAGTCGCGGGACACGGCGCTCGACGCGGCGGGCGGCCGCTCGCCCGAGGAGCAGATCGAGGCATTCATCCGCACCCGCCTCAAGGATGTGTCGAGCGCCGGGCCGGCGAGCTACTTCTGGCGCATCCTGGAGAAGGAGCACCACGACCCCACGCTGGTCTACGACGCTGTGATCCGCGAGGTGTTCCGGCCCCTCGGCCAACGCCTCGAGCAGTTGATCGCGCGGATGCTGGACGGACGGGCGTCCGAGATGCAGTTGCGGCTCTGCTTCTTCAGCCTCATCGGCACCATCGGATTCCTCACCCAGCACAAGCGGATCGTCGAACGCATCTTCGGCCACGACGCCCTGGAGCCGGCCGACTGCGAGGTGCTCCAGGAGCACCTGGCACGGTTCTTCTTCGCGGGGGTGCGGGACGCCCGGCAGGCGCTCGCCGAGGGACGCGCGGCCGCGGCCCTCGGCCGGCCGGGCGCGGCACGGAACGGATCATGACCCAAGGAAACAGGACAGGTGACGGGATGAAGAAAGCGATCGTGTGGGCGGTGTTCCTTGCGGCCTTGGGGGGGTTGGGCTGGCTGGTGTATCGGAGGCTGACCACGGCGAAGGATGCGGGTAGCGCGCGGCGGCCCGGCGGCGCCGTGCCCGTGGAGATCGAGCCCGTGCGCAAGGCGACGCTGCACGAGGTGGAGCGCCTCACGGGCACGTTGCGGCCCTGGTCGCAGTTCGTCGTGGCGCCCAAGATCGCCGGCCGCCTGGAGAAGCTGCTGGTCAACGCGTCGGACCCAGTGGCGCCGGAGCAGTTGATTGCCGTGCTCGATGCGGGGGAGTACGAGGAGCAAGTGGCCCAGGCGAAGGCGGAACTGGCCGTGGCGAAAGCCAGCGCCGAGCAGGTGCGCCTGGGCGCCATGCTGGAGGACCAGGAGCTGGCTCAGAAGGCGGCCCAGGCGAAGGCGGAGTTCGCCGTGGCCAAGGCGAACGCGGAACAGGTGCGCCTGGGAGCGGTGTTGGATGACCAGGAACTGGTGCAGAAGGCTGCCCAGGCCGAGGCGGAGCTCGGGAGCGCGCGGGCCAACCTGGAGGACGTCCGCAGCGCCCTCGAGGTGGCCCGGCGCGAGTTCGAGCGCGCCCAGGCCCTCCGCGAGAAGAAGATCCTGTCGCCCGCCGAGTTCGATGCCGCCGATGCCCAGCACAAGGCGGCCAAGGCCAAGCACGAGGTGGCGATCGCCCTGGTGACGCAGAGGGAGGCCGCGGTGAAGTCCGCCCAGGTGCGGCTCTCGGACACGCAGAAGGGCGCCCGCGCGGCCGAGCTTCTTCACGCCCTCTCGCTGGCGGAGCAGAAGGAGGCGGCGTGGAAGACGGCCCTGGTGCGCCTGTCGGACACACAGAAGGGCGCTCGCGAGGCCGAGCTTCAGTTCGCCCAGGCGCAGGTGACGCAGAAGGGGGCCGCGCTCAACGCCGCGGTCGTGCGCCTCTCCTACACGCAGATCAAGGCGCCCGTCGGGGGCGACGGCAAGGACCCGCAAGTGGTCGGCGAGCGCTTCGTGGACGAAGGGGCGATGCTCAAGGCCAACGACCCCATCGTCACCGTGCTGGACATCAGCGTGATGAAGGCGCTGGTGCACGTGATCGAGCGCGACTACTCGAAGGTCCGGGCCGGCCAGGGGGTGGGGGTGACGACGGACGCGGTGTCGGGCAAGACGTTCCAGGGGAAGATCGTGCGGGTGGCGCCGCTACTGAGAGAGTCGTCGCGCCAGGCGGTCGTCGAGATCGAGATCCCGAACCCCGAACGGCTGCTGAAGCCCGGGATGTTCGTCAAGGCCGAGATCGAGCTGGAGAAGCATGCCGACGCCGTGGTGGTGCCCTACGCCGCCCTGGTCAAACGCGGCAGCGAGCGGGGGGTGCGGGGGGTCTTCGTGGCCGACCGCGAGGCCCTCAAGGCGCACTTCGTCCCCATCACCGTGGGCATTGTGGAGGGGGAGCTGGCGGAGGCGGTCCAGCCGCCGAAGGAGCTCGAGGGCGCCTGGGTGGTCGTGCTCGGCCAGCATCTGCTCGAGGACGGGGGCGCGATCACGATCCCCGAGGAGAAGCCGCTCGCGGCGCCGAAGCCGCCGGCCCGCGGCCCCGCCGGGAAGGGGGGCCGCTGATGTCCCTCTCCCGCGCCGCCATCCACCGGCCCATCTTCACCCTGATGGTCACCCTGATCGTGATCATCCTGGGCGCCGTCTCGCTCGCCCGGCTGCCGATCGACCTGATGCCCGACATCACGTATCCGACGCTGTCGGTGCAGACGACGTATGAGAACGCCAGCCCGACGGAGATGGAGGAGCTGATCACGCGGCCGATCGAGGAGGCGCTGAGCGCCGTCACCGGTGTCGACGAGATCACCTCGGTCTCTGCCGAAGGCATCAGCAACGTCCGCGTGACCTTCACCTGGGGCACCGACCTCGATGCGGCGTCGAACGACATGCGCGACCGCCTCGACCGCGTGGTGCCGAACCTGCCCGACGACGCAGACCGGCCCGTCCTGCGGAAGTTCGACCTGGCGAGCTTCCCCGTCCTCATCCTGGGCGCCTCGAGCAACCTCGACCCCGTGCAGATGCGGCGGACCATCGACGACCAGATCAAGTACCGCATGGAGCGCGTCCCCGGCGTCGCCTCGCTCGACGTCTGGGGCGGCCTCGCCCGCGAGATCCACGTCGACCTCAACATCGACAAGGTGAAGGCCCTCGACCTCCCGCTCGACCAGATCCTTGCCCGCGTCGAGTCAGGCAACGTCACGCTCCCCGCGGGCCAGATCGACCGCGGGAGCCACGAGGTGACGATCCGCACGCTCGGCGAGTACACCGACCTCGACCAGCTCCGCGGCACCGTCGTGGCCATGCGGGAGGGCGCCCCCGTGACCATCGGCGACATCGCCACCGTCGAGGACTCCTGGGAGCGCGTCCGCCAGATCGTCCGCGTCAACGGCGAGCCGGGCGTCCGCATGGCCATCCGAAAGCAGTCGGGCACCAATACGGTGGACGTGGCCCGCCGCGCCCTCGAGGAGCTCGACCGCATCCGGCGCGACATCCCGCAGATCCGCATCGTGCCCATCATCGACACCTCGGACTACATCAAGCGGTCGATCTCGAGCGTGGGCAACTCGGCCCTCCTGGGCGGCGGCCTGGCCGTGATCGTGCTGCTGATCTTCCTGCGCAACTTCCGCAGCACCATGGTCATCGCCACCGCCATCCCTATCTCCATCATCGCCACCTTTGTCCTCATGTACTTCTACGGCTTCACGCTCAACCTGATGACCCTGGGCGGCCTCGCCCTCGGCGTGGGGATGCTGGTGGACAATGCCATCGTGGTGCTCGAGAACATCTACCGCCTGCGTGAGGAGGGGCAGGGACCGCTCGACGCTGCGGTGCACGGCAGCGAAGAGGTCATGGCCGCCATCACGGCCAGCACGCTCACGACGGTGGTCGTCTTCCTGCCGCTCATCTTCGTGCGAGGCATGGCGGGGGTCATGTTCAAGCAGTTCGCCATCGTCATCGGCTTCGCGCTGTTGTGCTCGATGGCGGCAGCGATGGCCGTGGTGCCGATGCTGGCGGCCCGGGTGCTCGGCTCGGGGCCGCTGCACGAGGGGCCGCGGGGCTCGTTGCGGGGGTTCGCGTTCCGCGTCATCGGCCGGTTCCTGGAGGGGCTGGAGGACGGCTACAAGGGGGTGCTCCACTTCGCCCTCGGCCATCGGCTCCTGGTCGTGTGCGGGGCGCTGCTGCTCCTGGGCGGCGCCGTGGCGCTCGTGCCGCTCGTGGGGGTCGAGCTGATGCCGGCCACCGACGAGAGCGAAGTGCGCGCGAGCACCGAGATGGAGGTGGGCACGCGCCTGGGTCTCAACGACGAAAAGGTGCGCCGCGTCGAGGCCATCGTCAAGGACAAGGTGCCCGAGGCCAAGAGCCTCATCATGAGCATCGGCGGCTCCTCATGGCACCCGGGCGGCACCCACACGGCGGAGATGCGCATCGCTCTCGTCCCCGAGTCGCAGCGCACGCGCTCGAGCGAGGCCATCGCCATCGCGCTCCGCGAGGAGCTGAAGGGCATCCCCGGCCTCACCGTCCGCACCCGCGCCGGCCAGGGCCTCTTCATCCTCCGCATGGCCGCCTCGGGCTCGGACAAGATCCAGGTGGAGATCCGCGGCCACGACTTCGACACCGCCGACGCGCTGGCCAAGCGGGTGAAGGCCGAGGTGGAACAGGTCGACGGGATCACGGACGCGCAGATCAGCCGCGACGTCGGGAGCCCCGAGGAGCTCGTGACGATCGACCGCCAGAAGGCGGCCGACCTCAAGCTCACCGTCTCCCAGATCGCCGGCGCCCTCCAGACGGTCCTCGCCGGCACGCGCGCCGGCTACTACCGCGACTCGGGCGACGAGTTCCGCATCCTCGTCAAGGTCCACGACTCCGAGCGCCTGGCCCTCCAGGAGATCCTCGACCTCACCCTCACCAACGCCGACGGCCAGCCCGTCGTGCTGCGCAACGTGGTCAAGAACGAGCCGCGCACCGGCCCCGTCCTCATCGAGCGCAAGAACCAGGAGCGCGTAGTCACCGTGCTGGCGAACTACACCGGGCGCGACATGGGCTCGGTCATCGCCGACATCCGCGAGCGGCTCCAGTCGGTCCCCGTGCCCCGCAACTTCCTCATCGTCTTCGGCGGCGACTTCGAGGAGCAGCAGAAGGCATTCACCGAGCTCCTCCTCAGCTTCGGCCTCTCGCTCGTGCTCGTCTACATGGTCATGGCCTGCCAGTACGAGTCGCTGCGCGACCCGTTCGTCGTCATGTTCTCCGTGCCCCTGGCCGCCATCGGCGTCATCCTCACGCTCTTCCTCACCAACACCACGTTCAACATCCAGTCCTTCATCGGCTGCATCATGCTGGGCGGGATCGTGGTCAACAACGCCATCCTGCTCGTGGACCACACGAACCTGCTGCGGCGGCGCGACGGGCTGCCGCTGCGGGAGGCGATCGAGGAGGCGGGCCGGCGGCGGCTGCGGCCCATCCTGATGACCACGTTGACGACGGGGCTCGCCCTCCTGCCCCTGGCCCTGGGGCTCGGCGAGGGCGGCGAGGCCCAGGCCCCCATGGCCCGCGTCGTCATCGGCGGCCTCGCCAGCTCCAGCCTGATCACGCTGGCCTTCATGCCCGTGGTCTACTCCCTCTTCGAGGGCCTGCGGTTGAATAGGGCGGCATCCGGACACGTCCAAGAGTCGGGAGGAGCCGGGCCAGAGCACGCGAACCCCGTCCCCTAGCTCAGGACAGCGGCACATGAAGAAGCTCCTGATCCTTCTGGTCCTCGCCGGGGCGGCGGGCGGCGGCGGGTACTACTACTGGAGGAGGCAGCAGGGCGTCGCCGGCGCCGAGACCCCCCAGGTGCCCACCGCCCCGGTCGAGCGCGGGTCCATCCGCCTCGCCGTGGCGTCCACGGGCCGTGTGGTCGCCAATCTGGAGGTCGACATCAAGTGCAAGGCGAGCGGCGAGATCATCAAGCTCCCCTTCGACATCAGCGAGGCCGTGAAGAAAGGCGAGCTGCTCGTCGAGCTGGACCCCGTGGACGAGGAGCGCCGGGTGAAGCTGGCCGAGGCCGACCTTGCGGCCTCCGTGGCGAAGCACGAGCAGGCGAAGCAAAGCCTCCTGGTCGCCGAGCACGACCTGGTGACCGCGACGGAGGACGCCACGGTCGCCCTGAAGTCGGCCCAGGCGAAGGCCGACCAGGCGAAGCAGAACCTCGCCGTCGCCGAGCAGACCCTCGTGACCACCGCCCAGCGGGCGGAGGCGGCGCTGGAGTCGGCCAAGGTCAAGGCCCAGGACGCCGCGGACAAGGCGGTGCGGATGAAAACACTCCTCGAAAAGAAGCTGACCAGCAAGGAGGAGTCCGACACGGCCGTCACCGCCGACGCCGCCGCCAGGATGGAGCTGGCGAACGCTCAGGCGGCCGTCAAGGACCTCGATACGGCGAAGCTGGCCCTCGGGGTCAAGCGGCAGGACGTGATCCTAGCCGAGGCCCAGGTCGAGAGCGCCAGGATCGCCATCAGGAAGCTCGACGCCGCCAAGCTGGCGCTGGAGGTCAAGCGCCAGGATGTGGCGCTGGCCGCTGCCCAGGTGGATTCGAGCCGCATTGACCTCTCGCTCGCCCAGCGCAGCCGCGACGACACGAAGGTCGTGGCCCCGATGGACGGGGTGGTGAGCGCCCGCGACGTGCAGATCGGCCAGATCATCTCGTCGGGGATCAGCAACGTGGGAGGCGGCACGACGCTGCTCACCCTCGCCGACCTCTCGCGCATCTTCGTGCTCGCCACGGTGGACGAAAGCGACGTCGGCGGGGTGAAGGCGGGCCAGACAGTGCAGGTCACGGCCGACGCCTTCGCGGGCAGGCGCTTCCCGGGGAAAGTGGTCCGCATCGCCCCCAAGGGGGTCAACGCCTCTAACGTCGTGACCTTTGAGGTGAAGATCGAGGTGCTGGGACCCAACAAGAGCCTCCTGAAGCCCGAGATGACCGCCAACGTGGAGATCCTCATCGAGCAGAAGGACAACGTCCTCCTCGTTCCCACGGAGGCGGTCACGCGCCGGCAGCGGGAGCGGATCGCCATGGTCGTGGAGCCGGACGGCGGCGCCAAGGAGCGGGTGGTAGAGGTTGGGGTTCAGGACGGCACCCGGGTGGAGATCACCAAGGGCCTCAGCGAGGGGGAGACGGTGCAGGTGCGCAAGAGCGAGGCCGACAGCGCGTGGCGGAAGAACGCCGCGAAGGGCCCGACCAACCCCCTGGTGCCCGGGCCGAGGCGACGGTGATGATCCAGGCGGACGGATTGGTCAAGACCTACTTCGTCGGCGGCAGCACCATTCGGGCGCTCGATGGCGTGAGCTTCCGGATCGAGGCGGGCGAAATGGTCGCCGTCACCGGCCCCTCGGGCAGCGGGAAGTCCACCCTCATGCACATCCTCGGCTGCCTCGACAGCGCCGACGCCGGCCGCTACGTCCTTGCGGGCGAGGACGTCTCGGAGCTCTCGAAGGACCGCCTGGCGGCGATCCGCAACCGCCGCATCGGCTTCGTCTTCCAGACGTTCAACCTCCTGGCGCGCACGAGCGCGCTGGAGAACGTGGAGCTGCCGCTCCTCTACGCCGGGCAGCGGCAGGCCCGCGACCGCGCGCGCGAGGCCCTCCGGGGCGTCGGCCTCGAGGACCGCATGCGCCACGAGCCGAGCCAGCTCTCCGGCGGCCAGCGCCAGCGCGTGGCCATCGCCCGCGCCATCGTCACCGATCCTGCCATCGTCCTCGCCGACGAGCCGACAGGCAACCTCGACACAAAGACGGGCGACGAAATCCTCGCCATCTTCGAGTCCCTCAACGCCCAGGGCCGCACGATCATCCTCGTCACCCACGAGCCCGACGTGGCGCGCCACTGCCGCCGCCAGATCGCCATGCGCGACGGTCGCATCGTGGACGGGGCCTAGGAACTGCACCATGCTGTTCTGGACGATTCTGAAGACCTCGCTCAAGGCGCTCGTGGCCCACAAGCTCCGCGCGTTCCTGGCCATGCTCGGCATCATCATCGGGGTCGGCGCCGTGATCTCCATGCTGGCCATCGGCGCGGGCGCCCGCCAGAGCATCCTCGCCCGCGTGACGGCGATGGGCACCGACCTCCTCGTCGTGCGGCCCGGACAAAGCGCCTTCGGCGGCGTGATGACGGGCACCCAGATCAACCTCACCCTCGACGACGCCCGCGCCCTCCTCACCGTCGAAGGCGTCCGCCTCGTCGCCCCCGTCGTCCGAGGCAAGGCGCAGTACAAATACTACAACAGGAACTCCAGCTCGACCCTCTACGGCACCTCGGCCACGTACCTCCCCATCCGAGGCTTCGAGATCGAGCGCGGCAGGGTTTTCACCGAGACGGAGGTGGACCGCCAGGCCCGCGTCGCCATCCTCGGCCCCAACACCGTCGAGGACCTCTTCGGGGGGGCCGACCCGTTGGGCGAGACGGTGAAGATCAAGGGGATCAACTTCCGCGTGATCGGCGTCACCAAGGCCAAGGGCGACCAGGGCTTCTTCAACCCCGACGACCAGGCGATCATCCCCTACACCACCGCCATGAAGCAGGTCTTCGGCCGCACGCGGTCCAACCTCGACGAGGCGGATATCCAGGCGGACCAGGGCTATGCTCTCGACCGCGTCATCGCGGATGCCACGGCGCTCCTCCGCAAGCGCCACCGCACCCCCGCCGGGATGCCCGAGGACTTCAACATCCGCAACCAGGCGGACATCATCGAGAGCTTCACCGCCATGAGCAGGACGCTCACGATCCTCCTGGGCAGCATCGCCGGCATCTCGCTGCTGGTGGGCGGCATTGGGATCATGAACATCATGCTCGTGAGCGTCACCGAGCGCACCCGCGAGATCGGCATCCGCAAGGCGATCGGGGCCAGGGACAAGGATGTCCTCAAGCAGTTCCTCATCGAGGCCGTGGCGATGAGCGGCGTGGGCGGCCTGGTGGGGGCGGCCGCGGGCATCGGCGCCGCCCGGGTAATCGGCACGTTCACCGACTTCAACACCAGCGTCGAGAGCTTCAGCGTGGTCCTCGCCCTGACGTTCTCCGCCGCTGTCGGCATCTTTTTTGGCTTCTACCCCGCTTGGCGTGCGGCCAGGCTCAATCCCATCGAGGCGCTTCGCTATGAGTAGGCAGGGAACCCTGCTCCACAGGCTTCTGCTCACCGTCTCGGCCGCTACGGCATGCACCATGGTGACGGGCTGTGCGCTCGCACGGCTCCCCTCGCGGGATTCGCTCCTGCTCGAGCCCCCTCTCCCCGACCTGCGGATCGGCTGGGCACAGCCAGCCGCCGGCCCAGGCGTGGACGCTGCTCCCACGCTGCCCCGGCCCACCCCGTCGCCGGGCGGACGGCTCGAGCTGGACGTGGCCCAGGCCATCCTCACGGCGCTCGAGAACAACCAGGCCCTGAAAGTCGAGTGCCTGAACCCGGACATCACGAGGACCTTCGAGGGAGAGGAGCGCGCCATCTTCGACCCCGTGGTGGGAGCGGAGACCTCCACCGGCGTCACACGGTCGCGCTCGCGGGGCGCCGATGGGCGCCTCCACAGCGCGACCAGCGGCCGCACCTCGCTCGACGCCTGGGTCAGGCAGTTCCTTCCCACCGGCACCACCGTGGAACTCGACGGGAGCTACTCCCTCACGGGCGTAGGGACATGGTACCACGACAAGCTCGAGACGGCCCGCATCGGCGTGAGCGTCACCCAGGCGCTCCTCCGCGGCTGCGGGGTGGCCGTGAACCTGGCCACGCTGCGCCAGGCCCGCCTCGACACCTTGGCCTCGCATTACGAGTTCCGCGGCTTCGCCGAGTCGCTCGTGGCCGACGTGGAGCATGCCTATTGGGACTGCGCGCTCGCCGAGCGCCAGATCGAGATCTACGCCGCATCCCTCAAGGTGGCCGAGGACCAGCTCGCCGAGACGATGGAGCGCATCAAGATTGGCAAGCTGGCCGAGACCGAGCTGGCCGCCGTCCAGGCCGAGGTCGCCTCGCGGCGCGAAGCCCTGATCAACGCCCGCAGCGCCCTGGCCACGGCCCGGCTCCGCTTCCTCCGCCTTCTCAATCCCCCAGGGGCGAACCCCTGGGGCCGGGACATCGCCCTCCTGGTGCAGCCGGCGGCGCCCGACGTGAAGCTCGACGACGTCGAGGCCCACGTCCAGCTCGCCCTGCGGCTGCGGCCGGACATCAACGAGGCGAAGCTCCGCGTGCGGCGCGGCGACCTCGAGATTGTCAAGACCCGAAACGGGCTCCTGCCGAAGCTCGACCTCTTCGCCACGCTTGGCAAGAGCGGCTATTCGACCGCTCTCGGCCATTCTCCATCCCAACTCCCCGACACGGGCTACGACGCCCTTGTGGGCCTCACCTACCAGTTCCCCATCGGCAATCGCGCCGCCGGGGCCCGCCACGAGCGCGCTGTCCTCACCTCGAGACAGCTCACCGAGGCCCTCGACAGCCTCGCCCAGCTCGCGCAGCTCGACGTCCGAACGGCCTACATCGAGGTCGAGCGGGCCCGCGAGCAGGTGACGGCCACAGCCGCCACCCGAAAGGCCAGGGAGGTGGCCTCCGCCACCGAATCAGCTCGGCTGCGCGAAGGAAAGTCCACCCCCTTCCTCGTGGCCCTGGCCCAGCGTGACCTCCTGGCCAGCCAGATTGCCGAGGTGGAGGCCGTCGTGAACCTGCTCAAGAACATCGTGACCCTCTACCGCGGCGATGGTTCGCTCCTCGAGCGCCGCGGCATCGCGGCCCCCGGCCGCGGGCTGCCCGGGCCCGCAACCTCGCCTGCCCCGGCCCCCGCCACGAGGAACGGCCCACCATGAGGCCCAACGTCGTCCCCCTCGGCGACACCGCCAAGGCCATTGTGCCCCCTTGGCCCGCCGCGCGCACAGGAAGGCCGCTCCGCAACCGACGGCACCCGAGGCCGGCAACGCTTGACCCCGGCGCCGCGGGGTACCTGAAGTGGCAACCCATGGGAGAAAACAATGCGGACGCAGTGGCTTGTGCTGGCGTGCGGACTCATGCTCTGCCTGGGCGAATCCCGCGCCACCGAGACCGAGAACCAGAACCTCGAGGTCCTGCCCGCGCCCGGCGCGGTGAAGGTGGACGGCAAGAGCGACGACTGGGACCTCTCCAGCGGCATCTTCGCCTGCGGCGACGTCGAGAACGCCGCCGCCAGCTTCGGCGTCTGGTTCCACGCCATGTACGACAGGGAGCGGCTCTACCTGCTGGCCCGCTGGGTGGACAAGACGCCGATGAACAACCCCGGCAGTTCCAAAGGCGACTACGGCTTCCGCGGCGACTGCCTCCAGGTGCGCGTCGTCACCGCGCCCGACGTCACGGTGCCCGAGGTGGCCCGCCCAGGCCGCGACGACAACGACGCGCCGAAGGCCCGCACCACCCACCTCACCTGCTGGCGCGACAAGGATGGGATTGACGTCGTGGACGTGGCCTGGGGCCGCCGCTTCAACGAGGGCGGCCTCAAGAACGCCAAGGCCGAGGGCGCCGAGCAGGTATTCCTCGAATGGCCCGACCACAAGGGCTACACGCAGGAACTCGCCATCCCCTGGAAGCTCCTCACCAAGCCCGGCCTCGAGGTCAAGGCCGGCGACCGCCTGCTCATGACCCTCGAGCCCAACTTCACCGTCGGCACCGGCGGCCGGCTCACCATCAAGGACCTCTTCAAGCCCGGCGTCGCGCTCGACCGCGTGTTCACCTTCCAGGGCAACACCGGCTGGGGCTACGCCGCCCTGGCCTCGAAGGGCAAGGTGGCCCCGCGGCCCGTGCGCCTGGCCGACGGCCGCCAGTTCCCCGTGAAGCTCGATGGCGGCGTGCTGGTGGCCGACTGGACGGGTGTGATCAAGAGCCGCATGCCCGAGGGCTTCAAAGCCATCAAGCTCTCGCTGCCCGAGGATGGCTACGTGTCGCTCAACCTCTTCGCAGCCGACGGCACGGTGGCGCGGCAGCTCCTGACCAGCCACTTCCTCGCAAAGGGCGAGCACGAGGTCAAGTGGGACGGGTTGACCACGATGTCGGTCCGCCGCCCCGGCACGCCCCTGCCCGCGGGCGAGTACGCGTGGCAGGGCATCTACCACAGCGGCATCGGCCTGCGCCTGCGCGGCTGGGCGGCCAACAGCGGCCCGGCCCCCTGGCGCGGCTGGGGCGCCGACCACGGCAACCCGGTGGCCTGCGCCTCGGCGGGCGACATGGCCTACGTCGGCTGGAGCGGCGGCGAGGGCGACAAGCCCCTCGTCGCCTGCGACCTCGACGCCAACATCAAGTGGAAGAACATCCGCGGCGGCATCGCCGGCGCCACACACCTCGCCTGCGACGGCAAAACCGTCTACGCCTTCAACAACATCAAGCAATACGCCGCCCTCGCCGTCTACCGCGTGGACGCCAGGACCGGCCAGTACACCGAGTGGAGCGACCTGAAGTCCACCGACCTCACGATGAAGGACATCTGGGGCGACACCAAGGACGCCGAGGCCAGCCCCAGCGGCCTCGCCGCGGCCGACGGCTGCGTCTTCATCAGCTTCTCGGGCCAGGACACCGTGTTCGTCGTGGATGCCAAGACGGGCAAGGTTGCGAAGAAGCTCTCCGTGCCCAAGCCCGGCGACGTCGAGGCCGCCTCGGCGAAGCTGATCTTCGTCGTGTCCGGCGGCGCCCAGGTGCTCTCGGTCAACGTCGAGACCGGTGAAACGAAGACCGCCGCCAAGCCCGCGCTCGAAGGCAAGGACTGGGTTTCGGCCCTCGCCCTCGACAAGCCCGGCAACCTCTATCTCGGGGTCCGCGGCGACCACCATCACGTCCTGGCCTTCGCCTCCGACGGCAAGCCGCTGCGGATGCTCGGCCGCAACGAGGGCCGTGCGCTCCTCGGCCCCTGGACGCCCGACGGCATGCTCAACGTCAGCGGGATGGCGGTGGACAGCCGCGGCCAGCTCTGGGTCGCCGAGGACGACGGCTCGCCCCGCCGCGTGAGCGTGTGGGACACCCAGACCGGCGCCCTCAAGAAAGAGCTCTTCGGCGCATCGTCCTACGGCGCCACCGGCGCCGCCATCAACCCCGCGGACCCCTACCTGATGGTGGGGCAGGGCTGCGAATGGCGCATTGACCCGAAGACGGGGCGGGCCTCGATCCTGGGCACGATCACCCGCGAGGGCATGGCCTCGTCGCGCTTCGCCATCGGCTCGAACGGCAGGCTCTACCTGGCCACCACCTCGGGCTTCCTCCACGGCGTCCACCCTGTCCGCATCTACGAGCGCCTCGGCAACGCTAACTGGAAGTTGCGCACCATTCTCTACGGCCCGAGCGGCAAGACCAAAGAGGTCCGCGTGTGGGCCGACGCGAACGACGACGCCAAGGAGCAGCCCGAGGAGGCGACGACCACCGCAATTGACCTCGGCGCCTGGATCGAGGGCTGGTACCTGTGCATGACCCAGGACCTCACCTTCTGGGGCACCCGCTACAAGATTCCCGCCACAGGCTTCACCGCGTGCGGCGCGCCGCAGTACGACCTGTCGAAGGCCGTGAAGCTGGCCGGGCCGAAGGAGGGCCGCGGCGGCATGGGCGCCCAGCTCGGCCTCGGCTCAGTTGACGGCAAGTACATGCTCTACAACGGCGGCTACGGCCTCGACCACAGCACGTTCGACTGCTACGACGTCGCCAGCGGGCGCCTGCTGTGGACGTATCCGAACAACTTCACCGGCGTTCACGGCTCGCACCGCGCCATCCCGGCCGAGCCCGGCCTGATCCGCGGCGCCTACGACATCGTCGGCTCCGCCAAGCTCCCGCCGCCCGTCGGCGACGTGTGGGTCATCCCCACCAACAAGGGCGAGTGGCACGTCCTCACCGAGAAGGGCTTCTACCTCACCCGCCTCTTCGAAGGCGACCCGATGAAAAACGTCTACCCCGAGCAGCCCGTGCCCGGGGCCATCCTCGACACCTGCCCGCCCGGCGCGGGCGAGGAGGCGTTCGGCGGCTCCATCACCCAAGGCACAGACGGCAAGCTCTCGGTCCAGGGCGGCCACGTGAGCTTCTGGAACGTCGAGGTCGTGGGCCTCGACACCATTCGCGCTCTCCCAGGCGGCAAGGTGTCCCTGAGCGACGCCGACGTGCAGACCGCTGCATCCTTCCGCGCCCGTCACCTCCAGGAGGGCGCGACCGCCAAGCGCCTCAAGGCCCGCAAGGCGACGCCCACCTTCACCGGCGACCTGGCCAAGGACTTCGGCAACGCCGAGCCCATCAAGTACCAGAAGGACGACGCCACGGCCTGCCGCACCGCCGTGGCCTGGGACGACAGGCACCTCTATGTCGGCTGGGAGGTCAAGGACGCCACGCCCTGGGTCAACGGCGCCGACGCCCCCGAGTTCCTTTATGCCCGGGGCGACACCGTGGACCTTCAGCTCGGCACCGACCCGAAGGCGCCCAAGGACCGCAAGGAGGCCGTGCTGGGCGACCTGCGCGTCTCCATCGGCCCCTTCCAGGGCAAGCCGACGGTCGTCGTCTACCGCAAGGTCGCGGCGCAGAAGAGCCCGAAAGTCTTCAGTTCGGGTGTCGTCAAGGGCTACGAGATGGAGAGCGTCATCGTGCTCAGCGACGCGCGGGTCGAGGTGAAGGTGGACGCTGTGAGCCGCCGCACCATCATCGAGGCGGCATTGCCGATGGCGGCCCTGGGCATCAAGCCTGCGGCTGGCACGGCCCTCGGCGCGGACTTCGGCGCCACCTTCGGCAACAAGGCCGGCAACGACACTGCCCTCCGCTCCTACTGGAGCAACCAGGCCACCGGCCTCGTCAGCGACGAGGTCTTCGAGCTGAAGATGGAGCCGGCGAACTGGGGGACGCTGGAACTGACCGAGTGAGTCCCTATTGCGGCAGGAGGCGGCGACAAGCGGCGGCAGTGCCCGTGAAGCGGCGCAAGATTGAGAACGGCCACCTGCGGCGCAACGAGCTGAGGGAGTGGATTGTCGCCCGTGACGCCCGCGAGGCCACTGTCTCCCGCGACCTGTGGGAGAAGGCCCAGAGGCGGATAACCGGGGCAGACAAGACGGGAGGACCGTTCCGGCAGTACCGAGCATCGCCGCACCTCCTCAGCGGCATGATCTACTGCCGCGCCTGCGGCCACAAGATGCACGGCCTCACGTTCGTGAAGCGACAGAGGAATGGAGCGACCTGCAAGTACCGACGCTACACCTGCTCCTCACCGCAGAACGGCAGGTTGCCCAGGAGCTTCTGCGGCATACCGACGTGCGCCTGACCCTCAAAGCCTACACACACACCACGCGGGAGCAGCAGTTGACGGCGCTGGTGTCTCTGCCGAAGCTGGGAAACTGCGCCCCCAACTCCACCACGGATGTCACCAGGGATGTCACCACGGGCGCTGGCGGACCGTCTCAATCGGAGGCGGAAGGGGTCGAAGCGTGTCAAGGGGGAGAATCGGCGGATGGCGGCGGTATACGAGAAGGCAGGCAAAAAGAAACGGGGGCTGACAACCTGTGTCAACCCCCGTCGAGAGTGGAGGAAACCGAACTGGATGCAAATCCTGGCTACACGTGTCGGCAGGTTCGAAGCGGCTGCGCGAGCCGCGTAGGGCGGCGGCGTAACCATTCGTCCCAGTCCAGAGACGTTCCCTCCCCGACGAGGACTCAGACTAGACCCTAATCAAGCGCATTCCCCCAAAGAGTGCTGGCGCGGAGGGTGCACTGAGGCGTCTCCGGGCACCCGGGTGCCCCTAACCGGGCGCGCCGTTCGCGGATGCACGGGGTTCCGGGCCTCGCGGGCTCCCGAGGCAGGCGTTTCGCTCCGGCAGCAACGGAGCTTCTCTGTCGCTCCCCCGTGCGAACTCCTGGTTTTCGCTCGCGAGGGCACTACGTGAACTCCAGTTGCCGGAGCCGGTCGAACGTGCGAAGGAAGGTGCGGGTCCACTCCGTGTAGCCGAGGATGCGGTAGAGGACGCGCCCTGCCCCCCGCACGATCTGGCACGGCACCATCACGATGGCGTGCAGGAACCGGCGGAACTCCATCCGCAGCAACGCCTCACGTCGCTCGCTGTCCCGAACGACCAGGGCGAACCAGGCCTTCAGGGTCCACGCCAGCGACGCCATGACCATGTAGGCCCAGTTCGACACCAGGTCGTCCACCGGCATCCGCAGGGCGTGGACGCCGTTCTTGAGCTGCTCGATCAGGTTCTCCTGGTTGCACCGGTCGTTGGCGAAGAAGACGATCTCCGCGGCCGTGCGGTCCGTCAGGTTCGTGATGTAGAAGAAGTAGCGGATGTCGTCGAAGAGCACCCGCTCGCCCTTCTCGACCGAGAGGTTCTTGCGGAGCACGACCAGGCGGTAGGCCCGCTTGCATGCCGTGGGCTGGTAGGGGAACTCGGCGACGTGCTCGCTCACCAGGCGGAGGTTGTCGTACTCCCGCTCGCGGACGATCCGCTCCTTGACGTTCTCGGGGCGCCGGCGTGGCTCGGTCTGGACCATCCGCTTGATCCGCCGCTTCAGCGGCTTCCAGCGGCATTCCTCAATGCCTCCCGCAATCGCCTTGAGGTTCGGCATCGCGTCAATGCCGAAGACGAACCCGACGCCCGCCTTGCTCCAGCGGTCAAAATTCACCGTCAGTGCGAAGTCCGTGTCCCCCCGGAAGCACACCCTCCCGAAGGCCGGCCGCACGAGCGCCGCGGCACGGTCCAGCCATTCCGCCGCCCCCTCGTGCGACGGGCGGTTGCCCGGCCGGTTCACCAGGTAGAGCGGCTCGCCCGTGTTCGCCAGCGACACCAGCAGGGGGTGATAGCCCCACACCCCCTTGTAGGCCATGTCCATCCCCTCCTTGCACTCCCCCGTCGTCGGCGCCACCAGGCCGTCGGCCTCCACCACCGCCAGCCGCCGCTCCGCACGCGAGAGGCGCTTCCGCCACACCTTCAGGCGCAACTCGTTCACCGCGTCCAGCAGAGCGACCACGTCGGACCGCCCGAACCGCCGGGTGAAGTCCCCCGCCGTCGTCGGAGCCGGAATGCGCTCGGCCCCCAGCGCGTCCAGGTACGCTTCGTCCGTGCGGTGCAGGGTGATGTCGTCCAGCGCCGTGCCGCCCGTCAAGGTGTTGTAGGCCAGATTGAGCACGTGGTCCGACTCGTGGTACGGCAGGTGCACCTGAAGCAGATGCAGCCGCCGGTCGAGTGCCTTGACCAGCCCCACACGCTGCGCCAGCACGTGGAACGCCCCCACGCCCCCGCACGGGATGGCCCGCGTCCGGTCCGCCATCTCGTACTGGATGTTGCGGGCCGCCAGCATCGGCTTGGCCTGCTCCTCCCACGTTCGTGGCCCGAGGCGATGGCTCAGATGGCGCTTGCGTCGCACCAGAATTCTGCTATCCTTGCTGTTCACTCGAAATGCCCTTTCGTGCTCGGAGAATGGTTCTTGCTCAATCACATTCTACCCACACGGATCGGGCATTTCGAGCTATTTTGCTCAAGGTTCTGAAAAACTCACGCTTGAGTTGGGACTAGACCACCCGGGGTGTGAGAAGCCATTGCGCTTCAGGCGCGGACACGTATAATGGTCCTGGATCGAGCGGATGAGAGGCGCTTGGCGGTAGCTGATTGGGCCGGTGCGAATACTTTGGGAATCAGCAAGGAGGCCATCTGGTGGGAGACTCAAGGGCGCTCGCGGGGAAGGGGCCTGCCGTCCTACTTCACCTGAGCGACCTGCATTTCGGGCGTACCGGCGACGAAACGCAAAGTGCTCTGCGGAAGGCTGTCCTGGGTAGCTTGGCGCGGCAGGTACTTGCGCAACCTCCAGATTGGCGGGCCACCATCGTATGCGTTTCGGGTGATATAGGATGGGCAGGACGAGAGGCGGACTACCATGATGCCGAGGGATGGCTGAGCGAGTTCCTCCTAAAGCTCGGCCTTGCCCCGGAGCAGTTGGTCGTCTGCCCCGGGAACCACGACATTGACCGTGAGAAAGCCAAGCGCAGATGCAGACCGCCAAACGTGAAGGAAGCCGATGACGCCTTGAGCGTGCCCATCGATCTATCGCACGCGGAGCCATTCAGGGAGTACGAAGCCTTCTGCCAAAGGATGGGCATGCCCCTTCTGCACATAGGGGATTCGGCATCGTATCTGGTGGGGATCCGGGATCTGGGTGGGGCTCGCCTTCTCGTCTGCAACTCATGGCCGGGCTAGCCGCGGGCGGGCCACGATTTTCCGGCCCTGCGGGTGTCTCCACACTGGCTGACCGGAGCTGTCGCTGAGCATCCTCGGCAACGGCTCCTTCCATGTCCGCCCCTGCTCGCCACTTACGCTGCGCGCCTCATCGCCCGCCATTCTCCCTACCTGCCAAAAGCACCAAAACAAAATCCATGGTTCAACCCCATGGGGGCCTCGGGCCCCCTCCGGGTTCTCCGGCTGTCAACAGTCTCTGAGGCCGGCGTCTGGAGACGCATCGGAAGCCTGGGCGAGCCCGCCTTCCTCACGCCGCGGGGTCCGCGAGCTGGGCTTGGGTGGGGCTTGCCTCCGTTCCCTGGTCAGCAGCGTAAGTCGTTGGCATGGGGGATGTTCCGTCGCCGGAGCCAGGTGCGGAAGGAAGGTTAACCATGCTTCCGCCCGCGTTCCGTCGCGCCCTTGTCGGTCGCTGCCCGTGCCCGTCCGCGTGCGCGACATGGAGCCGAAAAACGCCTCTCCGGCACGGCCGGGGGAGGGTTTTCAGCTAAGGTCGAAAAGGGGGGGGGGGTAAGGTCCCCGGAGGCCCCCAGCTAAGGGGGGCCGCCGATCCAGGTAAGGGGGCAGAGAGGCCCCGGAGGGATATTCACGGTTCTGTTTGGCCCGCGCAATCTGACACGTAGACAAACGTGTCAGATCGCGCGGGCGAAGTGCCTGCGCGAATATCCCTCCGGGATGTGCCGGGGTGAGTAGTTGGGTCGCCTCCGGATGAGTAGTTGGATGCCTTTTTCGAGGTCTACTTGAGACATCTGTTTCCGGGCCCTCCGGGACGCCAATTCAGGCGGCGCGCGTGTTCCCCACGGAGGTCCCCTCCGCACGGCCGGCGGGGGGCCCAGAACCGACAGAACGAGCGGAGAGCAGACGCTCGGTCAGGGGGGAAGACTGTCGTAACCGGTGCAGTAGAAGGAGGTTATGAGGATGGCCACAGCCTCGCGTTGGAGCGGTTGAGGAGGGCTGGGCCGTGTTCCCAACGCTGGGTCCATGGGTGGTCGGCGAACGCGCGCAGGGCGAGTCTTCGGGTGCATCCGCATCTGATTCGCGGCCCGAGAGATCGAGGAGGTCCCCGGCCGCCCATGAGGTTGGGCCACGTTTTTTAGTTGGGGGGTGCGCAGCGGTGTGCGCGTCGTTGCGGTAGGCCCTCGCGTGGCAGCCTGCGATCCCGCCGCACCCGATGATTCCTGCACGGAAGGACATCGGGAAGCCTCCAAGAAACTGAGTGACCGTGCGGTGGCGTCCCTAATGGTAACAGGTCGGCGACTTTGCGCAAGCGCAGGCCCACTTGACACCACGGGTGGGGATGCCTACACTGCGCCCCAGGGAGGTTTGCCGTATTCCAGGGGGTCTTGTCATGTTGGTGCGCCTGCCGTGGTACGTTGCCGTCGCGTGCGGTCTGCTCCTGGCGCGCCAGCCTAGAGGGCTGTCTGGCGAGGCTGGGCTGCGGGCCTGGCCGGTAGACCCGCTGGTGAAGGTGCTTCGCGCGGATGAGCCGCCGGCCTCGCCGGCCAAGGGCGTGCTCATTGAAGCCGCTCGCGGGGAGATCGAGAACGGCCAGGTCGCCTTCCGCACCGCAACCGACATCGCCAGGCTCACAGCGTCGGCTACGCCGCTGAAGTCGGCCGCGGGGAAGGAGCTTCCCGCGCCGCGCGTCCGTTCCGTCGGCTACGTGCCCATCAAGAAGAACACCGAGCCCCACCTGGCCGAGACCGGCGAGCAGGTGCTCGTGGCCAAGGCGCCCGTGGACCTC
>Ga0307380_10000292_pt1 | contig 83225 bp, 78 predicted proteins | sample UN3MG_FD_202239 | JGI IMG/M metagenome (GOLD analysis project Ga0307380, IMG submission 202239) | Soil microbial communities from Risofladan, Vaasa, Finland - UN-3 | ecosystem: Environmental > Terrestrial > Soil > Coastal area > Acid sulfate soil | place: Finland: Risofladan, Vaasa | collected...
CTTTTAACTCATAGTCTTTATCCTTTATATAAAACGTTTTTAGAAGAGCTAGATTATGAAGTAGTTCTTTCTGATATTGATGAAGAAAAGGAATTAATGACTAATGCTCCATTTTGCTACCCCATACAAATATTGCATGGCGCAACCTTGGATCTTGTAAGAAAAAACATAACTACTATTTTCTTACCACACGTTCATAAAATGCCAATCGGTGAAGATTGGACAGAATCAACTTTTTGTCCCATAACTCAAGCAAGTCCATATTTTATTAGAGAATCTTTTAGAGATGTTACTATCCTTAGTCCTGTTTTAGATTTCGAGAAAGGGTATGAATTTGACAAATCACTTGTTAAAATGGCTATTGAAACATTGAAGCAACCCAAGAAAAAAGCAGTAGCAGCATTTGAAAAAGCAGTGAAGAAACAAAAAGATATAGAAGCTCAATTCATTCAATGGGGAAAGGAAGTTATTGAAAAAATCAAAGGAACAAATGAAATTGGTATACTCCTAGTAGGTCGAAGTTACAATGCTTTCCCACCTGAAACATCATTGAGCATTCCGAGAAAACTTGCTAGTATGGGAGTAAATGTTATACCTTTTGATTTTCTTGAAAAAGGTGGTAAAGCAGATATTCCATGGTTTTTTGCCAATTATGCTAAAGCAGCAATTGATATTGCTTTACAATATGAAAATCTCTATGTGCTTTATATCAATAGCTTCAGCTGTACAATAGATGCTTTCAGTCAGAATTATTTACGAACAGAAATGGGTACTAAACCTTATCTCATGTTAGAGCTTGACGCCCACTCTGCAGACGCTGGTATTCAAACACGTTTAGAAGCTTTTCTTGAGATTATTAAAAACTATCAATCAAGAAAAAGAGTGATTGAAGAGCAACCTTTCCAAGTTGCACAAGTTAAACGTCGAAATGGTAAGGTAGTAGTTATAACATCAGAAGGAAAAGCAATTGATATAAAAGACCCAAGGGTTACATTACATCTACCAAGTTTCTCCAAATATCATACTGATATTGGCGAACGAGTTTTGAAAATGTTTGGGTATAATGTTGGTGAATCCTCTGATATTAAATTAGAGTACTTAATTAAGGGATTCAGATGTAGTTCGGGGAAAGAATGTATCCCCTTGCCTGTTGTTTTAGGTCAAATAATGTCACTTGTTGAGAAACGAAAACCTGGTGAATTAATAGGTCTCTATATGATTCGTGGAGGTTCACCCTGCGCTGTCTATAGCTATTTCCATTATATTGAGCAGTTCCTAGAGAAGAATAAGATTGAAAACGTATTCATTTTTAGATTTGATTATCTAACTAAATTCTTAGGAATGAAGTTACAACATGTAATTCGTTTTATTCCACCAGCCCTCATCATAGGTGACCTTATTGCTGAAATTGATAGTTCTATTCAAGTTGTCGGTGAAGAAGGCAGTTTTGCCCTTTTACAAAAATACTGGTTTGAGTTTTTGGATAGTATAGTTAGTAAAAAGAAATTCAGAAGAGGTATTAGAAAACTAATAAGACATCTTGCCAGTATTCCTAGAAAATATCATCCAAGGATTTTACCAAAAGTCCTTATTACAGGTGACTTTTTTGTTCGCTTTAGTCCATTTTTCCTCAAAGAATTAAGAGACATTTATGCTCAAAATGGTATTATTGTAAAATCAACAGATCTATTCGAATTAGGTGTTTATGGTACACACTTCAATGGTGGGTATCTTGCTACAAAAGAATGGAATATGAATCCTGATAAAGTTCCTGCATTGCTTAGAGCATCAGCTACTCCATGGGATGATGCTTCCAGAATATTACTAATGAGTAGAGTAGGTATCAAGGTCATGTATGTAATGGAAAAGAGATTACGTAAGAGATTTGAAAGAACAGGATTACTATACGCTCATCAAAACGATCTTGGCAAAATAATAGATCATGCTAGCCCCAAGATAAGTCGATTGATCTTTGGTGAAGCGATACCATCTATAGGCAAGGGTATGGAAACATTAGAGGGATCAGATTATGATTCATTAATACTTACAGGACCTTTCAATTGTCTCCCCTACAAAATTGCTCAAGCAATTCTCAAACCTGTGTATCAAGAAAACAATAAACCACTACTAGTTTTCGATGTAGACATAACATCAATGACACCTAATATGAAACGATTAATTCAAGCTAATATCGAGCATATAAAAAGAAGACGAGAAATTGAAGTGGAGGGTTAATACTAACCTTTATTTCATCATTTCTCTTTTCCTTGATTTTTTATAACTATTATTAAGGATAACAAATAGTGCTATTTGATCTTATTGCTATTTCATCAAAATATGCTTGAGCACTAGTAGATGAATATTCATATGGGCAAACATCACTAAAATACCGGTTTACTGTATAATGAATATGGGGAAATTCTCCACCAATAAGAAGTATGCCAACTTCCTCACCTACCTCGATTTTTTGTCCGAATTTAACTTTTAACAATGACATTTGGTATTCATGAAACTCGGTTGAATTAGAATAAGGCTCGAAAACCAGCATTATGGACCACACAAGGTTTATCCGAATATTTATACTGATCATAATATGTCCTTTATTTTTATTAACTGAAGAAGTAATCAAACCAACTGTCCCAGTACAAGGAGAAATAACTTTTGTACTATTAATTGAAATTTCAAGGTCAATTCCAGAATGATGGTCTTTGTAAGAACCACCATCTTCTATGAGATTGTAACCTCTCAAGCGAACAATATCTGTAGAAGTTTCAAAAGGAAATTCAAGCATAGGTACACCATAAGCCGGACTCCAACCCATCATGAATGGCAATATAGGCGTAACTATTCCTGTGAGAATTATTAATGAACAAAAGACAATTAGAGCAATCTTTCTTCCTTTTTTCATTTCAATCAACATACTATTGTTTTATTGCTAATTTTTATAATTTTGTCTTTATACACTTTTAGCTCTTTTAATTCCTCTTTACTTTTTTTTAATTGTCGATATGTTTAAATGTACACGTCGGCATTTTCATATACCTAAAATTTGGGGAAATTAAAGTGAAAATTACAAGAATTATCCCATTAGTAGTAAGTGTATACTTAACAATTTTTGTACTAATGGTCAGTCAAGCTCAAATACAATCCTATACTGAACAAGGAAATTCCTCGCTTGAAGGTAATGATTATTCTGTACCCTCTGTAGGATTAATACTAACAGAATATGTTATTCCTACTCTTCCAGGAGGCCCTGCACCAAATTGGAATTTAAGCATAACAGGTATAGGATTAACAGAAGCAGTACAGCTTAATTTAACTTATTTAATTGATGAAATTAATGCTGGTAATCTTCCTGCATATGAACAAGTAGCTGAATATTCTGGTGCCAATCAAACACTTATTGGTATCGATATCTTAACTTTAGTTCAAAACTATGCTAATGTCTGGTATGCTGGCGAATTTACTTTTATAGCAGAAGATGATTATTCAGTAGCAATAAATGCAACTGATATAGTTTACAGCATGTTCCCACCTGTTCTTGAAAGTGCTGATATTAAAATCCTTTTGGCTTTTGCTGTAAATGGTAGCTATCTTCAAGATTCAGATTGGGCACATAAAGGTGGCTTACGTTTAGCACCACCAAGTAACCTTGAGCACCAATATTTCAAGAGTGCTTGGGTAGGAAATGTAACAGAGATTTCAATTAGTGATAGATGGAAATGTCATGTTTATGTAGATGGTCAACTAGAAACTTCTATATCAATTGGTGATGAAAGCTCATATACAGATATTGACTATTTAACCTACAATCTAACCTACAAATTTGAAAACACTAAATTTGCAGGACCAAGTGTGACCAGTATTCTGTTTTCTATTGGAGTTTCACTTGATGAAATATCATTAATCCAAGCTGAAGCCCCAGATGCTATAGCTTTAGTTAATGCTACAGAATTTGGTGGAATTAAACCTGCAATATTATGTCAAGCTATCAACGATGAATATATAGGTTTCAATAAAGGTCCCTTTAGATTAGTTGGTGGAGATCTTAGTTCTTTTCATTGGATAAAGAATTGTTTTGCTCTTCATATTACAACTATGCAACTAACATCATCTGTTCCAGGATTCTGTATAGTGGCTACAATTGGTGCTCTAGTTTCAATGCCTATCGTTAATACGATAATCAAAAAAAGAAATTAATGATTAATAATAAAGGATAAGCTACTAGTTATTAGGGTAATTTATCCTTTTTCCGCTATTTTTTCTTTCTCAGCTTTTACTTTTTAATAAAAATTAATGGTATGATCATATCTTCAAAACGACTTTCTCCATGGATCCCAACTCGTTCATCGTTTTCAAACGCTAAATGCATTCCATGGTCAGCTGTAATTATTACCAAGGTATCATTGCTAATTATCTTAATTAGATCATTCACATAGCTAAAAGTTGTATTTACTTTATTCATCCATTCACTCGAGTAAGGTCCATATGTATGTCCAATATCATCGATTCCATGGAAATGGACAAAGAGAAGATCACTTCTATTATCATTTATTGATTCGTATGCTTCATCGAAAATTTCATCATCGATGTTATCATTTTCATTTTGATCTGTTAACCAGAATTCATAATCAGCCTCTAAATTCAAGAAACCAACATTACCTTCTATGTATTCAGTAGTAAGGTTATTTTCACCAGCAATATCAAATATTGATGGTACTTCTAATTGATGATTTTGTCTTGTCATGATACCAGTTACTTCAGGCCAATATCCTGTAAGTATTGAAGCTGTGGCAACATTAGTAATTGATGGGAAAACAGTCAAAGCAGGTTGTTCAATAAAGGGATTTATCTCAAGTTCTATCAGACCTAAATTTGATAAATTATCCCAAAATCCCCACCCAAAGCTATCTAATAAAATAATAATTGTCTTATTTATTGAATGCTCTTCTGGGGTAAAGAAGGCTTGACCTTGTGTATACCAATTTTTCAGAGATAATGCATTGTAAATAGTAGGAGCAATATCAACTGAGTTATAATAAACATTAATAGCTAACCCTTGAATTGAGTCAATTTTTTTATGCCCAAGATCTATTTCAAACCCATTTTTTCCTAATTCTAAATCTAAACTATTTACTTCGCAAGAACTAATATAATCACCATTATCTTTTGTTGAGATTATTTTTAAAAGTAGATATGAGTTAATATTGTAGTAATTTAGTACGCTACTTAAAGCCATTTTGAATTTACCATTAGTTAATTCCTTATAACTTGTAATATTAAGAATAGCTATATTTTGATCTTCAGTAAAAATCACTAATTGGCTATCTGCTGGGATTTGTCTTTCAACAATTCCAGGTAAAATAATTCCCAAAATGGTACTTGAAGTAACAACTAGTCCGACAGTGATTCCTATTAGTATTTTTTTGCTTTTAGCTATCATTGGTTACATTAATCAAATTTGATATGTTAATTTAAACATAACGTCATCTTACTTAAATCACAACGGGGAATTTAATATGAGATTAGTTGGTGATTAACTAAATTTTCTTGTAAAATATGTGAAAACTTTTTTATCGAGTTATTTTTCCATACACATCGTATTTAATTGGTGTAGAAAACTGATGAAAAGAAGATGGTAAGCTAAATGAGAAAATTAGGATTAATATTAATTGTTGCATCTGTTAGTGTAGTAGCTATTACGGGAACAGGAATAGGTATCTGGTTGGGGGTAAAAAGCCAAAACTTTCTTCCTCATCCTGATAGTGAATGGTCTTTCAAAATAAGTGGTAATATTGTTGGTGAGGATTTTAATATTACATTAGCTGAACTAATTGCTATGCCGTCTCATAAAGATGATTATGTCATTAGAGGATCAACTACTTTTGAAGCTGAATATCAGGGTGTCTTATTGTCTTATCTTTTTGAAGATATTATAGATGTAAATGTTTCAGCAACAACTGTTACATTTGTGGCTATTGATGAATATTCCTTGAATTTCAATATTGATGAATTATTAAGCAAAGACTCACCTATTTTGGCGTATAAAATGGATGGGCAATATTTAGAAAGCAAAGAAGATGGTGGCACTGGTTACTTACGTTTAATTCTTCCTCCAGAAAGTGATCAAGATTATAATGGTCCCTTATGTCTAAAATGGATTGTTGAAATTATTTTTACCTAATTTCATTTATCCAACTTTCTTTTCTCTAAAATAATGTTTTTTTTATTCACTATTAATGAATTAAATTAATTTTGACTCTATTTTAAGTGATTACAAGGTAACTCTTACGGATGAAAATCATAAAGAAAAGAATTTTGATTTTTTATTATATCTTGGATAATTTTAAAGGTAATTTTTTCTAGACAATATAATTTGGAAGATGAATTTAAAGCGTTCAAGTAAAATAGTTAAAAATGATGTTGTATATCATTTAAGTATAATATATGAAAATAAAAAAGAACCATTTAGGATTTTTGTAAAATTAACGAATTAGGCGTTAATAGAGAAGAAACAGTTAAGGTAGAAAATAATGCTTGAATTAAATAAAATAGCAACCGGTTTTACTATTCTTTATAATAATTTCGAAATAATTCGACATACAAAAGAGAAACCTTTCTGTATTGTTGGTGTTGGAAAAGGGAAATATTCCATGGACCATGGTATGTTTAAGATAAGAGAAAAATTACAGAGCAAATATCTTTTGGTAGATTATACAGTAATTGAAGAATCAATTAAAACTATAACATTGGAATTTACTATAATAGATGATTCAAAATTTCAAATAACTATCAAAGAAACAAAAGGTAATATTGAGATTCTTTTTACCACAGATGATACTAACTTGAATCGATTGTGGATTAGTTTTCCAGCAACAATTGATGAAAGTATTTATGGTTGCGGTGAGCAATATTCAGAAGTGAATTTACGAGGTAAAAAAATTCCTTTATGGTGTCAAGAGCAAGGAATAGGAAGAGGCGATCCAAAATTCTTCACTTTTTTAGCAGATGTGTTCAAGAATGCTGGTGGAAATGCTTTTACAACTTATTATCCTCAACCAACTTTTGTTTCTTCAAGAAATTATTTTTGCCATATAGAAACAACTAGTTATTCAGAGTTTAATTTTAAAAACAATTTATTCCATGAACTTTACATTTGGGAGATACCTGCAAAAATCACATTTGGTAAATATAAAACTGCTTTACAAACCATTGGCAATCTTTCAATCCTTTTAGGAAAACAACAAATTTTACCTGAATGGTTATTTGATGGTATTATTTTAGGCATTCAAGGTGGTTCTGATATTGTTGATAAAAAATTAGCTCTTTGTAAAGAGCATGATATAGCTGTTGCTGGTGTTTGGTGCCAAGATTGGGAAGGAGGAAGAATTACTACATTTGGTAAACAACTTTTCTGGGATTGGATATTTGATTCTACCCTCTATCCAAATCTCCCTGCTTATATAGAACAATTACATAAAAATGGCATCAAATTTTTAGGATATATCAATCCATTTCTTACATTAGATGGAAAATTATATCAAGAAGCATCGAGTAAAGGATTTCTTGTTCAACGACCAAAAGGGAAAGGTGAATATCATATAGAAATAACTACTTTTCCAGCAGCTATTTTAGATTTAACTAATCCTGATGCTGTAATGTGGATAAAGAAAATAATCAAACAAAATCTTATAGGAATAGGTATGGATGGTTGGATGGCTGATTTTGGGGAGTATTTGCCAATAAATGCTATATTGAACTCAGGGGAAGATGCTGAGAAGTATCATAATAAATATCCAGTTGAATGGGCTAAAATAAATAAAGAAGCACTTGAAGAAACTAAAAAATTAAATGAGGTAGTATTCTTTACTCGAGCAGGTTATACTTATACTTCAAAATATAGTCCTCTTATTTGGGCAGGGGATCAATTAGTTAATTGGAGCATACACGATGGTATTGCTTCTGTAATTCCAGCTGGTATTTCTTTGGGAATATGTGGTATATGTAATTATCATTTTGATATTGGTGGGTATACTACAATTGGGACATTTAAACGAACCAAGGAAGTTTTTATGCGATGGGTTGAATTGGCTGCTTTTACAATGGTTATGCGTACACATGAAGGAAATCGTCCTGCAGATAACTGGCAATTTGATTCAGATGAAGAAACTCTCAAACATCTAACAAAAATGGTTAAATTACATGTTAAATTGAAACCATATTTGAAGAAATTAACAAAAGACTACATTGAGAATGGATATCCTCCAATAAGAGCTTGTTATATGCATTATGAAAATGATAAAACACTGCATCAATTAAAATATCAATATCTTTTAGGGTCAGATATTTTGGTTGCGCCAATTATCCAAGAGAATCAAACAACTCAAAGAGTCTATTTACCACCTGATGATTGGGTGCACCTTTGGTCAAATCAAGAATATGATGGACCTGGATGGATAACAGTTAATGCTCCAATAGGTGAACCTCCAGTATTTTATCGTAAAAACAGTCAAAATGAGAAATTGCTATCAGAGCTCTCTGATCTTTAATCGACAAATTTTGACATCAAAGTTTATAAAAATCGATATCCTTAAACTTATAGAAATTAAGTTGGTAGAAAAATGGATGAAAAGAAATTACCCGAAATAGATGAATTTGAACCAGTTGAAGATTCTGATTCTACCGAAGACAATGAATTGATATCAGAAGAAGAAAAAGAACTTGAATCATCTGAAGAGATGGAATCGGAATCTGAATTAAGTGAAGAGGCAGATGCAGAAGAACAAGAAATTGAGGATATAGAAGAACAAGAAGAAATTGTAGAAGAAGAATATGATGAATCAGAATTAATCGATGATGAATATTCCGATCTATTTGATGAGAGTGAACCTGATATAACCACACTTGATAGCACCGAATTAGAATCGGGTGAGATTATTTATTTTGAACCTCGAATGAACCCAAATATTCCTGGCAAACATAAAATCGGAAGAACAATTCTTATTTCATTTGCTTTTCTATCAGCTTTGGTTGCTTTAACTTATTATAATCTAGCTGTACCAGTAATTCTGGACAGCCTTGTTGAAGATGACTTTATTTTTCTAGGATTCATAAGACATGATGCTTTTATAGGGCTCTTGATGACTATCGATAATATTTTAGCTGTTACATTACAACCACTATTTGGCTATATGAGTGATAGAACTAGTTCAAAATTAGGCAGAAGGATGCCTTATATGATTATAGGTGTCATAGGTTGTGCCTTATTCTTTGGAATAGCTCCCTGGGGTCAAATTTTAGGTTATTTTGTTGGAATGTTAATTTGTTATAATATTATGATGGCTTTCTTTAGAAGTCCGGCATTATCTTTAGTTCCAGATTATACAGAAGAAAAACATCGCTCCACAGCAAGTGGTTTACAACAATTAATAGCAAATATTGGTACTATCGTTGCTTTTGGTATACCAATAATAGTGGGATTATTTGTATCAAGAACAACTCATCCTAATCAAGATGAGCGTAATGTTATTATTTCAAAGATAGGTTTTCCAATAGTTTCTGCTTTTATGTTGATCAGTTTGCTAATATTATTCCTTACAATTAAAGAAACACCAACAGGTAAAAGTTTCTTCAAATTATCTGATAGGAAAATAACCTTAGATCCAGTAAGTCTACAAGTAAAAGAAGTTGAAGAACAAAGAACAAGAATTGATCGCGAAACAAGACGAGAAAATAGAAAGTATTTCTTTAGTAAAAGAAATGTTAGTCTAATTTTGTTATTTTTTGCTGTTTTCTTCTGGTTCTCTGGTTTTGCTGCAATAGAAGCTTTCTTCACATTATTAGGTTCGAATTATTTTGGTTTAGATATGGATAGAACGCCTTTATATGGCTTAGTTTATCCTATATCAATGATAGTAGCCTCAGTTCCAACAGGTTTAATCGGAAAGAAATTTGGACGAAAGAAAACTCTCTACTTATGTCTGGGATTTCTCATCGTTAGTCTTTCACTTCTATCCTTTGTTGTTATCTTACTTAAGAGTATAATAGGATTAGTTGTAATGATGGCTATTGTAGGTTTCTTCTGGATGGGTATTATAGTTAATACTTTTCCAATGATCTGGCGATTATGCCCAGAAACCAAGATAAGTACATTCACTGGAATCTATTATACCTTTAATCAAAGTGCTGCAATTTTAGGCCCAATAGTGATTGGTTTTATTTTCGACTTTCTAGCAAACAAGAATTGGGGAAATAATAAATATAAGGCACTCTTTCCTTTTGTTCTTGGTTGTATTCTTGTGGCTTTGTTATTCCTAATTTTCGTTAAGGGTGGAGAAGCTAATGACGTACCTAAGAAAAAAGAGGAATCTACTTTCAATTATTGATTCCTCATTTCATCTATTTAGATAATAATCTACTGACAAAATTCTCTATTTATAGATAAAAAAATCTAAAAAAACTTAGAAAATAAACAAAAAGTCTATTTAAAGCTTTACCTATCATTAATTTATAGTTTATTTTTTTACTTTATCAATTAAGAGGTTAAGTTGTTGAATTAGCTTGTACAGAAATAGCAAAAAATACAAAGTATTAGTAATAATATTCAGTCTTACTATTAGTTTAGTGTTAAATCTTTATATGATAAATTATTCTGAAATAAACGCACATTCATCTGTAGCATATCCATCTGAAATATTCTCTATATGGAATGGTACCAGTCCTACATTGAATGGCTTAATAGACTTTAGTTCTAAATCGAATAATCAAGAATGGTCTTATACAGCAATATATGACTTGTATGATTATACAAATGCTATTTCTGGCAAACTCCTCCTTCAGAATGATAATACTAATTTATACATCGGATTAGATGGTATTAATTACCATGATGCTACTCCAACAACAGATTGGGGATGTACAATTTATTTTGATTTAGATCATAATGGTTTCCTTTCATCAGTAGATAGGACCTTGTATTTTATATCCAATAGTACCGATGATTTTGTTATTTTTAGGGGTTATAATGCAAACACCAAGAATTGGTATGTATTAGAATGGGGTAATCCTGGTACAACTTTAACAACAAGTGGTATATTATTAGATACAAATTTTGACACATCAGATTTTAATAATGTAACAAATCATCGACAATATGAAATAAAAATACCTTTTTCAGCATTAGCTAGTAGTACAGGTAAAACACTAGGAATAGCCTTTGAAGTAACAGATGATTATAATACCCAAAATGCTGGTATAACTTGGCCTTATATTGAAACCAACCTGTTTTATATTAGAACACGAGCGAATGTTTGGGGAGATATCACCTTTGCTGAAGAATTTAAAAATAACTTTGATTTAATTGTTGAAAAGAATCTCAAAGTAAAATCATCAGCTTATGGTGTAAATAATGGTACATTTATGACAGCTGCAGATATCGATGGGAATGGTGATAAAGAGCTCATTGTCAGTTCAAATAGAACTGTTTTGGGGGATAATCATTTATTAGCTATTTTCGATTATAAGGATGGCACATATCAAAGGATTTGGGCAAGTTGGACAACAAGTCATCAATCTCTCATAACTTTCACAATTAGTGATATTGCTGCTTTTGATTTTAATGGTGATGGAAAAGATGAGATTTATGCTGTTGGTAAAGCAACAACAATTTTGCGATTTAGTGATTGGAATACTTTAACAAATGATTTTGATACAAGTGAGATTATATTCACTCATACTGCACAAATTAATGGTTATTTAGCAATAGGTGATGCTTCAAACGATACATTTGCTGATTTGGTTTTTGGTGATATAAATGCTAAAGTTAATGTTTTAGAATATAATTCCTTAACAGATTCATTTAGTCAGGATTCACCAAGATCACCATTTACCCCTAAGTTCAGTTTATTACCTGTTTATCGCATTCATGATATTGCTATTGGAAATATGGACTCAGATCTCACTGAGGAGTTATTGTTCTATTCTCAAATAACCTCAGATGATACTTTGGGTATAACAAGATTACAAATATTCGAAAGAACAACAGCTAAATATCAAGATAATGCTTTTGATGATTTGCCAAATGATCCACCTGCGACTATGGAAGATCAATTTGGTCACACAATTGTGGTTGCTGATGTCGATAATGATTTGTGTAATGAAGTAATTATGGTTGGGAAGAATTACCTTCGTATATTTAGTAATACCACATTCAGTAATCCAAGTCCTCCATTAGAAATATTACTGAACGATGGCCAAGCTTCACCTAAATTTGCTGGAGGAGCAATTGTTACTGATATTAATAATGATGGAAAAAATGAATTGTTATTTGGAGCGAATAATGGAACATTATATCTTGGATATGTTACAGATGAAGGTTCATCATTCACTTTCCATTTGAATTGGTCAAGTGATTTTGGCAGTTGTTTAGGTTTTCATGAAGCAATAGTTGCGGAGGATTTCGATGGTGATGGCTATAATGAAATTGCCATTGGAGATAATTTTGGTCAGATATTTATTTTTGGTAAAGGAAAAATTCCTCAGATTTCAATAACATCCCCAAGTTCCGGTTATATTTCTTCACAAGAAAATGTTCTTGTTAAATGGACTGCTGCTGACGATCTCCATTCATTACATTATTTTGAATTATATGTAAATGGTATGTTCAAGAATAAATTTGGTGCGGGACAAAGAGAAGCAATTGTTTACCTTACTCCTGGTCAAAATAATATAACCATTATAGGATATGATTTTTCAGGATTTACTCAAACGAAATGGATTACTGTAAAATTCGATGTCAAAGCTCCTCAAGTAACAATTACCAGCCCAGCTAACAATTATGCAACAAAAGTAGATGTAGTTGAGATTTCTTATTACAATACTGATCCAGATGATGATTTTGATTATTATAAGATATATAGAAATAGTACTCATCTAGGAGATACTTTTGATGAATCCTACTTTGTTGATTTACCTAATAGTGGTCATTGGAATATAACAGTTGTTGCAGTTGATGACACTCTCCTTGAAGGACGTTCTAGTATAATTGTTATTCGCGACAATCTTGCTCCTGAAATAAGTATTGTCTCACCTATGGATGGTGTGGCTGTAAAAGTAACAGATTTAGAGGTAACTTGGACTGCAAGTGATAGTCTAACAGAAATCGATTATTATAATGTTTATTTGGATAGTTCATTTTATGACACAACAACTGCTAAAACAATGATTATTTCATTAGATACTGATAAAAGCTACTTAATAGAAGTTAGGGCATATGATATAATTGGTAATAGTCAAACGGATAGTATTACAATTTCGCGAGATACTGTCAATCCAACAATAACAATAGATCCTATTACTCTACCACAGTTAGATTCATCTGTCTATTATACCAATAATCAGCTTCTTTCAATCTCTTGGACTGGTTCTGATAATTTATTAGGTTCAGGTATAAGCTATTATCAAATTACCATTAACGGTTATTTATACAATACCTATAGTGCTTCAACAACTAATGCTGTGCTCAATTTAAGTACTGATAATTTGAAGAACATCTTTGTTACAGCATTTGATAAAGCAGGTAATTCTGATAATGATTATATAACAGTTATTTATGATACAACTGCGCCAAATGTCAGTATAAATACTCCTCAGAATGATTTTGTTACAGGTTTAACTTATGTAACTATTTCATGGAGCGCACATGATGCCGGTGTTGGTATTCAGAATTATATTGTTTATGTTGATGATATATATGAAGCAATAATCACTAATCCAATAATCACTTCATATCTTGTTTCAATCCCTGAAAATAGAACTTACAAAATAACAATTAAAGCAACAGATATCTTAGGCTATACATCAGAACAATCCATAAATGTAACTCATGATGGTAATGCTCCAACACTTTATTTGACTTCACCTACAAGTTTTCAGAGTTATTCAAATACCACTACTATAAACCTTAGTTGGGATATATCAAATCTTGATGTTGATTATTTTGAAATTTATAAGAATGGTACATATTATAATACTTATACTAATGATACCTTTGATGCAATAATTGATGTTGGTGTAGTTTTACCTGGAGAATATCCACTTTATAATATAACAGTTGTTGTGGTAGCAATTGACTTTAAAACATATATTGATTATCGATGGATTACTTTTGATCTAACAAATCCTCTTGTAGAAATTACTAATCCAATAAATAATGAAATTATACTAGAGCATAATTTAGTTGTTGATTGGAGTGGTTCAGATGTTGGATCAGGTATTGATCAGTTCATTCTAATTGTGGATAACATTAAGATTTACAAGGAATCTACAAAATTCTTCCATATTATTAATGTAGAAAATTTTGATGGAGTAATTAATTTAAAATTAATTGCTTTTGATAATGCTGGTAACAAAGAAATAGATTCCATAAATATTATGATTTCATTATTAGCCCCTGAGTTTAGTACAACCATTAGTTCCCTTACTATACAAAATCATCCTGATTTACAATTTAACTTATCAATATATAACCCACGTTTAGGTATCAAAAGCATATCTGTTATGGTTGATAGCAGTACTGAGGTTTTCTCCGCGAATTATGAACCATACTATGTAACAAATCCATTCTGGATTCTTATATCCATTACCGAAGATGATTATATTGGCAACTTGGATTTACACAATATAACAGTTTCAGTAATTGATCAAGTTAATCGTGAAAACAAAGGATTTTATAAAATAATCATCGATCAAATTAATCCAAAAATATGGCAAGCACCAATTCTTGGTTCACAAATACTAAATCAACAGAAAAATAGTTTGGAAATAACTGCTCCAAGTAGCTCAAATATTTATAATCTTACAGCTATAATAGAAGAGAAATATGCTCTAAGTTATGTTAAATTAAGAATAGTAGGAACAGATTATAATGAAACATTTGATATGCTTTTGGATTTAAGTGGCACATCAGGCTCATTGAAACAATATTATCTCGAAATAGATTTCAATAATTTTACATCAGGTGAATATCAATTAATTTTCTTATTTGAAGATGTTGCTGGTAACAGTAATTCTCAGACATATACCTTGAGTTTAACTATTTACGAAGAACCAAATGGTAGAAATTATCTTACAATTATCATTATAGCTAGTGTAACAATTGTATTAATACTTGCTTTTGTTTTAGTAATTGTTCTAAAGAGACCTGTTAGTAATATTGGATGGGAAAAAGAACTTGTATTGGTAGCTTATATTCTTCGTTCCGGTCTTACAGCTTTATTTGTTCCTTATTCAACTGAAATAATAACTGATGAACAACTTTTTGGTGGGGCTATGACTGGTATTAGAGGCATTCTTGAAGAAATTATTGGTACAAAAGTTCCTTATAACGTTGAAGTAGTAGAATTTGGTCAAAGAAATCTATTGATCTATCCTGGTGATTATGGTGATGCTATAGCTATAGTGAAAAATATTAAACCAAATCATGCTAGAATATTAGCTAAATTCTCTCAAGATTTCGAGGAAAAGTACAAATCTGCTTTAGAAGATGACACCCAGGTTAGTTTACGTGCTTATAGAGGAGCTATTTCATTAGTAAGATCATATTTTGGTGAAGGCGAGAATTTAGAGAAACTAGAATATCAAATAACTGATTTAGAAAGGCAAAAAATAATTGATGAAATTGGTGTACCGTCCGAAAAACCAGCAGAGTCAACTATGGTTAGTTCATTCTACCAAGAAGTGGTCTCGAAATATGGAACATTAGACGAATTATCGTCAGATGTTAAGGTATTAATTGGTGATTCCATCATTCTAGCTGAACAATCTTTAACATTGTTAATCTCAGGTGATTATAAACAAGCTGAGAAGAAAGCAGCTGCTTCATTGAAGAGTTTAGAATTAGCTCGTCAATCTGATGATCCGCTAATAAAATTCAAAACGATTTTTGACAAATTACCAAAATATCTTGAGATGATTATTCAAGGAGCACTTCATGGGCGTAAAGGTCATACGGAAGAGCTTCACAAAGCTATTGAAGAAGCCTCTCAATTATTTATAGAACAAATAATTTAGTATTGTTTGTTCTTTATTCTTAATTAAAAAAGAATATGAAATGAAACAAGTCATTCACTTATTTCATTACTTCTGCGGAATTTATTTTAGACCAAGCTTTTGCTTCACCTGATTTGATTTTCTTTAATTCAGGCAGATATCTTAGTAAAATGATAAGCAGAACACCAAAACTATAAACAATGGTAAATGGAATGCCATAACCATCAACATCTAAAACATAACTGTGTGGGAATGGTTGAATTATTTGTGTCCCTAGTCCAATCAAATCAAGTATGAAGAATATTGGTGAGATAAACGACACTCCCCATACAGAACCTATGCCGGAATAACCGCTTAAAAGACTTAATAAGACAATTAAGATGGGAAAGATAAATGGACCTACAGGCCAGTACAAATAAATTAGTGTTCCACCCATTGTTGCAAGACCTTTACCTCCTTTAAAGCCAAGATAAGGCATCCAACAATGTGATGCTATAGCTGCGAGAGCTGTTAAAGCTACAAGATAATCCAAATTCGGATGATTCCGTGCCATAGCATATTCGACGATAGCACAAGCTCCTGCTCCTTTAATTAAATCAAAGGCGCCAACCATTAATCCCCATGGCCAAAATCCTGCCGCCCGAATAGCATTTCTTGTGCTAACAGATCCTGAACCAAATTCTCTGGGATCAACGCCTTTAACCAATTTGCATATTATATATGAAGTTGGAATTCCTCCAATAGCTGCACCTATTAATGGTGCAACAAAAAATTGCCAAACAATCGATGCCATTAATATACCTCAATAGTTAGTAATAATTAGAAATTACTTTAAAATACTCACATAAGAAATTTATCCATCTATTCAAGAATAGATGGTTCGGGTTATTTTAATTAAATGTAGATCATTTAATCACAGCGATTTTGTTATTCCTATCGAAAAATCGTTCCAAATTCACGTCGTTCTCTTTCAATTTTTATATTCTCAAGAAAATTTACTATATTGGTATCTCTTTTTCTATCAAATGTTTTTTCTTCAAATTTTCTGTCGAGAAAAGCTTCTATTCTAATTATATCACTATCTTGGTATGGTTTGAAGTTCAATTCACCGTTTGGTAATTCTTCAATGTTCTCAATAATTGTGTACAATTTATCAATTAGTGTATTTTCAATTTCTTGATGAATACTTTGACGGGTGGGGAGTCTTTTTAAAAATAATCCGTCTTTATCTTCAATGAAATCATCTTGAGTTTCTACTTCTTTCAAATCTTCTATATCATCAATTTTTAATCTTTTTTTTTTCACATAGCTTTTAGCGTACAAAATTCTCACTCAAAGTATAATATAGTCGACAAAGTATAAAAAGGATTCAGTGATGAATTCACAAAACTCAGAATTTTTGCGTAATATTCTAATTTTCTGAAACAAATTATCCTATGGATGATAACTTTGGATTATGATACAATAATAGAAAACGGAAAAATCTTAGATGGAACAGGTAACCCTGGATTCTTTGCTGATATTGCAATTAAAGAAGGGAGGATAGTAAAAATTGGTAATCGTTTGGATAAGTATTCTTCCAAGAAAGTAATTGATGCCAAAAATTTGATTGTCAGTCCTGGATTTATTGACATTCATTCTCATTCTGATTATACCATTCCTTTTGATCAAATGACTGTATCAACAATTCACCAAGGGGTAACTACTTTAGTTGTTGGAATGTGTGGAGCATCTTTAGCACCAGTTAATCCAAATAAAAAGGAATTATTTGATAAAGAATTTTCTATGTCAGCACCATCTGGACTAGATTATACAGTAACTTGGTCATCATTTAGTGAGTATTTAGATGTAATGGAAAAATTAGGTTGTTCTTCAAATATTGCTTTTTTAATGGGTTTTGGAATGATTCGTTTGGCAGCAATGGGTTATGAAAATCGTGAACCTACTCCTGATGAACTTGAACAGATGAAAAATTATATACGGGATGGGATGGAGGCAGGAGCTTTTGGTATTTCAACTGGATTGATCTACACACCACAAGCTTATGCTAAAACAGAAGAAGTAATTGAATTAGCGAAAGTTGTTGCCAAATATCATGGTCTTTATTTTAGTCATATTAGAAATGAAGGCAAGTATGTACTAGAAGCAGTTCAAGAAGTAATTAACATTGTAGAAAAATCTGGTTGTCTTGGTGGACAAATTGCCCATCATAAAGTAGCTGGTAAAGATTATTGGGGATTAAGTAATAAAACACTTCAATTAATTGAGGAAGCAAATAATAGAGGTACAAATATCACTTGTGATCAATATCCATACAATCGTGGTATGACATCGTTAGTAACACTTTTGCCACCTTGGTCTCATGAGGGTGGTTTTGAGAAGCTACTCGAGAGATTAAGTAATACTGAAGAGAAAGAAAAAATGCGTAAAGATATGAACGAAGGGACTAGTTACGAGAGTTTTGTTAAAAGTAGTGGGTGGAATCATATTTTTATCGCTTCACTCGAGACAGATAAGTGGATGCCATTTATTGGCAAATCTTTGAGTCAAATAACTAAGGAACTTGGGAAAGAAGATGAGTTTGAGGTGCTTTGTGAAATCCTAATTGATGAAAAAGCAAAAGGCTCAATGACCATTCAATCTATGGGTGACGAGGATATTGAGAGAATCATGACTGGTAGATATACAATGGTTGGAACTGATGCTTCAGCAATACCCCTAACGGGACCATTAAGTTATGGAAAACCACATCCAAGATATTTTGGAACTTTCCCAAGAATCCTCGGTCTCTACGTAAGAGAGAAAAAAATAATGACTCTCGAGACAGCAATTAGAAAAATGACTTCTTTTCCAGCCCAACGATTAGGACTATTTGATCGTGGAATCATACGTGAAGGGAATTGGGCTGATATCACTATCTTTGATCCTGAAACTATTATTGATAAAGCTACTTTCTTAGATCCACTTCAATTATCAGATGGTATTGAATTTGTTATAGTGAATGGTGATTTGGTTATAGAAGAAAAGAAACATCTGTTAACTAAACCAGGAAGAATTTTGCGTAAAATAAGAGCTTGATATTGTAGAAATAAAAGAGGAAGAATTATTACCATGTGGATTATTCTTTCAACTCCTTCTCTTTTTGCCAAAATAAATTATCACTTTTTAATCCTAGTTCAATAAACATAACAATTCCAAATGAATTGAAAATCAATTGAGCTAAGCTATTGATCATAATTGTTATTCCCATAGCATACTGATCATTAAATACGTTAAAATTAAGATAAAGGCTGATTAGATATCCTATAATCCAAATACCTATGAACCAAATAATAATTTGTGGAAAAAGTAAACGAACAGACTGTTCTTTCGATATTTTTCTTTCTTTCTCTAATGAAATGGCTAAAAAGAATGTTGGTAGAAGGATGAATATATGATTGATCAAGTCACCACCAGTCCAGAGATATTGTGCAAAATAATCGTCACCCCAAGCAGTAAAAGCTATTAAAACATAGTAAAGAAATGTTAAGGGTCTAATAATCACTGCAACAATAAACAAATTTCTAGTAATAATAATTTTTTTTCTAAAATTCTTCTCATAATTATTTTTGTATTTACTGAAACTGATTATTATTAAAATCAAACCAATAATGATGGGTGCAAATATCGTATAAAATAAAATTGGATTAAGAACCTCAAATGCACTTTCAAAAATATTGATTTGTGGGGTGAATCTAAGAAAGGCTATAAATTCCTTTATAAAAATCAATAGAAAATATGTGCAAATAAAACCAATACCAATCAGAGTTATTTTTCTATATTTTTCATCATTAGTTTTAATATTCTTTTTTAATTCTTTATTCATAAATAATAACCTTACAAGTATCATATAACATTGTTTTTAGATATTCTGGATTAAATTGTAAAATATCCTATTAGAAAAAAATCAACAAAACAGTTATAAAAGAAAATCCAGTAACAAATTTGGCTCAAAAACGATAATTTAAATTTTTCAATTAAATCTCGGGCGTTTAAAAAATGACTACAAAAGAAGTTAAAAAAGACAATCTGCAGTTAAAAGGTAATAAAAAGAAAAAAAGTTCTGCGGATATAAAGGATTATACTCCTTATTTAACAACAACTGAAAAACAAGTCCAAAAGATCCGTTCAAAAATCGAAGAGTTAAAACAATCAGTACCTTCTTTTTGGGAAGAACCTAATTGTAAAATAAATAACATACCTGTAGCCGGTGGCACAATAAGAGTTTTACATTTAAAACCAGTGAATCCAATTAGTATAAGACCAATTGTGTTTTTATCTGGTTGGTCGAGTATGCCCAGACTCTTTAATGAATTTTATGAAATGTTACATGACCGCATAGAATTTTATTTTGTAGAAACTCGAGAGAAAATCACCAGTAATATTAAACGAAGAAAAGCTGATATGAGCCTAAGTCAAAAAGCTAAAGACGTTCAAGCTGTAATAAACTATTTTGAATTAAACAAACAAGATTTTGCTCTTTTTGGTTCGTGTTGGGGTGCTGCAGTAGTATTTCAAGGTCTTTTAGACGGAACCCTTAAAGCTCCTCAATATGTGACCTTTTCACCAATGCATAAACTTTGGTTTAATAAAGTAATATTGAAAGGACTTGCTCCTCTTTTACCGGCTTTTGTTATCACTATTCTTATGAAGATTCTACCATTTTTCATGTTTTTAGGAATGAAAGCTAAAAAACAAAAGAAAAGGATACTTGAAACATTCAATGATGCTGTAGCTTGGAAATGGAAAAAAGCTGCTATAGCTGCAGCAGATTTCGAGCTCTTCGGTAAATTATCAAAAATCGAAGAAGAGGTTTTGGTAATAGCAGGAACTCATGATCGAGTTCATGATGCCAAAAATTACCCTCGATTTACCAATGAATTACAAAATAGTCGATTTCTTTTCTTTGGCATCGATGAGACTGAAAGAGAATATACTTTAGGATTAATTTTAAATGAACTATCTAAAATATCTTCAAAAGAATATATCCCAAAATTTTTCAAAGAATATGAAAAAAAGATAGAATAATCAACATTTAATGATGACTAAATGTTCACATATTCTTTTCTTTTTGGTTTAAGATAGAGGATAATAAGAGTAATGATAGCTACTCCCGCAACACTGAAACCTATAATACCTCCTATACCTAGTTGGTAAACATAATAATCCCAAATTATATGCGTGAATATTATTGTAGCATTTTGCCCTGTACTAAGAGTAAATTCAATTTCATAATATTGGATTCTATCACCTTGTGTATATGTTCCAACAAATGTACAATTTTCAGTAAAACTCTCTCCAATACCTAATTCGCCTAAAACAAAACCTGGATTGTAGTCATCAAATTGTTCGGATTCGACATTAATTGTTCCGTTTGAATAATCGGGAACTGAAAAATTAAAGAAATGTTCGAGATAAACAGTTATTGAATTATAAGAGAAGGTAACTGTTTGTCCTTCAACTAGAGTATACTCCTCATGTCTAACATTGGGTTTTAGTACCATTTTATTAGTATCTAATTTACTTGCTGAATTATTATTGGTTATACTTTGAACAAAATTCATACTAAAAAACAATGCAAAAACGAAGATAAAAATAATACTCTTACTTATTTTGTATTGCTTATTTCCTGTCATTTTAATACCTATCCCTCACATAGTTTTAGTTTATAAAATATTTAAATAATTGTAATCTTAAATACAAAGAAAGTAACCTTCTTTTTCAAACTTTTATTGAGTAGTGATCATTTCGTTTTTTTTCTTTCTAAGATAAAATGTTATTAAAATTATTATTGGCACTAAAATGGTTGTTAGATAAATAATTCCTCCAATAAGAAACATTGTAGACATATCTGTCACATTAATGATAGGTTCAAAGATGATTGGAGAAATAAATTGTCCCAAATATAACATTGAATTATATCCACTAAATAATCGTCCTCGAGATTTTTCAGCTGTATTGTTTATAAGATAAAGACTAAGATTGGGCATTACTAATCCAAAACCCAATCCTCCTATAATAGCTGCTATGAGAATAATGGTATAACTAGATGCATATGATAAAATAATAAATCCTATTCCTAAAAGACTAAAACCAATTATGAAAATTGGTTGAAAGTTTAGAAGCTTTTTGATTTGTTTGAAAAATAACCCAATTGTTCCTGCTACTAAATTGACTAAGGATAATGCTAATCCTATAAGGAAATTAGATACAGTAGGACTTATCGTTGGAATATAGAAAGGTAGTTGTGTTGGGCCAGTATAAAATATTAGCATATTGATAAAAATTAGTAGGTAACAAATAGCTATGATCCATTTGATACTTTTTCCTAAAACTGGTTTATCATTTTTTATTATTTCACTTTTTTCATCAATGACTTGTTTTATTTCAGTTATTTTTTCATCAATATTTTTTGTGCTTTCTGGGAGTGAGATTATTGTATTGGGTATTAGAAGAATTGGCAAAGCATAAATTAAGAAAGGCATATTCCATCCAATATCAGCTAATGCTCCCCCCACTAGGAGGAAAATAACTCCTCCAAAAGCTGAAAAAGCAACTTGAAAACCAAGAACCCGGTTACGCTTTTGCCCTTCATAATAATCAGCAATTAATGTTAAAGTAGTATTAGTTATACCTGCAACAGCTATACCTAAAAGTATTCTACCAACTAATATCACGTATAAATTTTTCAAGTAAAAACCAGAAGTTCCAGCTAAAATGTATAAAATAAGAGTCGAAATAAGGATTGGTTTTCGTCCAAATTTATCAATTAATATACCTATAAGTGGTGCAACTACAACAAAAGCAATAGCAGGTATTGTTAGGCATAGTTTTGATAGAAATTCCGCATTAGGAACTGCTGCGAAAAATATTGACATAGATTTTATTGCAGGAGAGATAGTGGAACCAGCCATAACAGTTAATGTACTAAGTAATAACAAAGTAGCTTCCTGTATTATTCCTGATTTAGGTTTTTTATCTTCAAGTATATTTTGTTGCAACCAGAACCCTTCTTTAAAGCAATAGTAATAATCCCCTAAAATTTATTAGTATAGTGCTTTATTAAATATGACTTAATGCTCTAATTTGCAAAAGATCATAAAAATAATCTATCATGATAGTTATACAAAAGAGCAATTTTCAGGTTGGTTGTGATGGATGAATTATTATCCCTAAAAGAAAGAATAGAATATCATACATCAGTTAATTTAATGCAAAAGGACTTAGTCAGAGTAATGGTAACAGAAAAGGGTGGAAGAATTATTGCTGTAGATTTTGGTGAAGGAAATCTTTTATGGGTAAATGACGATATAGAATTTAATTTAAAAAACGATGAGTGGAATTTGGGAGGGATACGAACCTGGATTTCACCTGAACAGTTATTCTTCTATTCAGATCCTGAGAATTTTGATGGGTGGTTTTGTCAACGAAATCTTGATCCAGCAGATTATTTTTTTACTAAACAAACGAAAACACAAACTTCTATGGATTCAAATATTAATATTGTTAATATGGCTACTAACGAGAAATTAATTGGTAGAATTAACAAAAATTTCAGCTTAGGGAATTGTTTAAGGACTGCTAGCTCATTAAAATTTGAAATAAAAATTTCCACCGAATTACTTCTAGAAGTTTGTGAATTTCCAGTAGCGCTTTGGACATTAGTTCAAGTACCAGTTGATAGACAGAATAAAGGAATTGTAACAATCCCTGTTACAGAAAATTCACAACCAATTCATTATTTTGGACAAATACCTGCTGATTATTTGCAAGTCGATAAATCAGAAATCAAATTTATAATGGATGGAAGTAATGAATTGAAATTGGGTATTAAACCAGAAGATCTTCAAAATCCTGTAAATCAAAAAATGAAATATACTTTTACAAAAAATCAGAAGAGAATGAGTTTAGAACTTTCATCTCTTACAGGAGCAACTTCACAAGCACAATGTTTAGATAAAGCAAAAGCTAATCCTAATGGACCAAAAGGAGTTTTACAATGCTATAATTCGGATTGTAATAAATCAGGATTAGCCTTTGGTGAATTAGAAATTCAAAGCAAACCAGTGGAAAAAACAGGTGAGTATTGGAAAGCTAAAGAAGAAATACTAATCACTTTTGAAATGAATTTAGATTGAATTTTGTTTTAATAAAAGTAAATGAAATCTATTTAAAATTCAAATCTATACTAAATATGTGAAGTGATTATGCCATATACTTGGTATCATATAGGATTCGCAGTGCTACTTTTTTCACTAATTCCCTATATTGATCCCATCGCAATTATTCTGGGAACAGTATTGATAGATATAGAAGGAGTTCTTTACCTGCTGTTTAAAATAGGTGTAGAACATGGCTATTCTCATAGTTTGTTGGGAGTAATGATCTATTGTTTACCATGTGTATTCTTTAGCTGGTTATTTTACTTTGTTTTGGGGAAAATTACAAAAAGATCGTACAATTTCAAATGGTACCTATCTTTAATATCTGGTATTGTTGGTTTACTCTCCCATATCTTCTTTGATGGTAGTCTATATCCTGAAATGAAAGTTCTTTATCCATTCTCAAAAAATACTGGATTATTATATGGTCTAATGAGTTACAGAACAGCAGTGATAATTTTAACAGTAATGTTTTTTGGTGGGATATTGATACTATTAGTGAAAATTATCTTGAAAAATAAAATTAAGATAATTAAAATGATCTTTTACAATTTCCCACCAAAAGTAACTGATGTACAAGAAACAAAAATCTTGGAAGAAAGTGCTATTCAAAGTGATGTTTGATATTAAGCATAAGTTTAAAAATAATGAAAGGGATTAGCATCTTGTATACATTTAATGAAACATAGAGATAAGAAGTTGATATTTTCAAGTACGAGTGAATTTTCGTGATTTATTTCGTTTTCGTAAAATTAAAACTTTTGAGTTCATTGTTTTTGGTATGTATAACAAAATAATTGGTGAAATATAAAAATGAGTCAATACGGCAATTATGACAGAGCACCACGAGAAATGCACAAGGTCACCTGTGCTGACTGTGGAAAAGAAACCGAAGTTCCCTTCAAACCAGATGGCGAACGACCTGTTTACTGTCAAGACTGCTACAAAAAACGAAAGCCACGAAGATATTAATCTCGTGTTTCCTTATCTGGTTGAATAAAAACTTTTTTTGGATGTTTTATTCATCCTTATAATTTTTTTAATTATTTTTATTTTATTAACAAAACTAAAAAACTCGTTTATCTTTACCTTTCTTAGTTTCAATTTCATTCATTAGTTAGGAGTAGATTCTATTTCAAAAAAAGAGTTAGTTAATAAAGCCGTTAAAGAATTTGCTGATGGTAATCATTCTGAAGCAGTAAAAATTCTTGAAAAAGTTATAATTGATTTTCCTGATTTCTTTGAAGCTTGGGTTAATCTTGGTACTTTTTATTGTGAATCAAATCAAGCTGAGAAAGCAATAATCAATTTTAAAAAAGCGCTTGAACTCGAATCAATGAATGGTACTCTTTGGTTCTATTTAGCTATTGCTTATAGTGACATGCAACAATATGATAAAGCTCTTGAAGCAAGCATAACCGCTTTAGCTCTAGATCCTAATAATCAAAAAATCTGGTTAAATCATGGGTATATTCTAGAACAAGCAAATTTACCCAAAGATTCTTCGATGTATGAAAAACTGAAGATTGAAATAAATCAAAAAAGGAAAGAATTAGGATTACCACCTATACAAATTAAGTAAAAGCATTCTAATTTCTTTTTTCTAAAAAATTTAACTTTGGTTAAAAATCTATTTATTTTCTATCATTCTTATTAAGCCACATTCTGGACATACATATTTTGTTTGTTTATGAAACCCGCCTTTTCTTTTTACATCTTTCATTTTCACTCGCTTGTTCTGTTTGCGACATCGCGGACATTCCATGATTCATCCTTTTAACCTAATTTTTTATGCATTAAAAAATTAATTATAGTTTTTTTTACCAATAATTTTTCTTTTTCGTTTATCAGCTAATTTTCTCGCTTTCTTTATGAATTTCGATTGTAATTGATGATTAGCCATTCTTCTTCTAATAGGTCCTAGATTTAATATTACTCCAACAAATCGTTGAAGCATTTTATGTGTCCAAAGGTGCTGATTGTCATATAGAAGGTTTTGAAGTTTACCTGTCTCTAAAGCCATTCTAACAACTCGTTCAAAAGAATCTTTTGGTGTATGCATCGAATCTTCTCTTCGATTCATAATTATAGCTTCTTTTTTGCAATTTCGTGCACAAACACCACATCCAATGCATCGTTCATAATTTATTTTAGCTCCCTTTCTGCTATCGCTACTCTCAATTAAAGTGATTGCTTCTACTGGACATTTTTTAACACAAATATTACATCCAGTACAATTATCAGTTTGTATTTCAGGAATAAAATTACTATAGATATCAGAATTATACCCCAAACGCTTATACGCAAGTATCGCTTCACAACAACAACCACAACAGTTGCAGATCCAAGCAACCTCTTCCTGAACGCTATCACCAATTTGTACTAATCCTAAATCGACACAACGATCAAGTATCTTATGAGCTTCTTCTTTATTTATTTCTTTGGCAATCCCGTGTTTTGAAAGACTCTTAGCTGCTCCATTAAAAGTTAGACAAACATCTTGTGGTTGATCGCAAGCTTTTCCTTTGTGTTCCATTTTATGTCTACAATAACATGTACCTACTGTTATACAGCTTGCAGTGTCTATTACTTTTGATGCTCGCTCATAATCTAAAACAATTGAATAATCCTTAAGTTGAATAGTTTCTTCTTGAACAAATACTCTATCTATTGGTGTTTTAGTAGCGAAAATGGCAAATAAGAAATCATCCTCTTCGTTTAGATATTGATAATAAAGGTCCGATAGGATTTCTCGGTTAAATTTACCGTCTGTGCGCATAATAGAAAATTCAAAGAATCCCGCCATAGGTGGAGCTAAAATATATGTTCGTTTATCTTTTTGGCAACCATCTAATAACAAACCTTTACCTGCTAATGTATCTAAGATTTTTTCCGCTTCCTTTGGTGTTTTTTTCCAAATCTTAGCTGCTCTTTCAGCAGTAACAAAATTGATCGGTAATACTGATACAAGCTCAGCTTCCTCCTCGGTAAATAATACCTTTAAAATTTCTAATAGTGACTCAGATAAGGGAGCTCCTTGCGGTGCTTTATCTAATCTTTGTTGTAATTGCAAATAGCTATTTTTCTCATGCCCTTTTTTATGACCCATTTGACTTATCTCCTAGAATCGCCATTAAATTCAATAAATCTACATATTACTTTTGTATTTAGCACTATTCTCACTAATAACTTTTACTTGTTTTTAGTTTGATTTAATCAGTTAATTACTGTGATTGTTGTTTTACTTGCTTTTTTTGTTCATACAAAAAGGTTAAATAGTACTATATAATACTATCCTATATAGAATTAATGGGTGATTTTACTATTGAATAAAGAAGAACTACTAAATGTCGCCAAGGAAATTATGTTAGAAACTCGTGTTGGGTATGTCTCTAACATAGATAGTGATGGATTCCCCAAAATAAAAGCTGTTTTTAACTTGAGATACAAAAAAGAATTCCCTCATCACGCTTCTGTATTAGAAAAATATGACAATAATTTTACTAACGTCTATATCAGTACAAATACTTCATCACAAATGATCAAAGATTTTATGAGTAACAACAAAATAGCAATTTATTTTTGTGTACCAGAAGGTACTAAGGGAGTTATGTTACAAGGTTTTGCTGATATTGTAGATGATATGGATCTTAAAAGGGATATTTGGACAGAAGGTACAAAAATATATTATCCTCTAGGGTATACTGACCCGGATTTTACTATCCTCCGAATTAAAACAAATTACATTGAATCTTGGTATAAAGGTCAAAAACATACATTGATTGTCAGGGATAAAAAATGAAATTTAAAAGTAAAGGTGGATTTCTCATTGCTAAAATCCACCAACTTTCTGGACGTATCTTTGCTAAAATCTTGAAAGAAGAAGGAATCGAACTTAATCCTGCACAAGGACGGATTATGTTTGTTTTGTGGGATCAAGACAATATCTCCATTCAAGAGCTTGCTACAAAAACCTCTCTTAGTAAGACTACACTAACATCGATGTTAGATAGATTGGAAAAAATGGGTTATATCCAACGTACACCTTCACAGGATGATAGAAGAGAAATATTGATCAAATTAACTGCAAAAGATAGATCTTTACAAACTAAATATCAACAAGTTTCAGAAAAAATGATAGAGCTATTTTATGAAGGAATGTCAGATGAAGAAATAATTATTTTTGAAAAAACTTTAAGCGAATTATATGAAAATCTCAAAAAACATGAATAAAAAAAAGAGAATAAGGATAATTTATTCTCATTCATTGATTCTAGGGTCACCAACAATCTGAACAGTATTTTCTTCTGTATCTTTAATATTGAAATAAGAAACCATTTGTGGAACATCAACTATTTCAGTAGGTTTCAAACCTTTCTTTGCAAGATATGCATGTGTTTCATCAAGATTTTCTACTTCAATTGTTAATATTCCCCAACTCGGTTCTCTTTTAGCTTTTGGATCTCGAGTATTAAGGCCTACACTTGAACTACCTGGAAGCTTGATTTCACACCAGCCGACTTCTGGACTAAGGTACCAGCCAACTTCAAAATTGAACGTTTTAGTATAGAATTCTTTAGCTCTTAGTAAATCATCGACACCAACTTGAAAGAAGACACGAGTAATTTTCATGGGATTATCTGTCAAAAAACCACCTATAAAGACAAGTTAGAACGATATTAAAGAATTTTTTCAATAAAAAATAAAAATGGATAGAAGTTTCTATCTCATTTTCGTTTATTTTTATTAGACTTTATTATTTTTGTAATACCAACTATACCAAATAATGCTGGAATTGTTATTAACCAATTAAAACCTGGTAGAGATCTAATTTTGAAATCAATTGCATTTCTTATAATTTCAATACCATAGCTGTCACCTTCGATTTCAAAATCAATGGAAAATGGACCTTTAGCAGTGCTGGTGTAATTTGCTACGAATTTATTATCTTCATCTAGATCATAAAGGTATACAGTTTTATCTTCAAATTCTTCGTCCTCTGAATGAATTGTTCCCTTAAGATGATCAATCGTATTAGTATAATTAACTCCGAATATGTTTGTTAAATCAGACGTTTCAGCACTTAGTGTATATGTCTCATTTATGCTTCCTTTAGATGGAGCAATTTCAATATTTGTAATACCTGATAATCCTAAAACCGCTTTTGAAATCGCTACACTGAAAGGATAGACATTAACATTAATTGTATTATATGCTCCTGTACCACCAGTAACTAATCGTTGATCTGAAACTACTCCTGATCCGTAGATGATTTCTGCTCCTACTTGAGTCATTTTCGAATAAGAACCACTATAGTAGCAAACCTTTTTTCCTGCTACTAAATCATCTGCGTAAGCAAGCACTAAGGTTCCAATACAAAGACCACCAACAACAAGACCTTCTTCATAGGCTATATTGAGTATATCATGTACATCGTTATTGATTATAAGATAAGTCCAATGTGCTCCTGATGGGATAATAACACAGTCAAATTCTTGAATGATTTCTCTAGTCATATCATAAACTGAGATATTTGGTGCAACTGGTCGTTGTGGTTTATTAGGACAAGACGGCACTAAGCTAGAAGTTCCAGCAGTTGTAACGTTACAACCAAATGCTTCAAATTGTGTTTTTAACCAGAAATAAGAATCGCCAAAATAAGTTCCAATGATCAATAAAACTTTCATGTCTTCAAGACTTTTAATTTCCATTTGAGAAAATCCAACATTGTTTATGGATTGAACCTCAAGAAAACTATCATGTTTAGATGGTATTGCTGAAAAAAGATAAATAATAAGAAAAATAGCAAGAAATGAGCTTTTTGTAAATTTCATTTTTTACTCACCAAAAAATTTTACTTTATGTAGAATACTGGTAAATAAAAATAAGAATGCATTAGTCTTGGATATTAACCAAAATTAAGTGCTTATCGATGCATTATTTTTGTACTTTCTTATGGAACCATTTCTTTGGGAAAATAATTCCTACTTCTTGTTGATATTTTCTATAAGGATCACCAAACCGTTTGATGAGATCTTTCTCTTCAAAGTGAATCATAATAGGTGTATAAATAATTACGAAAACAGTCATAAGAAGAACGAGAAACCAAGAATTGATCAAGAAAGCAATACCGATAAACGTAGGCATCTCACCTAAAGTTTGGGGGTGTCGAATATGTTTGTATATCCCTCCATACATCTCAGTCTCTTTTGAAGGTGTGTGAGATTCTTTACCAGCGTGCGCCATTCCAACAATCATTAAAATCATACCCGGAATAATGATCACTAAACCAATAATAAAACTAATCCACCAAAATTGGGAAACTAACCAATCAACTGTGGCAATAGGTAACCAAAACCAAAGAATCATAGTAACAAGAATAAAAAACTCAAAAATCATAGCAAAGATACGTAAGAGGTGACATTCTTTCCAAGCTTTTTCTCCTCGCTTTTCACTTTTAGTCATAGGCATAGTACTTGAAGAATATAATATAGCAAAAAGAATCATTGAAAAAATCATAAAACTAAAATTTAACCACTCAAGCATAAGATCATCTTCAGTTAAGTATTGGATTCAGTAAGAAATAAAATAAATATTTTATGATAGTAAATATCAACAATAATTAAATTTTCTTATCTAGCATTCGTCTAGGATTTTTTTGAAATCATTTTTGTGAATCATTAGTAACCAAGCAGTATTTAAGATAAAGTCGTTAACATCACCAAAATCATAACCTTCAAGAAGATCGAAGATTTTCTCGTCAACTTTTTCCATTAAAGATGACGCTAGATCTATGCCATCGATATAGACCTTTTCAATAATTTTAGCGATACAGTCTTCATTAAAAGATTTGTTCTCATCAGAAAGATCTAGTAGGATTCTAAACGCTTCATAACCCCTTTTGAATTTCTTATCTTTGGTCATATCCGATCGCATTTCTTTGGTCAGATCATTAAATACTTTGGCAGTGCGCATATAGATAGTAAGAGATTTGTTCTTAAATTCATCATCAGTATAGATTCGTTTACCTGCTTCAACAACCAGACCTGCATCAGATAAGGTGCTGATATACCGGTAAATTGTTTTATCAGATTTTTCATTTCCTTCCAGTTTATAGTATTCCTCAATTTCTTTGATTGTTTTTGGACCTGTTCGTAAAAACTTTAGAAGAATACTATAATCGTTATCATAAAAACACTGTGCTACTTCTTTATCTGTTATATTTTTTGCTACCTTTTGATTATATGTAATAACATCTTGCACTTGCATTATTATTTCACTGTATACTATTATCCTTTTTATGATATTAAATTTTTCTCATCTATTGTAATATCTATCTTAAAGACAAGATATTAATCTCAAAATAATTACTATCCGTCTTAAATTATGATAGCGTCTCTCAATAAATGAGAAAAGTTTATATACTTATTGAACTATACTATATACAAGCGAAAAAAAGGTGATAAAAAATGGCAAAGTATTATACCTCTTATCATAAGAATGGTGAAATGAAACCAGCAATTGATAGAATAGTTGAAAGACAAAATTATCTAACAGAAGAATTTATGATTATTTGTCATCGATAAATGATTAAAGAAAGAATTAAAGTAAAACCTCGAATCTTTTTTCTTTCTTGATTATTCTTTTGATGTCTTAACTCTTTTTATAATCAAAATAACAATTTGAGTAATAGGAATTATTAAAACCAACTCTACAAAAGGAATGCTTGATTCTTCTGTATGAACAATCTTGGGAAGTAAGTCTAATGTTCCATCTGGTTTTGTTTCATTATTAGCAAAGAATATTGGACGAATAACCATTGAACTATCTAATTTAAACATAACAGCACTAGCATTAGTTATTTGGACAAGTGGTACACTAAAATTATAGCTTTCTAGTTCACCTGGTAAAAGTGAAATATTGGGTGATTCCATAGTATATCCTGCTATTGGTGAAAAATCGTTATCTATCCCAACCTTCAATGTGATAGGATAATAAAAGGGGGCATTACCAACATTGGTTAATTGGGCTGAAATCTCGAGAGAAGAATTGATTTCATAGGCAAAGACTTTTGGCAAATAATATTGATAGCCCATCTTTAAAGCAGCTGCTCTAGCTCTTTCTATTTTTCTATCAGCAAAATAAGCTGAAAATTGATCTTCATCCAATAACCAGGAAACATGGGTACATTCAACACAAGTAGTGAAATTCTGTACATCTTTAGGTGGGAAATCATCCCACAAATCTTTTTGGATGTCAGGATAAACTTCTCCTCCAATAGGTTCGGTTTTCCACTTATCATCTTCTCCACTGGCAACTAATAAATTATAAAAATCCCATTCATCTGCTCCAATTGTTTCATATGCAAAAGAATCATCATGATAACCAATATTCAATAAAGAACTGTCAGCTGTAGGGTAACGAACAAGCAAACGAGTATTATTGAAAGCCTTTTCATACGCATAAAGAATTCTGTTCTGAATTCCCTCGTTTGGGAACCATTCTTCATGGGGATAAGTATGCCATTCACCCCAGAAACCAAGGAGCCCGAGCTCAATAAATCCTATTCTTACATCCCCATCATATTGTTTCCCTAATTCATCGATGAAGGATTCCAAAGTTGATATTAAAGTTTCATTAGAATAATCAGGACAAATTCCCCCTCCATAATCACTATACGAATAGGTTGTTAATCCATTAAGCAAAAAATCGGGTATGCCTGTGGGTTCATCCGGATAATCAAGATAAACTCTAAAAATTGTTTGATGCCCTCGAGAAGCTACTTCATCTAAATTCGGTTCTAAGGTTAGATCAAAAGTATAAGAATCAAAATTATCCATTACTTCCTTTAATGGAACATAGAAATATTCCATTGAATAGGGAAAGGTATCATATTGTTCACTTATATAAGGGAAGAATCCTCGCAAAGGATTTTCCTCTGTTTTATATGGGTCATAAACATAATTTGTTGTTATTGTTTCTCCGTGTCCATTAAAAACACCTATCTTATTTTCTAAAGGGTAGCATGTGAAAAACATCATACTGATAGTTAAAACAAATAAAATACGATTGATTTTCATTTTCCTATTTCATTTAAAGTAATTTACCTTGAAAAATGTAATGCTATTCAGAATGATCACTCTAATATTTCAATAGGTATAATAGATTGATTTCTCTATAATTCTTTAAGAGATAAAAAAATTAAAGGGATATTTATGAATAGAAATAGAAAATTATTCATTTTTACAATAATCGGATTTTTGGTTGTTATTACAGGAATTATTTTGAAATCTTTTTATTGGGATAATTTGTATACTTTTATACCCATTATAGTAGGTGTGTTAGTTATTTTTATTGCCGCTGTAATTTACCGATTTTCAAAAAGAATTCCAACACCTGTTGGAGAAGATCTAGCTCCTGCTTTCTCTGAAGAATATCGTTTGAGAGCAGATGAAATATATAGACAAAGAGTTGAAGATGCTATTCAAATAGCATTAGGAAAAAAGAAAGACTTACCTTTACAAGTGAATATCTCAGCAGTAAAATATCAAGGAACAATCCATAATGATGTTTGTATGGTCTGCAAATTATTTCTAACACCTAAAGATTCAATTTTACAATGTCCTACTTGTGAATCGTTATATCATAAAGATCATTTACTTACATGGATTACTTCAAAACAAAGGTGTCCCGTTTGTTCAAAAGAACTCTATCATAAAGAAGTTACAAAATAGGCGATATTTCCATTTTTTATTATCTAATTTTTATTTCAAAATTTACTTAGAATCATCAAGATAATATTTTTTAGCAATAATAGGATACAAATTTTATGACTGAAGAAAGTAAAATACTCTTAGTTGAAAAAGAACAATCCAAACCTCAAGTTAAGCGATTGGGTGCCCGAATTGTTGCTATTGTTTTTATGTTGGGTACCGTTGGTCAAATCGCTTGGGCGATTGAAAATACTTGGTTTAATACCTTTATTTATGATGTAATAACTCCTGATCCTAGACCTATTGCTTGGATGGTTGCAGTAAGTGCAGTTACAGCAACAATTACTACACTCTTTATGGGTACTTTGAGTGATCGTACAAAATCAAAACTTGGTCGTAGGAAACCATATATCTTATTTGGGTATATTCTCTGGGGGGTTATTACAGCTGTTTTTCCAACAGTTGCATACATACAAAAGATTGGTATTGCAATTGTTATGATCATTATTTTGGATGCTGTAATGACTTTCTTTGGTTCAACATCAAATGATGCTGCTTTTAATGCTTGGATGACAGATGTTTCAGATTCTTCAAATCGAAATCGAATTCAAGGGTATAACGCTGTTACAACTCTTATAGCTAATCTCATTGCTCTAGGTGCTGCAGGAATAATTATTGATGTTTTCGGATATTTTATTTTCTTTTATATCATGGGTGGAATAGTGACCATTGTTGGAATGATCGCTGGTATACTGATCAGAGAACCTGTTGAACCCATAAGAGAAAAAATAGAAGAAGAAAAAAAGAAATCTATCTTTAGAGAATTCATTGATATTGTTAAGCCTGAAAATCTAAAGGAAAATAAGATATTATATTTATTATTCATTAATCTGGCTTTAATTGGAATAGGTTCTCAAATCTCTTTTCCGTATTTATTTATCTATATTGAGCACTTTCTTGCTTATAGCAAAGGGGATATCTCAATAATTGGTGGAATTGTTATCATTCTCTCAGGCATTGCAAGTCTATTGATTGGTTTATTTAGCCACAAGGTTAATAGAAAGACTTTCATTATAATTTCGGTTATTTTAACATCTATTTTTCTATTTGTTTTTGCTTTTGTTCAACATATCGCATTAGTCATCCTGTTCTATTTCCTACAACTATCAGCTTCTATGGGTGTTGCTATTGTTCAAGGAGGTTGGATGTTAGATAAATACCCAGTAGGAAAAGTAGGTAAATATCAAGGTGTACGAATGATCTTCTTTGTAGCTATTCCTATGGTTATAGGACCACCAATAGGCTCAGCTATTATTCGACATTATGGTTATCCAACAATAATTGATGGGCAACCAGGTTTTGTTCCCACACCTGAGATTTTTCTCTATAGTGCTATTGTTACCCTTCTAGCATTGATTCCCTTATTCTATATTAAAAAGGAAGAAGGAATAATAAAATTTGAACCCAAGAATAAATTAGGTGAAAATCAAGAGTAACCCATAATTTATAATTAAGGTCAATTAACACCGAATTTATGGAACCTTGGAAACGAGAGGAACAAGTTGTAAAAAACACTGTTTCTCCTATCACTGTTAAATCCTTGATTAAGGATTTTCAAACTATTGGATTAAAGAAAGGCGATATTGTAATAGTTCATAGCTCAATGAGTAAGATTGGTTGGATAGCTGGTGGTCCTGAAACTATTGTTGATGCTCTAATGGAAGTTATAACACCAGAAGGAACTATTGCTATGCCATCTATGACTACTGGTAATACCGATCCACAGTGTTGGAATTATCCTCCTGTACCACAAGAATGGTGGGAAATTATTAGGAAAGAATCAACTCCTTATAGACCTGAAATAACCCCAACAAGGGGAATGGGACGAATACCAGAAATATTCCGACAATACAAAGGTGTTTTACGAAGTAACCATCCAATTGCATCATTTGCTGCATGGGGTAAATATGCAAGAAAGATAACTGAAGAACATGATCTTGTTGAAGAATTTGGTATGAAAACTCCTTTAGGGAAATTATATGATTTAGATGCTAAAATACTCCTACTTGGAGTAGGATATGAAAATAATACTTCATTACACCTTTCTGAAAGTTTGGCTGACTTACAAAATCATCCAATAATGCCACAAGGGGCAGCAATTCATGAAAATGGGAAAAGAGTTTGGTTAACGTGGACTGCAAAAGTATCAGACTCAGATGATTTCCATGATTTAGGTTTAGCATATGAAGCATCAATAAACTATAAACCTGGACGGATTGGTCAAGCTGAAAGTCGATTAGTATCAATGAGCGATGCAGTAGATTTTGGTATTAAATGGTTAAGGGCAAATCGTAATTATTCAGAAAAAAATAATGAATGAAAAATTAGTAAAAAATAGAAAAAAAAAAGATTGGGATTAATTCCCTTCTTTTCATACATCTGAGACTTCTACTATTTGCTGTGAGGAGTTACCATTTTGAGTATTGCCTGGACTATCAGGTGGGGCAACCATTTTGCCGGTGTAAATCTTTGCGATCCAAGCTTTTCCTCGAAATCTTTTACGTACCCATTCAGGCATGATCCATCCTATATACCCAGTTATTACTGCTGCTAAAACGATAAATCCTCTAAGAATAAAAACGATAGCAGAAACATAGGGATTTTTTCCTGCTCCAAATATATAGAATCCTAAAGATAAACCTGTAGTGAGCATAAGTAAAATAGACGCGGTAATTACTTTAAATCCTTTTTTCGTAACAATATCTTTTGCTTTTCTTTGAAGTTGGTTAGTTCTAAGAGATAACCGGATATAAGTATATGAACCAATTAAGAATAATCCTCCAGTTAGTAGAATATACGGTTTTGTGATATCTGCTGCAGGATAATAGAGATGGAAATCAACTCCTTCAAGAATAATTTCTGTATACCAATTAGCTTCAGTAGAAGCTTTTGTGAAGATATCCTGTAAAGATAAACCAATCATTCCACCAACTACAACACCAAAAACTGATGTATAAATGGATTTGAAAAGATCATTATCTTTGATTAAATGTCTATTACCAAAGAAATAAATCCAGTTAATAGTGAAGACTAATAAAATAACTCCAAAAATTTGTAGTATTTTACAATATTTTTGAATAACTGGATTAGTAGGATTTAAACCTTCAAGAAGAAAAGCTATTGCTAAAAACAATTCATCAAGAAACAAATTGGTATAAGTCATAATAAGTAGAAAAGTTCCAATTGTACGTTTCTTAAAAAAATTCCTTAATAATAGTAAAACAAATACTCCTAAAATAAGAACGTTGAGTGCTCCAGCAATCAAATAAGGATAGGAAAATGCTCCAATAGCCATAATTAATCCTCCTGGAAAGTATCAATGAACCACTTAAATGCTTGGTAAATACCTGCTCCGGTTATAGCAGAGGTTTCAAAGCATGCCCATTTGATATTTGAAAGTTGACTTAATTCGAATTGATTTACGAAATCAGCTCGACTAATTTTTTCAGCTAGATCTGCTTTATTTAATAAAATCATAACTGGAATCATTTGGTCAATTTGAGTATTAATTATTTTATGAAAGATCTGTTTAGATTCATCTAACCTCATAACATCTGAGCTATCAATAACATAGATCAATCCATCTGATTTTTCATTAATATCGCCCCACATACCTCTAAAATCTTCTTGCCCACCTAAATCGTAAATATCCATTTTTAATTTTGGCAAGTCGATTACTTCTCTATTAACGCCCATAGTGGGGATAGTTTCTTTATGTTCCCCAGCTATCAAATATCGTACAATAGTTGTTTTACCGGCTTTGTCTAGGCCGCATATTGTAATATTTACATGTTTTGTTCTTGGTTTAAACAATTTAGCAAAGAAAGACAATTGTTATATAACTCCTTTAATTTACTTATTTCCACAAGTCCTTACCGAACTCATTTAATGCCTCATCGTCTTTATTAGCATCTTTTCCTTCATTGAAATTGAACTCAAGTGTAACGATAGAACTTATTTTAATTTTCAATTGGCCTTCAACCAATCCTGTGTAAAGATTTGGTAGAATTCTACTTAAAGTTTCAATATCAACTAAGTCTTTTTTCTTTAACTCTGAGATAGTAAAGGCAAAAACCTTGCGAATTGATTCAGAATCATATTTCATGTCATTATAGACAGCTACTAACGAGGCAATATTGCTTCGTTCAACTTCCGATGGAACTTTAAAAATATATCCTGAAAAGACAGTGTCATTTGCTGTACTTGAGGAAAAATCTCCCTCTTGTGCTCCCATTGGCATACTTTTAATTATGATTTGATTTAAGGTGTTTTCTGGTAAAACATCAGGATATGCTTTTACTAGTTCAAGCCCTTTTTGACCCATTTGAACTAAACATAAACTTATTGGCTTCATTTTTAATCCTCATATTAACTTTTCAATTATTGTAAACAAAAGAATTTATCCCGAGATGGTATTTAAATTTTCTAGTAAAAGCATATTTCAATCATTTTATTTTTGTCGATACTTTTTTCGAAAAATTGGACTTTAAATAATTAAAAATGAAATATAATCTGAGATTATGATTTAAAAGACCTTTATAACTCCTCGGCAATAAGTCATAAATGTTGGGTTCGGGAGCAATCCATTCCCGTTCCCTATATTTTCTCATTTGTCTTGTTTTAGCGGACTTTTTAAAAGAAAATTGATACTTGTATTAAAGCCTTTTAGGTGGTCTTCTTGAAACAGGGATCGCAGTCACAAAAAATTAATAGCTTATTTTATCAAAAAGAGTTTTCTATTTTGAGAACTGAGGATACTTCACAAAAACTATCCTTTTTAAAATCAAAAAATCTCTCTTATTATCAAATGGGTTTACAGTGTGTTCAATCTCAAGAATACTCAAGAGCATTGAATTATTTTTTCAAAGAAATTAGTCATAATCCTGTTTCCTATGTTACTTGGAACTTAGTTGGTTCTCTTTTTTATAGAGAAGGATTATTTGATTTAGCAAAATTTTGTTTCAACTATGCTCAGTGGTTAAAATCTGATTATATTAATTTCCTTGTAAATGATCAATCATCAACTTCTGTTGTTAATAAATCACCTTTTGTTAGACAAAGACCTTCTTTTGTTCACGTTTTAATTTAAATAGTCTATTTATTAGCAAAAGTTTTGCACATAAAAAATACTTTCTGTGCATTTCTGTTTAATTTTTATAAAAAAATAAGAGAAAGAGAATGGCTATCTATTTAGCCATTTCCATTGCAATAATAGCATTATAGACAATGCTTGGTTTGATCGATCTTATAGGGATATTTTCATTTGGTGCATGACCATTTATTCCTTCTACATTATTGCCAACAAAACATATAGGGGTATAAGGTGTAAAGAGATACGCGGGTCCCGAACCGGCAGCAACAGGTGTAGTAACAGTTGTTATTGGTTTAGTAATCTCATCTGTTACCTTCCTTAATAACTGGATAAAGGGATCCGAAATTGGTGTTTTTGCTGGATCATACCCAGTTATAAGAGAAACATCGATATCATCAAAGCCATGTTTCAGTAGATGTTTTTTAAGCAATTCTTCAGCTTTTTCCATTGTGAGATTAGGAACAAGTCGAAAATCAACTTTAGCGCTAGCATCTGCAGGTACAATAGTTTTAGAACCTTTATCTTGAAAACCACTATCCAAACCAGAAATTGTTAATGATGGTTTCAAATATAATTCCACCAACAATTCTAAACCAGTTTTACCAAGGAGTATATTATCAAGTTGATAATCATGTTTGAACATTAATTCAGTTTCAGTTCCTTGTTCACTTAATGCTTCTAGATCTTCTCTATCAGGTTCTTCTACTAATTCATTTATTCCTTCTATGAGAATATTTTCATTTTCATCCTTAAGCGTACTTAAAGCCCAAACCAATCGCCAAGCAGCGTTTGGCGTAAGAGCAGCAGAACCTGAATGAACATCTGTTCTAGGAAATTTTGGTGGACCAACAGTTTTAAAGTCAAAATAAGCATCCCCTTTTAAACCACAGGTTAAATCTACTGGAGTATCAAAAACTGCTACATTATTATCACTTGGGGTTAGGAATGCTCCTTCCCAGATGCAGCCATTTGCTTTTAGTAGAGCGTGATTTTTTGTAGTGAACTTCCCCAAATTATTTGAACCTGCTTCTTCTTCGCCTTCAAGAACAAATTTCACATTTACTGGGCTCTTGCCAAATTTGTCTTCTAACAATTTTATACTTAACAAGCTAATAACAAATTCCCCTTTATCATCAGCTGTTCCACGTGCAAATAATCGATCATTACGCTCAGTTAATTTCCATGGAGAGGATTCCCAAAGATCAAGTGGACTTTCAGGTTGAACATCATAATGATGATAGAACATCAGAGTTTTCGGTGCACCAATATTTTTTTCTGCAAAAACAACTGGAGGCATTTCTGGTGCAGTAGGATATTGTTTCGCAGCATATCCAAATGATTTTAGTATTTCTTCTAGTTCAGTTGCACACTCTTCGATTGCTTCTGGTTCTCTGTAAGCTATCGTAGGAAATTTCACTAGATTCCCTAGGATTTTCTTAAATTCACTTTCATATTTTTGAGCATTATTTACCCATTCAATATAGGTATTTTGTAATGTCATTCTAATAAACTCTCAAGATTATTTTCCTTTTAGGTTTTTAGCAACCCGCTTCTTTGTATATTTTGAACTTTAAATCAGTTAGTATTAGATAGGAATAAATTACTAATAATTAATAAAAAAATTAAGGAAAAAGATTTATCGAAATAATAGTATCAATCAATTTTATTCGTTTATTATGAAACCATCTCTAATCTTTTTTCCAAGATAATCTTCAGCAATTTCAATTACTAAATATTCGGGTATTTTTGTTACAGTGCAAATCCAAGCAATTGCTAGTCTCTTATTTCCCCCTATTAGCTGATTTACTACTCGTATATCTTCTTCTGTTACACTTATACCAGGAGCATAGGTATAGCTACCTTGAATTTCTTTAGTCTGAAAAGTAGTTTGACTGCTTGGAAAAGAAGTTTTTTCCTCATCAACCAACTCAAGATAATGAAGTAATATTGATTGAATGTATTCGAAGGAAGATTGTTCGCCTGGTATATCCCAACAATTTAACATCACTTTTGAAATCTCTCCACTAGTTGTTGTGAACTCAAAATAATCATCTAGTCTTTTAGTAATACCATCAGGTGCTTTACTACCATGAGTAAATGAAAAATCGCTTATAGAATAGAGTAGAACACTACCGGAGGTATATCGATCTTTCCAAGTAATCTTTTGTGGAGAAATGGTTAATTTGCTACCTCTAACTGAAAGCCTTAAAGCAATTAATAAAATTACTCCAAAAATTAATCCTAAACCCGCACCAATACCAGCACAGACACCTAGATAGCATACTCATTAGTATATCCTAAAAAATCTAATAAAAACGATAATATTGCTCCCAAACTCGCATCTATAATTGTATTGAAAAAAATCAAGAGAATACAGTTCCGCTTAAACTTCTTTTGTTCAAAACAAAGATGAAATTCAAAGGCTGATTTTCTTAGAAGCGATTCTTCAAGTGAAGTTTCTTTTTCAATATTTAATTGACCTTCTGAATTAAGCTCACTAATTCTCAAACCCTCCCAAGGGTAAAAGATTGATAATTCGATCTTTTTTCACTTATATAGTTTAATGACCTTTGAATATAAAAATGATTTTTAATTTTGAGAGAAATCTTTCATTTTTTATTTATTTTCAATTGTGTATGTTTTGTCAGTATTTTTTGAATTTTTTCTAGAGCATCTTTTAGAATCGCTTTAGGACAAGCAATATTAAATCGTTGAAATCCCGCTCCTGATGGACCAAACATAGCGCCATCATCTAATCCTACCTTTGCTTCTTTCTTGATTACTTGGTCCAAGATTTTAGGTTCTATTCCTAAGGGATTAAAATCTATCCAAGGTAAATAGGTCCCTTCTAGGTCAAAGACTCGAGCAGATGGGAAGTGTTCTTCGATGAACGATTTTAAAAATAAATAATTCTCCCAGAGATAAATCAGAAGAGCATCCAACCAATCTTCACAATCATTGTAGACTGTTTCAGTTCCAATCATACCAAAAATTCCTGGAGCACGTATAGATAGGTTACTAGTGGCTGAAGTGTAATTTTCTCGTATATACTTGTTAGTAATTATCACATTACTACTTTTTAAACCAGCAACATTAAACGTCTTTGAAGGAGCAACACAAGTTATCGTATGATCAGCTATTTTCTCTGACAAGGAAGCAATAGGAATGTGTTTATGACCGTTAAAAATAAGATCACAATGAATTTCATCAGAAATAATAAGGACATTATTATCAATACAAATCTCTGCTAATCTCTCAAGTTCATCTTTCTTCCAAACACGTCCCACAGGATTGTGAGGAGAACATAAAATGATCATTTTTGTTCGAGGAGTTTTGCATTTTTCTTCTAAATCTTTGAAATCAATCTCGTAATGATTTTGGTTTATAACTAATTGATTATTTAATACATTGCGGCCATTAGCTTTAATTGAATCAGCAAAAGGGTAGTAGACTGGTTCTTGAATTATTATATTATCTCCCGGTCTACTAAATGCCTGTATTATGATATTTATTGCTGGTACGACTCCAGGTGAAAATTTTATCCAATCCTTCTCTAATTTCCAATCATGTCTTCTATGAAACCAATTTATTATTGCTTCTAAATAAGAATCAGGAGGAAGAGTATAACCAAAAATACCATGATCAACTCGTTTATGCAATTCATTTAGTAAAGCTGGTGGAGCACGAAAATCCATATCAGCTACCCATAAAGGTAATAGATCTCCAACACTAAAATATTCCTCGAGAAATTTCGAATCCCATTTAATTGAATGAGTGGTTGTTCTATCTATTATTTCATCAAAATTAAATTCATTTTTTTTATTGTTCACTAGAAGCACCTTTTGGGTTAATATTCAATATTCATTTTGATTGTTTTTCATGCACAAATACTTTTCTAATATTTTTTTAAAAAACAACAATATTGATTAATAGAAATAATATAGAAATATTTGTGCTCCTAATGAAAGTACAAGTAATGAATCTTTACAATGATATTGCTCCAAAAAACAGTGGATTAATAGCAGACCATGGTCAATCCTTTCTAATATCCTTTGAGAAAAAGAAAATATTATTCGATACAGGTTCTAATGGGAAATATCTTTTGGCAAACATGCAAAAATTGTATGTTAATCCTTCTGAAATAGAGACAGTTATTTTATCTCACGGACATTTTGATCATACAGGAGGAATTAAGGCATTAGTTCAAGCTCAACTTGATAATAGATCCTTAACAATAATTACTCATAATTATGCCCTACTACCGAAAGGGGCAAAGAAATTGAAAGGAGATAAGGTCTCTATTGTTGAATTTGGTTATCCCAAATTATCAGAGGAAATCAAAAATAGGATTAACTACATTTTAGTCAAAGATTCTTATCAAGTAACTCCTCATCTCTATACATTGGGAGAAATCAGTGATCGCCCTTTTAAAGAAGGCATCTCGCCCAAACACATGTACTGGTTGAATAATGATTGGCAACCAGATATTATGATAGATGATTTATCTATTGCCTTGAAAACAAAAGAAGGCTTAGTTATAATTTGTGGATGTTGTCATGCTGGCTTACTCAACACTTTACTTAAAGCTTCAGAATTATTCCCGAAAGAACACGTACATGCAATATTAGGTGGAACACATATGCTGGAGTTTAGCGGTGAGGAAGTTGAATTCATAGCTAATGAATTGCGCGAAAAATATAATACTCCTAAATTGTATCTCAATCATTGTACAGGATTAAATACGACTGATCAGTTAATCGAAATCTTTGGAAACGATATTGTTGGTAATTGCTTAGTTGGAGCTAGTTTTGATTTTGTATTATAAAAAAATAAAATGTTAACTACATAAATAAAGTAACAATTTAATTATTTTTGGTGTTCGACAATGTATAAAGATAATAGCTGGCCAATCCCAGAAGGAAGATTTGGGTTAAATGTTTGGAGACTAAATCGTATCTTATCATTAATTTACTCAAGAACTAATACAATTGAATCTACTGAAAGAGAAGTACCAATGCTTTGGAGCATGATGCATATGTTTAGCACTTGTCAATTAAGCAAATTGGTGGCTTTACAACGAGGATTAGACCCAGAATTTGCTGCATTAACTTGTGCTTTTCATGATATCTATACTTTCATACAAGGGAAAACTAAAGATCATGGAATAAAAGCTGAAAAATATATTAGAGAAATAATTACTGAATATAATACTCAGAAGAAGGAAAAACTTCCGGAAATTAGTGAAGAAGATATTACTCATATAATAAAAATTATTCAAGCACATAGTGATAAAAATTCCATTAGTGAGGATCCTTATATTGAACTCCTTAAAGATGTTGATTCTTTAGATAGTTATTTACATGGTTCAACTCTGGGAAGAAAATCAGGTAGAATTCCTCGAGTAATTAACCTTCTTGTAGAATTCCATATTAACCATACAATATCAAGATATTAGTTATTTCTTAAAACAAACAAGACTGTAGTTTTAAATTAAATGAGAACCTAATTAAATATGATGAATACCATTCGCTTATAGGGGATGTTGTTGAAAAAGAGCAAGAAAATTATTAGCATAATAATCATAAGTATCTTCTTTTTACCTTTAGTATTAGGTGCTGATAATGAAACAACTCCTTACCCTAGTTCTTATCCCAATGGCGTTCACAGTAGATTAATTTGGGATGCTTTGAATTGTTTACTTTTTGATGCCTTTAATGAAACTGATCCATTCTATCAATGCCGATATGAAATAGTTACATTCTCAACGAATTATCTGGATCAAATATATCATGCCCAAGATGATTATGATGCTAATTATGCGTTACAATGGGGCCATTATTGGAATCCTTTTACTAAAACAGGATTATATGGAAATCTTGGTGCTCCATATCATGTTGACAATTATTTTGAAACAGCTGTTAATTATTATCTAGGATTAGGAGTTTATCCAGTAGACAAACAACTTGCTTATTACAACTTAGGTTATGCAATACATCTAATCCAAGATTGCACTGTTCCCTATCATGCCCAAAATAATCCTTTTGGAAAGCATGTCGAATATGAATCATTTTGTGATTTCCAAGATTTATATGGAAATATTGACCCACCAGAAAGTGGTGTCTATTCCCCTCAAAGAGACTGGAGAAGAGAAATACGCGCTGGAGCATGGGTGCACCAAGCTGCTTTAAGTGCAGCACCATATCATAGTATAATAGAATCAAATGATTATAGTTACAGTTTATGGCTAGATATTGCAAATTATCTTATGGGTGAGGCTGTGAAACTAACTGCTGGTTTCATCTTTTATTTCTGGCAGTATGTAAATGATTTAGATTTCGACAATGATGGTGTATCAGCAATGGTAGAACAAGAGTATAATGCAGATTATACTTGTAATGATACAGATGCTGATCTATTATCTGATCTTGAAGAGATAACTTTAGGTAATGATGGATTTTACACCAATCCAGCTTCAAGTGATACAGATAAAGATAATTACTCTGACTACGATGAAATATATGTTTATTTCACAGATCCTACAAATAAATATGATAGTCCATTTTATTTTGTACCGCTTTCTTGTAATAATTTTCTAGGTTTGAGCGATAATATTAGTACAATAACTTTCTCCTGGTCCCAGCCAGCTAATTTCTTATCAAATTGGCATTATAAATTATTCAGATTAGAGAACAATACAGAAATCAAAATTTATTCTGGTTCTAAAAGAACTTTCACCTATTCACCACCTAACGTAACAATATTTTATTCTTATCGCATATATTGTTACAAATCGGATAGTATTAGAGGAATTTATACTCAATGGGGTGGTTGTATCCTTAGTTGGAGTTCTTTAGTTAATATTAAAATATAACCTTATGATTTCCCTATTTAGCAGTTTATTTTATATTTAGTAAAATTCTTATTTTCATCTATGAATACAAAAAAAGAGATTATTTTCTATCAAGAATTAGCTACAAATGCTTGGCCTCCTAAGAAAATTATTCCCTATAATGGTTGGCTTTTACGAATAGATGATGGTTTATATCAAAGAGCAAATAGCGTTGTTCCTCTTTATTATTCTGGTGAAGATCTTGGTAGGGATATCAAAACAGTTGAAGGAATATATACTGATCATAACCTAGAAACGATTTTCCAGTTACCAGATTACTATCAACCATTAACATTGTGGGATAAGCTTCTAGAGTTAAATTATGAAATTCACGCGGAATCTATGGTAATGCTTGGAAAAGTAAATCAAATGCTTGATCTACCTCTCACCCAAGATTTTTACTATTCAATTTCTTCTGAACTTTCATCTGAGTGGTTTAATTCTCTTCAATCGTTTAATAATTCAAATTGTGAACGAATTGAAATAGCTAAGAAAATAATTGGAAGGATACAACAACAAAAAATTTTCTTTTTCGCCAAAGAAAATGATTTGATCGTGGGAATCAGTTTTGCAGCAATTGAACGAGGTTGTTTGGGAATTTACAATATGGCTGTTAATCCAGATTACAGAAGAAGGGGAATTGGTCTCGCCTTAATAGCGCAAATGGCTTTATGGGCAAAGAAAGAACATCTTGAGAATATCTATCTACAAGTTCAAGGGGATAATTCTAAAGCAATTGCTCTATATGAAAAAGCAAAGATGAAGGAAATCTACAAGTATAGATATTTCATAAAATGATAAATCAAATCCCCATTGTAAATTATATCAATCATAATAATCAAGAGGAAAAATGATTCATTTTAGATTTATTTTCAATGAATTCTCTTAATACTAAAGGTTTTTAGATATATAAAATAAAATTAACCTCTAATTAAGAGTTTGATTTGTTGAAGGAACATGACAGAACTTGATGAAAATTTGCCTGTATTGGAAGAGAGGAACTTTAAATTAACAGATAATGCGAAATTATCATATATTGTTTCTCAAGGAACAAAAGAATTAACTATAATCTTTATTCATGGATTAGGTTCATCTAAATATGATTTTCTTGACGTATTTAACTATGAAGAAATGATATCTTATAACCTTGTTCTTATTGATCTAGTAGGGCATGGAAACTCATCTATACCTGAGGATTTTTCCTTTACTATGAAAGAACAAGCTGAAGTTCTCCTCAAAATTATAGATTCTTTGAAATTACCAGAAGATATTGTAATAGTTGCTCATTCAATGGGAGGCCCGATAGGAATAATTCTTTCAGAATTATTAGGTATTAGATGTGTTGGGTTAATTTATGTAGAAGGCAATCTTGATGAAAATGATTGTTTCTTTTCAAAAGAAATAATATCAAATAACAATTTTGAAGATTGGCTAGCAACTGGCTTTAATAATTGCGTTGAAGATTTGCGGAAAGATCCAGAAATAAAAGAATATACAGAGAATTTCATTAAAGCTGGAGCAGAAACCATTTTTAGATCTTCTCTGGATCTAGTAAAAGAATCCATAGAAGAAGAATTATTTCATAGAGTAGTTAATTTATCTATTCCAGTTCTAGCAATTTATGGAGAGAAAAATAAAGGACGATTCACTTCAGAAGAGAAATTAGCCTCAAAATTTCCATTAATTTTTATTCCAAATGCTGATCATGGTCTAATGATTCAAAACCCCGAAAAATTCTATGAAGCGCTTATCGATTTTTTGAGTCAATTTTAGCTGGAAATTAAATATAGATTTCTGAAGTAAAAAAAATTCACTTTTATGATCTTCTGCTTAACATCAAAAAAAACTTTTTCTGAGCAAAAAAAGCCTTTTTTTTAACTTTTAATAAAATGTTCTATTTTGCAAAGTTTAAATATGGAAGTTTCCCCTATTTGTTTATAGTGTAAATCATATACTTTGATCGGATATAGTGATTTTAATTTCCTTAAATTTATTATATTATATTAGAAGTTGATTTAAATGGGTGCTAATGTTAAGAATCTTAAAATAATGATTGTAGAAGATGATCCATTAATCCGACAACTTTATTCTCAGATTCTAGATCAAAAAGGATACCACGTAGTCAGTTTAGCTTCAGACGGGGATGAGGCAATTAAACAATATAAAAAATTAGATGAAAAACCAGACTTGATTATTTTAGATTTTCGGATGCCAAAGAAGAATGGTCTTCAAGTAACTCAAGAAATCCAGAAAATTAATTCAAAAACAGATATATTGATGATAAGTGGTGACCCATTATTTGATAGTAGAGCAATTATTTCACATAGAGTAAATGTGATGCAGAAACCTGTTCAAATGAGTGAATTACTTCATGTGATTCAAACACTAAATGATTTGTAATGGATATAGAAAAATAAAAAAGCATTAGCTTTCACTACAAAATTGTTCGCTATTTTCAGCTTCTTTACTTATGTCATTAGCCCATTTTTTAGCATCTACAATATTTCTCTCAGTTTCATTTACAAGTGGTTCAATGAATTCTTTTTCTCCAAGAATTTTATTTTCCTTTAGAATTTCTTTCATTTCAGCAAGAATTTTCGTTCCACTACCAGCACAACAACAAAACAATCCAATGTTTTTATCCACGAATTGATAGGTTTTGAGAAATGAACGTACAACGGGATTTAAACGCCAACCCCAAACTGGTGTTCCCAGAAAAATCAACTCGTAATCATTAAAATTAGTATCAACATTCTCTAATTTTATTTTCTTTTTAGTCATCGATTGATATCCCCCTTAAAATATAACATAAAACCTTTTGAAGCTACTTTATCTTTTTCAGGTTTAATTCTAATAACTCAGCATTGATTTCAGAAGCAATTGTCTCTGCCATTAATTTTGTGTTGCCTGTTTTTGAATAATAAACAACTAAAGTTTTCATAACTAATCATCTACCAACATTATTTATACTAATTTTGTATTAAAGACTTATTTCAAAGTCAATTTCCAGTTTAATTTCAAGAAGAAGTTTAAATAATCTTGATGTGAAATTTTATTGATAAATATGCATTTATTACCAATAGCATTTCTAATAGTTTCAATTATAATATTGATATTCTTTGTTATAATATCATTTTCCTTTATTGGACTATTCTTATCTGAATTGGGCTTGTGGCTTTCTTGGATACCTCTTTCATTTATTATAATCTCAATACCTTATCTTGTGGATTATGTAGGAGGGATACACCCAAGATTGGATTTCTTTTTCCTCCTAGTTAGCGCTCTCTTTAATTTAATTTCTTATATCCGCTTAATGTTACCGTTTTATCAAGTGTCAGAGACAAATCGAAAATTAAGAAAAGTTATGTCTAAATCTCTTGGTCAAGATTATCTTGATTATATTGATCCAACAGTAAGAACAAAATTATTCAAAAGGGTAAGATTTCGATTATCCTATTATCTTTCTGGAATTAATTATAAAAAAATAGACAAACAAGTAACTTCTGTTAATGATATACCTTATCATACAATTGGTGAGAAAACACTCAGCCTTAATATCTACTACCCAAATAAAGGACAAAAAAATCCGGTAATTGTTTATGTTCATGGTGGTGGGTGGATGAGAGGTTCAAAAGATCGATTTCTTGAACTACGAATATTAAAGAGATTGGCTTATTTTGGATACACTGTTTTTAATATTGATTATCGATTAGCTCTACAACCAACCTTTGCAACGTTAAACACTATTCCTCATGATAATTCAACTATAAGGGAAATGGTTTCCGATGTGAGAGCAGCTATTAATTTTGCTAAAGATAATGCTGAAAAATATCATGGTAATCCTGATAAATTATTTATTTTTGGTCGTTCAGCAGGTGCTCATTTAGCACTTTTAACAGCATTTAGTTGTAATGAAGCATTTTTTGATTTTGAAAATGTTTATTGCAATATTAGTCCAAATGATATAAATGGTGTGATAGCCTTTTATCCCATAACTGATTTTGATGATTTGTATAAATTTTATGAGAAAAGCAATCTTGTACTAAAACAAGCAATTTATAGGGGAACAGGAAAACTTATTGAAGATAAAAATCTATTCAGAATTTTTTCACCAATAAGTTATATTAATTCTGAAAATATTTCTCAAATACCACCAATATTTCTAACCGCAGGTAAGGCAGATAGAATAGTTGATACTTATCAATCAGAAGAGTTATTTGAAGAATTACAACAAAATGGTATAACAAGTGTATATTTAGAACTACCATGGGCAAATCATGCTTTTGATGTAGTTATCAATGGTCCAGGTGGTCAACTAACATTTCAATATATGAAGCAATTTATGCAGTGGGTTTTAGCAAAACAAAAATATGCTGAAATAGAGCACATAGCTAAAGAAAATGATTTGTTAGATGTTTTAGTAACAAACAAAACTAAAATCCTCACGGAAATGAAGTGTGATAAATCAAACGAAGAAATCAAAACTTGTTTAATTGATTTAAAGAAAAAGCAATTATAATGTTGAGTAAATCCTTGAGATTTTACTCAATATTAATAATCTTCCTTTTTTATTTTATAACATAGAAATAGGTGAATAATAAATGGATTTACTAGCTCTTGCATTTGTAATATTATCCACATTACTCTTTGTTATATTTGTTCTCTTCTCTTTTTCAATTTTAGGTTTATGGTTATCTGAAATCGGTCTGTGGTTAATTAGTTTGCCTTTATTTATGATCGTTGTTTCTACTATTCGTATTTTTAGAGATTATTCCCTTCCCGACAATCGTCTTGATATTATTCTCCTAGCAGTGACAATTTTATTCAGTTTTATAATCCTTTTGAGAATTATTATACCTCTTACTGAGATTAGAAAAACTAATTTATTATTACAAAGAAAAATGGAACAATCATTAGGTAAAGACTATCTGTTGTATGTAGATTTTTTCAGTAATTCAGATTTTTATAAAAAAGTTCGATTCCAATTTCTACATTATTTTCTGGGGGTAAATAAACGAGCTTTAGATAAAAAAGTTGTTTCTGTCCGTGATTTAACTTATCATAAAACTGATGACAAAGAGCTAAAATTGAATGTTTATTATCCAAGAAAATTAGGTCATTATCCAACCATATTATTTATTCATGGTGGTGGATTTATTGTTGGTTCAAAAGATCAGCCTAAACAAGAGAAGATTTGTCAGTATTTAGCTAACTATGGTTATTGTATTTTCAATGTTGATTATCATCTTACACCTTTATCATATCTAACATCAAAAGATAAATCCATTAAACATGATTTATTGATCTGTGATATGGTTACTGATATTCGTAAAGCCATTCTTTTTGCCAAACATCATGCCAGTGAATATAGCGGTAATCCTAATGAATTCTTTGTTTTTGGTCGATCCGCAGGGGGGCACCTAGCTTTATTATCAGCTTATAGCTGTTTAGGTAGAGTTTACAATCTAGCAGATTGTGATGGTCAAATAGAAGAACATGCAATAAATGGCGTGATAGCTTTTTATCCCGTAACAGATTTTTCTGCTTTGTATAATTATTATGGAAAACAAAATCTCGTTAAATTTTTTATGACTCGAGGTGTTGGAGGTTCACCTGAAGAATTACAATATCTCTATCAAGTTTTTTCACCAATCAGCTATGTTAGTGAAAAATTTATTCAATATATTCCACCAACTTTTCTTGCAACAGGTGAGAGAGATAGATTAGTATCACCTGAGCAATCGAGGAAACTCTACGATAAATTACAACATATGGGTGTTAATAGCGTACTTCTGGAACTCCCTTGGGCAAATCACTCTTTTGACACTATTCTCAATGGTCCGGGGGGTCAACTAATAATAAAATATTTGACTCAATTTTTAGTTTGGGTGATAACAAAAATCCGATTTGAGAAAATCGAAGAATTAGCTCAAAAATATGGTTTATCAAAGATAATTCCAAAAGAGAAATACCAAACAATTCATGAATTCAAGGATTTTGATTATAGTAGAATTGATGAGGATAATTATAATAAACCATTCTTTGAATATCTCTATCAATTATATGGCCCTGAAGATACAACACAATAAATGACTTTTCCCATACTATGAAAAGAATATTTATTCCTTAATTAACATGTTATGTTGAGGTTTACCTATGGATTTATCAAATTATGCTAATTATCATATTTGGGCTGGAGATAAAATACGAGCTATTTTGCAAACTGTTACAGAAGAAGAATTCCTTAAAGAACTCGGAGAATTTTTCAGTTATCCAACTTTAAGAAAACATATAGAACACATACTAGTGGCAGAAGAATATTGTATCTCATTTATGGATAAGACCGAAAAAGATACTTTCAATTCTGAAGTGGAAAAGATTTTTCAAATGACCAATGAGAAGCTCATACAAAAATGGGCACAAACAGATATTAAATATGCTGAAATGTTAAGAGAAAAAAATATCGTTGGTGAATGTATTTTGCCAAATTTCTTAGGTCATGAGTTTACTGTTAGCAATATGGATTTTCTACTGCAGTATATTACACATACAACTTTCCATCGTGGACAAGTAATTATTGCTCTTAAAAAACTTGGCAAAAAAGTATGTGGAACTGACTTCTTGCATTATCTACATGAAATTGCACCAATACCTGAGGAGTAACCTCTCATTTTTTCTTTCTCAATAATTTTTTTTTTCATATATGAGTTCTATTGTAGGTACCTACGAGATATTTTAATTGACCAAAATGTTCCATTTCATGACTGAAATTTAACAGATATCTAGAAAAGGCTAACTCAGTATCGATTTCACTAATTTTATCACTCTGATTGATTACATCATCAAGAAATTGAATTGATACCTCTTGAGCTTTAGTAAGAAGTTTAATTGCTTCTTCTTTCGATAACATATCTTTCTTCGTAAAATTGAAACCGTCAACACCAGGTTTATACTTTTCAACATCCTCTGTAGAAATGAATGTAGCGAAATTATATTTTTCAATTTGATCAGTTACCATCACTTTCTCAAATGCAACAATATGTGGTACTATCCAAGCAGCTGAATTAGATTTCCCTGTTGGTTGATAGAAATACCTTTCTTCATCAAATTTCTCTAGATATTTGATTATACTTGCTCTAACTTTCAAATAATTTGCTTTTATTAATTCGAAATCTTTCATCTTCTCTACCTCTAATTTTCACTACATTTTAATTATCTTTAGATTATATTAATTTTTAATTTAATATAATTCCTATGGAAGTTTTTTATTTGATGGTGTCTATAATAGATTATGAGATGGGTGTAATTATTGAGTAAACTACGAATCCTGCTCCTAACTGATCTACATGTAAAACTTGATCTTGATATAAAATCTCTTGAAAAAATAACCAGAAGGGAAAAAATAGACTTGATAGTCGTAGCAGGGGATCTAACCACTTATGGTACTGTAAATCAAGTGAAAAGGATTCTAGAAGATTTATCAGAGATTGAATTACCGATTTTTTATGTTCCAGGAAATATGGACCCAAAAGATTCAACAGATATAAGCTTTCAAAATGTTCATCCGCTACATGGACGAATAGAGTATTTTCAAGGATATAATTTTCTTGGATTAGGAGCATCAACACCAACTCCTTTTTCGACCCCTTTTACTATGCCAGAATCAGAAGTAAATGATATTTTAGAAAATGCAAAAGAGCAATTGCTTTCAGATGATCCACTAGTTTTAATTTCACACAATCCACCATACGATACCGAAGCAGATATAGTAGGTTCCCAAAAACATGTAGGTAGTAAATCTGTTCGTGAGTTCATAGAGAAAGAAAAACCAATTGCTATTCTATGTGGACATATACATGAATCACAAGCTATCTGTGAAATTCAAAATACTTTATGCGTTAATCCTGGAGCAGGAGCACACAGGAATGCTGCGATAATTGAATTAGAAAAAAGTGAATCAGGTTCAGCAACAGTTACTGCTAAATTGATTACTTTTTAAAAAGAAAAAGGAAGACAGGTTTAGTACTAGAAAGTCATTGGTGGCAAAGTTGTATAATATTTTGCTATAGCTAATAATAATCCCATCGCAGTACACAGAAATGAATTAATCACTAACCAAGTCTCAGTTTTCTTTACACCTAAAGTTCGACGTTCCTTTCCATCATTAGCTTTATAGAAGAATGGTAGATGCATCAAAAAAGTTCCCTTTTTTTCTCCGATGCGAAGTTTGCCATTGGTTAGATCGCGGATATTAATATTTGGAAAATAATCCAAGAACAGATGTGAACCATAAGCTAAAAGGTAGGGAATGAAAGCACTAACTAATGCATGATTAACAGTCAATCTCCACCACATACACACACCAAAAAATATTCCCGGGAAAATAGCTGAATGGGATAAAATATCTCGATGAGTCATAAAACCATATAACTTATCAAAATCGGGTCCCTCGGAACCTAAAATTGTTAGAAGTAGAGCAATGATCCAAAATAACCATGTTTCTTTCAGATACATTGTTCCCAGATTCTGATTTATAACAATGATATCAATAGGAATATACGCAGCTCCTATAATAAAACCAAATGTAACATGAGCAGTCCTGTTTGCCAATATAAACACCATTTAATTGAATAATTTAAGCTAAAAGAATAAAGATATTAATCAGCAAAAAGCATTTCGTATTTTCTTATCCGACAAAAATCCGCGGAATTCTTTACTACTACCCTTGAGGTATAGGACTAGAAACCTTGGTAGCTTCTTCTAATACGCTTTAATAGGTAGTTGCTCATATATATACTTGCCATGTAACAATCAATTATAAATCGGATCTGACAGCTTTAAAACAACCTACTGATAATCTGATAGGTGAGAGGTTTCTAGCTTTTTCCCTCTCACCAATTTTTACCAATCTTCTTTAAGCTAAATGATAAAATGCTAATTCATAAATAAAAAAAAGAGAGATCAATTTGTTAGATCTCTTTTTCAAAATAATCAATTTTTCCTGCTCTTGAAAAACCTAATGTAGTATATGTTTCTTCTAAAGATAATGTAGGACCAACAAGGAAAAGAATTGCAGATTCTACACCTGAAGATTTCATTCTATTTGCAGCTGAAAGTACTAAAGGTTTGAAGTATTTTTCATCTTCATAATAAAATGAACCAAACCTAAATTGCTTAGGGTTAGTTGCATTGGGATAAGCTAATGCTCTACCAACAATATGATCATCCTTGCGTATTACTAAATGTATTGGATATCCTACCTTATCTTTCCCTATATTTTCTATAGTTGCTTTAGCTTGTTCTTCAGGTGCACCTAGTTTTTCTACAAAGATTTGTATCAATCCCTTTGAATCTCGAGCGGAATCATAATCTATTACTTCAATATCGCTTGATTCTTCAGCTGGAATTTTGTTTACTTTTGCTTCCATGAAAATATATTGGTCTTTGGAATAATTGTATCCAAATTTCTTTGCAAGCTCTTGTGTACCTCTATAGATATCTCCAACTCGTGTTTGAACCACTTTAACACCCTTTTGTTTTAAAGAAGAAACTGCTTGCTTGAATAATAGATCTGAGCATTCTTTGTGTTCTTTTAATACCAATGGAAATTCCAAGTTAGCTCGTTTAACTTCGCCTTCTTTCTCAGGTAAAATTGTAGAGGTAATAAACCCAACTAATTTATCATCTTTGAATGCATAATATTTCGTTTCTGGGTCAAAACCTTCTTGGGAATAGATTTGTTTTAATCGAGATGCAGGAGTTTGGCCGAAACCTATCCAATCTTTGGTGGCTTCATTACCAACTTGTTCTTGTGCTTCCAAGAATTCTTCTTGGTAGCTTTTGATAGTATATTTTGACATAAGGTAATATATCTTGGAAGTCCGATTTAAAGTCTCCCCTCAAAAGGAATCACCAGAGCACAGCAAAAATAGATATATAAGAATAGCAAACGAAAATCGATGATGTTAATTGACATTAGAAGATGAGAAAAACAGCGTAAAAGGTTTTGAAGAAATCCATTTTAAATACAATGGACCTAGATGGGATGCACATGTTCATCTTTACAAAATAGAGGATACAGCTGATCTAGTTAAATATGCTGGTGAATACAATGTCCAAAAATTCACTGCTATAGTCAGGGAAGATTGGAAAGTATATGAAGAAAAATTCCCAAATAAATTCGTATATGCTCGTTTTATAATGTCTCAAAATCTTTTTTCAGGTGAATTAAAAGAAGCACTTGATGACATCCAATCAATGTATGATTCAGGTTATCCTATTGCTAAGTTTTGGTATGCCCCTCGCTGGCGAAAGTATGTCGAAGACCAACTAAAACAGAAAGTTGAAGGTTTCAGGATAGATGATCTAAAGCTTGATCCCCTTTTTAGCAAAATTGAGGATTTAGGATTAAAAATGATTTTTCATATTGCAGATCCTGATTTAATATACGCACAGAATTATCAACCTGCAAGTTATTATGGAACAAAGGATCAGCACTTAAAAGAATTGGAGAATATTTTAACTCGTCATCCAAATTTGGAAATCCAAGTAGCTCATTTAGCTGGTCAACCAGAGCAATTAGATAATCTTGCTAGATGGTTAGATAAGTTTCCAAATCTTTATGTTGATATTTCATCTGCAAAATGGATGGCTCGGGAATTTTCATATAAAACCGAAGAAGTTGTTGAGTTCTTCAAACAGTATAAAGATAAAATATTATTCGGAACAGACATTGTAACTGGTAGAACCGATAGGGAACCTATTCCAGGCTATTATTATCTTAGATACCTTTCTTACCTAGCATTATTAGAAACAGATGTTCGAGATTTACCTCTACCTTTAGCAGATTCAGAAAACAATAATAAAACTGTAATTAATGGTTTGAATTTAGAAATGAAAATTCTTCGTAAAATTTATTGGTCAAATAGCGAGAAATTTTTCAAAACATAATTTCTTTATTCAAGTTAATTTTTATTTTGTTCAAGTATTTCGCAACAATAATCATAATATTTTAAAGTGCTATTTATATAATTAATTTTAGTTTCGTTCAGTCGAATTTGGTCTTTTGATAATTTTGAAATTAATATTCAAAACGGAAATTATGGTCTTGCATACTTGATTGATATGTTTGCTGGAAGTTATTTCCCGATAATGCCTTATCTGGGTTATGGTTTGATTGGTGCCTATTTTGGAATGATCATAGCTGATAATCCAACAAAAAAACAATTAAGAAGATATGTGTGGATAGGTGTAGGCTTTATTTTAGGTTCAGTGGTAGCATTTCTTATTCCTGATGCAACTTATGCTCAGATTGGATTATTGAATGATATTTTCTTGAGTTATATAGCTAATTTGTTTGAAATAGGTCTTTACATAATCATTGGGGTAATAATATTCCTTGTAGCATTCAAAAGGAAGAGAATTGGTCCTGAAGCTGAAATTAAAGAAAATAGAAGAACTTCTAAAATTATTCTTAATTTCAATAAGAATTCATTAATGTTTTTTCTACTAGAACGTATTTTCGCAGAGACATTCTGGCTAATCATGGAGAAAATATTACCAGATTGGAATAATTATATCTGGACTTGTTTGTTATTTGGTGGATTCTTGGTACTCTTTTGGATGGGAATATCATCATTATGGAACCTAATAAATTTCAAGTTTTCATTCGAATGGTTGCTAGTAAAATTATTCCAAAAGATAAAATACCGTTCTGCTAAAAGCTATTAGATTTTATTACCCGTTTTGAAAAAGTAATTAATGGATTAGATTTGCCTATAGATGTTTTACGAAAGATCTATTGGGATAATTATACTAGATTTTTCAAATAAATGTTTTTTAGCATTAAGAAAAAAAGAGAAAAAAGAACGATGTTATGTTAGCATCCTTTTTCTTTCGCTGTACTTTTGGTAGTTTCTATAACCATAACCATTTCCACTACAATTCCTGACAATATCTTTCTTGAAAATTGTTTCACCACAATGAGTGCAAGAATAGAAATTCTGAAAATATTTGTGTTCTTTAAGCGCGATAGAAACCATTTTCCAGCAATTAGGACAGAATCTCATAGTTTTAATTTCTTCTTTCGCTTCTCTTCGCCAATCAATCATCTGATCTTTGTCAAAATACATCTCGTTGAACATAGGTCTCCATTCCATTCATCAGGTTTTACTCCTCACAAATACCGATGAATTTCCAATTCGATAGTTACTACCTAGTTTTTACTCTACTATTTAAAGAAAAAAGCTACAAAAGAAATCATCAGATAATGAGAATTTTGTGCGCAAATTTCTCAGCTATTTCTGCAAAGTTTATTAAGATTATAATGAATGAAAAATGGATTGCCTATGAGTTTCGATAAAGAACCTTTAGCTATGTTTCTGTTTGGTTTTCTAGGATTATTAAGTCCTACAGTAACTATTCTAGTGTTTCTCATTCGATGGTTGCGAAACTATTCTGCTCGTTGGGAACTAATAATCTCAATAACCTTAATTTGTGTCTGTGGAGTTTTTATTATTTTAATTTTGATTCTTCTATGTAAAATCGGAAAGGAATTGTTCTATGAAATTAAAATAGCTATTGAGATTCGTAAAGAAGAAAAAGGGAAAGAAAAGGAATTGTTATCATAATTGTTTGACAATTTTTTTTCACCTAAATTCTTATAAATTTCTCAATCATTGAAAATACTCAACTGAGATAATAGGTGAAAAAAATGAGCATCAGAGTTGTTGTTGATAGTGCATCAGACATTTCTTGGGAATATGCTGATAAACTTGGCGTAAAAGTAGTGCCATTAACTATTTCATATAATGATAAAACCTTCAAAGAAACTCGTGAGTTTGATTTGGCAGCTCACTATAGTAATTACGAAAAGGATTCTAATTTCTTACCTAAAACTGCTCAACCTTCTCCAAAAGAATTTGTTACAGTTTATAATGAATTGGTCAAGGAAGGAACCAAAGACATTATTGTTGTTTGTATTAGTGCTACTATGAGTGGTACAATGAATAGTGCAAGATTAGCTGCAGAATTCATTAAAGATACTCATCCTGAAATTAAAGTTCATCTTGTTGATTCCAAAAATGCCTCTTACACAGAAGTTTTCCTTGTTGAAGAAGCAATTGATCTGATTAAGAAAGGTGAAAAAGTGGAGAAAATTGTTTCTCGATTGAACGAACTAGTACCTCTACTAAAAACCTATATCTATATACCTAATTTGAAATATCTCTATCTAGGCGGGAGAATCAGCATAACAAAATATCTGCTCGCAAGGTTACTACGTAAAAAAGTAATTATTCGAGTAAATGAAAAAGGAACAAATGAGACCGCTGCGACAGTTTCAAATATTGATAATGGTTTCAAAAAAATGCTACAATTAACAACAAAGAAATTTACTGAATTCCCAAGAAAATATGCTATTGTTCATGCTAATAATGAAGAGCTTGCTAATAAACTCAAAGAATTACTTCTTGAAAAGGATCCAAAAGCAAAGGTACAAATCATTCTTACAAAGTGCACAATATCAACACATACAGGACCAAATGCGGTAGCACTTCTTTCAGACTTTGGTTAGGAAAAATAAAAAAAGAAAGATAAGGGATTAGTCCCTTTCAATTATTCTCATACCAATAGGGAAGTGGTCACTATAACCATTTGTATCAAGTTTACTTGAAGGACGTCCAAAGCGTTTTGGTGAACCATATTTTCCTTCAATCATTTTATCTTCTCTAATAATTTCTACAAATTTCTTCTTAACGTAAAAATTACCTTCATCAACTAAGAAAGCTTTGGAGACTAGGAATTGATCCAACATTATAGGGAAATTTTGATAGTAATTTGTACCAATACCTTTGCTCATTTCTTTCCACATCATATTGAATAGTCGTGGAGTGCCTTTTTGTGCGTTTATTACTTTCTCTTCAGTGTTGGTGCTTAGAGCATAATCAGTTAACGACCTGTTGAATGGTTCATCGTTGAAATCACCCATAACGATTATTGGTGCAAGATCACCAACTATCTCATGAATGCGCGAATTCCAATAAGCTAATGTTTCACCTGCGACTATACGATAAGGTTCTGATTCTAAGGTACCTGCGCTTCTTGCTGGCCAATGGTTGCCAATAACAATAAGTGGTTTTCCATTATCTTTCATCGTAAAGTTAACTTGATAAATATCTCGAGTAGCAACACGTTTCATAATAACATGTGAAAAATCCTCTCCCTTAACGAGTTTGTTAGCATCATAGATAAAAGCTACATCAACACCTCGATCATCAGAACAATCATGATGAGCTACTTGATAATCACGCGTTTTCATTCTAACTTTATCAATGAGTTTATTGAGAACAATAGCATTTTCAACTTCACACATACCGATTAGATCTGGACCTTTTTTACCGTTCATTCCTTTAATTACTTCAGCTAATTGGTGAAGCTTCCTAGTAAGAACGATTTCATTCCACCCCTTAATTTCATTTCCAATTGTTCTTTTTAACTTATCAGTTCTATCCTTAGAATGTTCAACATCAAATAAATTCTCAACATTCCACCAAGCCACATATAGCTCTTTCTGACCTGCTTCAGATTTCGATTTTTTATTCTTTTTTTCTTTAAAATTATTTTTTGGCATAAGATAGACATTAAGCTCTCTTGTTTTAAAGTTTATGAGGAAAAAATGAAGAGATTTTTTATGAAATCTCTTTACAACATTTAGCAAAAATAGCTAATGACTCATCAATATGCTCTTCATCTATACATAATGGAGGTCTAAATCGTATTGTTTTTTCACCACAACCTAGAAGAAGCATTTTGTTTTTGAACGCTACTGCTTTCATTTTATCACGCATTTCTGTTGTAGGTAAATCAAACGCGCACATTAACCCTCTACCTCTAGCATTGGTCATAATTTTTTTAGAAGCTAAACAGGTGTCTTTCAATCCCTTTAGTAGATATTCACCTACTTTCCGTGCATTCTCAACAAGTCTGTCTTCTTCAATGATTTCAAGATATCTTGTTGAGCGGACCATATCTATGAGATTACCGCCAAAAGTGGAATTGATTCTACTTGATTCTTTAAAAACATGATTTTCTACTTCATCAATTCTGTCATCAACCATGATACCACATACTTGTACTTTTTTACCAAAAGCGATGATATCTGGCTTAACGAAATGCTCATACGCCCACATTTTACCTGTAAGACCTATCCCTGTTTGAACTTCATCAAAAATGAGCATCATTTCGTTATCATCACAGATTTTTCTCAATTCTTGGATAAACTCTGGTCTAAAATGATTATCCCCACCTTCTGCTTGTATAGGTTCAATAATTAATGCTGCAATATCTTTAGGATTGCTTACTATTGCCTGATTGATTTCTTCTAAAGATCTTTTTTCTGCTTCTTTTACTTCATCAAGATTTTCTTCTAAAGGGAATTTTATTATAGGTGCTTTTACTCGAGGCCATTTGAATTTTGGGTAATAAGCTATTTTTCGTGGATCAAAAGTATTTGTTAATGAAAGAGTGTAACCAGAACGACCATGAAATGCATTTTGAAAATGAAGAATTTGGTTTCCCATTAATCCCTTTTCACCAAGCTGGAAATTTTTCCTTATTTTCCAATCAAAGGATGCTTTAAGGGCATTTTCCACTGCTAATGCTCCACCTGATATTAAAAATAAATATTTGAATTTGTCTTTCATACAAATTCTACTAAAAGTATCAACAAAGTCTGCCATTTCATCTGTGTAAATATCCGAATTAGCTGTTTTATTGACCGCTACGCGTCCTAATTTTTCCATAAATTCTTTCGTACGCACTTTGGGATGGTTACATCCAAGAGGTGCAGAAGCAAAGAAAGAAAACATATCAAGATATTTATCGCCAGTTAATTTATCTTGGAGATAGAAAGGAGTACTTTTGTCCAAATCTACTATCATTCTGTAACCATCTATTAACATATGTTTTTCTAATTTTTCAAATGCTGTTGTCATTAAAGATCTCTCAAGGAAATATAATTGTTTATATTATAAAATAACTTATGCTAAATTATTGAATAATGATTGTTGTGGGTGCAGTGCTTGGTTTTTTCTATAAGCATTAAAATTGAGAAAGAAACTAGTAGTTAATTGTTTTTTCCATTATTTTTTCGCCTTTTTTTCTTTATAATTAAAAGAAAAGTAATTATTTAGTAATAAGTAATGATAAACAAGTAATTTTGAGTGTATTGGAGTTGGAATTTGTTGCATGAATTAAGTAAAATTCCTGAATTAAAAAAAGAACTATTTGAAAAATGGGCTGACCAAATAATTTCCATCTATAAAATAAAAGAGTCAGAAACCTTAGAGAATATAACAGAATATGTAGCAGAATTCTTTGATAAACTATTTACTAATTATCAAATTTCTTTCTCAGATTTACATCCTGATGGTATATTTCCATTTGCAATAAATCGTTTGGATAAAAAACCACAATATGCTGATGAGGAATTTTATGATGAACTTTTCAAAGTAGAAAATCATATACGTTGGACCTATACATTTGTTTTAACAAAATTATATCGTGATAAGGAATGTCCTTTTGATACTGCAGAATGCCCATATTAGAACCTAAAAAATTAATAAAAGCAAGCAAAAATGATTCTCAAGAAGGTATTTTATCCCTAAAATTTATTTATACCAAAAGTAAAAAAAGAATGGATATAAATTATCCAATAGCTTAAACTGGAATGTACAATGAGACCTCCTACATGTGGAATATGTGATAAAGATTTAGATGAAAACGAGGGTGGATTAGTCAGTTTTAAAAAGAGGTTTTCGGATAGAGTGTGGGAGCGAAAAATGAAAAGAATTAATGGTGTGGGTCATCCACCATATTCGGAATGGTTCTGCAGAAAACATTATCAACAAGCAAAGGATCTAAAAGATCAAACCATCGATAAAGCTATGTCTGTTATACGTTCTAAAGAGAAAAAATGATTCTTTTCATTCTTTTATCTTTTTAATTGCAAATTATATTTCTTTAGGTGAAAATTTTAATACTAAACAATCGTCTTTTCCAATTTTAAATTTCAATCCAGTGGTGTTCATTTCATCTAAATTAGTCTCTAATTTATTTACTTCTGATCTATAAAAGGAATAGAGCACTTCGATTTTTAATTGTTGATCTTTTGGTAATCTCGTTTTTGCTGGGATCAATATTTTAAAAGTTCCTTCTTTCTTTTTACCTCTATTTAAAAGAAAAACTAATAATGATTGGCTTTTCTTGTTGTATCTTCCAACAATTTCAATTTCTACATTTGAATCAAAGGTTTTATCGACATTAAATTGAGAAAGTAGTTCTTCTATAAATTCCTTATTTTGCTTCTTTATCTTGTTAGAATCACGATAGAAAGCGTCAATCATATATCGAGCTCCTAAAGGTGTACCAAAGAGAGTATTAGTTCCTTTACCAAGAACAAATTGATAACCGATTGTTTTATTTCGTAATTTCAAAAATGGTTTAACATTTTCCACTTGCCACATGAACTCTCGAGTGATATAATCAATATGTAATTTCTTGTTGCTTATTGTCTTCGCAAATGCTCCCCAAGGTTTCCAAGAACGTAAGATATTCTGTCTTTCTGTACGTTCAAGATGATAAATAGCGTATTTATTATAATTTTTCAACCGATTTTTTTGGAATTGGAAATTTAAATAAGAAGCAATAATTTTGAGAAGGTTAGCATTCCTACCAAAAATTTTCTGTTTGGTAACAACCGCTGGAAAGAGTTTTTGGGTATCAATTGGGAACCCTTTCTCGTTCATGACAGGAAAATTGGGTCCGGTTATAAGATTTCCACCTGTTTTAACATAATCCAGAAGTTTAGTAAAATCATTCTTGAAAATCGCTCCACGATTATGGAAGAAAACGGCTTTGAGTTTTTTCATATCCCGTAAATTAGCTCTCTCAAGAGCAATAGGTTCAGGATTAAAGCCTTTTGCTAGTAATAAACCAAAAATACCATATTCAGCTTGCATATTAATGATCTTAATTGGTCGAATGATTTTCCCTGTTTGATCAAAATCTCCCGGGATTACACGATGGTTCATTGAATAAGTTGCAAAAGCAATTTCATCATAAATCTCCTCTGATTTAACAAGCTCTTCTCCCAATTTATCAATAAAAGCATAAACGCTTTGAACAGCAGTAAATCTTTTCAGTTTCTTACCAGTGTGACTTATCATGCTGTTGTAGTAGTATTTATTTCCTTCAATATCCTCACCATCTCGAATAATATACATATTAATGCCTTTTGCTCCATGAGCGATGGACCCCATCATGGACTGAACAGTAGCAATAGTTTTGACAGTCACTCGAGGGTCAAACCAACCGCAACCGATTTCTGCAGCAAATAATGGTTGGTATTCAGGTTGTAAATAACCTTTGAAAATAGAAGGAATAATGGAGTTCCAGAAGGGAACATCATTAGTAAAAGATGACCTAAAAGTCTTAGTATTAACAGTATAACCATAAATTTCTACTAAGGGAGCTTTCTTAATAGGATTCGATGGATTAAAGTAATTACCAGATTCTGTAGTTGAAAAAATAAGTGGGATATCTAATTCATGAGCGATTTCACGCAAGTTTTCTAAATATTGGGTTGTCCAATCTTCAAAGAATGATTGCCAAATCATTGATTTTGATACATTTAAACCATCTTTTGGTGGCTGAACTTCATCAAAAGAAAGATAACTTTCTACACAATAAACACTTAATGTTTGAACGTTGCCAAATTCCTTCTCAAGCCAATTATGAAAGCTTTGAATGGTAAATTCATTAAAATCAATTTTTCCGACATTAAAATTATACATTAAACCAGTTTCATTATCTAATTGAAATATCACAATTGGGTTTTCAAAATAAGAAGTTAATTCTCGTTTTAATTTCTTATACCATTTCTTAACTAACTCAAGATATTTGGGGTGGTTAAGGCAAACGTTAAAATATTCTTCTGTCTTATCTAGAGTTCCATCAGCCTTTTTTACTACTACCTCAGGATAAAGTTCAGCGATCCAGAGTGGAATGCCAAAACCTTGATATTCCGAGTAAATGAAAGGTCCAGGACGAATAATAACAGGCAACGCTAATTTTTGGCAAATGGTAAGAAATTCATGTAAATTCCTTCTAGGATGAGTATCACCTTCAAAATCGAATTGATCCTCATATAATTCATGAAAAATCCAGGGGATATAAGTGGAAATAACATTAATTTGCCCTTCATCCTTAAGGACTATAAGATCTTTTTCCCAATTTTCAGGGTCAATACGGAAGTAGTGGTATTCTCCAGATCTAAGAAAAGTTTCCTTATGATTGAGTTGGAAACGACCATTCATGGTTGTAAGTTGGAACAATAGTTTATTGACCTCCAGATTTCTCATATAAATTATTATTTTTACAATATTTTGCTTTTACTTTATAATTAAAAGTATTGCCATAATGAAGAATCAGTTAATTCGAATAAAAAAAGATATTTCTTAGAATTAATATTAAAAAACTATTAATTATCTATAGTCATAGTATCAGTAAAATATTTTTGGTGGAAATTTTGGCTGCAGGATATTTTGGTAAAATATTGCGGGTTGATCTAACTCGAGAGAAGATAACAGAAGAATCTCCTGATGAGTTAATCTATAAAAGATATATCGGGGGAGAAGGGTTTGTTGCTTATTATCTACTCAAAGAATTGCAACCAAGAATTGATCCTTTAAGTATGAAAAATATCTTGATTTTCGCTTCAGGTCCATTAACAGGAGTTGCTCTTTCAGGGGTAAGTCGTAGCTGTGTAGGCGCAAAATCACCCCTTACTGGAGGTTTTGGTGAGGCCGAAGTAGGTGGTTTTTGGGGGACAGAATTGAAACGAACAGGGCATGATGCAGTTATCTTTACTGGGAAAGCTCAAAAGCCTGTCTATTTTCTAATAACAGATGATATCGCAGAGATAAGAGATGCTAAACATTTGTGGGGGAAAACTACCGGGGAGGTACATGAAATCATTAAAGGAGAATTAGGTGATGAGAAAGTTCGAATAGCATCAATAGGTCCTGGTGGAGAGAACCTTGTAAGATATGCTTGTATTATGCATGACTTAAGGCACGCTGCAGGGAGAACGGGTATGGGTGCTATCATGGGTTCAAAAAATCTCAAAGCAGTAGCTGTTCGTGGAAAATTAACAATACCCATAGCAAATGACGAGTTATTAGCTGAATTAAGAAAAAAGATGAACAATGAATATCTCAAAGATTTGGAACACTTTTCACTATTAGGAACAGGTGGTGATCGAATGGAATCCTTTGTTACATCTGGCAATTTATCAGTTCGAAATTTCAGAGATGGTGTTTTTTCTTCAATAGCTAAAATCGATCCAAGGACAATAAAAGAAACAATTGGCTTAGAAATGGAGGGGTGTTATGCTTGTCCAATTAGGTGTAAAAAAATAGTTCAATTTTCAGAACCATGGGAGGTGCAAGCAAAATATGGCGCTCCAGAATATGAATCGCTAGGAGCTTTTGGTCCAAATTGTGGTATTGATGATGTAAAAGCTATTTGTAAAGCAAATGAATTATGTAATAAATATTCCTTGGATGCTCTATCTACTGGAGTAACAATTGGTTTTGTTATGGAATGTTTTGAAAAGAAGCTTATAACCAAGGAGCAAACCGATGGTTTAGATATTACTTTTGGAAATAGTGAGGTTCTAATTCCGCTCATTGAAAAAATAGCTAAACGAGAAGGAATAGGTAACCTGCTAGCTCAAGGTGTCAAACGGATTGCTGAGGAACTAGGTGAGAAAGCGAGAAAATTTGCTATGCATGTTAAAGGTTTGGAAATACCGATGCATGAACCGCGGTTGAAAAGAGGTTTAGGTTTGGGTTATGCTCTCTCTCCCACTGGAGCTGATCATATGCATAATTTGAATGACCAATTTTTAACAAATGAAGCAACGATCGAGAACTATAATCCTTTGGGGATTTATGAAACTATACCACTCGATGATTTGGGCCCAAGGAAGGTTCGAGCACTTGTTTATCAAACAAATTGGCGAACTGTTAACAATTGTTTGTTAATGTGTATGTTTCAACCTTGGATTCATAGGGATATAGTTGATATAACTCGAGCAATAACAGGTTGGAATATCTCAATGTGGGAATTAATGAAGGTAGGAGAACGGGTCAATACTATGGCTCGAGTGTTTAATATTAGGGAAGGATTTACCGCTAAAGATGATATGCTACCTGAAAGATTCTTTTCGTCAACATCCTCAGGAGCATTATCAAAAACAGCTTTAGATCATAAGCAATTTCTAAAGGCTCGGGAATTATATTATAAAATAATGGGGTGGACTGAAATAGGAATTCCTACTAAAATAAAATTACACGAATTAGATATTCCTTGGATTATAGATTATTTACCGGAAGTATAGCTATGACGTTATATAGAAAATCTGAATTATTAGGAAGTCTCCTAGCAATTTTAATTATATTTAGCAGTATAGGAACTATAACAGTTATACAAGCAAGCAATTTTGAAGCTAAAACAATAACAAACAACTATAGTATAATACTAATGATTGGAGATGGTATGGGGCATAATCATGTTACATTAGGACAATATGTGGAAGTAGGAAAAGACAACAATCTTACAATGGAATCATTACCCAAACAATATTCAGTTTACACTAATAATGTCAATGATATTCTAACAGATTCCGCTGCAGCAGCAACAGCTATAGCAACTGGTGAAAAAACTTCCAATGGAAATATTGCTGTTAGTATCACAGGAGAAATACTGAAAACTATTCTAGAAACAGCAATAGAATTAGGAAAATCAACAGGGGTAGTAAGCACAGCTTTTGTTCAGCATGCAACACCTGCAAGTTTCATCACTCATGTAAATAGTAGAAATAATTATGATGAAATAACAAGGCAAATTGTTGAAAACGCTAATGTGGACATTTTGTTGGGAGGAGGAAGCTCATACATCACCGAGGAACAAATAGAAACAATGATAACGAAAGGATATACTTTTGTTACTAATAAAACTGCTTTAGAAAGTCAAACTTCTGGAAGAATTTTCGGTCTATTTTCAGGAGGACATATGCCTTATGAAGAGGATCGAAATTTAACCTTGATACCTTCTTTAGCTGAGATGACTAGTAAAAGTCTTGAGATCTTAGCACAAGATACAGATGGTTTTTTCTTGATGGTTGAAGGAGGAAGAATAGATCATGCAGCACATGATAATGATAAAGTAGGCGTAGCATTGGAAACGATTGCCTTTGATAAAGCAATTAATGAGGCTTTAATATACACAAAAGAACATCCAAATACAATTTTACTAGTTACTGCTGATCATGAGACGGGTGGACTAGAAATAGTTTCGGATAATTTAAATGAAATACTACCAGTGTTTGGAAATACTGAGGAACAAAATCGAACTATAAGAATATCTCGAGTGAACAGTATAACAGTTGACTGGAAAACGGGAGGTCACACAACTAGGCATGTGCCATTATTTGCTTATGGAAAAACACTCGAAGGAATAGAAGCAAATTACCTAATTGATAATACAGAAATCAATCATTTAATGAATGATTATTTTCTAGGAAATGATCTCACTTTGAATAAATTTGCTGAACCGATATCAATGAACCAATTATGGCTGCTGGGTGCAACATTAGCAATTTCATTTATTACGATAAATATCATAATAAGAAGAAAAAATAAACAAAAAAGAAAACAATAGATAAAAGATAGATTAGCTACTACTTGTTTGAGTTTTAAATAATTTTTGAGCAGCAACACCACGATGGGTTTCTTTAAGTTGCCTATAAACAAGTTTACCAGTAGGGCTAATAATAACATTGCCAACTAAAATGTGAGACTTGTCATTTTTCGAGAAACCATCTTCATTAAATAAATATTCGAAGGAAACATTACGGCTACCATCACGTTCCTCAACTAAGGCCATAATGGTTAATTCCTCAAGCTCATAATGGGATTGTAAGGGATTTCCCCAGCCTGTTTCTTCATGAATATAAGAAAGAATGATTTCTTTCACTTCTTCGAATTTTATACTGATTCCTCCAACATATAATAAAAAGCAATAATCAAATATAATCTTATCTAATATTGTAAAAAAAATACCAGTAGCAATTTTTCTTATTTTTGGTCTTTATAAAGCAGATATGGTTCTTTGTTGCAAGCAACTCCAGTATCGACTTCTTCTAAACTAAACGACAGAATATCATAATTACTCGAGAAAACAATTATTCCATCAAGGACATGGGTTTTATCGTACTGGGAGAAGCCATCCTCATCAAAAACATATCTAAATGAAACATGAAAAGATCCATCTGGATAATCTAGGGTTCCTTGATTATACAAGTCCTCAAATTCACAATGAGGTCGTAGTGGTTTTCCCCAACCAGTTTCATTGTGAATGCGATCCAGTAATAATTATTGGATTTTTTCAGTATCAGGAGACATTTTAATCAAAAAAAAATACACAATCTGAAATAATAAATCCTTTCACTAAAAAATTGATTTAAAAGTAAATATAATTGAAGACTAAAAATAAAAGATCAAGAAAAACGAAAGGTTGTTGAAAAGGTATTTTAATTGAAATCATGTAAGATTAAATATTATGAGAGGAACCGAGAAAAAAAAAGAAGGACAAATGAATTACTGCCCAAATTGTGGAACAAAAATTAACAAAGAAGAGGTCGCGGGAAAAGAAATAGAACAAAACATTTGCAGTCATTGTCATAAAAACATTCAGGAATTAATATCAAATATACTTCAAGAAGAACTTTTCATAAAAGAATGTACCAATTGTAAAACTATGGGACCGATAGATGCAAAGTTTTGTTATAACTGTGGATCAAAAGAATTATTAAAAAAACCTCGATTGAAAAAAAAACCCAGAAAGAAAGAGGAAAAACATTTCAACAAAAAGATGATTGAGAGTAATTTAAGAAATATTTTGTACATTAATTTATCAGTGGTAGCTTTAACTATAGTATTAGGCATTTTGGGTTCATCCGTTCAAATTACTATTCCGCAAGGATTAATGGTTTTTTATGTGATAGTGTTTAGTCTAACCTTAGTAGTGGATGTAATTTATCTAATTGGTATAATAAGTAAATCTCAAAAAACGAAAAGAAAAACAAAACGAAGAGTTAAATTGGAAGAATTCTTCGAAGAAAAAGAAGAAAGGTAAACAAGAAAGAAAATTATTAGATAGCCTATTGAACCCAAAAGGAAAGTTGTTTTATATTTTTTGCATTGGACCAAATTTTTTCTTTGTCACATTTATTATATGGTATTTTACAGACGTAGGGTCTATCAATAATATACTGATAATTGCTCTCGGATCACTTGTTGGGGCATTAGACCTGTTTTTCTTTGCAGCAATTTTAATTAATTTAACGAAGAATCTAGTTAATAATTGATAAACAATAATGAGAGAAAAAACAATTAACATTAAACAGTTAAAAACGATAGGTGGGGGTACTTCGAATTAACATAACCAAGCTCCGAGAAACTATATAAGGAAAGAACGGTATAAGTAATATCCAACAAAGGTTTTCTCTTCCAATAGGAAGCTTTATAATACTCTGTTGGAAGAACAAAACGCTCGTTTGGAAGCAAGAAATGCTTCGGTAAAAAGGCTCTGCGATAAAACTAAACCATCGCAATCTTTTTAAAAGAGAAAAAACGACAATCAAAACCGCGAACATTCGTTTGGGTGAAACAATTGAATGGACGCGAATCATAAAGTTACGATAATGTAAAATTATTGATGCGCTCGCGAGTATTAACGGCTCGTAGAGTAAGAGGTGATTCGACGATCGCTTCTGGCTATGGGATCAATAAATTGCTCCTAGGTCAGATGCTAATTTTCAATCGTCTTATTACCGTAGAAGGCCGCACTTCTTCAAGTGAAATCTAGATCTCCAAAGTAGGTTCCGACACGCAAACGCCATCTGGGGGATGGATAGGCTTGAGCACCGATGAAGGCCGTGGCTAGCTGCGATATGCGCGGGGTAGTTGCAGGCAAACGTCGATCCCGCGATTGCCAAATGTGAATTCATCATATGAACCAATAAGTCATATGCCTCCGAAAGGAGGGGGAACGCACCGGACGGAAACATCCAAGTAGGTGCAGGAAAAGAAATCAACTGAGATGCCCTGATTGTAACGGCGAGTGAAAAGGGCAAAGACCAAACCGAATCTGCAAGCGTGAGTTTGTAGAGCTGTGGTGTTGTGGACTCTCTTTATTTCTGCGTTTGATAACTGAAAATCCTGGAAAGTTTTACCAAAGAAGGTGATAGTCCTGTAAGTGAAATCAAACCCAGAAAGTGGGAGTATCCAGAATAGCGGGGGTTGGAAATCCCTCGTGAATGGGGCACAACGAGCTCCAAGTCTAAATATGTCTCAAGACCGATAGCGCAATAGTAACGTGAGTGAAAGCTGAAAAGTAACCCGAAAGGGTGGTGAAAAGTGCCTGAAACCAGATGGTTATAGACGTTTGTGGTCCGAAAGCGTAGAGTCTACCTGAAGAGAAAGCTGGTGACGGCTGGACCGAAGGTAGAGGAGCGGGATCACAAAGTCCGTCTAGAAACACGGGCCAGGGAGTTCATTCTTGTGGCGAGCTTAAGGGTTTCAAAGACCCGGAAGCGGAGCGAAAGCAACAAGTCCGCAGCTTGCAAGGGACGCCGTCTGAAAGGGCGGGAAGTCACAGGAGTGAGACCCGAAACCGGTTGATCTATCCGTGAGCAGGCTGAAGCCCGGGGAAACTCGGGTGGAGGGCCGAACAAGTATTGACGTGCAATTCATGTTTGTTGACTTGCGGATAGGGGCAAAAGACCAATCTAAACCGGTGATAGCTGGTTCCCAACGAAGTGGACATAGGCCAGCCTGATTTGAGGTGGCGCATTCGGTAGAGCAAGGATTAATGGTTACGGGGAGTAAAATCCTCGCCTGTTAGTCAAACTACGAACGAATGTGTACCGTAGACGATCAGAGTCGGGCGTGCGTCCGTAAGGGACGTGGCCGAGAGGAGAATAATCCAGACCAAGGTTAAGGACCCTAAGTCTCAATTAAGTGTTATCAGAGAAAGGACGTCCTCAGACAAAGACAGTAAGGCGGTAGGCTCAGAAACAGCCATCCGTTAAGCAACACGTAACAGTGGACTTACCGAGTCTTTGGGCTCCGAGAATGGACGGGGCTAAATTGAGCTCCGATACCTTGGGGCACACTGAAAGGTGTGATCCGGTAGTTGGGCGATCTGATTGGGCGGAAGTAGGGCAGTGATGTCCTGTTGACCGATCAGATTTGCAGATCCTGGCGGTAGTAACAGCAAAGAGAGGTGAGAATCCTCTCCGCCGAAAGGGCAAGGTTTTCACGGCAACGTTCGTCAGCCGTGAGTTAGTCGATCCTAAGAGCATTCTTACCTGAGATGCTCGAAAGGGAAACAGGTTTATATTCCTGTACTGCGTGGATACGTCAGAAGCGGTAACGCAAAGATCATTTTCTGACGCGACTGGATAAGCTATGTGAGGCTGTCGCCTCATTTAACTGTATAAGCCTTCGAAGTACCGTGACGGTGAGAAGAAGGTGAAAGCAGGAATAGGCTACCAATAGTGGTGGCTATAGCTGTTTCCACTCGCCCATGAAAAGGAAAATGATAAGGATTCCACGTAATCGTACCCAGAACTGACACAGGTGTCCCAAGGTGAGAAGCCTAAGGCGTGTTCGGTCAAAGATGGTTAGGGAAATCGGCAAAATCGCCCTGTAACTTTGGGATAAAGGGTGCCTGTGGGCCTGAAAGGGCTCGCAGGTCGCAGTGACAAGAAGGGGACGACTGTTCAATTCAAACATAGCAAACTGCAAGAGCGAAAGCTTGTGAACAGTTTGTGAATCCTGCTCAATGCTGGTAAGTCAAAGCCGGTTCCAACCGGTCTAAGCTCCAGTCAATAGCGGGAGTAACTATGACTCTCTTAAGGTAGCCAAATGCCTTGTCAGATAAGTACTGACGTGCATGAACGGATCAACGATCTCCTTACTGTCCCAACCGTCTACCGAGTGAACCCACTATCCAGCGAACAGTCTGGAATCAACCAGCGGGAAGAGAAGACCCCGTGGAGTTTTACTGCAGCCTGTGCCTGTTTTACGGGTCGCGATACATAGTGTAGCCAGGAGCGTCGAAGCGTTTTCTCCGGGAAACGTGAATGCAAAAATGAAACACTGGCTTTCGAGGCTTGTATGACTAACATCCTTCGGGATGGACAAGTATTGGTGGGCAGTTTAGCTGGGGCGGCTGCGCTTGAAAAGATATCGAGCGTGTCCAAAGGTCAGCTCAGGAGGGACAGAAACCCTCCGTAGAGTATAAGAATAAAAGCTGGCTTGACAGGAAGTTTTCCCATAGAGCTTTCTGGAACGAAAGTTTGGTCTAGCGATCTGTCGAGACTTCTCGTTGAGGTCCGGCAGCGGCAGAAAAATTACCCCGGGGGTAAGGAATGGATACTAGTACACAACAACAAAAAATAATAAGCAATTCTTTGGGATTAATTATTACGATAATTTTTACTACAGAATTACTACTTGTTGGGTAATTATCGGTCCAAGTCTAAGGTGAAGAGCTATCTAGCAAAAGATAGTTTGGACAACATTGACGATGGCAAGTAGAATTCAAGGTATTGGTACATTCTCCCCAAACAGAGTCGTCGCAGGCGAGAGCTCACCCCTCTCCAGTTCTTTGTTACCGCTATAATATTAAACGATCTAGGTTCACGTGAACTGGAGGGAGAGTATATCGACCCTGCGGCTTGCTACCTCGATGTCGGCTCTTCCTCTCCTGGCGCCGCACAAGACGCCTAGGGTAGGGTTGTACGCCCATTAAAAGGGAACGTGAGCTGGGTTTAGACCGTCGTGAGACAGGTCGGATTCTTTCTACTGGTTGTGAAGCATAACTGAGGGTAGGGCAGGGTCGGTACGAGAGGACCCCCCCGTCGATGCCTCTAGTCTACCGGTTATCTGACAAGGTACTGCCGGGCAGCCACGCATCAAGTAATAATAGCTGAAAGCATCTAAGCTAGAAGTACGTCCTGAAACGAGTTATGCACTCTGACAACATTCGAGATTGAGTTTTATTTCCTTGGCGCAAGCTGTTGCCGAGGTTCAGTAAAAGTAATTTTCTCAATTGTTCGTGCACGGGGCTGGTGACAGCAACGTGTCGTTGTTAGACGAAGGTTCGGATACAAGATCCGTTTGAAAGGCAGGTGGTGTAAGCGTCGAGTCTTCGGGCGAGATGTTCAGCCAGCCTGTACTTACCACCTAAGCGTGTCATTGCCGAAATGGACTTCTAGACCTTAAAGAAGAAGTGTGTGACCTGTTGCATCAATCAATCAATTATATGATTATGCGAAAGGGGTTTTATACTAAATGCTTGAATTTATTTCTGAATATTTTTCGATCAATAATCCTGAAGTTGAGTGGCCTATTTATTTGTATGGTGCTTTTCAGATTTTACTTCTTGTTTCTTCTGTTACTTTTCTTAGTCTCTTTATTTGGTCTCTTGTTCTTTTTATCCGTGAAAAACGTATAGATTCTACTAGTCGTCGCTTTCTTCCTCGTCTTCTTGGTTTTCTCTTTGCTATGCTTCTTTGTGTTGCTGGTTTGACTTTAGCTATCCAAGGTCCTATTTGGTTTTAATTCCTAGTCCTTGCAGAAGAAGTGTGTGACCTGTTGCATCAAATTGCATTATTTCTCTATTTTTTTAATTTGAGTAGTTTATGCTAATTCTTGTAAAATTTTTGAAGAAGTGTTTTTTTTGTAATCTTTATTTTAAAGTAAAGTAAATAAATTAGATTAGTAATATTATATTGAATAATAGGTGATTTTATGGTGGAAACATGGCAATTGAAATGGGAAACTTTTGATTTTGTAGAAGGACTAAAAGAAGGCTTTAATAAAAAATATCATTGGTATATGATTCTTTTGAAAAAAGGTTTAGGATTTTTACAATATCCTGAACTTATGTATATAGGCATGACAACAAATACAGTATCAGAGAGATTACTAAATAAACATGATGCACTAATGTCAGCTTTAAGAGATTTTAAAGATAGAAATATAGTATTAGGCTTAGGATACATAGATACTCGTAAAGAACTAACTTCATCAATGATTAAATATATTGAATCAGCTATGATAGCTAAATTTAAACCCCGACTAAATGGCTCTGGTGTTACAAAATTCGTACAAAAGGGAAATGTCAATATTATTAGTACATATGAAAAGGATAATAGTTGGGAAGTTTTAAACTGGAAGATATAGGATGTTTTTAATTATCTTCAATTATGTTTTTTATTGATTAAAAATACAAAATACTATTAGCTTCTTTTGGCAGAATAGATTTTTTGGCTCTTAAAGAAGAAGTGTGTGACCTGTTGAATCAATATAATTAATTTCTTTATTTAATCTTGTTTAAACCAATATATGTTTATACTTTTAATGGTGTGAAAATTTATTTTAAATATTTTTATTAACAAATCAATATAAACAAAACACTAAATTTAAACTAAGCAAAACGTTGTATATTTATCAATTAAATATCATTATACTCAATTAAAACATTTATAATTTATAAATCCTAATAATGATTAAAAATATAAAATAAGAATGTATTTTATTTATTAATTCATCTAAAAGTGATATAGAGAAAGAATTAATTATAAATCAGTTATTGATTAGAAAGTCAAGGAAAATGTAAATATGGAATTGGGAATAGTTTGTAATATATTTAGAATTGATTTAAGCAGTTATATGTCTAATATAGCTGTATGTCAACGTTCTAGATATCCAAATTTAGAAGATTTAAGATCTAATTTCAAAAATCAAAAGGTTTTCTTTTACGCAGATAAAGCTGAAATATATAGCTATGGTTCAAATTTAAAACAATTATCAATTATTGGATTTAAAGAGGATATTATAGATTTACATGATCAACCTAGATTAGCATCAGCTATAATAAAAGATGGTTTTATCAATCATCTTATAAGAAATAAATTTGAGATTTTTTTTAATAAAGGAAGAATTTATGCTTATAATGTTAACAAACCAATATCAATAGATAACACAGATTTATCTCTTATTAATGGATTTGATTTCAATATTTTTTACCTTTATGATATAGATACAATTAGCTTTGTCATTAGTATAGATACTAAATATAAAATAATTGATAAGAATAATTCACGATTTAGTTTTTACAAAATTAAAAAGGAATATAATAGTAATATACTAAGTCAGATAAGGATTAAACAAGGTGATATTCTTCCATTAAATAATACTATGAATACTGAAGTTTCAAAAGAACGACTTCTGAATCACATCATACCATTTGTTAAAAATAATACAAATTTCGTTATACCAAATGGTAAGAATGCAACACTTGAGGATGAACCATTAAAAATTGTAATTGGGAAATAAAAATGAAAAAATTTGGTTATTATTTGGAAAAACCTACATTAAGATTTAATTCTGCATCAACATTTGCTAGTCATAAATTTCCAAGATCTGGTATAAAAAAATTTGGTCCTTATGATTCAACTATTTTTGAATTAGATAAAATCAAAGCTGGTATCATATATCCAAACAATATGGAAGGTTCAAAAAACATATTTGTAAATTCATTAACTAAAGGTGAAGGACAATTTGAAGGTTTTAAAAAATGGTTTAGAGTTGATTTAGAAATCGTCGAAGAAAAACCATTAGATTTAACTAACATAAATATAGAAAATCAAGCGCTAGACATAATGCAAAGTGATATTGATATTATTTATCTTCTTTTTCCACAAAAAGAAGAGCATCTTTATTCAAAATTCAAATCTATTTTTAGTGGAAATGGTTTACCTAGTCAATTCCTCACTGTTGAAAAAATTCGCGCTAACAATATAGAATGGGTAATTGAAAATATAGCTTTAGCTTCATATGCAAAAGTTGGTGGTACACCATGGGTTGTATCAAAAAACTTGAATGAACCTGATGAATTACTTATTGGTGTTAGTAGAGTACAAGACAAATCTAAAAAATACATAATTGGGTTTGTTACATTATTTACTCAAAATGGTGAATTTATTTTATTACACTCAAAAGCACCAGTAATAAAATGGGATGATTATATAAATGGTTTAAAATTGTTGTTGATAGAAGCTTTTCAAGCTTTTTGCAGAATAAAGGGAAAACCAAAATCAATAATCTTACATTTTAGAAAAAAACCTGGATTTAAAGAACTAGAAGCTATTAAAAATGCATTATTAGAAATAGGCGATATACCATATGCATTAATTCATCTGAACGAATTCTCAAATATTCATTTATTTGATACAAGTGATACAACATATATCCCTTTAAGTGGATTGATAACAAAATTAAGCACAAAAAAATTTTTACTACTTCTAGATGGTAGAACTGAGAGATATGGTAGAAAAAAAATTGGTGTACCATCACTCCTAGATATTAGTATAGATAATAGATCTACAATAGATATTGATGAAGAGTCATCAAGATTAATTAAACAAATTTTCAATATTTCTCACATTAATTGGAGAGGATTTAATGCAAATTTATCTCCTATAACTTTAAATTATTCACGACTCATATCGAAAGTAGTATCTGATATAGGGATTGATAAATGGAACAATATTATAACTTCAGGTAAAATGATGAATAAAGCATGGTTTTTATAATGACTATTGATTTCTACCAATTTCGAGATGAAATTAAAAAAGCAATATATCGACGATTAGAACAAATTGAATTTGAAAATCCTAATGATTTGGCATGGTTATTTTTTGCTTTATCTGATGAAGAAAAAGAGAATAATCCTAGCTTTAAATCAAAATTTGAAAATATGATAAAATGGATTGAATCTTCTGATAGTTTAGACTATGAAAGAAATCTTACATCTTATGGATTGGTAACTTATATTTTAGGAGAAAATGATAAGAAGAAATTAGAATTTAGAGAGAAAATAATAAATAATTTAAATCTAATCAGACAAAATCCTATGAATAGATTTTCGATTTATAATAATCCTGAGTTATTATATGGTGTTATTTTGGGTTTAGGTGAAGAATTTGATGAAGATTTAAGAAATTTTCTTGTAGAAAATGCCAATAAAAAAAAGGTAACAGGTTCATTAAATAGAAGACTATTGTTCGAGATTATACTTTTTGAATTAAAAACAATTGAATTACTTACAAAGAACTATAATGATCTTAATGAAATAGATGAAGTAATTTCTTTTATTTGGTTAAATGAAAGATACTTAAAAAATAAGATTCCAAATATATTTGATATAGACTTATGGAATAAATTATATCTTTTGAAAGATAATTTTTCACTAAATCTAAATGATGAAGATGAATATGTTTTATCTACTTTTTCATTAGTAATTCTATATAAATCATTAAAGTCCTTCCTTAAATCACCAAATCCAAAAACATTATATAATTTATTACCACTTGAGAGTAAAATAAAATTAGTAACTAAGGATTTATTTTATAAAGGTGAATATTTACTTAGTGTAACGGAAGCTTCTAAAGAGCTAGAGGTTTTAATAAAAGAAAAGAGTAGGAAAAATAAATACGGAAGAATTCTTATTAAAGAAGCATTTGAGGTTATAGATCCTACAACATCAAAACCAATTCTTGTTTTTAATAATTATAGTGATATCTTTGAAATCAAAGAACATGATTGTTTAACAAAAATTATAATTGCTTTATTTGAAATATTTAGAAATCCCCCAAGTCATTTTCCTAAATATTTCCTATCTAATAATCCATATGAAGCAATTGAACAAATAATACTATTTAACTATATTTATAGAAGAATTTATGAAAAAAATATTTAGCACTGAAAAAAACTAAAAATCTCATACATTTCTAGTCCATTGAATTATATGAATAAGTAATTTTTATAATCTAAAATTGTATTTCAATATTAAAGAATTAGGAAATATGGTGATTAAATGGTAACTATAAATCAACTTTTTGATGATTTCATTAAAAAAATTAGCTTGAAAGATGAAGAATTTGAATTAGTAAAAGAATGGATTGATTATCTAAAACCAAACATTGAACGATTAGATAGAGTAGATAAGATAATTCTTTCAGGTTCATATAAAAGAGAAACAGCAATAACTCCTCTCCATGATGTAGATATTTATGCTGTTATGAAAAGAAATCTCCCTCAAGGTTCATATAATCCTTCTAATGCTAAAAGTTATTTTCAATCAAAATTGGCTGAAATCAAACCAGAAGGAACTCAAGTTTTTCCACATGAAGATCATGGCATTAAAATGAATAAAGGTAATTTTCATATTGATTTTGTTATTACCAGATATTTAGGGACTAATCCTGACACTTATGAAATAATTTCCAAGGATAATTGGATTCGTACCTCTCCTATTTTCCATGAAGAACATTTAAGACAAAAAAATCAAGCAACAAATGGTATGGCTCAGAATTTCATTAAATTAATGAAATATTGGAACAAAACCAAGAAGAAACCTTTGAATTCTTATCATTTAGAAATGTTAGTTCTTGATAAATTACCTAATACAATTAATTCATATCCGGATGGTATGAAAGTTTTACTTGAGAAATTATCTGATGCTGTTATGCATAGAATACCGCATCCTCTTATTGGGGCTCCATATGTTGATGAGCTAACAAACGAGGAGCGTGAATTGGCTTCAAAGAAGCTAAAGGATTCTTTCTATCAAGCAAGAGTTGATAAATGGGAATTTGTTTTTGATCAAAGCTTTTTAGGATAATATTAAGATGTTAGAAGAAAAACAAATTAAAGATACAAAACTCTATGATTTGGTAAAAGGTATGTTAAAATCCATCTTATCAAATTTTAATAAAGAAATAATCAATGAATTACCAGAGAAAACCATCATATATTACAAACCTGAATATCAAAGTGGAAAAAATAATAAAAATGGTAGCTTAGTGATAAGTGAAATCATTGAGAAAAAAAAAGAATTTTTATCACTAGTATTTTCAAATGAAATCAAAGAAAATTCTGAAATTAAGAAATTGATAAATTATTTGCAAGAAAAATTTAACAATCAAACTCATAGTAATTCATGGACGAATTTCTTATTAAATTATCTTGACATTGATCAATCATTTGAATTTAATCAAATGAATTTTGGTTTAATTTACAGCTATTATGAAGATTATTTATTTAAGAGATTAACTCCTGTTAGAATTCTTACCATAATACCAAATCTTTCAATCGAATCTGATAAAATCTCTCTAACAGAAAATGATAGCTTAATTAAACTTGCAGATGATGATTTTAATCTAATTTATTCACTTACAATAGAAAAAAATTATCTTATGAATCTTTTAGTTCCTAGCTATGGTTGTGTATTTGAACAAAAAATCATAGTAAATGACTATTATGATATTCCATCAGAAAAAAATCATCGAGAATTTTTGCTAACATCACTTAAACTCTTTAAACAAGGAGATATTATGATTCTTAATTCAGTAAATATAAATAACAATCCTTTTTATGGAACTACAACGATTGGAATAAATGACAGAATGCCATTATTTAATCTGAAAAATAAGTATATAATTAGTAAAAAAGAAGAAACGGAATTTATCGCTTTTTATAACAAAATAAAAAGACATCTAATAGATTTTTCCAATTTTATTAGATTAGCTTTGTCGAGATTTGAAGGAACATGGTTGAGGAAAACTAATGATGATAAATTAGTTGATTTAATTATTGCTCTTGAAGCACTTTATTTACAAAAAGGTTCTGGTAATTCAAATAGACTTGCTTTATACATATCTTGGTTTATAGGAGCTGATTTTAAGGACAGAAAAAATATCTACAAATTCATAAGGGATACGTATCGATATAGAAATCATATAGTTCATGGATCTAGTGAAAAATATAGTAATAAAATAAGAAACGATTTACCAGGTGCTATTAACACTTTGAAGGAATTATTTAGAAAATCATTTGCCAAATTACTCAATATAGAATATCATAAAAAGGAAAAACTACAATTCATTAGATTATTAGAGGATCTGATATTAGGGGAATAAATAAAAATGTGTATAACCAATTTCACGATGGGATTATATGATAACTGAAAAGGAAATATCAACTTTAAGGCAAGAATATGAAGATTTATATGAAAATTTCTTGGGGTTCATGTTAAAGAATAACATTTTATTCAATGTATCAAAATATCTTTTTGATAATTTTCCAGCAAATTTACCAGAACTGATAATAGATAATTTTGAGAACTTTATTGATAACCTTCCAGAGAAAAATGAAACACTAAGTAAGTATAACCAGAAGATTTTGAATTTAAGAAAGCAAATTATTAAAGAAGTTAAATCTAATCCCAATATAGCTGTTGAAGATTTAGAGAAAATAAACCAAGATACTTTTGGAATATCCTCACTTGGTACAGCAGCAACAATAGGTTTGGTCGGTATTATACTTTTATTAGCTCTTATGGGACTTGATTTAACTAATAAAAACATTAAAGCTATTCTAAATGAAGATTTTAAAAATGTTATATTCTCAAGGCAATTAATAATGATAATAGCACATTTAGAAGCTTTCATTATTGAAAGTGTTAAAATCATATGTAAAATTATTCCACAAAAATTGCTTAAAGAAAGAACTATTGAATATAGTAAAATTCTTCATGAAGATATTACCAAACAAAAACTAATAGATATATTAGCTGATGATTTTGTTGAAAAATTAGGTTGCAATGTTTCCTTTGAAAAGAGTATTGATGTCTTCAATAAGGAATTTAAAATAAATTTAAGTAATGAAAAGCAATTGAAGATATTAAAAAATGCTGAACAGATTAGACATTTATATGTTCATAAAGGGGGAATTATTGATAGAAAATTTCTAGATGAAACAAGAAAGAAACTAGTAATTGGAGAAAGATATCAGTTAGAAGAGATTGAATTGAAGGAATATTATACTCAATGTATTCTCCTAGGAACAGAAATGTTTGATAAAATTATGAATATGAAAACTAATGTAATAGTTTAGGATTATTCACCTAATTTAAAATTCAACTAGATTTAGAAAATATTTCATTTTTCTTCTTTTTTAATTCAATCATTCAGAAATACTTCATGAATTTTTGTTAGTTAATTCAATCAAAATATTCTATCAATTCGCACTTACCACCTCAGCGTGTCATTGCCGAACTGGACTTCTAGACCTTAAAGAAGCAGTGTGTGACCTGAGCATCAATTTGGTTTTTTTTCCTAATTTTAGCTTAGGCTTAATATCTTTGTAGAAATATTTGCTTTTGTGATAATTATCATAAATAAGTGATAAGTATATCTAATAAAGAATTATTGCTTATGGCAGAGCAACTATTCTCATATGTGTTTCATGAACTACCACAAATTTCCCATTAGGATCAAATCCCTTATCTGTTAATATCTCCTTGATAATAGATTTTATTTTCGTTGGAGAAATTGGTGGAAACCGTAGTAAAATAATCCCTTGTGACTTTACCTTTTCTTTGAACACCAATTGCCCAAAATCCTTGTCAAAAGTTAGTAATATAAACTCCTTTTCTCGAGCATAATTTATTAATTCCTTATCTTTCATCCCCAATAATTTTTCTGGTAAATATTCTATCTTTAATCCTTCTTTCTTTAATTCCTTTATAACCAGCAAAGGAATATTTTCATCTGCTAAATAGTTAATTTTCATTCTTCAACCTTCACTGGTCGGAATTGTTCTTCTTGTATGATGATTCTAGCATAATCAATTGCTGCTAGAATATCCGCTTTTTTCAATTGAGGATAATTTTCCAGTATTGTTTCATAGGGCCAGTCATTTGCTAACAATTCTAGGATGAATTCCACAGCAATTCTTGTTCCTTTAATGACAGCTTTTCCTGTCAATACTTCTGGATTTATCTCTATTCTCTCGTTTATAGCAGAAGTGGTCATTTCATTCACTAATAGTATTATCCCTTTATACTTTTATTAACTCTTTTACTTCAATTATATTTTTTGAATTAATGTTAAGTTTGGTATTATTGTTTAATTTTAAATAAGACTTGTCAATTTATACTTACCACCTAAGCGTGTCATTGCC